>FWPV01000261.1_pt1 | contig 179342 bp, 152 predicted proteins | sample 2228371 | NCBI WGS metagenome assembly FWPV01 (sample SAMEA103939776, study PRJEB20133) | metagenome | reverse complement strand
TCCGTGGTAGAAGCTGAACGTTTCGTATGGGCTACGATTGTTCAGCTTTTTTCTTTTGTAGGAATTGATATGGTTCATCATCCGGATTCTTGTCTATGTAGCTCTGGAATGATTCATAATTGCGTCCGATTCTGCAACCCTTATCCACTTTGAATTCCGGTTTTTTGTAGCGTTCACGGAACTTCACTTTCCTGGGCAGATCGATGTTGCGTACATCCAGAAGGCAAGCGTCGATGTAGTTGTATATGGTTTTCTCACTACACATGAGCTTATCTTCATGGGATACATAAATCTGATGGATGGATTGCCCCTGCTGCACCAAAGGACTGATAATTGCGTTGAGTCTTTTAATCTCTTCTTCGCAGATGCACAGGCCGCTGCGGGATTCCGATACGGTTTCATGAGCTTTGACGTGGGCATGCTCCGCATCGTAGAGATTTTTCATTAGGGTACATTTGCTGATCTGTTCGCAGCCGTTACAGACATAAGGAACCCGCAATCTTGCCGTACAGATTTCCTCAATAAAGTCCGGACAGTTGTCGTTGCACCTCTGGCAAAGTTTGCAGTATACTGACGAAGTCCTTGTGCATTCCTTGCCGCAGATCCCTTTCTTCCTGCAGCTGAAGCGGTTCCTGCAAGCATTGTATGAAAACCCCGGATACCCGGTGGCAACTTCTGAAAGATGCTTCCGGACTTCTCTGGAAATCGTAGTCGGGCACTTATCCAATCTTCGGGCGATTTCTTTAAAGGATAAACTTTCTTTAAGGTATTTCTGAAGGGTCAACCTTTCTTCGTACGTAAAAAATTTTGCCATGGTTACTCTCCTTTTAGCCGCCAACCCATTCAGAATACATCGCATCGAAAAGGTGTGCAAACAAAAAGATTGGTCCATCACCAATCTTTTGTAAGCCAGGATGCAACCGCCTGGTATCTATAAATTCTATAGCTTAATATAGTTCAATTCGAATCGATAGGGTTGCATTTCGATTTTCAATTAACGTTTTAATTTTAAGGTTTTAATTTAAGGATTTCACATTAAGGTTTTAATTTTAAGGATTTATTTAACAATTTTAATGCAATATAGTATAAAAAATCACTAAAGCGTTTCACTTTAGTGATTCCTATGTAAATTCCTATTATTTTTGGTAGAGGCGAGGGGAATCGAACCCCGACCGTCGGCTCGTAGGGGGCATTCCCCCTTACGACGGATACTCCATATCCTGTCACCCCCTTTAGATGCAGGGCTATCGTACGACAACTCACGGGATGGCATCTTGGTCACAGTTTCGACCAGCGCATTCAATGATTTAACATTCCCTCTGCTGGACGCCCGCTGACAGGCTTACAGTTTAAGTAGCTTCATAATGCGTCAGTTACCTCAAAGCTTTGGTAGTGACGGACCCCGCTAAATGACGCCCAATCCCAAGACAGGAAGTATCTAAGCTTTATGAGGTCAGGATAAACTTATGGTAAAACTGAATCATATTTGTAAGCTTTACCTAAACGTCGCAATATCCGAGAAGCTGAATACTGCAGAGGAGGAATGGAGAATGCTGAAGGAGTCTACCATATACAAGCCTTACGTGCTTCATCTTAAAACAATAGCTAAGGGCTTCAAAGAACAAATGTCTGATACCTCAATAACAGCTCTCTCTTTTGAGGAACGTTTTGGACTATTGATTGATAGTTAATGGGCTTTTCGCCAGAACAACAAACTGACCAACCTCGTCAAAAAAGCTCAGCTGAAGGATTCCAAAGCATGTATAGACGATATTGATTATGCCCCGAACGCAAGCTGGATAAGGGTATGATATCAAATCTGGCTACATGCTCCTACGTCGCTGATCAACTTAATATCATAATCACCGGAAAGACCGGATCAGGTAAAACCTATATGTCTTGTGCGTTTGGAAATGCCGCCTGTTGGAACAGATACGGAGTTCAATACATATGACTTCCGAGACTATTAACCGATTTATCTACGCCAAAGGAGATGGGTCCTACAACAAAATCATGAAGGAGCTCAACTATTTTCGTCAGCCAGATAGAAATTCGTAGCTGTACGAACTTTTTTCTTATTCCACAATCGCAGATGCAATCATGGATAGAATCGTTCATAACTCTTATATCATCAATATCGACGGATACCCTATGCACAGAAAAAGAGGCATGAAAAGATAGAATTTTGCTTTCCCGGGGCACTACTCCTGGCGGAGCATACTTGCAGCTATCGCTGCGCTATTTATCTTATCATCATGGTGGCTCTGACCACCGGAACGCTGGCTTAATTAGCGCCGGAAAGATAGCTCAATTACGCCGGAATAATCATAATTTATATTCATTTATTTTATTTCTCAAACCTTTCTCACTTATACCTAACATTTTGGCAGTTAATTTTCTGCTACTATTATTATTAATTAAGCTTGCCTTAATAACACGCTTTTCAATTTCTTTTAGTGAAAGACCTATAAGATCTTCAGAAATAATAACATTACCATATTTATATACACTTTTATATGATTTTACTTCATCTGGTAAATCATCTACAGTTATTATCTCTTTATTAGTTAAAACCATTGAGTATTCAAATATATTTGAAAGCTCTCTAATATTACCTGGATAACTATAATCTATCAATTTTTTCTCTGCCTCTTTAGATAACCCCCGTATATTTTTACCTAATTCTTCATTGAATTTTTTTATGAAATGTTCAAAAAGTAGAGGTAAATCCTGCTTTTTATCTTTTAGAGCTGGTAAGTTTATTTCAATTACATTCAATCTGAAATATAAGTCTTGTCTAAAATCTCCACTTTCAACTAATGATTTTAAATCCTTATTTGTCGCCGATATAACCCTGATATTTATATTTCTTTTTTCATTACTGCCTATAGGTGAATATTCTTTTTGTTGTAATACTCTTAAAAGCTTCGCTTGAAGAGCAATTGGCATATCTCCTATTTCATCTAAAAAAATGGTACCATTATTAGCATACTCAAATTTACCTTGTCTATCATCTACTGCTCCGGTAAAAGAACCCTTTCTATGCCCAAATAATTCTTCCTCCAGCAAACCCTCGGGTATAGCTGCACAATTGACTTCTACAAACCTTTCATTTTTTCTCCTTCCTGAAAAATGTATGGCGCGAGCAACCAATTCTTTACCTGTTCCACTCTCTCCAATTATAACAACATTTGTGTCAACATCCTTAAGCTTTTCTATCATATTAAATACATTTTTCATAGAAAAGCTCCTTCCGATTATGCCATTATATACATATCTGTTTTCAAGTTCTTTGCTTAAATATTCAACTTTTTCGTTTAACCGCTGAAACTCTAATGCTTGTTCTATCAGAATATACAATTCATTAATATTTAAAGGCTTTATTAAATATGTATAAGCACCATATTTCATTGCTTCAACTGTTGTATCTATACTTCCATAGGCGGTCATAATTATTACTATAATACTTTTGTCAATTTTTTTAATTTCGCTGAGCACATCCAAACCACCGTATTCTCCTATCCTTAAATCCAAGAGGCAAATGTTAAAATACTCTTCTTCTATAGCTTTTAATCCCTCAGAAGGGCTTGTACAAGCCTTCACTTTGTATTTATCTTCAAGGGCGATTAATAATGAACTACATATTCCAATTTCATCATCAATTATTAATATACTTTTATTCATTTAAATACCCCCCTAAATCTCACAGTAACTTTAGTAAATATTAACGGTTTGCTTTCAATGATTAAAATTCCATTGTTATCTTCTATATATTGTTTAGATAGTGGCAACCCTAAACCGGTGCCATTCACTTTATTTGTATAGAAAGGTTCTGTTGACTTTTTAATTTCTTCATCAGTCATACCTACGCCTTCATCGATAACTTGAATGAAAATGTTATCATATTCTCGCCATGTGTTTATTCTCATATGAAGTTTATTTTGTATCCCTCCATTTTTAACCTTTACCGTCATAGAATCTAATCCATTCAATATAATATTTATGAGAGCTTGATTCAATTGATTTTTATCAGCAAAAATTATTAAATCATTTTCTATTGAAACTATTAACTCAATATTTTTATTCTCCAATGTAGGCTTAATAAGTACAGTACATGATTTAACAATTTCACTTACATTTACATTATGTTTGTTATTTATTACTGGTTTTGCATAATCTATTAGACTTTTAATTAAATTGTTTACCCTGTCTACTTCTTTAGGTACAAATTCAACCAGCTGATTTTGAAAACTCTGATTATCCATTTTAGTTGGAACTAGTTGTATAAATGTTTTAATCGATGTAAGTGGGTTTCTTATTTCATGAGCGATTCCTGCTATAATTTGATTAAGAGCCTTGTTTTTTTCTTTTTCAAATTCTTGTTCCTTTATTCTTAATTCTTTAGTAATATCGTCGATAGTAATTATCGCACCTCTTATACTGTTGTCAAAGTTATACAGTTGATACATATCATATCTATAGCTAACACTTTTGTTTTCTTCAGTTTTTAATGTTATCTCCTTGTTTATTATTTTCAAGTCTTCTTTAAACAGCTTATCATCAATATTCATTAAAATATTATTTATTAATGGTATATCAAAAACACTTTGGCTTATCGGAAAGTCTTTTAATTTTGTTAAATTGCACGCACTCCTATTAAATAATGTTATTTTATAATCAGTACCAAAAGCTATGATGCCGCTCGGACTGCGTTCAACTATGCAATTCTTTAATTCATTATAATTTCTTGTTTCATTTATTTGATTTTGTAAATCCTTATTAACCCTTTGCAACTCCTTTGTCTTTTCATCTACCTGCTTTTTTAAAAGCAAATTTAACCGAAAATTAAGAATAAATACAAAAAGTAATATTGTAGCAAAAATTGCTGCTATAGTTGCTGCTGTATCCAAAAATTTTCTTATGGCATATTTTTCTTCATTAATCCATTTTTCATGAATTTTTATGTAATCGCCGCTTATTCTAATCCGCTGCAATTCACTATTTAATAAATTTAGGAGGTCCTTATCACCCTTCTTTGTAATGATGCAATATTCAATAGGAACCATATAATTGTTTACTATTGTAAATTTTTCTTCTAAATTTGCTTTTTCAAGTTGATATAGGATGCTGTTTTTAACACCAATAAGAACATTTGCTTCTCCATATATTAATATATCAAATGCTCTTAACTGGTTTGAAACTACGATATATCGAAGATTCTTCATTTTTTGAATATAAGAATAGCTAATTGTTTCATTTTCAAAGACAGTTTTAATGGCGCCTATATTTTTTTTACTCTTTATTAAATTAGCATATTCATTATTTGCTATCATAATAATCGATGATTGTGAAATGCTGTCAGTCGATTGTTCCTCAAATTCATGGTTATTAATAGCACCTAGGACAATATCAACCTCTCCATTAGATAAGGCTTGTAAGCAATCATTGCTACTGTTCATCGGGACATATTGAATAATAAAGTTATTTTTATCAGCTATATTGTTCAATATATCTATATGTACTCCCTTATATTGCTCATTTTCTTCGTACTGATAAGGTGGCAAGTTCGGTTCAAAGGCTACCCTTATAATTGAATCTATTGCTTCAACCTTAATTGATAAAAACAACTTTATTATTATAGCAATAATAAGAAATTTTGTGACTTTAGCCATTCTTACACCTTGCCTCCAAAATATAAACGTATTCATTTATCAAAATAGTTATATTAAGATTTATTACATTATAGCATAATGCATTTCTGCTATTTTTTAAAGTCTTTTTGTTCTCTTGTTCTTTTTTATAATATGATTTATTTTATAAACCCTTCTTAGTAAAAACAAACAGTACAGAAATGTTGCACTGTTTGTTTTTACTAAGAAACACTATTAAGACAATTATGAATTCATGAAATTTTCAATATCGTTAGTTGTTTTTAGAATGTCTTCTGATAAGTTAATCAACCCTTTTTTAGTGACAACAACATTTTCTTCAATTCTAATGCCTAATCCTTCCTCTGCTATATATAATCCAGGCTCAACTGTATAAACACTGTTTTCTACTATCTCTTTTCTTGGCATTCTCAAATCATGTAAATCTAGACCTATTGAATGTCCAGAACCATGAAAATAATACTTATTGACATCTATATCATCTTTTATCAGCTTTATAGATTTTAATGCTTTTACATAGAATTTTTTAATTGCACTATTAACTATGTCTTCAGTTGAACCTATTCTCACTTCATTCATGGCGACCATTTGTGCTTCCAATACTATGTTATATAGCTCCTTTTGTCTATCTGTATACTTTCCATTAACTGGGTATGTTCTTGTAATATCCGACACATACCAGTTATTTGTGGCACCTAAATCCATGAGAACCATATCACCATCTTTAGTCTGATAGTTAGATTCATTATAATGTAAAATTAATGCATTGCTACCTGCTGCTATGACAGATCTAAACCTTGGACGACTGTTCTTCATAGATAATTGATGAATATAATGCGATTTAATTTCATACTCGAATATACCTGGTCTTAATGTTTTCATAATGAAATTTAATGCATTATTTGTTAAATCTACAGCGTTCTTTATTTCATTTATCTCTTCTTCTGTCTTAATATTTCTGAGTTTCGTCATAATACTTAGTGAATTAATGATATTGACAGCTGGATATTGTCTCCTGACCTTTTTAGCAAATGATTTGCTTAAGTTCTCAAATTCCTCCAATTCCGAATAATGTGAAAATATATATACATTTTCTACTGTCATATCATAAAACATTTTCTTTGCAAAATCCTTCTCAAATGATTCCAAATACTGCACATTTGCTATACCTGATTTATTCTTGGCTTCATCACTACGCAAAAAAACTGCATTCCACTTTTCATATAGCTCGTCTACTTGTGGTATGTATAGATATTCACCAGCTACATTATCAATTTTTGATATAACTAATATCATGTTCTCTCTATCAATACCTGTTAAATAGTAAAAATTTCTATCTACTGAAAATGGATAAATAAACTGGTCGCAAGTATCTCTTACAAAATTTCCAGAAAAAAATATTGCTATTGAATTATCTTTCATTTCCTTTGAAAAATTAGATCTGTTTTTTATATAAAATTCTTTGTTCATCATTTACTCCTCTTTTTTAATAATTATTATTTTATTAATAGAACACCAGAGATCATAGATAATACAATCAAGATAGCTGGATGTATTTTAAAATAAAATACCCCTAAGACTGCTAAAGCTGCTATAAGCCATGCCTCCTACTTTATATTCTATTAAAGCTGCAAGCTTTGCAGCTATTGGTCCAGGTAAGGAATTACCCAACGCTACTGCATCTATGTATTCCTCTACTGTCATCCAACCGTAATTTTCTATAACTTCTTACTGAATTAAGGAAATAGCAGAAGGGCCTCCTACAAAACCGAATATACCAGGTCTAAAAAATGCTAAAAATATATCTAAATATAGTTTTATTATTATCGCACCTCTATTCTATTCATATAAAATGCATGCAACTTGATGGCTGTTTTCAATTTCTTTTAATTGTAAATTTGGAGATAAGCATGCATCTTGAGCCCTTGGACATCTTGCATAAAACCTGCATCCAGGTTTTGGATTGATAGGACTTGTTACTTCTCCCTTTATTATTCTCTTATTCTTTCTTTTGTTTTTTAAATTTGCAACTGGTATGGCATCAAGCAATGCTTGCGTATATGGATGCATCGGATTTTTAAACAAGTCTTCTGAACTTGCTTTTTCAACACATTGACCAAGATATAGTACAGCGATTTCCTTGCTGATATGCTTTACTACACTTAAGTCATGGGTAATAAACATATATGTCAATCCGATCTCATCCTGCAAATCCATCATTAAATTCAAAATTTGGGCTTGTATAGAAACATCCAGTGAGGAAACAGGTTCATCACAAACAATGAATTTTGGATTAAGAGCCAATGCTCTTGCAATTCCTACACGTTGCCTTCTTCCACCATCAAGTTCGTGGGGATATGAGTTTATAAGTCTTTCGGCCAATCCTACCGTCTCCATTAATTCTTGAACTTTATCTTCTATATCATTTTTATTTGTTATAGTTCTACATACCTTTATAGGTTCTGCAATTATATCGCTAATTGTCATTCTTGGGTTTAAAGATGCATATGGATCTTGAAATATTATCTGCATATTTTTTCTCATATTCACCATTTGATTTTTGTTATATTTTGATATATCATCTCCTTCAAATATTATTTCTCCAGCTGTTGGTTCAATTAATCTTAATATAATCCTGCCAAGTGTTGATTTTCCACAGCCAGATTCTCCTACTACTCCAAGAGTTTTACCCTTATTAATAGTTAAACTTACCCCGTCTACCGCATGCAGATCTCCTTTTGGAGTTTTGAAATATTTTTTTAAATCCTTAGTTTGAATTAAAGGTGTATCCATTTAATCCGTCCTCTCTAATACAAAGTAACAATATATTACTAATCATATAAATGGCACTTAATCATATGACTTCCGATTACTTTTTCATTTGGTTTTTTAGTTTTACACACTTCCATACATTTAGGACAGCGAGTATGAAAAACACATCCTGCAGGCAAATCTGTCGGATCTGGCATCAAGCCATCTATTGGATTTAACCTCTTAATTGCCTTTGTTAAGTCTGGTATTGATCCAAACAATCCTACAGTATATGGGTGATGATTTTCTGATTCAAATATATTCTCATCAGTACCAAGTTCAATTATTTCGCCTGCATACATTATAGCCACCCTATCGCAGGTTTCTGCAACAACACCTAAATCATGTGTTATTAGAAGCATTGATGTATTTAGTTTTTCTTTAAGATCGGACATCATTTCTAATACCTGCGCTTGTATTGTAACATCTAGCGCTGTTGTTGGTTCATCTGCCAACAACAATTTAGGTTCACAGGCTAAAGCAATTGCTATAACTACACGCTGTTTCATTCCACCTGAAAATTGATGTGGATATTCACTTTTTCTTTCCGGAGGTAATCCTACAAGCTTTAAAATCTCATCTACTTTTTTTGATATCTGTTCTTTGTTCATATCTTTTCTGTGCAATTCCAGCACTTCACCAATTTGGTCCCCAATAGTAAGTATTGGATTCAAACTTGTCATAGGATCTTGAAATATCATTGAAATGCTGTTTCCTCTTAATAAACGCATATCTGCTTCTGTTGCATTTGTTATATCAATATCTTCCAGCATAATGCTTCCGCTTTTAATAATACCAACCTTTTCTGGAAGTAACTTCATTATACTCAGTGCTGTAGTTGATTTGCCAGCCCCTGTTTCTCCAACTAATCCTAATGTTTCACCTTTATTTATAATTAGATTTAGACCATTAACCGCATTCACTGTTTCCTCATCAGTTTCATAATCCACAAATAAATTATTAATTACTAATAATTTTTCACTCATGATTTCACTCCTACAAAGTATTTCACTCTAATTTTTTAATCTTGGGTCCAGAGCATCCCTTAATCCATCTCCAATCAAGTTCAAGGACATAACCGCCATCATAATTGCTATTCCTGGTATAATTACCAAGTGAGGGTAATATCTCATCTGGCTTTTGCCATCCGAAAGCATTGAACCCCATTCTGGCGTTGGAGCTTGTATTCCAAGACCTATAAAACTTAAAGATGAAATTGTTAATATTGTGGAAGCCATAGTTAAAGTTGCTTGTACAATTATTGGACCTATGGCATTAGGCAAAATATGTTTAATAATTATTCTGCTGTCCTTAGTTCCGCAAGCTTTAGCCGCTTCAATGAACTCCTGATCCTTAATGGTAAGAATAGAAGATCTTACTATTCTTGCGAACCTCGGAACTTGAGATATACTCATAGCCAACAACAAGTTAAATAAACCTGCTCCTAATGCAGCTACAATCGAAATTGCTAAAAGTATTGATGGTATAGCTAAAAATATATCCATAATTCTCATCAATACATTATCTATTTTACCTCCGTAATAACCTGCCGTTGCACCAATTATTGCACCACCTGTAAGTGACAAGGTTATAGTTATTAAACCAACAAATAATGAAATTCTTGCTCCGAAAATAATCCTGGCAAAAATATCACGCCCATATGCGTCTGTACCAAATATATGATCATTATTTGGTGTTAATAGCCTTTCCTTCATAACTTGCTTTACTGCATCTGCTTCATAGTCAACTATAAAATTTGCGCTTATAGCAATCAAAACCATTATTATTAACATTACAATCCCAATCATTGCTAATTTGTTTTTCTTATATCTGAACATAATTGATTTTATCTGACTTCTTTTTTTATATTTCCTTTTGATGCCTGATTTTTGTTTTATCATATTTTCACCTACTAACTTTTTGCATATTGTGATTTAATTCTTGGATCTATAAATGAATATAACAAATCAACTATTAAATTTACTAAGCTTACAGCAACTGCAACAAATAATACAGACGCCATTACCATTGGCGTGTCTTTCATCCTGACTGATGTAATCATCAATGTTCCCAAACCTGGCATAGCAAAAACCGTTTCTATTATCATTGCTCCACCAAGCTGAAAACCAAAATTAATTCCAATTATTGTGACTACAGGTAATAAGGCATTTCTTAAAGCATGTTTAGATATTATTCTTCGTTCCCCCGCGCCTTTAGCTTTGGCAGTTCTTATATAATCTTGCCTTATTACTTCAAGCATGGTTGAACGAGTCATTCTTATTAAAGTAGCCATAGTTCCTGCCGCTAGTGTAATAGAAGGCAAAATAAAATTTTTCCATGTTTCTACTCCTGTTGAAGGAAGTAAATTTAACCTTAAAGAAAACAATAATATTAACATTAGGCCTAACCAGAAAGCTGGTATTGAAGCTAAAACAAGTGCTGCTCCTAAGCTCATAGTATCAAGTATGGAATATTGCTTAACAGCTGATATTATCCCAATAGGAACACCTATAAGCACAGATAATGAAATTCCCCAAAAGGCAAGTACTAATGTATTTGGAAATCTAGCAAACACCTCATCATAAACTGGAATCTTGTTTCTATATGAAAGACCAAAATCTCCTCTTAATACATCTTTCATATAATCCACATATCTAATTATAAAATTATCGTTAAGTCCCATTTCTTCTCTTAATAGTTCCACATCAGTTTGAGAAGCACTTTCTCCAAGTATTAACCTTGCAGGATCACCTGGAGTTAATGCCATGATAGAAAATATTATGAATGAAATACCTATTACCACTGGTATTATCATCAAAAGTCTTTTAAAAATAAATTTAAACATATGGCCTCCTATAAAGTTCAAGCAGATATAAATCTGCTTGAACTAATATTACCTTTAATTAATTCCAAGAGTAATCGTAAACATAGACTCTTTGAACAGGATGAGCTTGTACTCCTTTTAAGTCTTTATTAGCTGCTATTCCGTTCATACTGCTATATAATGGAATCAAGACTGATTCATTTCTAAGAATTTCGCTAACCCTTAAGTAAGCTGCTTTTCTTTCATCCACTGATTGAGAAGTCCTGGCTAAATCCAATTCTTTATTCAATTCAGGTATATTGCACCTAACCATGTTATTGCCACCACCTACAAAATCTCCATGATAACGATTATAAGTAATTTGATCTGCATCAGGAACAAGAGCAGAGTAACTACCAACTGTAATTTCATATTTATTGTCAGTATATACATCCTGTAGCCATGCGCCTCTTTCCATTTGCTCAATCTCAGCAACTATTCCTATTTGTCTTAATTGATCCTGCAGCACTTCTGTTGGTTTTAGATATAATGTCGGAAGTTTTATTGTTAAACCATTAGGATATCCTGCTTCAGCCAGCAATGCTTTAGCCTTTTCTACATCAAATTTATTACCCCTAAAGTTTTCTGGAGATCCAAAAGTATTTGTTGGTATTGCAGACTCGAGCGGTGCACCATTACCCTCTAAGGCACCCATTACCAAAGATTCTCTATCTACAGCGTAGCTTATTGCTTCTCTCAATAATTTATTTGAAAATAAACCAGTTTCATTATTAAATCCTACAAAATAAAAACTATTCGATTCTGTTTCATAGTATGCTAGTTTTTCATTTGCGATAAGATTCTTACGATCAGCCTCATTCGGACTTAGAAGTACATCTACCTCTCCGTTTTCCAATGCAACGGCTGCAGAAGTTTTATCACTAATTATTTTAAAGGTTAAATTTTTAATATTTGCTTCTCCTCTGTAGTAATCTTTGAAGCTTTCAAATACAATTTTTTCACCATTACTCCATTCCTTAAACTTAAAAGGACCTGTTCCAACTGGATTTCTTGCAAAGCCTTCTTCATCTGCTTCAACAGCTTTTTGGGGAATAATTCCCACATTTGTTGTCGCTATACAATCTAAAATTGGTCCATAAGAATATTTTAATATTAATTTTACAGTTGAATCATCAACTTTTTCAGCCTTATCCATTGAGCCTGTAATTCTCTTTGTAAATGTTGAAGTAATGGCTCTATTTAATGAATAAACTACATCATCTGCTGTCATTGGGTCTCCATTATGAAATTTAACATCTTTTCTTAATGTAAAAACTATTTCTTTGCCATCTTCAGAAATTGTCCATTTTTCAGCTAATCCAGGTACTAAAGAGCCATCAGCATTCTCTCTGACCAATGCATCAAATATCTGCGAATGGACTGCAAATGTTAATAAATCATTGCCCTTCTGTGGATCTAACGTAGAAGGTTCAGCGTTAATACTAAAATTCACACTGTCTTTTACAGCAGTTTCAGCAGGTTGACCGCTACTTGCACCTGGCTCGTTAGAAGCCGCAGGTGCATTGCTACCTCCTCCGCTGCAACCAGTTAAAATCATAGCAATAACTAAGAAATAACAAAAAATAACTTTTAGTTTCATTCTATTCTCCTCCATTTGCATATAAATTTTTTGATTAATAAAAACTTTTCTTATAAAACAAAGTGTGAATATTCTTATTAATCTTAAAATACATTAGTAGCAATAAACGTTCCAAATTTAGATTTTTTTTGAAATAATTTTTAAACTGTTACATTTCAGTCCTTTATAATACATTACATTTTTGTTTTCATTTATTTTAGCTTTTACTATAAGAATACAAGCGGTAAAAAATACCATAAGGGTAATTTTTACCGCTTGTATTCTTTCTATTTTATAAATTGTATTCAAAATTTCTACCCTTTTACCTTGCCTCAGTAAAGTAGACAGCAGGAATCCCAAATTTTATCAATGTTGTCAACTTTGCTATGCCGCTCCACTAATTGAAAATGGAAGCACCTATCAATTTGATGAATGGGTCCTGCGACGGTTATAAAATAGCTCTATGTATTGGAATACAGCCTTTTTAGCCTCTTCACGAGTATTATAAGTATGGTCATTTAACCATCCTATTTTAAGTTTACTCTTGAAGGATTCCATAGGTGTATTATCATAGCAGTTGCCTTTTCTGCTCATGCTGCAGATGAAAGTTAGACAACTTTATATTTCTATATTTTTCCATTTAAAGGTTGTACCTCACAAATAGCTTTTGACCGAATTACAGAAAGCTACAACCAATCACTTATCATTAAGGACCCTCATAATTCTGATGGAAACGGATAATATTTATTAGAAAAAGTACTATACATCCCATCAGAATAAAAGTATCAATGTATCAACCCGCTTAGTACCTGTAACGGGAATTACAGTCTTCGACCATCACATTCAATAAAGTACTGATATTCCTTTAATACTAATCGCCCCATATATGTGCAAAAAATAAAAAATACTCGGGCTTAATGCCTGAGTATCTCAATTTGCAATTTTTTGGTGGAGGCGATGGCAGTCGAACCCCTTGAGTCAGCTCGTTGGGGCCCCTTCCCCCGAAAGCTTTATTCCGACCCTTTGTATTTCTTCAAGCATGCTGGCAATCTCCTGAGTCGCTTTTGCTTGTTCCTGCGTAATTATGTCGCTATGATCAACATTCTTAAGTACGCATTTAACCGATTCCTGGAATTTATTAAGCATTTCACTTATTTTCTTGACTGAACTATTACTTGTATCAGCCAGTTTTCGTATTTCTCCAGCTACTACAGAAAAGCCCCGCCCTTGCTCTCCAGCTCTTGCCGCTTCAATAGCAGCATTAAGACCCAGTAAATTACTTTGCTGGGCGACGTTATTGATTATTTCCAATATCTCTGTGGTCTTGCTTACGTCATTGAAAGAAATCTTAGCCATATTTGCTGCTTCACGACTTGCATCAGCAAGTTCCAGTGATGAGGCTGTCAGCTCCTCTATTGCTGCAACGGCATGTTCTATTGCGGTGTGGATTTGCGTAGCATACTGTCTAGTCTGTTGAATGCTTTCAGTTGCACGAATACGTTCTGCCTGCTGTGCTCTCGCAATCCTAACCGCTTCACTGATGGCACTTTTGAGACTAATATATCCCGAATCCTGTATTTCAGCAGTCATACCATGATTCTTAGCTATTTCAGCCGGTATCAAAGTAGATACAACTCCTCTTATCCCCATCTTATCAAGCTGGATGATCATTGGCTCCAGCTCGGCTTTTTCTCTCCAAGGACACATTAGAATATCCGTGTCCGATATAGTGAAGCTCTGCTTGCTTATTACACCAGCATGAGCTATAATAGCAATTTTCTTTATCCCTGTTTTACTTAAACGTTGCACTGGCTCTAGAAAATCGTTGACTGTTGCTGCAATCTCAACTACCGTCTTTCCATATTCTTTATTCATCCTTTCAGCTGCAGCACCACGGCCTACAAAAACATCAATATCGGAATAATTACCTATCCAATTCTGAACCTCGCTCGAACGACCTACTATTATCTTCAGCTCAACATCTAGTTCTTTAGCAGCTTGTACAGCAATATCTGCCATCTCCTGTGACAATGCTACAAGAAGTACTGATTCCAAAATGCATACCCCCTCAATTTGGATTTCTAAAACAAAAGAATTCCAGCTTCTTCTGTTTCTCTATATTAAATCGAGTCTTCGATATATTTTCCGGTTTAATTATTGGTTGAAATAGACATTTCCGAAAGACGGTCCAGCATGATGGTGACTGCCAGAAGATCCGCCGAGCCCCCTGGGCTGATATTTCTTTCTATGAAATCTCTATCCATCTCATTAACCATCTGTGCGCCTTTTTCTGTAAGCATTCCCCCAGCAGCCAAAACACGCTTTGCATATTGCTGGACATACCGCAGCGTTTTATCATCGTGTCTTGCCGCAATATTGGTATCTTCATTCACTGTCATCAGATGCAGGAGCGTCTGTACAAAAATGTCATTCATGGAATAACTCCTTTGTGCCTTTAAAAGCTTCATAGTTGGTAGAGAGCAGTTTCTGACTGTTTGAAACCCACTTTCCACTTCACCTCTTATTCCTCTATAACCATATTTCTTAAATAGTGCCTCCCCGTGGGAAAGCCCCTCAGTTTTATTTATAGAGTCCAGTTCCTTCCGGCATAAACCATGGGTCATCCGGAAAACCTTTTCGCAAATTTCATCCGAGCTGATTCTGTCTCCAGCGTTTTCCTTGACGCAGCTAGAGGCTGCTGCCGAGACAATTCCCAAAGAGAAAATCAACCCCTTATGAGTATTTACACCGACCGTTGCATCAAACATGGCATTTTCCGCTACCTTTCCTAAACCTCTCAAGGCCTTGAACAGCTCTATTGGCTCCATACCGGCATACTCCATGCCCTTTGCAGCACAATCACGGAAAAAGTAAACCAAAGCACTACTGCTTGCCATAAAGGTAAAGAAGTCCATGTCCTTGTGAGCCCCTTGATTGAACCGATCCACAAGCCCGGGCTTCGGGCTGGCAGAAACCTCATAAAGCATGGAAAGCAGCGCCTGCTGCGAAATCCATCGAATCAAGTTTTCATCCATAAGAACACTTTCTTCCTCTCTACGTCGATTTCGGATAATAAAACAGTCAATCCTGGTATCCCTGGCTTCCTCAGCAAGAGGGAAACTCAAATAACTGCCCAGGAACTATAACCATGGATTGACCGTATGTGAACTATTTGTCTACTGTAGCTTTTTTCCTGTTAAATATCTTATTTCCTTTCATAAACGGAAGTACAATAGAAATAATTGTCAATGATAGAAGAACAATCGCGATTGGGGAGCCCACAAATATTCCCCAGCTTCCATCTGAAATGACAAGAGCTTGACGGAAGGAAATCTCCATCATATTTCCTACTATGATAGCCAAAATGAAAGGTGCTGAAGGAATCTTTGCCTTATCCATAAAGTAGCCTACGATTCCAAAGACGACCATGATATAGAAATCAATGACACTGTTGCTGATGGCATATGTTCCTATAAACGCCAATCCGAGAATGATCGGATAAAGTATCTGTGGTGGTATTGCCAATACACGGACTAATGCGCCGGCCATAGGAATATTGATAACAGCTAGAATGACATTACCTACAACCATACTTGCAATCAAACCCCATGCAATATCAGGATGGTTCTGGAAAAGCATTGGTCCTGGCTGCAGTCCCAACATGAGCAGAGCACCCATCATAACAGCAGTTGTTCCGGAGCCGGGGATTCCCAAAGAAAGCATAGGAATCAAAGCGCCTACGGAGGATGCATTGTTTGCAGCTTCAGGAGCAGCGAGGCCGATGATTTCTCCCTTACCGAATGCATCCGGATTCTTGGAAAGCTGCTTTTCATTGTTGTACGCCATCAATGCTGCCATTGTTCCGCCTGCACCTGGCAGAGCTCCAATCAGGAATCCAAGAGGTGTGCTTCTCAGAATAGGAAGCCATGTTCTTTTCCAATCTTCCTTGGTAATCCAAATTCTTCCGAACTTTGTCTGCATTTTCTTTTTGCCTTCCCTGATATCCTTAAAGCACTTGAAAACCTCTCCAAGAGCATATATGGCGATGATAACAGTCAAGAAGTCAATACCTCCCTGCAGCTGCAGGGAGCCGAAGGTAAAGCGGTTCACGCCTGATTGCGGATCTAATCCCACCATTGCTACCATCAAGCCAAGGAACATGGACAAGAAGCCTTTGATGGCATTCCCCTTGCTCATGGAAGAGGTCATGGCAATTGCCATCAGCATCAGAAGAAAGTATTCTGCCGGTCCGAATTTGAGTGCAAACTTGGCAACCGGTGTAGCCAGAAAAATCATAAATACGGTAGCAATCATTCCGCCAATAAACGATGCGATGGCCGATATTGCAAGCGCGGCCTCCGCCCTTCCGTTCATAGCCATGGGGTATCCGTCGAAGGTTGCTGCAATGGCTGCACCATCGCCGGGAGTATTAATCAATATAGAGCTTCTGGAGCCTCCGAACATGGCTCCATAGTAGACCCCGCACATTGTAATTAACGCGCCGGTAGGTCCCATGGCATAAGTCATGGGAAGGAGTACGGCAACCCCTGTGGCTGGCCCCAGTCCTGGCAGCATGCCGATGATGGTGCCTAGGATACCACCCAGTGTGACCCAGAACAAATTGATAGGTTCAAAGGCAACTTGAAATCCTAGCATTAGATTATGTAATATTACTTCCATGATTAACTGTGACCCCCAATCTTATATTTGTAGAATTGGCATCATAGGAAGCGGTATAGCTAGAAGCTTTAAGAAAATAACATAAATTCCGATGCTGAAAGCCATGGATACAATCAAATTTGTTTTCCATTTTTGCTTTCCATTCAATACAAAAAGCATGGCATTCATAAATATTATAGTAGATAGAACATATCCAATTCTCTCAAACATTAGAGCGTATACCAACGCTACAACACAGGTATATATGATAAGCTTGCTGTCATGTGACAACCCTTTGTTTTTTTCATTCTTTATTTCTTCTGCTGTTGTCTTTTTCTTGCTTTCACTTAAGATCAGTAAAATACCGCATATAGTCACTCCAATTCCCAACATTAAAGGGAAAATTTTGGGTTCCATTGGGTTTCCTATCGTTGCGTCGGGCAGCATATAAGACATGACTAAATAGATAATGCCTAGCGCAGTAGAAAGAAGACCTGTCAGTTGATTCATATTCACTTGGTTCACCCCGCATTTATATGGGGGTGTCTATAGCGTCGGAGTTCGGTACCATAGACACCTTCCTTTATTTCTAATTCTTCAACATTCCTATTTCACTTAGCAAAGCCTTATTGTTTTCATTTTCCTGTTCAAGGAATTTTACAAAATCATCTGCGCCAAGATATGTCATATCCCAGCCGTTTGCCTTGCAAGCAGCCTTCCATTCTTCAGTTTCTGTCATCTTCTTCAAAGTATCCTGCCAGAACTTTTGTGCATAATCAGGCATGCCAGGAGCTCCGAAAAGTCCTCTCCAGTTTACAAAGGTAACATCAACACCTTGCTCTTTGCAGGTAGGTATCTCAGCAATTTTACCTTCTCCAACTCTCTTGTCTGCTGTAATTGCAAGAGCTCTAAGATCTCCGCTTTCCATAAGTCCCTTTGCATCAGCAATACCTGTAGATAAGATGTCAACGTGTCCGCCCAGCACTTGAGCAGGTCCTGAACCATCCTGGAAGCTGATATAGTCTATTTCCTTGACATTAGCTACCCCTGCTGCCTTGGCAACCTTGAGGAACTGCAAGTGGTCCATGCTTCCAGCTGCTGAAGTTCCGCCGACCTTTACACTCTTTGGATCCTTCTTCAAGGCTTCCATAACATCTGTTATTGTCTTATATGGAGAGTCCTTTGCAACTACAAAGCAGGCGTAGTCTGCTATCAATCTCGCAAGAGGAGTTGTATCCTTATAGCCTAGAGGTGTTGAACCGTTAAGATTAATAAGTATTAATGGCGGTGAATAAACTGTTACTATTGTATCGCTGCCTTTCTTTTCCTGGAGGTAAGAAAGGGCAATACCGCCGCCGCCGCCCGGTTTATTTGTTACTGGCATTGGTACGCTGACAAGCTTTGTATCACCGAGAACCTTAGCCACTGTACGTATGGTGGTATCCCATCCGCCGCCTGCTCCGGCTGGAGCAATAAATTCTAATGTTTTTTCCGGATATTTGACTTCAGGTGTTGCTGGAGCATTGCTACCAGTGCTAGCGGCTGGTTTGCCTGTTGAGCAGCCTGTAAATAACATTGCTGTCACAACTGCACCGGCTACCAAAGTCGTCATTTTCTTTTTTAATGACATTACTATTCCCCCTAAAATTTGAATTTTATTCTTATCCCTTAGATTTTAAAATCTTAAGGTATAATTCATTAATGTATATTGCATACTGTATACTATGATTTTTTTTTTATATATAAGCTTCAACAATAACTTGGATTTGTCTAATAATCTCCTCCACAGAATGACTTCTGCTGCGGCTGCATATATGTGCATCTTGCTTGCAAAGCAAGCACTTCCGTTTTGAATGACCTAACTCTTCTCTGGAGATGGAGAGCCCGCCTAAGCCGATCACGTCTAAATCAAACAATCTGCCCAAGGGATGCGCGCTCTCGATTTGCAGCATATTTGCTTTCAAGGCCACTGCATCCATATCCACAATGAGATATGCCTCATGCCCGGTATCCAATTCGTACTGTTCGAAACAGATAGTACGACATCCATTGGCATCCAGCATTTCCTGCAATGCTTTACATCCTGCACGGAATATCCGGCGGCTAATGTATGTATTCTTGTATATTCCTGGTATATTGACTGTAAAGGATACCAAAGGCAGGTTGTATTCCTCTATCAAATGCATCTGCTTTTCAGCTCTTTTATCACGGGCATCCAACAGTTGCTCCAGTGTTATTGCATTACCGTCATCCATTCTAAAGCTTCCTTTTCACTTGACGAATCACATCAATTACAGAACCATCACGATATTTAACCAGTCCTACAATCTTATCCTCCCACAGGATCGGATCAGGTTTTCCAACAATTCGATCCGCCTTAGCCTTCAGTTCCTCAATAGAAGACACCGGCAACCCTGCTGACCTAAGATTCTCCAGAAGGTCCTGGCGCAGCGGATTTACAGCTATACCCTGATCTGTAACCAAAATATCAACAGTATGGCCAGGTGTAATGACGGTATTTACCTTGTCAAGTATGCTTGGCATCCTGCCCCGTATCAGTGGTGCAACGATGATGACTACTGCAGCTCCGGCAGCGGTATCACTATGTCCCCCTGATGCACCTCGGATTACTCCGTCGGACCCTGTGATGACATTTACATTAAAATCAAGATCTATTTCCAAGGCACTTAGTATGACCACATCAAGCTGATGGGCTGCGCACCCTTTGTTATCAAAGCTAGCATAGTATTCAGCATCAATCTGCTGATGAAGTCTGTTATTTTTCAGGGACTCCACCGCCTTCAGGTCAAAGCTCTGTACATCCAGCAGCCTTTTTATCAAGCCCTCCTCATGAAGGTCTACAATTTGTCCCGTGATTCCTCCCAAGGCAAAGCTTGCTTTGATATTGGCAGCAATCATCTTTTCTCTCAAAAACCGTGTTGTTGCCAAGGAAGCTCCCCCTGTCCCTGTTTGAAGAGAGAACCCATCTGTAAAATATCCGGATGCCTCGACTACATCTGCAGCACATCTTGCTATAAACAGGTCCTTTGGATTGCTGGTATACCTTGTGGCGCCTGAAACAATCCCTTTTGGGTCTCCGATGGAATCGACAACCACAATATAATCCACCTGAGATTCAGGTATTCCAAAAGGTGTATTTGGATATTCCACCAAATTGTCCGTAATTAAAACCACTTGTTTTACATGCTTGGCATCTACCATGGCATACCCTAATGAACCACAGGCTGATACAGCCTCATGCTCAAGTGAATAGCCATTGGCGTTGCCGTATCGGTCGCAGCAGGGAACCCCTAGAAATGCGACATCAATAGGTAGCTCTCCTGAGGCTATGGACCTGGCTCTTCCTCCATGAGAATTGATGACTACAGGGATGTCCATAAGTCCATTGGAGATTGCCTGTGCAAGCTCTCCTCTCAGTCCACTGGTCTCGATACGTCTGATTACGCCGTTTTTTATATGTTCAATCAAGGGTTCATGGATATCTGACAGAGAGCTGGGAGCCAAAACAAGATCTTTGATTCCCATTCTCGCTATGGTGTCCATGACCATATTGACAACAAAATCTCCATTTCTAAAATGGTGATGAAAGGAAATGGTCATGCCGTCCTTTAGTCCTGTTGTTCGGACTGCTGCCTCAATTGAGTCAAGCACTATATTTCTTTCTGGGTTTCTTTGGCGGTCCTTAAATGGCTGAACGTTTTTAGACATGCCGTTTACCATATTCTTTTCAAAAGGCCTTAGTTCTCCAATTCCAAAAATGTTTTCCGGGATTTCTCTCCCTACCCCATTTCGCATCCTTATCACCTCGTCGAAAAATAACTGTTTTTTACAGCATCATTTAGTTCAAGAACTCTACGTGCCCTGTCTACTATAGGCTTATCAATCATTTTGCCATCCAGACTAAGTACACCGGAGCCTTTTTCCTCAGCTTCTTTGATTGCTTCAATAATCCGGACGGATTTCCTTACTTCCTCAGCTGTAGGTGCAAATATACTATGTACAATCTCAATTTGTCTGGGATTAATGATGGACTTTCCGTCAAAGCCCAATTGTTTGATAAGCTTAACCTCCTGAATAAATCCTGCTTCATCATTCACATCAGAGAAAACAGTGTCCAGTGCATCAATTCCAGCTGCCCTCGCAGCAAATAAAATCTGGCTTCTGGCTGTCAGCAATTCAATTCCATCTGCAGAGCGGGTAGTTTTTAGATCTGTCACAAAATCCTCCGCTCCTATTGCAATGCCGATTAACCGCTTGCTCGCTGTTGCGATTTGATATGCATTCAATACACCCAGAGCGCTTTCTACGGCAGCTATGAGCTTAATCGTGCCATATTCTATTCCATTCAGCTCTTCAAGTTGGGTGATAAGCTCATCTGCTTCTTTTATATCATCAGGCGTCTCTGTCTTAGGAAGGCGGATGGCGTTAGGCTTTGCTGCCACCATGGCTTCAAAATCGTTCCTCCCATAGGGGGTATTCAAACCATTTACCCTCACCACTAACTCAGTGTGACCATAATCCAAGTCCTTCAAAGCGCGGTATACCAGCATTCTTGCAGCGTCCTTCTCCCTTAGGGAAACCGAATCCTCCAGATCGAACATGATGGAGTCAGCTCCATATATATGTGCATCCCGAATCATGCCGGGATGATTCCCTGGAACATAGAGCATCGTTCTCCTCAACCTACCCATTATTTCACCCCCCAAGGCGAGTAGCTTCCAAGTGCAGCTCGATTGACCGCAGTTACCATTCTCGCGCGAATTGTGCAATCGAGTGCACCCTTGTCGTTAGCCCGGACATATGCATCTGCGATTCCGAGCTCTTGCAGCGTTTCGTAGATTACGCTTCGAATCTGTCGTCCAAACTGGTTTTCCACTGTGCTTTTCAACTCTATCTCTATGCCCTTGCCTTCATTCGGTTCAATATGAATCGTAATGTCGCTTGATTCAAGCGTTCCGGCAATTCCTATCTGTTGAATCTTCAAGATATCGTGCCTCCCTTAATGCCTTTTGTTCATTGACTGAATATGTTTTATGATCTCCTCTGCTTCTTGTGATATCAAAAACCGGTAAGTGATTTCAGGAACAAGCTCTCTAGTCTTTCGGATGTCCCCGGCGCGTATCAATTCCCTAACCCTGGAAGCGCTTATGGGATTCCCTTCTAAAGACATCCGCGGCACTACCTGGACCTCAATATCGTGCTGGGGTAGCACTTCCTGCATGGCAGCGTTGTACGCAGCAGTTACTTTGCAGTAAGGTTCCTCACCGACAAATCTTTTTCGAATGCCAAGTGCCGGAGCTATATGCTGTGTAAAAATCTCCAGGTCAAGCCTCGCATGGGTTTTCACCAGCTCTTGATATTCCTTTATAAAATAGGACGGAAAGGTGGCCTTTGAAATGATATAATCCTTTCCCTTATGCAGCGTCACGTTGTCAAGATGCTGAACCCCCTGCTGCACAAGTCTGTATCGTATTTCAGCCGGAAAACTGGACTGCTCCTCCCACACAACAAATACATGTAGCAAACTGCAACGGGCTGCAGCATATTCAATCAAATATCTGTGCCCCAATGTAAACGGATTGCAATTTACAATGACTGCAGCTGCATCCACGTTTATTGCACTCTCGCTTTTTATCTCATTTATGTAATTTTTAATTCCTCTAGGTGTGTTCTCCATCAGTACAACCTTTGACGGTACTTCTGCAATCAAATAGAATCCCAGTTCCGAAAAAATCGTCTTATTCTCAGGTTTGGTATATACAAAGAGATGTGTCCTGCCTTTTAGATAAGCCTCCTGAACAAGGTGAGTCACAATTTTGGCAGACAAACCCAGATATTTATATTCCTCATCCACAGCAATACACTTTAGTACTCTACCGCTTAGGGAGCCTGCAGCTGCCAGTTTCTCTCCATTCCATAAAGCAAAAGCATATTCAACATCCGCATCTAGTGTCAGGCTCTGCCTTTCCAGAAAAGCCTGCAGCTGCTTTCTTTCTACTTCTGATTGAAGATTGACTACTTGCTCCCTAAAGCCGGTATACCACATCTGCTCATCTCCGTTTATGTTTCATTTTCAAAAACTTTGCTGATGGCCTCCGCCAATTGCTCGCCGGTTATCGGCTTTGCGACATACTCATCGACTATCATCTTGTCCAAATATTCAAAGACCTTCTCTTCAGCAAATCCTGTGGCAATGATGATTTTGATATCAGGATTGATCATTTTTAAACGTTCTGCCAGCTCTGTCCCTTTAATGTTGGGCATGTTCTGGTCTATTACCGCCACATCAAATCTGTCCGCATTGTGGCTGAATAGCTTAAGCGCCTCCATCCCCTTTTCTTCGGCAAACACTTTGAATCCGAATTGCTCCAATCCCTTTTTCATTACCTTGAGCACTTTAGGCTCATCATCTACCATCAAAACAGATTTTGTCTTCTTAATATGCATATTTCCTTTTTGCTCAGGTGCTTCCGGATTGCTCTGTATCTTGGGAAGGTAGACCTTGAAGATACTTCCTTTTCCAATCTCACTATCCACTGTGATAAGACCTTTGTGGTTATTAATAATTCCCTGCACAATGAACAATCCTAATCCCGTACCCTCACCGGTAGGTTTGGTGGTAAAGAACGGATCAAATATCTTTTCAATGGTGTCCTTGCTCATGCCATAGCCTGAATCAGCAACTGTAATGCATACATATTTTTCTGCAAGCTGTGGGTATTTCCTAAGCTCATGAATCTCTTTTCCTTCAAAGGTTTCCAAGGTTACCTTCAGAGTTCCGCCGGAATACTTCATGGCATGGAAGGCATTGGTACATAAATTAAAAATGATCTGGTGAATCTGCACACGGTTCGCCATAATGCAGCCTGCATCGGATTTCTCTTCGAATACCACTCCCACATTGGGTGTAATGGTAGATTTCACCAAGCTTAAGGTTTCTTCCATAATCTGTCTCACTTCAACGGGTACGAATTTTGAAGCACCGTTGTCCGAACGACTGAAAACAAGAATACGTTCAATGATTTCCTTTGCCTTATAGGAAGCCTCATAAATTTCGTTGACATAATCATAGGACTCGCTATTCACATCCAGCCTATTCTTCAAAATCTCTGCATACCCGAGAATAGGTGTCAAAAGGTTGTTGAATTCGTGAGCAATGCCCCCGGTCAAGGTGCCGACTACTTGAAGCTTATGGGAATGCTGAAGCTGCATATCCTTCTTCCTCAGCTTTTCCATAGCTGCATTTATTTCCTTCAGATACTTTGTTTCAACCTCCAGGGCTTCCTTGTTTTCTTGTATCTTTAATATTATAAATATCGCTGCTGCCAGAATAAGTATGATGACAATAGAAATTTCAATAATTTTTATCAGGTTTTCCTTTATCGGTACCTCCACCTCGTCGTAGGACATGACCATGGCAACCACCCAGAAATTTTCTCCCAGATGTGCTCTTGAGAAGGCATTCAGCTTCTTGGACTTTTGCATTACCTCATCCGTCCACCAGTAGGAATAATATTCCTCCATTCCTTCTTCAATGGTGTATTGCTGCTTAATAAGCTTTTCAAGTTCTTGTAAATCAAAGTCCGGGTGAAGCTCTTTTCTGGTCTTTATAACATCAATGCCTATCTGATCCTTGGCAGGGTGCATCAGGATGATACCCTTATCGTCTTTCACCATTGCATAGCCTTTTTGACCGACCTTTACCGGCTTAACCAGTTTTTCATATATGCTTTCCAAGCTTACCGATGCTGCTATTGCTCCTTCAAATTCATCGCCTGAGAATACAGGCTCAAGCAGAAATATTTTGAACTGGCCATTTTTATCCTCCCGCGCCTTGCTGATGAAAGCAGTCCTTTCTTTGAGCACACGCTGAATATCCTCTTTAAGCAGTTCATCGTAGGCCACAGCGGATTCCCGATCCATCTCAGGGTATCGGTAGATGATTTGTCCTGTTTTATTGATTTGGTACACTCTCTCAATATCATTCTCCTGTGCACCGGCATAAGCAATTAATGCAGTCTGAACCGTGGTATCTCTTGGGTTTTTCATGCCTAATCCAATTTCACGGTTTAGAGCAAGAATCTTTAAGCTGTCACTCTTTTCACTGGCGAAAACCTCCAGGCTCCTGCTGGTAGCCTTGCTGATTGTGAGTAGATGCTGCAGCTGCTGATCAATAATTGTATCTCTGTTTGTCGTATAAGTACGATAGATCATCTGACTAAGAATGAACAGCAGTATCACAATAATCAAGATGGAATAAAACACTATTTTCCTGTTATGCAGTTTTCGAATGAAGGTATTTATTTTAAACCTTATATCTTCCTTTGACATTTTAACACCTCATATACGTCAGTATTTTCTTCCATTATACTTTGTCCTACAATATCCTTCTATAAGGAAATACTGGCATATCTCTTCCACTTCAATTCAAGCCGCTAAAATGTCAGCAACACAAATGCAATTCCAATGAATGCTCTATTATTAATGATAAATTGAAAATCTTAATATATTCTGATTAAATCTTAAAGTTTTTTAAGGTTTGTAAAATTCTCATGACAACACTAGAGATATCAAGGTTCCTTCAATTACATCCATTTCGGGCCGATGAATTCTTCCTTGTTATTCACTTTCCGAAAATGATATAATTTTATGAAACAACAATAACCCATCCATCTTACCATTTACGGAGGTTGAAAGACTATGTCAAAACCAAGAGTACTAGTAGCGGATGATGAATCCTATATTCGAAAAATGGTTGCAGCATCTCTTGAATGTGAAAACATTCAGGTCACTCAAGCAGAAACTGGTCTTGAAGCTTTGGATATGGTGAAGCAAGATAGATTTGACCTTATAATTTTGGATATTATGTTGGGAGATGTAAGCGGTTATGATGTGATTAACAGTATCCGTTCCCTGGGTATTAACACTCCCATCTTTCTTTTAAGCGGAAAAAGGGAAGACTATGACAAGATTATTGGATTTGGTGTAGGTGCAGATAGTTATATTACCAAGCCTTTCAGTCCCTCCGTACTTTGTGCCCAAGTAAAAACCCATATCAGACGGTACAAGGAGCTATTGGAAGCGAAGGAAAATAACAACAAAATCGTTTTAGGACCCTTTACATTCAATATTAAGACATATACCTGCTATAAGAATGGGGTCGCTTTGAATCTTTCATCAAAAGAATTGCAGCTATTGAAATTTTTTATTGAAAGTCCAAATCAGGTGTTTACAAAGGAACAACTGTATCAAAATGTTTGGGGGAATGTCATCATAGATGATAATACCATCATGGTATATATTAGGCATCTTCGGTCCAAAATCGAGGATGTTCCGAACAAGCCCAAGTACCTGCAGACAGTTTGGGGAATAGGCTATCGGTTTGTTGCATAAAACTAAAGCAATACAGTTGTTTGATAAACAAAAACAGACTAGGAATCAAAATTCCTAGTCTGTTGATATATATATTTGCTGGAGGCGAGGGGAATCGAACCCCGACCGTCAGCTCATAGGGGGCATCCCCCCTTACGACGGATACTTCGTATCCTGTCACCCCCTTAGAAGAAGGGCTATCGTTCGACAACTCTTGGGCTGACATCTTGGTCACAGCGACCACCAGCGCAGTCAGAGATTTAGCCTTCCCTCTACTGCACACCCGCTGACAGGCTTACAGTTTAGGTAGCTTCATAATGCGTCAGTTACCTCAAAGCTTTGGTAGTGACGGACCCCGCTAAATGACGCCCAATCCTAAAGTGCGGGAACCCCGGGTTGAACGAGCAGCCTTAGGCTGCTAACGCGTAATCGTTGTTAGCGTTTATAACGAGTAGGCAAATCTAGACTTCCTTAATTTAAAATTTGCCGTAAACGAGTTTCATCAAGAGTTTCCTTATTATTTAGTTCAAATACTCTTGATCAATTATTTTTCCAGCTTTTTATGGTAACCCTGGGACCAGCGCTCGCTTCCATGGCCTCAACTACCAGGAAACTGTATGTTTCCTAGTATTACCTGGATAAGGTGTTTTAGTCAACACATGACGAATAAGTGCGAAAGTGCGGTGCCTGACACCACAGGTTTATTTAACTCTTCCTTCAGCAAAGGAGCCGAATACAATTATCTGTTCAGGACGAAATTCTTCAGCAATAGCAGGAGTTAAATGCTCTATATCATGGTCAGCACGTAAAAAATTATCAGGTGTACTATTCATGACATACCTCCATATAGTATTTCGTTTTGATATACAATCTATATTAAGTTTATATGATATCTGTAAATATTTACCAATTCAGCTGTATACAAAACTTTATGACAAAAAGCACTGCATTCGTTAAAAGAATACAGTGCCCTATATGTAAATTCATATTATATTTTGGCTAATCTACTATCAAATGATACAATGCACACCCTGCTATTTGAGAACGTTGAAATTTACGCATTACAGGCGTGCATTTTCGTCAGGGGTGTGCAAAGTATTATAATTGACTTAGTATCTGCATTACTCCCTTCCTATCATCACAACAGGTATAGCGGAATTGTAGTAATCGCTTCGTCTGTTCAAGTCCATTGACCATGAGAATGGATTGAGCCGTCCCCGGGTAATTAACGGATAAGGCGGTCGTGCCTTGTATCTGTTGTAGGTTTCTATTCTATATCTTTGTGTCAATATTGTCACAGATACGTAAAAAATGTATGGCAACCAACGTTATCCAGCACCAAAAAATGGTTATCGTTATACGCTGAAACAGGCCACCGTAATCAACAAAATCTGCTACTTGCCCAAACCCCATGCTTGTAATAATAAAGAAACCGATGAAAGCGAGTCCTGTAACTATAGTATTAATTGCCTAACCAGTTTCTTTTTTCTTCATGAAGATCCGGACGAATTTGTAAGCGGCAAACGGATACCCAATGAAGAGAAATGCGGAAAAGAGATCATGCAACACCTCCAAAAGGCTTCTGTTTTCATGGAGTGTGTGCAAGCCCGAAGGATAACCGCTCAATGGGTCGGTTACGAAAAGACCAGCGCCAATCAGTCCTATTGCACAAAGAGCTATTATACGTGCACCCCAGACCGAAACGCCTTGAGATATTGCAACTCGCTTGAGTGCAATAGCAAAACCAAAAGGCAATGTACCGACAACAAGAAAGGTCGAAATCTGCGTCCATCCGAGACTGCCGATTGATAGAGAGCTAATAGGGTGCCGCAGCGGATTATATCCTTCACGCGTAGCGCCAGCTATCAGCCACGAAAGTGTAAAAAATGGACCTGCAATAATTCCTGCAATCAAAAGGTTTATTGTTCTAATACGAGACACTTTTTTTCTTCAGCATATTTTCCTAAACCTCCGTAATTTCAAGGCTTGTACTACTTTTATTATACCATACTTAGGTAGTATTCTTAAGCATATTATGGTAAAACGAAAGGGGCTTGAGCTCATATTGTAGCTCTAACCCCTTACTTTGTATAATTATTTTTTGCGTTGCATATTTATTTCGTGCTAATCATTTTTCGGAGCTTTCCCTGGCACCATATTCTACTCAGCAGTAATTTCATTCAGCGTTTTTTCTTCCCGCAAGACCTCCATTACAATTTTTGCTTTTTGTTCGGGTGTAAAATTTCTTCTCTTATCCATAGCTGCATTCTAACTTATTTTAGCCGTTTTGTCTGTCTTGTTTTCTGGGATCATTATAAGCTAGAGGATTCTATCGCCCTTTATAAATTTGGCAAAAATGTCTCTGTCTGTAGAAAGGCATACGATACGTTCCAAGCGCTGCTCAATTGATAGCTCATAGCCTTGATTATGTTCTGCATCGGCAAGCACCACCGCATTCATTTCATACCCGGGCTCAAAGCTGCCTGTTTTGCCCCAGAAGCTACCGCCGCCTTTTGTCGCCATATAGAACGCCTCCGGCAAAGTCAGCGGCTTTGAATTCTCATCAAAAATCACCGTGTATAATTTCGAAACCTGTATGGCATCTGATATGGCTCTGAGAATTGAGATGGAAAACCCACCGGCTATATCGCTGCCCAATCCGACGTTAATACCCCGATCAATCATTTTGCGTATCGGCGCGATACCGGCGCGAATGTTCATGTTCGATTGAGGGCAATGCGCAATATACACCCCATTTTTCTCAATCAAGTCAAGTTCTTCATCCGTTTCATAAATGGCATGCGCCATAATCGACGGCGTCGGCTGACCAAACAGGTGATTTTTGTCATAGATTTTGCCTTCATATTGAAAATCCGGATACATACTTTGCACAAACGCAATCTCTGCCCGTGCTTCCGATAAATGCGACTGCACAGGCGTGTGATACTTTGAAGCCACTTCTCCGAGCCCAAACATGAGGTCATCCGTACATGTTGGAATAAACCTCGGCGTTATGATCGGTTTTATTCTCTCGTATTTATTCGACGTGTCTTTGACCCAGTTTTCCGTATCGGCAATGGATGCCTGTGTGTCCTCAATCAGAAAGTCCGGACTGTTGCGATCCATATTGACTTTCCCGACATACGCATACATCCCCGATTTATCCAGCAAATCCATCAATACATTAGTTCCTCTGGCATGGAGTGTCGCAAATATGGAGGCGTGAGTGGTCACGCTGTGCTTTATTGTATTGCAAAACCTTTCGTAGGCAGCATATGCGTATTCTTCGCTTGAATATTTGGCTTCCTCTTTAAACGCGTACGTATCGAGCCAGGGTAAAAGCTCCAAGTCCATTCCAAGCCCCAAATATGTGAATTGAGGCGCATGAACATGCAGATCTGCCATGCCTGGAACGATGATTTTATCACCGAAGTCAATGACTTCAATATTGCTGAAGCATTCGGAAAGCTCCCTAAATACGTCTACGACAATACCATCTTTGCTTACGATATATCCCTCTTTAATAGCCGTAAATTGCTTGTTCGTTTCTGTGAAAATGATATTGCCTTTCATAGCAAAAATATTCTTTTTACCCAACCGATTTCCACTCCTTTCCAGGCATTGCTATTGTTTAATTCTCCCTATTTATTCCTGTCTGTTATTCATTTTTCTGACCATTTCATCAATCATATCTCCAGTCACCTTGTAAGGAGCCACAAGTTCAAAATGCTGAGCCATTCCCCAAAAACTTATCAGAAACCTGTTTTCAAACTCAGACATAATGTCATCATGCGTAATAAGCCCCCATTCCACTAGGCTCTCAAAGAATACCTTTTTTGCATGTGTGTCCTCAAAAATCTCAAGATAATGCGAGTCCCTCTTAAACTCTTGGTGGTAACGTTTGGTATTTGACACATGTATGTCTTTTTTTAATCTGATATCCTGCGATGAAGCGCCTATAAGCAGCTCAAACACACCCGTATCAACAATCCATTCATTGAATGCCGGATCAAAGTAAGCAAAATCCCGCTCGTTCAGCTCAAACGATACGGTTTTTGTTTCTCCCGGTTCAACAAAAACCTTTGCAAAATGCTTAAGCTCTTTCAGCGGGCGCATGAGCCTTGAGTGGCCGTCTGCAACATACAGCTGTACGATTTCGTATCCCGCCTTTTCTCCTGAATTTGTTATTGAAAAAGACACAATTGTTGTCTCCGGCAGTATAACATTCTGTTTGCTCAGTTGTACATCCGAATAATCAAACTGCGTATATGACAAGCCATGTCCAAACGGGAATAATGGTTTGAGCTTCTTTTTTTCATAATAGCGGTATCCCACAAATACTCCTTCATCATAATAGTGTTTATGGTTTTCGCCAGGGAAGTGCAAATATCCCGGCATATCGCTGAGTTTTTCGGGCATGGTCACGGCAAGCTTTCCGCATGGATTCTGCTCACCAAAAAGAAGCTGAGCAACCGCGAAACCGCAGCCTTCGCCGCTGTACCACATATCAAGTACAGCCTTTACATTCTCGATCCAAGGCATCTCAACAGATTCGCCGTTCATCAGCACAACAATCACATTTTGATTCACCGCGCTGACCGCACGGATCAACTGTTCATGAGCGTGTTCAATATTGATGTCTTTTCGGTTGTAATCATCCGTTTCCTTTGGCAAATTTGAGCCTGCGAACACGATAACGGCATCGGCTTTTTGGGCAGCCATGACGGCACGCGCCAATAGTTGGTCATCAATTTCATTTGGATCGATATAGCCGGGCTCATATGAAACCTGAACACGATCGCCGCATATTTGTTTGATTTCGTACAGCGGTATATCTTCTTTCTGTGCTTTCACAATTGCGCATCCGGTCCCCTGATAGACAGGATGCTCTGCCCAGCCACCCACGACGGCAATATGTTTTCTTTCCTTTTTATCAAGCGGCAGCAGCTGCCCGTCATTTTTCAGCAAAACCGCACTTTGAAGCGCAGCCTCGCGCGCAAGCTCATGATGCTTCCCAAAATCAATTTGAGAACGCTGCTTGCCTTCACGCGTATATGTCAGCACCAGCCCAAGCACTCTTTCACAGTGTCTATTAAGCTCCTGCTCGCTTATTGTTCCCTCTTCGGCAGCCTTCAAAATATTATCAATTGTGTTTTTGCTGTGAGGTATTTCAAAGTCAATGCCCGCTAAAAACGCATTGACGTGGTTCTTGACAGCGCCGCAATCCGAGATAACCACGCCTTCATAGCCCCACTCTTTTCTTAAAAGCTCTGTGAGCAGCCAATGATTTTCACATGCCTGCACACCATTTATGAGGTTATATGAGCCCATCACCATTGCGGGCCTTGCTTTCCTAATCACTCTTTCAAATGCAGCGAGATAGACCTCTCTCAACGCACGTTCTTCAACGATACTGTCATAGATGGTTCGCATGTAGTTGGAATTGTTACATACAAAATGTTTGACGCATCCTGCCACGCCATTGTTTTGCAAACCGTTGACATATGCGGCAGCCAATTCTCCCGCGAGACACGGATCCTCTGAATAATACTCAAAGCCTCTGCCATCCAACGGATTGCGGCGGGTATTTAATCCAGGCCCATATAAGAGCCCCACGCCGAGGCTCTTGCATTCTTCAGCGACTGCCGCGCCTATTTTCTCAGTGAGCGCAATATCAAAAGAACATGCGAGCGATGACCCCGTCGGAAAACATGTGGAAGGATAAGTGATACTTAATGCCTCTTCCGAATCAAAGGATGACTGCAGTGATTGCTTAAAGTCCACTGTTTTAGGGTCCGGCGGTGTTATGTTCTGAAAACGCACACCATTGGTTCCATCTGTCATGATCAACTCTGGAATACCCAAATGAGGCATAGACGCTGTACGCAGCAATGAAGCGTCGATGCACAGTTCCACTTTTTCAAGAAGGGTCATTTTTTTAATTATGCTTTTAATGTCCATACATATCCTTTCATGAAAAGAAGGCAACACACCTGATATGCTGCCTTCTTCATTCAGTATGTTTTTAATGTGTCCTTGCTTCCTGAAGCAAATAGTATTTGTTTAATTTATCTCAAAGATTTCCAGTTGCTTTGAAGCTCCTCAAGAAATCCATCAGCCGTAAGCTTGCCTGCGGCATATTTGTTGATTGTTTCACCAAACACCTGCGCACCGCCGAAACCATTGGGATAGTACGAGTTATAAATTCCGTATGCTTTTCCGGCATCAATATACTGCTTGAGTACTGACCCGGTCGTCCCTATCGCAGATTCGTCCGCTTTGATATTCGTAAAGCCAGGGATAAGCTTAAAGCCTGACGTGAGGTTCTTCTGCCCTTCGGGCGTCATTGCGAGCCATTCGAGGAACTTCTTGCACGCATTAACGTTTGCAGCCTCGTTGTTGATACTCCAGAAGGGAGCGCTGCTCGCATAGAATTTATCATTCGCCACCGCATCTTCACCCATGGGGATCGGGAACATTCCGAGATCCATATTCGAGTCAGCTTTATCCATGGCTGGCTGGCTCCATGAACCGCCAATCATCATGGCCGTCTGTCCATTTACAAAATCTGAAACCTGAGTATTGAAGTCGGTATTAAGCGGACTCTTTGAGTATTTCACTTCAAGCGCAACCAATTTAGCAAAATCAACGAACGCCTGATTGCCAACAATGGATTCGGTTCCTGCATTCATCGCATCAATAAAGGCACGCGGATCCGACTGACGCGCAATTGGCGAGTTGAATTCGAACATGGCGGACTGATACCACTCAGAATAGTTGCCTGAGAACGGTGTGAATCCAGCAGCAACCAGCTTTTTGCATACCGCTTCCAGTTCAGAGTATGTTTTCGGAATCTCAGTAATACCGGCCTGCTCAAACATATCCTTATGATACAGATAGCCATGACCTTCCACTGCGAGTGGGAAACCATAGATTTTACCTTCATAAGAACCGGATTCCAGCGCCGGTGTACTCATATTCTGTACCCATGATTCGTTGCTGAGGTCCACCATGTATTCCCTCATAAGCGCCATATCAACGTTTCCTTGTGTTGAGAAAATGTCAGGCGCAGTATCACCTGAAAACATGGCTTTCAGTACTGTTTGGAAATCACCCGAAGAACTTGATTCCACCACAAATGTGACATTCGGATTCAGCTCAGTGTACTCGGCGCATGCGGCTTTGAGAGATTCATCGATTTCGTACTTTGACTGGTAGATGTGAATTTCCACCGGTTTTGTCGCTTCGCTGCTCTCTTGGGCAGATGGCTGTGCCGATGTGTCACTTTTTGCAGGAGCGCAGCCAACCAACGCTGCCGACAGCATGATAATTGACATTACAGTTACAATCAGTTTAAATCTTTTCATTTCTTTCCTCCCATCATTTTATATATACAGTTGGCACCATTGCCAACATTGAGTTTTTAACCTTTTATTGCACCGGCAGCAACACCTGCAATTATCTTTTTTTGTAAAAGGACATTGATAATCAGTATAGGCGCTATGCTCATGACGATTGCAGGCAGTGCAATATCCCACTGATTTGCATGCAGTCCAAAGAGTTTATTGATCGCCAGCTGGACGGTGTTTAATCCTGAATTGTTCATCATAATCAGAGCCACTATATAATCGTTCCAAATCCAGAACAGATCCAATATAAAAATACTTAAGAATGTCGGTCTGACAATAGGCAGCACAATTTTGAAAAACACTTGATACACATTGCATCCGTCAATCATTGCAGCCTCTTCGATTTCTACAGGTACGGCACGTATTGCACCGGTCATGATAAAGGTGGCAAACGCAAGGCCGATACCCACATAAGTGAAGATGCCGCCCCATAAGCTGGTGTTTAAGCCAAGCGCACTCATCGTTTTAACAAGCGGCAGCATGACTGACGCAAACGGTATCAGTAATGAACCCAGAAGCAGCTTTTCAAACACCCTGCTGTATCTGGTAGGATGCCGCACCATCCAGTAAGCCACCATCGCAGCAAGCAAGATGATGAGCAGAACCGAGCAAAGCGATACAACAACCGTGTTTGTAAGCACAGTCTGCATATTAAGCGACTTCCACGCATTGGAGTAATTCTCCCACATTACTGTTTTTGGCAAGCCGAGAAGATCGGTCATGATTTGACTTTGCGGCTTTATAGAATTCAGAATGACCAATGCAAACGGCGCGAAGAATAGCAATGCCAGAATCAGCGTCAAGGTGAATTTTATTATTTTTACAATCTGCTTTTTCCTCTTTGTCAACTGTATGCACGCTCCTTTCTCCGACTCAAAACCAACTGAATCGATGTCACAATGAAAATGATCATAAAGAATACAATCGATTCAGCATTTGCAAAGCCATACTTGTTCGCATTGAATGCGTCATAATAAATCTGAAGCGCCATAGGTGTCGTTGTGCCATATGGTCCGCCTTTTGTCAAAGCCACATTGACATCGAACATTTTAAAAGCGGATGCAATCGTCCAAAACAAACAGACCGATAAATATGGCATACAGTAGGGAATTTTAATCTTCCAAAACGTTTTCCAAGAAGAGGCTCCGTCAATTCTTGCCGCTTCCGAAAGATCATGCGGGACTCCGGACAATGCTGCAATCATAATCACCATGACATAACCGACACCTTGCCATACGCTTACAACCACGAGTGCGATAAAGGCCGTCTCTTCTGTCCCTAACCAAGGCAATTGAAAAATTGCCCAGTTCAGCACAGTACCAAGGTATTGAATGACCAATAAAAATATAAAGCGCCAGATATAACCCATCACAACGCCGCCCATGGTATTTGGCAGAAAGAATACGGCGCGGAAAAGATTGCTTCCAAAGAATTTTTCCTGCAATAATGCGGCAAGACCGATTCCGATAACGTTTGTGAGCACAACAATGAAAAGGCTGATGCTCACCGTGAAACCGAAAGCTTGGAGAAAACGGGAATTTCCTGTGAAAATATCAATATAGTTATTTAAACCAATAAAATTCATGGTTTTTGAAATACCATTCCAGTCAGTCATTGAATAATAAATGCTGATGACAAAAGGTATAACGACAATAACTAAAAATATCAGAGATGCCGGTCCTAAAAATACGATGTGCTGCAGCTTCGTCCCGAAAGACTTTTTCATGGCATTTCTCCTTTAATACGGGATTTTGTCAAACGACAACTTCTATGTGTCTTTATTATACAAACATATACTGACCGAATCTATTCTAAAATGAACATTAATGCTTACATTTCTTGACCTTTTTCAAATATAAACTTATAATATATTAAAACATACTAAAATAATATTGACGTTTTTGATGTTTATATGGAGATTATTGAAATTATGGAGATAATTGGAGATAATTGTATGGAATACAATGAATCGGCTTCGAAATATTATTATGAAAATGTCTCGCATAGCCAAAAATATCCTATAATGGTATATTATCATGGCAAAGCCGGGGTCGAATATTGCGCAAAGCACTGGCACCGCAGTCTTGAGATATGCTGCTATATGAGCACACCAATAAAGGTTTGGATAAACGGTATTACCAAAGAATATGCTGACGATGATCTTATCATTATAAACTATGGAGATGTCCATGAAATGATCCCTCATGTTCATGAAAATCCAAGAGGCGTGTCTTTAATATTTCCATATGAATTCCTGGTAGACTATTCTATTAAGCCGGAAAACGTGCGTTTTGTTGAGACGGCAGGAGAATACTGGGATAACGAGCTTCGTGAGAGCCTCCATAAAATCGTTAATCTCTCTTTCAATGAAGAAAATGATGCTTATTTCCATCTGCTTGTCAGCAGTGAAATTTTTCGTCTGCTGCATATTTTGATCACCCATTATTGTGTTAAGGATGCCGCATTTCTAAAATCTCTCAGACATCTTGACCGCTGCAAACAAATTCTGGCTTATATTGACAACAACTTCAGCAGCAATATCACGCTAGATTCGTTTGCAAATGAGTTAAATTTATCGACGGGATATCTAGCGCGATATTTTAATAAGTACCTCGGTACGACTTTCAAACAACATCTTACCAGCGTCCGCGTAGAAAAAGCGCTCGATGAAGTTGTTCGCAATGATAAAACCATGCTGAGTATTGCCCTTGAAAACGGGTTTCCGGATTACCGCTCGTTTATAAAAGCTTTCAGGAAGTGGTATAAAGTTACGCCATATCAGTATCGCATTGCATATAAAGAAAAGGTTAAAAAGGGTATTATTGATCATAGTCGTCCAGAGCTTGTATTTGCGAAGCATATCTCTCACAACAACGCTTAATCCAGTAAAAAAGCCGCGAACAGTCGCGACGTTTCTCTGTACTATCCATATTATTTGTATTATCTATTCCCACTCTATAGTAGCAGGCGGCTTGCTGGTTATATCCGAAATGGGGTGTCAGGCACCGCACTTTCGCACTTATTTTCCTTCCATTTGGAACAGCATCATACCTGCATATATGTTCGCAGGCGTTATGGCCTGGTGCTCAAACGGCACTGCCGGATACCCGGAAGGCGGGTCATTAAAACTGGCAAAGGATATAGAAAAAAGGTACGAGAGTTTAGGTGGCAAAATATACTATAGGCAGCGGGTAGAAAAAATACTCGTCAATAATGGCAAAGCCGCAGGTATCAAACTTGCTGACAAAAGCGAAAAGTATGCTGATATTGTGGTTTCCGCCGCAGACGGCTATGTAACCATGAACAATATGCTTAATTGAAAGTACACGCCGTATATCATAAAATCATGGTATAATAAAAACCCCACCTTTCCGCCTTATATACAAATCTCGTTTGGCGTAAACCGAGATATGAGAAAGAGCCCCGGCTGATATATGCAAAGGTTAAAAAGCCTCTCATAATTACCAACAAAGAAACTCCCTATATGATAATACATAATTATGCTTTTGATAAGACGCTTGCTACAGAAGGCAAAACGTCGTTCGTGGTGCGTTTCTTCACAGATTATAAATACTGGGAAAACCTATACCAGGATAAGACCAGGTACAAAGAAGAAAAAAGTGCGCTTGCAGACAATGTGATAAATGAGCTTGATTCGCTTTACCCTGGATTTGCTTCCCAAGTAGAGGTTGTAGATGTAGCGACGCCGGCAACATACTTCCGTTATACAGATAACTGGAAAGGCTCGACCATGAGCTGGATTGCCACAACCGCAAACTTTGGAAAGAATGTTCCAAAAACACTTCCAAGGCTTGATAATTTCTATTTGGCAGGCCAATGGATCACTCCTGGCGGAGGCGTGTCGGTAGCATTAAAAACCGCTCGCGACGTACTTCAGATAATATGCAAAAAGGATAAAATACGTTTCCAGACTACTAAAGATGTTTAGAGACTTAAATAGCAACCTCATGATAAACGGCAAAGAGCTTATATGCGTTTTGCCGTTTTTTAACCTGCAGTATAGGTGCTATTCTTAAACTAAATATCCCAAGAAACACCTATAGGCAGTCAAAGCTGTATCTGCCTTGATTGCTATTAATGGCATAGCTGGTCATATAGATCAGTAATGAAGGGTTGTTACATCCTGACAGTTGCATAAAAAACTCAATTCCATATGCAATCATGAACACGGCGGCGCCAAGCAGAAGGCAATGGAATGTATTTTCCCCGCTGACAGGTAATGTAAATCCTATTTCCGACCACTTGAGGAAAAAATAGCGTATTCCCAACACGAGTAAATATGATGTCAGGTCACTCTTTCCAAGCCCTAGGCAAAAAAAGTACAGGTACCACAACCTATAAAGTGCTTTTGATTTTATGTATTTTTTTTATTCAGACCTGTCTGATAACTTACATTTTGGTGGAGGCGAGGGGAATCGAACCCCTTCGGCCAACTCGTAGGGGGCATTCCCCCTTACGACGGATACTCCGTATCCTGTCACCCCCTTTAGAAGAAGGGCTACCGTACGTCAACTCTCGGGCTAATCTTGGTCACAGCCTCGACCAGCGCAGTCAGTCTTTTAACATTCCCTCTGCTGCACGCCGTCTGACAGGCTTACAGCTTCAGTAGCTTCATAATGCGTCAGTAACCTCAAAGCTCTGGTAGTGACGGACCCCGCTAAATGACGCCTGAAGCAAAAAACCGTCCCTCTTGCTTTACCGTCTGTTCAATAGGCAGTATCCCTGACCCTGACGGCCGAGGTCACAGGGCCGATTGTGCGTGCACAGGAAACGCCGGACGCAAAAAAGGGCGTTTGAATTCACTTAGTGTAATCTCCACATTCATTGAAAAAAAGGGAGCTGAAAAATTATTTTCAGCTCCCCTTTTTTATGATTAAAATGCCTATTTTGCTTTTGGAGGTGTTCCTTCAGCGTTTGATACAACTGCATCGATTTGGACTAAAGCATCTTTAGGTAAAGCTGATACGCCAACTGTTCTTCGTGCAGGAACACCGTCCGGGAAGAATGTTGTGTAAACTTCGTCTATAGCATCAATATCTGCGATATTTTTAACGAAGATATTTACTTTAACCACATCGTCCATAACGTGGTCGATACTTTCTAAAATTGCCTTGATATTTTTCAAGCACTGTCCAGCCTGCTCTTTTACACCACCAGCTACCATTTCACCAGTTTTTGGGTCCAAAGGTAATTGAGCCGAAAGATGATTGTAATGAGAAAAAGCTACAGTTTGTGTAGATAGATCACTTGTTGGTGCATTTGCCCTATTGTTTGCTTCTATAATGAGTCCATGCCTGTCTTCAACTGCTTGTGGGGGTGTACCATCTCCGTGTGACACCACTGCTTCAATTTGTACTAAAGCATCCATAGGTAAAGCTGAAGCTGCAACTGTTGTCCGTGCAGGAACATAGGCTGCGGCCCTGGCGATAGCCGAGTCTGGGAAAAATGTTGTATAAACTTCGTTTACGGCTTCAATATCCGAGAGGTTTTTAAGGAAGATATTAATTTTAACAATATCGTCAAAAGGAACGTCGATACTTTCTAAAATTGCCTTGATATTTTTTAAGCACTGTCCAGCCTGCTCTTTTACACCGCCAGCTACCAATCTACCATTTTTGGGATCGATAGGTAATTGAGCTGAAAGATTATTGTAATGAGAGAAAGACACAGTTTGTGTAGATAGAGCACTTGTTGGTGCATTTGCCGTGTTATTTGTAAGCTTTATGAGGTCGCCTGCTTGTGGTGCGTTTGGAATTGTACCTTCACCGTTTGAAACAAGTGCTTCAATTTGCACCAAAGCATCCATAGGTAAAGCTGCAACTGCGACTATCGTCCGTGTAGGAACATAAGTTGGGAAGAATATTTTATAAACTTCGTCTACAGCGTCAATATCTTTGATATTCTTAACGAATACAGTGATTCTAACAACATCGCTCATAACATGATCGATGCTGTCTAAAATTGCCTTGATATTTTTAAAGCACTGTTCAGCCTGCTCTTTTATACCACCAGCTACCAATCTACCAGATTTTGGTTCGATAGGTAATTGAGCTGAAAGATTATTGTAATGAGAGAAAGCTACAGTTTGTGAATATGGACCGATACCTTTTGGAGCATTTTCCGTATTTCTTGCTAATACTGCGTTATAACCGCTCATTATAGTATTCCCCCTATGTAATATTTATTGGTAGAATCATGAAAATTCATCTAAGTAAATAATAAACCTTGGACTAGCTCTAATGTCAATAGGTATTATTATTATTCTGAAACTATATGGGCCAGGCACCGCACTTTCGCACTTATTTTCAAAATACGATAAAAGCCTGTGATTGTTTCCAATCTCAGGCTTTTTTATGTAAATTCAACTTAGTTTTGGTGGAGGCGAGGGGAATCGAACCCCTTTGGTCAGCTCGTAGGGGGCATTCCCCCTTACGACGGATACTCCGTATCCTGTCACCCCCTTTTGAAGCGGGGCTGCCGTATGTGCACTCTTGGGCTGCATCTTGGTCACAGCTTCGACCAGCGCAGTCAGTGATTTTACATTCCCTCCGCTGCACGCCCACTGACAGGCTTACAGTTTAAGTAGCTTCATAATGCGTCATCTACCTCAAAGCGACTCCCAATCCTAAAGTGCGGGAACTAAAGAATTTCATACTATGCATTTTATCAGCACTACTCTAGTATATTTTTTGCGCTGTAATAACATTTGTACCCAGTACATATTATATTTGAACAAGTTGGACCTAACATAAAAAACCGTGTTGTCCCTATAAATCATTCGAGCTTATTTATATAATATTTTTTTACATTATAAATTGTCAATTCTCCAATATCATTCATTTCTTGTGCTATTAATATTTTAAGTGTTTTCACACTATAATTAGAATATACTTTGACTACTGTATTTATTATTGCAACTTTTGCTGGATCTAGCATTAGTTTAATAAAACATCTCTTTACTTCACTTGTAGTAAAACTTTCCTTTAACTTATGAAAGAGATCTGGATATCTAAACACCTCTTCATCACATTCGAATAGCCATCTATCATAATATGAGGCATAAATCATCTGACAAAAATAACATAACTCAAAAGCTTTTTTATTAGATATATGACATTTATATATTAAGTATTTATAAACATCTTCAAAAACAGCAGCTTTTGCTGATGTTTTATACTCATCGTATTTTATTTTAAACATTGTCATATTTTCACTCAAATAAATCACCATAATTCAACTTTTATTAAATTATATGCCATTTTTGGCTCATCTATACAATGAGGCTACTCAAGTAATAACTTTTCTTTAATTTTAGAAACAGGCATTATAGGTATGTTCAATATGTTTTTATAAGTTATTTGAGCATGTTGCATGTCTTTCTTCACCTTTTTTGTCAGTTTCTTTAGAAGTTGTGATTTTTCTGATATATCATCAGCTTCATGATACACAATGAGCTTTGCAGCAATCGGAATGTCTTTCTCATGAAATTGTATTAAGAAATCAAAAGGATCAGGCATTTTTAACTCCAGTTTAATACATCCAATTAAGAATAACGTAATTGCTTTAATATTATTATCAATTTCTGACATAGCCTCTATCTTATAGCAGGCATCGTCTAATGCGTTTATAAAGAAACTATAAGAGTACTTTTCGCGTGTAATCAATTGAAATAACCATAATAACTGTGCTTCAGGCAATGCTGAGAAAGTTAAAACTATTCTTTTATTAATTATATCATCATAAAACTTTGCAACTGTAATAAATACCATATGTAAGTTATCTTTAACTATATGGTAAGGTGAGGCATACCCTGCAAGTAAATAATCCGCCAGTGCATATGGTTTGTAAAATGTTTCAAAATCACTTTTCGGCATAGTATTTATAATATTTAAAAGTAGTTCCTCACAATCATTCTTTATGCCAATATAAAACATAGTAATATTGTGAAAACTTGGAGAAAATATTTCATATTCTAATATTGATTTGTTTTCTTTGCATAGTTGCTGAGCATAGAAAAACTCAATAAAAGTTCTATGTTTAAATATAACTGTATTATCCAATTCTATTTTAGCAAACATTCCCGAACGATAAATTATCTTATTATATAAATCATCCTTATCAATTTTCTGACTAAAATTTCTTTTACCAATATACTCTTCATAAAAGCATCTCACATCATATTCACTCAGATAACTTCTTTCATTCTCGTACATATGCTTAGCAAGCGTTAATGTGAACGCTTTTGCAATCTTAAACTCCTCTAGACCTTGTAAACCCTTATCTATGTCCCATCTTCCGAGGCATAGCTCCGAATATTGTGAATATAGTTCAGTTATATTCATAGGTAAATCTTTATTATTACCTTCATTAATTAATTTGGCCAGCAAGAGTGCAGATATGGGGTATTTGGGCATATCTTTAAATAATTCAGATTTCTTTAGATCTTCGAGTAATCTATCATTTTGGCTTAATGATTTACATGTGCTACACAGAAGTTCAAACAATTTATTATTGCTAAGTGGTCTTAATAAATACCTCTTTAAGTTTTTTATACCATGATAACTGTCTAGTAGTGTTACCTCCCTTATACTAAAAACAGTTTTAACTCCTTTACCCATATAACTATCTAGGGTTGTCGGCAATACACTATCAAATAATTCCATTTGTTTATCAAAATCTGTCGATATTTCATCAACAGCATCTACAAGTAATAAAAATTGGTTAATATCTTTTAAATTAATATACTTATAATTCTCTAATATTTTATCTATTAATTTATTAGAACTACCACTGTATTCGTTTATATATTGACTAAACGAAATTCTTATTGGAAGATACTTTTTTTCTTTATAAACTGTTATATTACAATAATGCTCGAATATTTTTCTGAACAGTTTTGACTTACCTGATCCCATTTCACCTTCAATAATAATCATTTGAAAATTTTCGATTTCATGATAAATATCTACTCTATCATAATTAGGTAATTTATTTTTAACCCTAGCATATTTGTCGCGATTGTTCTTTATTATGTCTTGCTCTATATAAATGCTCCGGTTATTAACATCTAGTAAGCTGAGTTTTGTATCATCACCAATACATTTTTCTAGTTCGGTTTTAATGTATGTACTTATGCCAACGGACATCTCTTCCCAATAAGTTGGAAAATATTTATCAATCCATGTAATGAGTTTTTCCTGATCAATAAATGCTACTTTAGTATTTTTATATTCTTCAGCAATTTTTTTCCTAGCTCCTTCAGTAATATTGTCATTTGATATAACCCATACTGAATTTATGTATCCTTCTGTATTTGTGTGTGCAAGGATCCTTTTATATCCACATTCTTTAATTTGTCTTTCTACATCAGTATGATCTTGTTTTATTTTCCCCACTTTAACGATAACACCAATATAATCAAACTGTTCAATCATATTATCATACCGTGCTAAGATAAAATCTGCGCCCATTTCATTTTGTCCATGAGAATGATCTACATGCTTAATATCACCGAAATTTGCAAACAACTCGTTAAGTAAAGGGTGAAATTCATTGACCTCATCTTTTATTGAGCTTAACTTAGCTTTTTTATCTTTCGATTCCATAAGTTTTCCTCCCTATAATAATTGTTTAATTACATACATAATTTGACTAACTAGGTTACTTATTTAAAGTCATATATATCAAATAAAGCTAGTTAGTTATAATGGCTTGATTTTCCATAAAACCCTATTTTCATTCTATCACATAGTATTATTATCTGGAAGAAAATTGTAATATTATGTAACACATGTTTCCTATTAAAGGATCACTGAAATAATAGTACGGTGCCAGGTGTAAAGGTTATTAGGCTATATACTTAGGTTAATGACAGCAGGTTAATACTCTACACTTATGATAGATATTATGTTACAATCATCTTAGGGAACATTTGTTCTTATTCAGAAATTGGAGGGATGTAAATTGCTCTTAAGTGAAGAAAGGGCCTATGAAGCAGGCATTATCGATGGTGAAGGTAGTATCATGCTTACCAGATTCCATAAAAACCAGCTTCCCGCTCCCTGCATCACAATTGCATCTACCTCCCTAGAACTCTTAAAGTGGGTAAAGGATAAATCTGGTCTTGGTTCTATTAAATCAAAAAAGAACTATAACCCAATCAATCATAAAGACTCATTTACATATAGTGTCCGATATGATGAAGCAATTTCACTACTTAAAGAAATTGAACCATATTTGGTAATTGAACAGAAAAAACTAAAAGCTCAAATGATACTTAATGAATATAAAAAGCTTACACCTAGAAATGGACTATACTCAAAAGAACTACTTCAGAAAAAGGAAGAATTTCATACTAGATTCATGTCAATATAAAACAAAAGCACTGCATTCAAATGCAGTGCTTTATATGTAAATTCACATTATTTTTTGGTGGAGGCGAGGGGACGCCTGTATCCATTGTCTCCAATGGTGCTGACTATATCATGAACTTCATTATGAAGTCCTCTGGCGTGTTATAGAAGCCATAATATCGATGGTAAGCTCCTATCCTAGTACAACCTGAAGGCTGCCTATGAGTCGATACAGGGCTGTCGGATTGCTCCACATACCCCTCGGTATTGCCGTCGTCTTAACGTTACGGTTTCACCGATAAAGCCAGATTATCACTTGCAGTTCACACTGCAAGGCGACTCTTCTGAATCGAACCCCTGTCCGAAAGCATCTTGGTCACAGCTTCTCCGAGCGCAGTCAGTGATTTAACATTCCCTCTGCTGCACGCCCACTGACAGGCTTACAGCTTAAGTAGCTTCATAATGCGTCAGTTACCTCAAAGCTTTGGTAGTGACGGACCCCGCTAAATGACGCCCAATCCTAAAGTGCGGGAACTAAAGGTTGAACGAGCAGCCTTAGGCTGCTAACGCGTAATCGTTGTTAGCGTTTAAATTAATTTTCCAGCTTTTTATGGTGCCGCTGGGACCACCGCTCGCTTCCATGGCCTCAACTACCCCCGTCGAAACCTTTACGCCCCCGTAATTATTGCCTGCTGGGTATTCCTATCAGGTCCTGCCACGTCGCTCGTGGCTCGTGCTTTAAGCTAACCTTCGAAGTCCTATCTTAACTCTCAAGTATTAATACTCTTTCCCTCTAAATTGTCTTTCCACTTCTCTCTTGGCATCTCGTTCTATGATGTCTTGGCGCTTGTCATGAAGTTCTTTGCCTTTTGCTATTGCAAGCTGAACCTTCACCAGGCTGCCTTTAAGATAAATGGAAAGCGGTATAAGAGTGTATCCTTTTTGTTGAACATAGCCTATGAGTTTGTTTATCTCATACTTATGCAAAAGCAGTCTTCTCGTCCTCATAGGGTCCTTGTTGAATATATTGCCCTGCTCATATGGACTAATGTGCATGTTGTAGACAAAGACCTGGCCTTTATCTATCACTGCATAGCTGTCCTTAAGGTTGACACTGCCCTTCCTTATGGATTTTACTTCTGTACCGGAAAGCTCTATGCCGGCTTCGTAAGCATCCTCAATAAAGTATTCGTGTCTTGCTTTTTTATTTTGTGCAACTGTTTTTGTATTGCTATTTGCCATACTTATTCACTCCGCAATATATTCTACAGTACTCCGGCTTATATACTGCTGCCGGATTTAAACGTGTATTTATATTATATCACCCTTCAAACTAGTGTCAACTTATATATTATAATGAAATCCAATTGTAATATCAATGGGTATAAACGCCATATCTGATACTAAAAGCATAAAGATTGCAGAAGTATTGTTCGTAAACCTCCTGCAATCTTTTCTACTTCTTAATTATTGCTATTACCGCTTTTTACTTCAACCAGTACAAAATCTATCGTTCTGTTGGCGATATCAGCATTCTGAACTCTTATTCGTACATTGTCTCCTATCCTGTAGGTCTTTTTCAATCTTTCGCCAATGAGCATGTGATGCACCTCATCAAACTGATAGTAATCATCCTCCATGTTGCTCATGTGCACCAGTCCTTCAATGGTATTCTCCAGCTCGACAAACATTCCGAAGGAAGTGACATTGGATATTATTCCGTTATATTCCTCTCCAATCCTATCCTTCATGTATTCTGCTTTCTTGAGGTCTTCGACAGCTCTTTCCGCTTCATCTGCTGCCCGCTCCCTGACAGAGCACTGGTCAGCAATATTCTCAATTATCGACTGAAGATGCTTCACTCTCTTCTCAGTTAGTTTCCCATGGATGCCCTCTTTTATAATCCTGTGTATCATAAGGTCAGGATACCTTCTAATAGGAGAAGTGAAGTGGCAGTAATACTTTGCAGCGAGTCCGAAGTGTCCCATACTGGTGGAAGTATATCTTGCCTTTTTTAGAGAGCGCAGCATCAGTGTATTTATTATTCGCTCCTCTTTCGTTCCCTTAATCTGATCAGTGAGCTGCTGCAGTGCTTTCGGGTGAATCTCCGCGATTCCCTTCAGATGGTAGCCAAAATTGAATATAAACTCGTTAAAGGCTTGAAGCTTTTCTGCATTCGGATCTTCATGTACTCTGTAAACAAAAGGCAATTCCTTCCAATACATATCCTCTGCAATCGTTTCATTGCAAACAAGCATAAACTCCTCAATTATCCTCTCAGATATTCCTCTGTCGTAAGGCCTTATATCTATAGGCTTGCCCTTTTCATCCAGTATGATTTTGGCTTCCTCAAATTCAAAATCAATGCTTCCTCTGGAGCGTCTCCTTTTGTTCAGTATCTTCATGAGTGCTTCCATTTGCTTGAAGTTATCAACAAGCTCACTGTATCTTGCTATTGTTTCTGGATCATTGTCGGTAAGTATTCTATTTACATTCTTATAGGTCATTCTTTCTTTTGTCTTTATGACACTTTCATATATCTCGTATCTCTTTACCTTGCCTTTTGCGTCTATTTCCATATCACAGCTCAAGGTCAGCCTTTCAATTTGAGGATTCAAGCTGCAGATACCATTGGAAAGCCTTCTTGGCAGCATTGGCACCACCCTGTCAACCAGATATACGCTTGTGCCTCTCTTTAGAGCTTCCTTATCAAGCTGCGAATTTTCAAAAACATATTGTGTTACGTCGGCAATATGTACTCCCAGCAGGAAATTGCCGTTTGGCAGCAGCTCCAAGGATACAGCATCATCCAGGTCCTTTGCATCCTCTCCGTCTATGGTGACAATAACTTTATTCCTCAGGTCTCTTCTCTTTGCAATGTCTTCTTCGCTCACCCGCTCCGGTATTTTCTCAGCTTGGGCTTCCACCTCAGAAGGGAATTCCTCAGGTAGGTTGTGTCCCCTTATGATTGATATGATATCTGTACCAACGTCATCCTTATGTCCTAAAATTTCAACAACAACACCCTCAGGGTTTCTCCTTGCCTCCGGCCATTGTGTTATCTCAACTACTACCTTATGTCCTTCCTTTGCGCCATTGACGTCAGACTTGGATATGAAAACATCCTGATATATCCTTGGATCGTCAGGCACTACAAAGCCAAAGCCTTTTCCATTCTCAAAGGTCCCTACAATCCTTTCGTTAGCCCGCTTCAGTATCTTGATTATCTCACCCTCGCTCTTCTTGGTGCCTATTTCACCGGAGGTGAGTCTTGCAATTACTCTATCATTGTTCATTGCACCATTAAGGCTTTCTGCAGGTATAAAAAGGTCATATATCTCCTTGTTGTCCGGAATAAGAAACCCAAAGCCCTTTTTATTACCTTGTATTCGACCTGCTATCATGTTCATTTTTTCCGTCACACCGTACTTATTTTTTCTGGTGACAATAATACTTCCGTCCTCTAGCAGAGAATTCAACACTTCTTCAAATTCCGATGCATTCTGAAAGTCTCTCTGAAATTCTTGATACAATTCATTATATGAAAGGGGTTTGTATACATCCTCTTTCATAAAGGACAACAACTTATTCTTCATTTCTAGATTTATTTCTTTTTCTGGATTATCCAACACTGCTGCACCTCTTCTCTTTTTTATCTGTTTCTCTTTTAAAAGCTGATTTGGTCTTTATAACGAGTAGGCGCATATATTCCACCTTAATTTATCATGCGCCGTAAAGCGAGTTTCATAAAAGGCTTCCTTGGTCGTTAAAATCTTTCAATAGAAGCCTTTTTTATAAAGTTGTATACTTCCTCAAAAACCTGTTCCTTTTCTTTATCGCAGGTTATAACATGACCGCTTTTGCGTAGATAAATAATACTCTTATCCTTAGATCCTATATTGTTGTATATTATATTCGCGCTCATAGGACTAACTGTCCTATCTCCGTATGATTGCATAACAAGCACAGGTTTTTCAATATATTGCAGGTTTGCTTTTATATATCTGATTAACTTGAACAGGTTATGTACGCTTATTATAGGAGACTTGTCATAGCTTATTATATTAATATCCTTCTTTTCCGGGTTTCTGAGTATATATGCCTTGAAATTCCTTTCAATGAATGAGTAGGCAGCTAACCTGCCATGTATTCTTATAGGTGCCGAAAGAGTCGCAACACCTCTAACATCATAATTTCTTGCAAGATATAAAGATAGCAGCCCTCCCATGGAAAGTCCCACAGCAAATACCTCATCGCACTCCTGCTTCAGTGTCTTGTAACCCTCCACAGCTCCTCGTATCCAATCCCTATAACCGCATTTTTTCATATCTTCCGGTGTTGTCCCGTGCCCTTTCAAAAGGATTCCCTTTACTGTGTATCCCTTATTCCTGAGGAATTCACCCAGATAGCGCACTTCAGAGGGAGTCCCTGTAAATCCGTGAATGAGCAGTACTCCTGTGTTATTGCCTTTATAATAAAATTCTTTTGCAAATTCACTGTTCATATCACTCAAGAAAAACACCTCCGTTACTTCTAATCTGCCGCAAGCCATATAATTATTATAAGCATATTTTCTCCATAAAATTCAAAGGCTCAGTACGCATCTGAGAACAAGCATTGTTTATGCAAGATTTACAGCAGAACAAACTTGTATATGTAAAAAAACAAAGAAAAGTTTATTATGATAATTATTGGAATGCCTATTATAAATTTCTTATGTCTGGTCTTATGCTTAAAAAAAGACATTCCCAACTTCACACCTAAAGCTCCTCCAAGAAGGGCGACAATAAACATGCTGTCCTCACTTATTCTCCTTCTGTGCGCTTTTGCTTTGCCTTTATCTACGCCCATCACTACAAAAGCTATTAGATTAATTATTATTATATATGAAATTAAAACATCCAATCTCAATCCCTCTCCCAAAATAGTATTCGTAAATAAGAACACTCTACAAAAGCTTATGTTGCCCGAGAAAAAATATAAGAGATGATATTTCTATCACCTCTTACATATTACATTATTAACCACTTATTCACAAGTAAGACTAATAGCATTAAAGCTTAAGATTGACTATATCTTCAAAAAAAACATATTAATTCCTTCATAAAACTACAAGCTGAAGCATTTTTCGTATGCTAATTCTATAGCACCCTTGGCCAAAAAAAAGTGAGATGATATTGCTATCACCTCACCGATACATATTTACAATCTTAATTATTTATTGGTTATTGGAGCTGAAATGTTAATTACCATCCTACATGAATAATGGTGCAAATACCAATGAAACTATGGTCATTAGCTTTATAAGTATATTCATAGAAGGTCCAGCCGTATCTTTAAACGGGTCTCCTACAGTATCTCCTACAACTGCGGCTTTGTGCGGATCGCCGCCCTTTCCGCCATGCTCACCTGACTCTATATATTTCTTGGCATTGTCCCATGCGCCGCCGGAGTTTGCCATCATTATTGCAAGAAGCACTCCGGTAACAACTGCACCGGCTATTAATCCGCCAAGGGCACCTTTACCAAGTACTACTCCTACAAGAATTGGAGCTGCTACAGCCAGAAGTCCCGGTAATATCATTTCCTTTAAAGCTGCTTTTGTTGAAATATCAACACATGTTGCATAATCCGGTTTTGTCTTGCCTTCCATGATACCCGGCATCTCCTTGAACTGTCTCCTAACCTCTTCAATCATCTGATAGGCGGCCTTTCCCACCGCTTCCATAGTAAGCGCGGCAAAGAGGAAAGGCAGCATGCCTCCGATAAACAAGCCAATCATAACATTAGGATCAAGTATGTCAATTTTATCAAGCTTCACAGCCTGTGAGTAAGATGCAAAAAGTGCAAGGGCTGTCAATGCTGCGGAACCGATAGCAAAGCCTTTTCCTATTGCAGCAGTTGTATTTCCTACTGAATCAAGCTTATCAGTTATTGCTCTGACAGACTTGGGAAGACCTGCCATCTCAGCAATTCCCCCTGCATTGTCTGCTATAGGTCCGTAAGCATCTACCGCAACTGTCATACCTGTTGTTGAAAGCATTCCAACTGCTGCCAGGGCAATACCGTAAAGGCCTGCAGCCTTATATGATACAAGTATTGCTAACGCAATGAACAGTACCGGGGCTACAGTAGAGAGCATACCTACTCCAAGGCCGCTTATTATTGTTGTAGCTGCTCCTGTATTTGACTGCTGGGCTATTCTTTTTACATATTTGTAGTCACCCGAAGTATATATTTCTGTAAGGTAACCTATTATCATACCGACAATAAGTCCTGCAGCAACTGCGAAGAACGCATTCAAATTGCCGAACATATAGCGGCTTAATGCAAAAGCTGCAGCTATTACTATAAGTGAGCTGCCGTAAGTTCCATTTCTAAGAGCATTCTGTGGATTGCTCTTTTCATCAGTCCTTACAAAGGTTGTTCCTATTATTGAAGCTATAATGCCGATAGCTGACAGAAGCAGCGGAAATAATACGCCCTCTACCTTGCCTGCATAAAAAATCGCACCAAGAGTTATCGCAGAAATAATCGATCCTACATATGATTCGAACAAGTCTGCTCCCATACCGGCTACATCACCTACATTGTCACCAACGTTATCTGCAATAACAGCTGGATTTCTCGGGTCATCCTCCGGTATGCCGGCTTCCACCTTACCCACAAGATCTGCACCAACGTCAGCTGCTTTTGTAAAAATACCTCCGCCGACACGGGCAAACAGAGCAATGGAGCTGGCCCCCAAGCCAAAACCTGTCACTATACCAGCATCCCTGATTATCATATATAAAATACCTACACCCATGAGACCGAGACCAACAACGCACATACCCATTACAGCTCCGCCCTTGAAAGCGATACCAAGAGCTTCATTCTGTCCTCTTTGCGCTGCGCACGCTGTTCTGGCATTTGCCTTTGTAGCCACCTGCATTCCAATAAAGCCTGCAAGTACTGAACAGCCTGCTCCAGCAACGAAGCATATGGCTGTAAGCCAGCTGTTAAGAAAAATGCCAATTATCACAGCCATAGCTAAGACAAACACGGCAAGCACCTTATATTCCCTAAACAGGAATGCCATGGCCCCTTCATGAATAAAACCCATTATTTCTTTCATCCTGTCATTACCAGGGTCTTTCTTAATTATGCTGGTAGCCAAAACCCACGCAAAAATTAAAGCAAGCACTCCTGACAGCGGAGCCAGAATCATCAAATCCATCCAATAACCCTCCTAATACATTAATATGCTATACTATAATACTGTATACATTCCTGGGACATAATATAGCCTAACATAATGTCAGGCTATAATTATCAAAATATTATTTTACAAGTACAAGTACAACAGATAAAACCATGAATAAAATTGCACTTATTGTTGTCAGCTTAGAAAACAGGGCTTCGTACCCTTTGCTTGCTTTCTTTCCGAAAAGCTGCTCTGCACCTCCAGCTATTGAACCGGACAGTCCGGCACTTCTTCCCGGCTGTAGAAGCACGCTTACAATCAACGTCAGACAAACAATGTACTGTAAAACTACTAAAGCTATTCTCACTCCCAGCACCTCCCATCTTCCTGTAGTTCTCATTCCTTTGTGCTAAAAGAACGTGAAGGTTATTACTATTCTTTCGCTCTTTCCGCCATTTATGCACCTGATTATCAAGCAAAATCCTATAAACAACATTTTAGCACAAAGAGAGATAAAATACAATAATGGGATATTTGATATACCCCATTATTGTATCACATCTTTTTAAATTGTATAGCACTTATAGGTTAAAAAATGCCTTCATTCCTAAATATTTTGCCATTGTGTCCAATCCTTCTTCAATTCTCATAAGCTGATTGTACTTTGCAACCCTGTCAGTTCTAGAAGGAGCACCTGTCTTTATCTGTCCGGCATTTACTGCAACAACCAGGTCAGCAATTGTAACATCTTCTGTTTCGCCGGAACGATGTGAAATAACAGCTGTATACCCTGCACGATTAGCCATCTGTATAGCATCCAATGTCTCAGTCAAAGTCCCGATCTGGTTGACCTTTATGAGAATCGAGTTGCATACGCCCATCTTTATACCCTTTGCTAATCTTTCAGTATTCGTAACAAAGAGATCGTCTCCTACCAACTGAATCTTTTCGCCCAGTTTGTCGGTCATAAGCTTCCAACCTTCCCAATCCTCTTCCGCCATACCATCTTCAATGGATATTATCGGATACCTGCTGACAAGATCAGCCCAATATTCTACCATCTCTTCTTTGGTCTTCATAAAGTCTGACTTCCAGAAATAGTATTTGCCTTCTTCACCCTTGGCCTTAGCTTCTTCAAACATTTCTGTAGCTGCAGGGTCTAGAGCAATAAAAAATTCCTTGCCAGGCTTGTAGCCTGCTTTATTGATTGCTTCTACGATAACCTGAAGTGCTTCTTCATTTGACTTCAGATTGGGAGCAAAGCCGCCTTCGTCTCCAACAGCCGTATTATAGCCTTTTGACTTCAATACAGATTTGAGGTTATGGAAGACTTCAGCGCACATTCTCAAAGCTTCCTTGAAGCTTTCTGCGCCAACTGGCATAACCATGAATTCCTGGATGTCGACATTGTTATCAGCATGTTTGCCGCCGTTTATTATATTCATCATTGGTACTGGCAGAGTCTTCGCATTTACTCCGCCAACATACTGATACAGAGGAAGTCCAAGTGCTTCAGCAGCTGCATGAGCGACAGCCAGTGATACCCCCAGTATAGCATTTGCACCCAGCTTTGCTTTATTGGGAGTTCCATCCAACTCAATCAGCGCTTCGTCTATTGCAACCTGGTCAAGAGCATTCATTCCTATTATTTCCGGAGCGATTATTTCATTTACGTTATTTACAGCGGTCAATACGCCTTTCCCAAGGTATCTTGATTTGTCACCATCCCTGAGCTCTACAGCTTCAAAAGCTCCTGTAGATGCTCCTGACGGCACCGCAGCTCTGCCTAAAGCTCCGCCTTCCAGTTCTACTTCAACCTCTATGGTCGGATTTCCTCTTGAGTCCATTATCTCTCTTGCAAATATGTCAGTTATTATAGTCATAAATCAGTATCCTCCTTAAAGTAAATTTTTTCTAATCAGTTAAAATTAACAATTTTAGAAAACTCGTCTGCATCCAAGCTTGCGCCGCCTACAAGGGCTCCATCGATTTCAGGCATATCCATAAGCTCCTTTGTGTTTGAAGCTTTTACACTGCCTCCATAAAGTATACGCGTCTTATCAGCAACGACCTTCCCAAGCTTTTCGACCAGCTGTTTTCTTATGAAGCCTATTACTTCATTAGCATCTTGGCTGGTGGCAGTTTTACCGGTTCCTATTGCCCATACCGGCTCATAAGCTATTATCAGGTCATCCAGGTTTCTGCTCTCCAAGCCTGCAAGGCAACCTTTCATCTGTGTGGTTATTACGTCGAAGGTCACTCCTGTTTCCCTTTGTTCGAGAGTCTCTCCAACGCAGAGAATTGGCTTTAAGCCGTGGTCTAATGCAGCAATGACCTTCTTGTTTATTTCAGAATCATCTTCCTTAAAATACTGTCTGCGCTCAGAATGACCCAGTATTATATATTCTACCTTCATGTCCTTCAAAAACACCGGAGAAATCTCACCAGTAAATGCACCGCTATCCTTATAGTGCATATTCTGTGCCCCGACACCTATGTTGCTCCCACTTGCAGTTTTAACTGCTTCATTAAGACATACGAAGGTTGGACAAACAACTACTTCAGCATCCGCACCCTTTACAAGGGGCTTCAGATCCTCTACAAGCTTAACTGCCTCGCTGATAGTCTTGTTCATCTTCCAATTGCCAGCTATTAACGGTCTACGCATATAAATACCTCCCAAATTACAGTTATATCAAAATTTTGCTACACGTCACGAATATTTTTTGCTTCGTGCTTCGTGCCTCGTGCTTCGTGCCCAGGGGAAATTCTTCGAAGTCTGGCTCAAATGCTCGTGGCACGTGGCTCGTAGCTCGTGGCAATTGATATTATCTGATTCACTTATATCTATTTACTACCTTAAATCAAAGAATATCCTAATGACTTCTATTATCTTCTATCGCATCAATGCCCGGGAGTACCTTGCCCTCGAGGAATTCAAGGGAAGCCCCGCCGCCAGTGGATATATGGGTTATTTTATCTGCAAAACCCAGTTGTTCTATAGCTGCAGCAGAGTCACCGCCTCCGACAATCGTCGTACCTTTGCATTCAGACATTGCCTCAGCAAGCGCAAAGGTACCCTTAGCGAAGTTAGGCATTTCAAACACACCCATAGGTCCATTCCATACAACCGTCTTTGCATGTTTAACAATATCAGCAAAAACCTCTCGCGTATGTTCACCAATATCCAAGCCCAGCTGGTCCTCAGGTATCCTGTCTACAGTTACCGTAACCCTATGTGCATCATTATTAAATTCAGGAGCAATTACTATATCAATGGGAAGCAGCAGTTTAATATGTTTTTCCTCAGCTTTTCTGAGTATTTCCCCTGCCAGCTCCACCTTGTCAGCCTCTAATATTGACTTGCCTATTTCATGGCCCATCGCTTTATAGAAGGTAAACGCCATACCGCCGCCGATTAGAAGCGCATCAACCTTATCCATAAGGTTCTCTATGACTCCTATCTTGTCAGAGACCTTAGCTCCTCCCAATATAGCCACAAATGGCCTGACCGGTTCCGTCAGCGCCTTGCCCATGATGTCCAGCTCCTTTTTTATCAGCAACCCTATAGCTGAAGGCAGAAATTCTGCAATTCCGGCTGTAGTGGCATGTGCCCTATGTGCTGTACCGAAAGCATCATTGACGTATATATCGCCGAGGGCTGCAAGCTTCTTTGAAAACTCCCTATCGTTCTTTTCTTCCTCTTCATAGAACCTTACATTCTCAAGCAGCATTACGTCCCCTTCCTTAAGACTGTTGGTCATTTCCAGCACTTCATCCCCAATAACATCCTTGGCAAGCTTTACATCAGCGGCCAGCCTCTCGGACAATCTCTCGGCCACAGGCTTCAGAGAATATTTCATATTGAACTTTCCCTTTGGTCTTCCAAAATGGGACATCAATATGACTTTGGCATTATGCTCCCTTAAGTAATTGATTGTAGGAAGCGCCTCTCTTATTCTCCTGTCATCTGTAATGCTTCCATTTTCATTTATTGGAACATTGAAGTCAACTCTTACAAGCACTTTCTTACCTTTAACATCTATATCCTGTATGGATTTTTTGTTCAGCATGAGAATCCCTCCTAATCCATCAAATTATCTTTAAATTACATATAAATCTCACTTCGAAGCTTATATCGAATAGCTACGATTTATAACACCAAGTAAAACATTTAGCCCGGCTTCGAGGTAACCTACAAAACCGGACCCATATGCTTTACATAAATGCTGCCTTATAGCTTTTGACTTATTTATTCGCCATATACTTTATCAGGTCTACTATTCTGCTTGAATAACCCCACTCATTGTCATACCATGCAATGATTTTTACCATGTTGTCTTGTATTACCATTGTTGATAATGCGTCCAATATTGAAGAATGCGGGTTCTGCTTGAAGTCAATTGAAACTAGGGGCTCATCGCAGTATTCAAGTATGCCCTTGAGTTCGTTTTCTGCTGCTCTCTTCATTGCTGCGTTCACTTCTTCTACTGTAACATTCTTTTCCAAGTCGACAACCAAGTCAACCACTGATACTGTGGGGGTTGGAACTCTTAATGAAAGACCTGTGAGCCTGCCCTTAAGCTCTGGAAGCACAAGTGAAACTGCTTTTGCAGCTCCTGTAGTTGTTGGAATAATGGACAAGGCTGCGGCTCTTGACCTTCTAAGGTCTGAGTGAGGCTGGTCAAGTATTCTCTGGTCGTTTGTGTATGAATGAATTGTATTCATCAAGCCTTTAACTATTCCAAAGTTCTCGTGAAGCACCTTTGCTACAGGTGCCAGACAATTTGTTGTACAGGAAGCATTGGATATTACTATATGCTTTTCAGGATCGTACTTGTCTTCATTTACACCCATTACTATCGTTATGTCTTCATTTTTTGCCGGAGCTGAGATTATAACCTTCTTAGCGCCGCCTGCCACATGGGCCATTGCAGTTTCCTTGCTTGTGAATCTTCCTGTGGACTCGAGAACTACATCTACTCCGTACTCGCCCCACTTTATGTTCTCCGGCTTTGTTTCAGCGCAGATTTGAATCTCTTTTCCATTGACTACTATTGAATGTTCTTTAGCCTGTACGTCTCCATCATACCTTCCGTATGTGCTGTCGTATTTCAAAAGATGTGCTAATGTTTTCGGATCTGTTAAATCATTTATAAGTACTATCTCTGCATCTTTTCCAAACTTCTCCTGAGCAATTTTAAAAACCGGCCTACCTATTCTGCCAAAACCATTGATCCCTACTCTTAATGCCATTTTCAATTTCCTCCTTTTAAAATCTTATATATTTCACGGGCAGCAGCTTCATCTGTAACAACGACTCTGTTTTTTCTGCCCTTGTTTACCAGTATTATGGGTTCAGCTTTACCAATGCCTCCGCCTACTGCCATCACAGTCTTTATATTGTCTAAATACTCTGGTTTTATACCTACGCTGCCTGACTTATATACAATCCTTCCAGCACTGTCAAAGAAACAGCCTACTGCTTCGGCCCTTACCTTTAGAGCTTTTAGCTTCTCTACTTCCTCTTCAGTGAAATTCCTTTTCCTGCATATGGATTCAAAGGAACTGAAACCAAATATCAGAATATCAGTCTCTTTTATATAGTTAAGGACCTTAGCTATATCCGGGTCATCAGACATTCTGTTGAGCATATCCTCGCTAATATTATCAGGTAAGTGCAGTAGATAATAGCTGCCGCCTATGTTCTTGGCCAACTTGGCTGCGACAATATTTGCCTGGCGCTCCAAGTCTGCTTTTATTCCGCCTCTGGCGGGAACTACAGTTACATTCTGTGCGCCAATCTTGTAGGAGTTCTCTGCCACGGATAACGCTGAATAGCCTCCGGTTACCGAAATTACATCATTTTCTTCAATTATGCCTCTTAGATATTCGAAAGCTACCTTGGACATTTCAACAAGCACCTGAATGTCACTTTCCGCATCCCCTGGAACTACAATGAACTCCTTTATATTCAGCATTGCTTTCACTGTGTTTTCAAGGTCCTTAAGCCCCTTAAGCTCCGATATGTAATCTCTAAGCTTGTATATTATATCCTTGCCCTCATTTGTCACCATCATGCCGAGAGCCTGTATATCGATAAGATTCTGGTTTTTTAAGATGTCAAGCTCACTTCTTACCCATCTTTCACTCTGACCGAGTATTCCGGCCAGTGCCCGCCTTCCAACAGGCTGGTTGAACTCTATTGCTCTTAGAATGCTGTACCTCTTCTCTGTAATGTCAACCACTTCCGGCACGAGTCTTTTCTGCAAATTAATAAGTTCGCTCATCTTTTTACCTCTATGGCTAAATTTTATCCCACATATAATAATAACGTCCCGTCGGAATAATTATATTATATACAAATCCCAATTTCAATATATAAATGTATTATTTGTTATTTTTTTTAAACTTATTAAAAGAAAGAACCATCCGCCCATGCAGATGGCTACAGTATTCCATATTTTCATTCATCCATTAAAACTCCACTCTCCAGAAGCCCTAGCTTTCTTATTACTTCAAAAAGCTTCTGGGTATCAATCGGTTTTGCTGCATAAGCTTCGCAGCCGATTTCAAAAGCGTGCTGTACATATTGTGACTCAGCCAAAGCTGTAGTCATTATGATTTTACTTCTTTTCACCGGCAGAACCCCCTTCTGCTTTTCCAAGTCCCTTATAGCCTTCAGCACCTTGACGCCATCAACCTTCGGCATCATTATGTCAAGACAAATAAGGTCGTAAGGATTGCTTTCCTTGATGGATATAAGATAGGCATCCAGCGCTTCAAGTCCATCAACTACCACATCACATTCCCCATACCGCGAAAGGAATTTCTGTAAAAACTTCCTGCTGACCATATCATCTTCAGCAATCAATATCCTCATATATATACCTCCTTAAAACTAAATAACGGACTTCCGTAGTATTTCATATTCTTCTTTTACTTTTTCAATCTGCCGGTATACATCCTGCAGATTCCCACGTCTGGCAGCAAGCTCGACTTTAAAGGCCGCACTCTTAACTTCTTCTGTATTTATCTTATTGGCTAGCGTTTTCACTTCGTTTGCTACTCTTTCGATATCCAGTAAGTCACCGTTCCCAACAACAACCTCAAGCTCTTCAATTTTCTTATATAGCTGCTCCAGCACCGGTATATCCTCTGCCTTTAATTCTATTCTGCTCTTTTTTGCAAATATGATCTCACCTGCTTCATTGATAAATGCACCATTAAGCAATACAAGGTCTTTCTGCTGCACCTTATAGCCTCTAATGCTTTCCAATGTATAAATCAATTCATCCATTTGCACCGGCTTTGGAATATACTCATCTATACCCATAGACAGGAATCTTTCCCTATCCCCCTGTAGGGCATAAGCAGTAAGAGCTATAATGGGCGTATGTCTCTTTGTACCTTCCAGCTCTCGTATTCTTCTGGTTGCTTCAATACCGTCCATTACAGGCATCTGAATATCCATAAATATAGCATCGTATATCTTATACTCAGCCTTTTCCACGGCTTCCTTTCCATTATGGGTGATGTCAACAAAGTGGCCTTTATCCGTCAACATCTTTTCTACTACTCTTCGGTTTACTGCATCATCTTCTGCTACAAGAATATTAAGAGCATGTAAGGTCTTGTCGATATTAGAAATCCGCTTAGGCTTTCCACTTATTTGCGTGCTCTCTTTAAACCTCAGAGTAAAATGGAAAGCACTCCCCTTTCCTATCTCGCTCTCAACCCACAGCTTACCACCCATCATCTCTACAAGCTGTTTGGATATTGCCAGGCCAAGACCTGTTCCGCCATGTTTTTTTGTAAAGGAGCCATCTAGCTGGCTGAAGGTCATAAATAGCTTGTTCATATCTTCCTTGGCGATTCCTATCCCAGTATCAGATACTGAAAACTTAAGTTCCACACCGCTATCACTTTCGGCATTCTTTTTTATGGCAATGGATACATCCCCACTATCTGTGAATTTGACCGCATTTGTTATAAGGTTATTAAGCACTTGCCTCAGTCGCATAGGATCCCCCTGCAGATACCGGGGTATACTTGTGGAGAGTCCGTAGCTGAGATCAATACCTTTATTTGAGGCATGCACTGAATAAATTTTCACCAAGTCAGTTATCAAGTCCTTTATATCAAAATGAGTACTTTCTATAGTCAGCTTACCGGCTTCCATTTTTGAGAAATCAAGAATATCATTAATTATTTTCAACAAGGAATCTGCACAGGTCTTTGCTGTAATGAGATTATCCTGCTGTTCAGAATCAAGAGCTGTTCGAAGCGTAAGATCTATCATTCCCAGCATACCATTCATAGGTGTGCGGATCTCATGGCTCATATTCGCCAGGAACTCACTCTTTGCTTTATTGGCTGACTCAGCTAATTCCTTTGCTCTTTTAAATTCCAGCTCAGCTGCCTTTTTTTCTGTTATATTAGCAATAGTAATTGCCAAGAAACCCTTTTCCGGTTCGAATATCAAGAAAGAATACCACTGCTTCAGTTCCTCTACATAGTACTCATCTATCCTTATGTTGTCTATTCCACCATTCTCCTTTTGGCTTCCCTTCAGCCGCTCCATAAGGTAACCGCTGGATGTTGGGAAGAGTTCTGTGCAGGTCTTCCCTATAACCTCTTCCAAGCCCATGTTGAACATTTCCTCATAAGCAGTGTTTATTTCCAGCATGGTAAAATCCTCAGGCCTGCCATCATCATCATATATTATACTGCTATAAGCAAAGGCATCGACAAGGTTCATAAATAGGGAATAGTATTTCGCCTGGCTTTTCCTGATAATTGATTCTACCTTTTTCCTCTCTGTTATATCGCGGGCAAGAGAATATATGTACTTTCCGTCATCCATTTCTATATAGTGTGCGTTTACTTCAATGGGTATTTCCCTTCCATCTTTGGTTATATGGATGTTCTCATAGGTATAGTTTTCTTTTTGTATTACAGCATTGATAATATCTGCAATATGTTCTACATTTTCCTTGATATTTATGTCCATCACATACAGTTCCAGCATCTCTTCCCTTGAGTATCCCAGCCTTTTGCAGGTAATATCATTTACCTCAACAATCTTTCCCAGCTTTTCTTTATCCTCTATTATTTCATAGAGATATATTGCATCAGTTGCAGTATTAAAAAGTGTCTTATACTTTTCTTCACTTTCCTGCAGCACCTTTTCAGTCAGCCTGCGTTCGGATATATCCCTGACTATACTTAAAAGCACTTCTCTGTCGCCAATTACAGCTCCCTGTGAGCTCACTTCTACAGGAAAAGAACTGCCATCCTTGCGATAATGAAAAGCTTCAAAGGTTATGCCTTTATGTTCTGCCTGCTCCATTTGCTTTTTTGTGATACTCCAGTTTTTCCTGATTTCCCGTATGTTCATTGAACATAACTCTTCATATGAATACCCATATTCATTAACTGCAGCTTTATTTACATCGATAATTCCGCCATCCATTCCAATAAAGAAGATAATATCACGGGCATTTTCAGATAGTATCTGGTACCTTCTTAGCCCTTCCTCAGCCAGTTTCTTATCTGTTATATCATACATTGCCCCTACGAATCCCCCAAACTGACCATTCAAGTCATAATAAGGGGTACCGGCATCAAGAAACCACCGATACTGTCCGTCATAACGCAGTAAACGTATCTCCATTTCAAAGGGTTTCTTATTTTCAAAAGCTTTAACATTTGTATTGATGCATATATTTCTATCATCCTGATATATACAATCTGCCCATTCATCTCCTAACATGTCCTGAAGCTTCTTACCGGTGAAATCCAACCAGCTTTGACTGACATAATCGCACTCCATTTTTAGATTCGTACTCCATACAAGAACCGGCAGCTGGTTTAACAGGTTAATGCAAAAGTCCCTGGATTTTATTATGTCAAACTCCTTATTTTTACTGTCAGTAATTTCCATAATTGCAATTATAACATTACGCTTTCCTCCTACTGTTATTGGTGTTGTGCTAGCCTTAAACCAGCAAGTATTATCAGCTCCATTTTTTACAAGCACTTTGCAGAATTCAATATCACTCGAAGCTTTACCCTCTTTCAGAGCTAAATGAGTAGCTATCCTAAGTTCACAGTATTGACACTTAATCTCATAACCACAGCCTTGCTCTCTCTCTATACTTCCTTTGCAGTCAAAGCTGTCTCCTATGCTCCCGCCGATAACCAGCTCTATTTTTTTACCCATGATGGCAAGAGCTGCAGCATTCACCTGGCCTATTAGCCCTGTCTCATCCAAGGTAATCATACCGACAGGAGCGCCATTCAATATGCTCCTTAAATTGTTGTCTTCATTTTCCAGTGCTATTTCCATAGTTCTTTGCTTTGTAATATCCCTAAATACCACCACCACACCGGTAGCCTCACCATTTGAAGCTTTTATCAAGGAGCAGGTTGCAGAAACATACTTTAGTCTCCCATCCCTTCCCTTCAAGCTGGTATTCTTATTCAGTCTTACAACAGCATTTGTATTAAGTGCCATAGCTACAGGGTTCTCTACCGGTTCTCCTGTTTCAGCATCAAGTAAGGTGATTATTGTATTGAACTCCTTTCCAGAGACCTCTTCAGACTTGCAGCCTATGATATCCTCTGCTGCAGAATTCACATATAAAATACCACCTTCCAAATCTGTAGAGATTACGCCATCACCCATGCCTGCCAGGATAGCCTCAGCAAATCTAAAACTTTCTATGCTCAAACGCATTGCCAATCACCTTCAAATCTATATTGTTATTGGGTGTAATTTTATTGCAACCATTCCCGTCCCGACATTCATTTCTAATGTCCGGCTCAAGGTCCCACTTGTTTCAGATGAATCATAAGAAAGCTTCATATCCTTCAATACCTTTTCAACCATCCGGATATTTTTTTGACCCAGTTTGAAAACGTCTTTTTCTCTGATAGAGTTGGCCCCACCGAATAATCTGACCCTAAGCTCGCTCTTTAGGCAGCCGTACTCTGAGCACATTTTATTTAGCATCAAAGGTATTCCTGTAGTAGCATAGTAGTATGGACCAAGACTGCCTTCCCGATTTGGTGTTGGAGCTGGCAGTACGATATGAATCATACCTGCGGCTTTTATTGAGGGACTATAAGCTGTAACTGCAACGCAGGATGCAAGCGCAAAAGTTACGATTGTTTCTTCCGGACTTCTTGATACTGCATAGTCCCCTATACCTACAATTTTAACCATAACTACACCTTGTCCAGCATTGAGTATAAAAGCTTCGGCATATCGTCCAGAGATATCTGCTTCTCAACTGCACCTACAGTAAATGCTGCTTTAGGCATTCCATAGACTACACAGGACTGTTCATCCTGTCCTATAGTCCTCGCACCCTTCCGTCTCATAGCAAGCAGTCCTTTGGCACCGTCATAGCCCATGCCGGTGAGTATTACACCTATTGCATTGCTGCCCGCTTCTTTTGCTACCGATTCAAACAGGACATCTACAGAGGGGCAGTGACCATTCACCTTATCTCCCTCAAAGCATTCCACTTTATACCTGTCTCCCAGCTTCTTTATCCTCATATGCCGGTCTCCGGGGGCTACCAGCACCCGTCCTCTTTCTATAAAATCCCCTGTCTGGGCTTCTTTTGCATTTAAAAAAGTACTGCTGCTCAAGCGCTCAGCAAACATGCGCGAGAATACCGGAGGAATATGCTGAACTATTACAATCCCGGGAATATTATTAGGCAGATTTTTCAACAAGCTGTAAATTGCCTCAGTCCCTCCCGTAGAAGCCCCTATGGCAATAATCCTATCAGCAGATATATTCTTTCTCTCCATTACTTTTAAAGTACAGTCATTATCCCTTAATGATGTCATATTCGCCGTAGCTGCAATCTTCACTTTTGCTATCAGTTCATTTATAAAAGCCTCTATGCTGTTAACCGATGCCAGTTCAGGCTTTGTAATAAAATCCACAGCCCCTGCATTCATGGCGTCAAATACAGCCTTGCTTACACCGCTTACCATTATTACAGGCAAGGGATATTGAGGAATAAGCCTTCTAACAAACTCTATTCCATCCATTTTTGGCATTTCTACGTCACAAGTCATAACATCCGGCTCATGGGCGAGTATTTTGTCCCTGGCATCAAAAGGATCGGAAGCAGTTGCCACAACCTCAATTGCCGGGTCTGCCGAAAGACCTTTGGCTAGCACAGTTCTCGATACAGCGCTGTCATCCACAATTAAAACTCTGATTTTCTTCATATGCATTATTCCTTTCTATAGACAGCAGGCATAATATATTTGAACCGGGTCGTTTCACGGTTCAACGACTCTGAGTGACCGATGAACAGGTATCCTCCAGATTCCAAATGCTGATAATATTTATTCACCAATGCATCTTTTGTCTTGTTGTCAAAATAAATCATAACGTTTCTACAGAAGATCACATGAAATTTGCGTTTAAACGGAAACATTGCTTCCATCAGGTTAAACTTTCTATATATAACCTCATCGCGTATTTTATCGACAAGAACGGAATTTCCATTGTCATATTTCTTAAAATAGTTGAGCCGCCACTGGGCTGGGAGCAAAGCGATTTCCTCATTACTATACACTCCTTTTTTCGCAGTATCCAGCACCTTACCCGAAATGTCAGTAGCCAATACCTTGGAATCCCATAGCATTTTCTCTTTTCCAAAATATTCATCAAGCAGCATGGCGAGGGTGTGGGGCTCTTCTCCGGTGGAACACCCTGCACTCCAAATCCTTAAATCCTTATCCTTTAATGTACAAGCCAGATAAGGAAGTACTGTGCTCTTGAAGTAATAAAAGTGGTCGACTTCTCTCATAAAAAAGGTATGGTTGGTAGTTATTTTATCTATAAGAACAATTGCTGCATCCCCGGTTTTGTCAGATACAACATAATCATAATAATCAGAGAAGCTTTTAAAATCCTTCTGCATCAGAACATTATGAAGCCTTCCGATAACCAGGGACTTCTTCTCCTCCTTCAAATTAATGCCATAGTTTGATTTTATGAATTCTGCCAGTTTTATAAATTCTTTTTCTGTTATGTCAATCATAAATATCACCTTTTTTGTGAGGGGGAGAGCCCGCAGGCCCTCCCCCGATTAAGAATTATTTATCTATTACTCTACTCCATAGCCTATGTCCGAAGATGCGAAATCCGTAACCGATATCTAATACTTGCCAAATTCCTTGTCACTTAAAGCTATTTTGCTTTTTGAAGCTGCTGCTTCAGCATAAGTTTGAGAATCAGTGCTTGCAGCAGACTTTTTCTTCTCTGCCATATTTTCCAGCATCCTGAGAATCTCAGGGTCTAGCTCGTCAAACTTACTGCTTTTCAAGCCGCCTTTCTTTAATGTAAACTTACCAACCATTTCACTAAGAAGAGCTGCTTGTCCGGAAAGCTCTTCGCTTGCTGCCGCACTTTCCTCTGCTGTAGCTGAGTTAGTTTGCACTACCTGAGATACCTGCATGATTCCCTGATTAATCTGTGCCACTCCTGAAGCCTGCTCATTGGAAGCAATCGCTATATCGCTTACGAGGTTAGCTACCTTTGCAATATTTCCAACAATCTCATTGAGTGCCTTTGCTGTATCATTTGCAATCCTTGTGCCGCCTTCTGTCTTCTTTATTGAGCCTTCAATCATATCTGTTGTCTCTTTTGCAGCATTTGCCGAACGTGCTGCCAGGTTTCTTACCTCTTCTGCAACTACCGCAAAGCCCTTGCCGTGCTGCCCTGCCCTTGCAGCTTCAACTGCTGCATTCAGTGCGAGAATATTTGTCTGGAAGGCTATTTCATCAATAACCTTAATTATCTTTGAGATATTCGAGGAAGAATCATTGATTTCCACCATAGCTTTTAGCATATCCTGCATCTGTCTGTTGCCATGTTCTGCATTTGCTTTTGCAGTCTCCGCCAATTCGTTGGCCTCTCCTGCATTTTCTGCATTCAGCTTAGTCTGTGAGGACACTTCCTCAAGGGAAGCAGTAAGCTCTTCTATGGAGCTTGCCTGCTCTGTTGCTCCCTGTGAAAGGGCCATGCTGGAATCGGACATCTGCTTGGAGCCCGAAGCCACCTGCTCAGAAGCTGCGTTTATATTGCTCAATACTTCATTAATCGACTTAACTACCATATTTATACTATCCTTGATTTCTGTGAAGTCTCCTTTGTAATCTCCAGTTATACCGATATCAAAGTTACCATCTGACATTTCAGTAAGCACCTGTGTCATTTCACTTATATAACCCCGAATAGCATTAATCGTACTATTAAGAGCATCTTTTATTATTGCATGGTCTCCCTGATAATTACCTTCAACATTAATATGCAGGTTGCCATTTGACATTTCCTTCATTACAACAGCAGCTTCATTTATAGGCTTTATAATAGCATCAAGAGTTCCATTCACGCCCTCTACTATTTTTCTGAAATCTCCTTCATGCTTTGCACTATCCGCACGGGTATCCAGCTTACCTTCCACTGCTGCCTTTGCAAGTGCATTTACATCTGTTGTCATCAGCTTTAAAGCATCTACACTTGTTTGAAGGCTATGGTTTATCTTTACAAAATTGTCGTATATCAATTTAGTATCATTATCTGCTGATGCTACCTCGGTTTCAAGCTGAAGGTTGCCTTTTGACAGCTTGTCCAGTCCTACAATAAGTTTTGAGACTTCTTTATCCTGGTAATCAGCTTGCTTTTGGGCTACTCTTGCCGCCGTCTTTATGGCTGTCTGATCTACAACAAGTTCTATGGCACCTATGATATTGTTACTCGCATCTTTAATTGGAATTCCAGTATAGGAAATATCAAGGGTTAACCCCCTAGGATGTGCATCTGTTTCGCTGGCTGCCTTCTGACCTTCTTGCATAGCCCTTCCACATGCGCATTTGCTTGTATGACAGTCAGCTGTCTTGAAGCTGTCATAGCACTTGGTTCCTATCAGCTGATTCTGTTGAGTTCCGAGTAAATCTGCTCCGGTTTTGTTCATATACTGGACGGTGAAATCTTTGTCTATAATCATTACTGGAGCAGGCATAGCGTCAATATGTGATACCAGTGTGTCAAGGGTACGATTCACACCGCTTATCATTGCTTCCCAGGCACCCTCGAATTGTGTTTCGTTCCCCCTTATATCCAACCTGCCATTTTCAGCAGCTTTGACCATTGTCCCTGTTTCTTCCATTATTGATTTAATGTTATTGATTACTACATTAAAAGATTTTGCCAGGTTACCGACTTCGTCCTTTGTATCTAAATCTACCAATACGTTGATATTTCCTTGCGCAAGACTATCAGTAGCAGCAGTTAACTTGATTATCGGTTTGCTTATTATCCGTGATATTAATAGTCCAAGAGCTATTGCTACTATCATGCAGATAATAACTGCAATAATCATGGTTATAATGGCAGTTCTTGCCACCTCAGTATTGCTTTCCGCCCTTGATTTTCCCTCTAAAGAATTATCTTCAAGCAATATGTCGAAGTTATCCTGCAAGAGTGTTCCCAAGGAAGCCCCTTCCCCTAATAATAAATTTTCTGCCTGTACTTTTTCCCCTGCTGTTACCAGATTAACTGAATCTCCAATTAAAGCTTTATATTTTTCCCAAATAGATTTTAGCTCATTATATTGTTTGATATCTTCTTCGGATGTGATAATATCTTCATACTGTTTTAAATGTTCCTCGGCCTTTACAAAGTTATCATTTATTTCTTTTATAAACCCTTCTTGCTGCCTAATATCATCAAATAGTAATATTTTAATAGCATTAAACCTTATTCTTTGGTAGTATATTGCAGAATCTCCAATGGTTTCAATTCCTAACGTATTCTCCTCGTACAACAATTTATCTGCATTGCTTATTGTGTTAATGTTCTGAAGGCCTATAGCACCAATCACACCCGCAAGTAAAGCTACAATTAAAAAACCTGCTATAAGCTTAGCAGCAATTTTCATGTTTAAAAACCATTTCATTTATATAACCCCCTTTGTATATTAAATATTTGAAAGACTTTCTGTTTCTTCTTCATTCAATAGCTTGTCACAGTCCAATATTAGTTTTACATCGCTCCCGAACTTTCCTATGCCCTTTATGAACTTGTTGCTCAAGCCTTTGCCCACCTCGGGAGGTGGAACTATATCCCCTTCAGGTATTGACATAACCTCAGATATGTTGTCAATTATAAGGCCAATAGCCACATCTCTGATATCTACTACAATTATACAGGTCCTGTCATTATACTCTCTTAAAGGTTTTTTAAACCTCAGCCTTACATCCATTACAGGTATGATTTTCCCCCTAAGATTGATGATCCCCCGAATATATGCGGGAAGTTCCGGAACTTCGGTGATTGGCTGCATTCCTACTATTTCTGTTACATACTTGATTTCAATTCCATAGAACTCATTTCCCAGGGAGAAGGTCAGGAATTTATCTTTTTGAGTATCCTCCTGTTCCCAAAGCTCCTGCGCTTCAGTTTCAGCCATGTTTTCATCTCCTTTCTTATTACATTTTGCCGATTACTTGCTGTAATTTATTTCTCAAGAAGGCCGGCAATGTCGAGTATCAGGCTTATGCTGCCATCACCCAGCAAAGTACACCCTGCCAAGCCTCGTATCCTTCTGATATTCCTTATATAGGCAGGCAAGGTCTTTACTACTACCTGCTGTTCTCCAACCAGCTCGTCTGCAAAAATGCAGATGCTGTCGTCACCGTTCTCTACCATTACAATAATCCCTTCCGGAATATTAGTTACATTTGTCTCAACCCTAAAATGTTCGTGCAGCCGCAGTATCGGGTAGCACTGGCCCCTCACCATTATCATTTCATTGTTGTCCGGGTCAATAATAATATTATTTTCACTCGCTCTAAAGGATTCCCTAATTGAAATTGTGGGTATGGTATACATGGTCTTTCCTACTCTTATGTTCATTCCATCAATTATTGCAAGGGTCAGAGGGATTTTCAAGGTTATGGTTGTACCTGCATCAGCTGTACTATCTACCGATACCGATCCTCCAACAGACTCTATGTTCTTTACAACAACGTCCATGCCGACGCCCCGCCCTGAGAACTCGCTTATGTCGTCCTTTGTAGAAAAGCCAGGCAGGAAAATAAGTGAATATATCTCCTTGTCCGACATTTCTTCTTCAGGTTTGTATATCAACCCATGCTGCTTTGCCCGCTGCAAAATCTTTTCCCGGCTCAAGCCCTTGCCGTCATCCCTTACAGTAATAACTACATCACTTCCGGCATTTTGTGCCTTTAGTGTTATATGCCCTGAATGAGGCTTACCCTTCTTCAGTCTTTCCTCTGAGGTTTCGATGCCATGGTCGATGGAGTTTCTTATCAGATGCATCAATGGATCTGAGATATGCTCTATTATATTCTTGTCTACCTCCGTCTCTTCCCCGATAAGCTCCAACCGCACTTCCTTGTTCAGCCTTTTACACATATCACGGACAATTCTTTGCATCTTATGAAAAGTTGCAGATATCGGCAGCATACGGACCGACATTACAGTATCCTGCAATTCACCGGTAATCTTTTTTAACTGTCTCGCTGCCTTCTGGAAGTTATGCAGCTCCAGGCCATTAAGATCCGGGTTCTGAGTAACCATTGCCTCTGCTATTACCATTTCTCCTACTAAATCCATAAGCCTGTCCAGCTTATCTACATTAACACTGATAAGGCTTTGCTGAAGTACTGTAGTTGTTAATACTTCTTCCTTCTGAAGCTTGGGCGCTTCAATCTCGCTGTCTGAAAGCACAATCTTCTTCTCTGTAGAAAACTGCTTCTCTGCTTCACTGTTTTCCAGCTTTATCAGATCCAATTCCTTGAGAAATATCGTCTGCAGCAGCAAATCATTAATCTCTTCATAAGGAAGGTCTGTTTTTATATATACTGTAAAGCCTTCTTCTCTTATGACTTTCACGCTTTCTTCATTAGCCATGATGTCTTCCGGTATAAAGTGAAGCTCTTTAGCGACATTCCCAAGGTTGTGAACCACCGAGTATGCCCTTATGTTCTCCATCTCACAGTTTTCCTCAAAATGAAGAACTGCCTTGAAAATATTCTTGCCGGAAATAACTGCTGTCTTATCCTGACTTATATAATACTGCAGCTTAGCGCTCTCCGTTCGGCTCTTAACCTCTGAGGCTGCAGAGGATGCTTCATCCTTTTTTAGAAGCGAAATAAAATCCCTGATTTTCTTTGATAATTCCACCGCATTTCCATCTGCTTTATGTCCGTTCTTTATTTTCTCTACTTCAACCTTTATAAAATCCACGCCTTCCAGAACCAGGTCTGAAAGGGTTGCGCAATCTATGTCCTGAGGCTTCTCTTCCCGTAGAAAATAAAACAGATCCTCAATTGTATGTGACAGTGTGGAAACATTGTCATAGAGCATCATTGCAGCGGAACCCTTAATGGTATGCATGATGCGGAAAATCTCATTAATTGCGTCCTGGGTATAGCAGCTGGATTTTTCATTGCTGATAATTAGCTGCTCAAGCTGTTCTATTTGCTTTACTGTCTCAAAAATGAAAATATCAAGCATTGGTTCGTTTATCGATCTGTCTGAAATAGTAGTCACCCCCTTATTTCTGTATCCCGTTCTAAAGTGCCAATATCTTATTGAGCGTTTGCACTACAAGTTCTTCTTTAAAAGGCTTTACAATAAAGGATTTCGCTCCGCTTACAACTGCATCCATTACCATAGGCTCCTGCCCCATTGCCGAAACCATTATTATTCTTGCTTTTGGATCATGCTGTCGTATGGCTTTAAGTGCCTCAATACCACCCATTTCCGGCATCGTGATATCCATCGTGACAATATCAGGGCTTAGCTCCTTATATTTTTCAATTCCTACCAAACCGTTTTCTGCTTCACCAACGACTTCAAATCCGTTTCTTTCGAGCATTATCCTGATGGAAGCTCTCATAAATGTCGCATCGTCTACTATTAGTACTTTTTTCATAACCCCGCACTCCTCCTTACATGAATTGTTTATTTCTTAAGCGTAAAAGCATTCAGAATCATTTCAAGAGCAGATAAAATATATTCCTGCAGCGGGAAGGCATACCCGCAAAGCCTCCATTTGAGACATACAGCCCTTAAGCTTCCCCAAATCACATGTGAGAGCATTTCACTGTCGATGCTTTGGGGTATGTCCCCGGATTTTTGAGCTTCAATTATCAAAGTCCTCATATTATCTGAACGATTCAAGAAGATTTCCTTAATCTTACCGGTCAGTTTCGGATCACAGGAAAGTACATCATAGGCCTGTGATATTGCCGTAATTTGAGGATAGTTCTGATAGTATTCAGCATATGCATTGATAAGAAAAGTTATTGCCTCCAGAGGTCTTAGATTCTTGAGCTTGATTGTAGCTGCAATATCAGCGTCATATTGAGAATAATGGTCCAGTATTGCGAGCATCAGCTCATTCTTGGTTCGGAAATGCTTGAATATCGTTCCCTCAGAAATACCCTCTCTCCTGGCCACTTCTCTGGTTGACAAACCTTGGATGCCAAATTCATTTATTACCTCAATTGAGGCTAGTATTATTGCTTCTCTTCTATGCAAAAGTGACTTTCCCATTTATTACCTCCGCGTTGAGTAACCACTTACTCAAATAAATTATACTTGGAAAAATATTCTTTGTCAAATATTGTTTTTTTAACACAATAAATGTCTAATAATGTAGTTTATGTATGCATTATGATAATAAATTTCATACAAAAAAATAAAAAAGCGACTTCATATACGCCGCTTTCAATTTCGTAACCTCATATTCTGTTAAGACGCCCAATGGGCGCCCATACTCCCCGCAACCCCGAACCTCGTGCCTGCTTCAATATCTTTTTCTCTTTGAAGATGACAGGATTCCCAGCTCATCCCTGTACTTGGCCACTGTTCTTCTTGATATTGTATATCCTTCCTTCACAAGGAAATCTGCTATGTGCTGGTCGCTTACAGGCTTGCCTGTATCCTCACCGCTAACATAACTTTTTATCATTTTTTTAATGCTTTCGGAGGAAATTGCTTCACCATCCTGGTTATCTACCCCGCTCTTGAAGAAATACTTTATCTCATATATTCCTCGCGGTGTCTGTACATATTTGCCGCTTATTGCCCTGCTTACAGTTGATTCATGCACACTCACCATTTCTGCAATCCTCTTCAAGGTCATAGTTCTAAGATACATGGGTCCTTTTTCAAAGAAATCCATCTGGTATTCCAGTATAGCCTTCACTACGTTATACAGTGTGTTCTTCCTGTGTTCAAGGCTTTTAATAAGCCACATTGCCGAGGTCAGCTTATTGTTGATGAAGGCTGTGGCGTTGGAGGATTTATCCTCTGATCTCAAAATATTCTTATAATACTGATTAATCATGAGTCTGGAGCCATAATGGTCATTTATTATTACCACATACTCATTCCCCACTTTTTCAATATATACATCCGGTGTCACATACTTGGTGGAGGAGCTTCCCTCAAATGCTCTTCCCGGTTTTGGCTCAAGGTTCTTTATTATGTCACTGTAGTTTTGTGCTTCTTCAATACTTATTGAAAGTTTTTTCGAAATATTGTTCAGTCTGTTGCACGCAATATCATCCAAGTGATTCTTCACAATTGCTTCTATTTTTTCATTTTGAATATCTCTATTTTTGAGCTGTATCAGCAGACATTCCTTTAAGTCAATTGCACCTACACCAAAAGGCTCAAAGGTGTGAATTATATTAAGGGCATCTCTTACAGCTTCAATATCAACAGCAAGAATAGCAGCCATGTCCTCCTGAGTAGTGTTAAGATATCCGTTTTCATCCAGGCTTTCTATAATATATTCGCCTATGTCCCTAAGCTTTTCGCTTATGGTCGAGACTCTAATCTGAGAAATAAGATGCTCTTTTAATGTGTATGAATAAGTAATGAAATTCTCATAAGAGAATTCCGATGATTCATCGGTGTCAAAGCCTTCCATGGAATAGCTCTTCCCTTGATACTGAACATATTCCTTCCAATCAATCTCTTTTTCTTTTTCTTTTTCTTTATTCTCTTGCTTTTGTTGAACTTCCGGCTTTTCATCCCTGTTTTCATCCATCAGGTCAAGAACGGGATTAGCTTCCAGCTCATTCTGTATCAGCTCTTCAAGCTCAACTGCCGGCAGCTGAAGTATCTTTAGAGCTAATTTGAGCTCGGGTGTCATTATAAGCTTCTGCTGCTGTTCTAAGACCAAATCATATCCCATTCTCATTTTATTTCCCCCCAATCAATGAAAGTTTATATGAATAATCATGCATAATCTATTTCAATAGTTGATAAATCTACAAATATTATAGCACATTTGCGAGCTTTATCATATTTATTTGCAGTGTAAATAGCTGGAATAAAAAAATGCGCCGAAGCGCATTTTTTTAATCTTATTTTACTTTTCACCCTTTTCATAAGGTATTCCACCTGCAGCAGGTCCGACGGATTTACCAACAAAGCCTGATACAGCAAACATTGTCAATATATATGGCAGTGCGAACAGGAACTCCTTCGGAACTGGTAGATTAGTTGCTACCGTCTGTAGTGCATCGGCAAAGCCGAAGAAGAGACAGGCCAGTGCTGCTCCTATAGGATTCCATTTACCAAATATCAAAGCTGCCAATGCGATAAAGCCTTTACCTGCAATCATGCCTTCCTTGAAAAGACTTAAAGATCCGATTGAAAGTGAAGCTCCACCTATACCGGCAAGTACTCCGCTTATTACTACACAAATATATCTTATTACATAAACATTAACGCCTAGTGTGTCAGCTGCTCTTGGATGTTCGCCAACAGCTCGGATCCTTAACCCAAAAGGTGTCTTATACATTACATAATAGGATACGATGACCATGGCAAATGCCAAGTAAGTAAACAGATTAAAAGGACCCCAAGCTTGAAAGTATTCAACATTGTCAGTCTGCCCAGGTCGTCCCCATATTTCAACCAACAGGAAGGTAGTGAGACTGGCTGCCAAAATATTAATGGCAGTACCAACTATAACCTGATTGGCCTTGAAATATATGCTCAAGAACGCCAGAAGCAATCCGAACAGGCCACCGACCACCATAGCACCTAACAGACCTGCCCAGGGCGATCCTGTTTTAAATGAGAAAAAAACCGCACTGAAAGCACCAACTGTCATTATGCCTTCAAGACCTATATTGAATACACCAGACCTTTCAGAGAAATTGCCTCCCAAGGAAGCGAACATAAGAGGGGTGGCAGATCTAATCGTGGCCGTTAATATTATTCCAAGTATAGTTATAATACTTATGTTTTCCATCCTATTCCACATCCCCTTTCGCTGCAATTCTCTTTAATTCCTTGTTCTGCTTCACTTGTTCTGTTATTACTTTTATAAAATTAGCAGCTACGAATAATATTATTATCCCTTGTATTATACCTACAACCTCTTTAGGGATTCCCTGTATCTGCATAAGTGGTCCGCCTTTTTGCAGCACACCGAAAAGGAATGCCGATAATATAACTCCGATTGGGTGGTTATTTCCCTCTAGAGCTACTGCGATTCCATCCAAACCATAGCCGGTGAAACCGAACAGGTTGTTTACTCTGTATTGGACTCCTGTGGCCATTATTGCTCCGGCAAATCCAGCAAAAATACCGGATATCATCATTGCAAGAATAATATTTTTCTTTACGCTTATTCCGCCATACTCAGCTGCATGAGGATTAAAGCCAACAGCTCTTATCTCATATCCTCTTACGGTCTTGTTCAATAGATAATAAGCAGCTACAGCAACTATCAAAGATAGAAATATACCTACATTCAATCTGGAATACTTGAACTGCACAAAAGCCTGAGAGAATCTCCACAGCTTTGCAGTATCTGCAATAGCAAAGGAATATGCCTTTTCAGGTTCATTAAGAAACGTCATTACAATGAAATTGCTCATATACATCGCAATATAATTCATCATTATTCCATTAATTACCTCATGGGAGCCTACCTTTGCTTTCAGCCAACCGATAACTGAAGCCCATAGCCCTCCTGCCAGCGCACCTACAAGCAATGTCAATGTAACATGCAATATTGCAGGCAAACCTGTAAAAGCCCACCCTGCCCACACTGCGGCTACAGAGCCCATTATAAACTGTCCTTCTGCACCGATATTGAACAGCCCGCATCTGAATGCGAATGCTATGGACAATCCTGTCAAAATCAGAGGAGTGACAGTAACCAATGTCTCTCCAAATTTATTCAAATCCCCAAGACTTCCCTTTATTAATGCACTATATGCTACTAGCGGATCCTTCCCGAAGGAATACACCAGAATGCCTCCTACAATAAAAGAAATAAGTATTGCGATAAGGGGATATGCTATTTCTTTCAGGGTTTTTATAAGGTCTTCTTTAAACTCTTTCATTCTTGATTCCATTTCACATCCTCCTTATTCAGCATCCTGCGCGTTTCCGCCAGCCATCATTATACCAAGCTTCTTCTCGCTAGCATCCTTTGCATCAAGAATGCCAACAATTTTGCCATCATACATTACCGCTATCCTGTCCGAAAGTGACATTATCTCGTCCAGTTCAAGGGATACAAGCAACACTGCCTTGCCCTCATCACGGAGCTCTACCAGCTTCTTATGAACAAATTCGATGGCTCCGACATCAAGTCCTCTGGTAGGTTGTGAAGCTATACAAAGACACGGATCTCTGTCTATCTCTCTTGCAACAATAAGCTTTTGTTGGTTTCCACCTGAAAGAGACTTGGCAAGAACCTTTTCACTTGGTGTTCTGACATCGTATTCTTTTATAAGCTTTCTGCAATATTCTCTTATCTTTTGATAGCTCAGTCCCAGACCTTTTGTAAACTGCTTTGAATAATGATTGCCCAGTATTGCATTTTCAGCCAGGGAATAGCTAAGTACAAGACCTCTCTTATGTCTGTCCTCCGGTATATGACTAACTCCGCTTGCAATTACTTCCCTTGGAGGAAGGTTGGTTATTTCCTTGCCATTTATAAGGATTTCCCCTGCTTTCGCTTTTGAAAGTCCTGTTATGGCTTGTACAAGGTCAGCTTGCCCATTTCCATCTACCCCTGCGATACCGAGTATTTCACCGGCATGCACCTGTAGGTCTACACCTTTAACAGCTTCAAGCTTCCTGTTGTCCAATACCCTCAAGCCTTTAATTTCCAATATGGGGGCAGCAAACGTTGCCTCCTTCTTATCAACAGTAAGATTTACCTTCCTGCCTACCATCTTTTCCGCAAGATCATCAATGTCTGTGTCTTTTGTATTCAGGGTGTCTATAACCTTACCCCTTCTGATAATTGTAACCCTGTCACTCATAGACATAACTTCCTTGAGCTTGTGGGTAATGAGTATTATTGACTTGCCTTGATGTACAAGACTCTCCAGTATAATACCCAATTCTTCAATTTCTTGCGGTGTCAATACAGCAGTCGGTTCATCAAGTATTAGTATTTCGGCGCCTCTATAAAGGGTCTTCAATATCTCAACCCTCTGCTGCATTCCTACGGAAATATCCTGTACTAAAGACCGTGGGTCCACCTTTAATTCATATTTCTTAGAGAGCTCCTCTACATCTTTTATTGCCTTATCAAGGTCAAGAGTCATACCCTTGCTTGGCTCCTTGCCAAGTATTATATTTTCCGCAACAGTAAAGGGGGGAACCAGCATGAAGTGCTGATGCACCATACCGATACCATGTGATATGGCAACATTAGGGTTGGTGATTTTAACAGGCTCACCCTTTATAAATATCTGTCCTTCATCCGGTTGGTAAAGGCCGTACAATATATTCATAAGGGTTGACTTACCAGCACCATTTTCACCCAGTAATACATGTATCTCTCCCTGCTCTATAGTCAAGCTTATATTGTCGTTTGCCCGTATTCCGGGAAAGGACTTACCTATTCCTTTCATCTCTATTACTGCCGGCAATTTATATCCCACCTCTCACAGTGAATTCTAAAAAAAACAAATAATGACATATTTTAATTATACATATTATAAATGATTTCATCAATTAAAATAATCAAACTCCTAATGAAGTAAAAGCTAGATGCAGCAACGCATCTAGCTTTAATTCATCATTTTATACTATAGGTTTGCTTATTTTATTTCTACTGGCTTGAATGCTTTGAGCTCATCTTCAGTTGCAGGAACAACTATTGTACCATTGACAACTAATTCCTTAGCCTTGTCAGCAGCTGTCTTCACTTCTGCCGGTACGTTCTTTCCGTTGTCGCTGTAGCCTACGCCTTCTTCTTTAAGTCCGAGTTCCATTGCTTTGCCGCCTTCAAACTTGTTGTCAGCAAAAGCCTTGATTATTGTGTATGTACCTACATCAACTCTCTTTATCATGCTGCAGAGAACTTTGTTGTTCTTTGATATAGCAGATTGATCCTGGTCAACACCTATTGCCCAGAAGCCCTTTTCGTCAGCCGCCTGTATAACACCTATGCCGCAAGCTCCTGAAGCGTGGTATATAACGTCGGCCTTCTGCTTATTCTGTGAAAGTGCGATTTCCTTACCCTTGTCAGGATTGTCGAAAACGCCTGTGTAGTTAACAAGAACCTTTGCCTTTGGATTAACAGAAGCAACGCCTGCTCTGAAACCAACTTCGAATTTCTTTATAAGCGGGAAGTCCATGCCGCCTACAAAACCAACAACGTTGGACTTTGTAGTAAGACCAGCGATAACGCCTACAAGGAATGAGCCTTCATGCTCTTTAAATGTAATTGACATAACGTTTGGTGTAGGAACTACTGTATCAATTATTCCAAATTTCTTATCTGTATATTGCTCAGATCCTGTTTTCATAGCCTGCTCCATCAAGAAACCAACAGCTATTGAAAGATCAACTGACTGAGCCATGTTGCCTATATTAGCTTCATAATCTTCCTGCTTTGTTGACTGAAGTATAACCGGTTCTACACCGAGTTCTTTTCCAGCCTTCTGGAGTCCTTCCCATGCTGAGTCGTTGAAGGACTTATCTCCAAGACCGCCAACGTCAGTAATCATACCAAATGACAATGCTGGCTTCGGAGCCTCCGTAGGAGCCACTGTAGCTTCCGGAGTCGGTGCAGCTGGTGCAGCTGCTGGTGCTGGCTGAGCACAACCTGTGAACATTGTCAGAACCATTACAAGTGCCAAAACAAGTATTAAACCTTTCTTAAACATCAATCTTCCCCCTTAATATTTTGTTTGTACATTACAATTGAATTACAATTGCATTACAAATATATTATAGTATGCAACAATAAATATTTCTACATAATTTTGATATTTCCTGCTACATTTTCTATATTATTTTACTTATTTTAGAAATTTTAAGACTTCTATACAGTTTAACGGTAAGAGTTTTCTATTTTTTAACAGTTGCAGTCCAATGGTCTTTCGCTGATATACTTCTTTGCAAAAAGTATGTTAACAGTCTTGATATAATCGACCTCAGCTACCAGTACAATTGGTCCTGTACAGCCCATTCCGCTTTCAGAATAAATCCCATCTTCAGCGAGAGCTGCTACTGCATTTTCAAGCTCAAGTATGTCTATTCCTGCGACGGATTTTGTTACCGGCTTCTTGTTAAGCTGCGCAGCGGCTGCCTTTGGAGCAGCTTTCTTGCTCTCAGCTGTAAGTGCGCTTAATATATCATCAAGTCCGGCTTTTCTTGCCTTTTCAAACTCTTCTTTTGCTATCTTGGTAAGTCCGCCTTTTGCACAGCTTGCGGCATATCTCAGTGCCTCGCATACTACCGGTGCTCCTGAAGCTCTTGACAGTATGCAAATGATTTTGCCGTAGTTGTCGCCAACACCCGGTCCATAGCCATATCCAAGAGACTCATAGCTGCCTCCTGTTGTAAAGGAAGAAAACATCTTCATCATAAGATTGCCGGTCAAGGTGTCCATCACCATAATATCAGAAGTAGCCGCCAACAGGTCGTTGCCTCTCATAACTACACCACCGTCAGCCCTTACGGACTCTGAAAAGTTGATTTCATAACCGTTGCTCTTGAGTTCCTTAAGAGCCCTCTCTACCTGCCTTGCACCGTCAACATTAAGTATTCCTACTGTAGGATTCTTCAGTCCCAGAGCTTTCGCAGTTATTACACCATAAAGTGCGTTCTTGACCATTCCTTCAACTCTGTGAGTTGATGAAGTTCCTGTAGTGGTAGCAAGTATCAGCTCCTTACCGAAGCCCGGGGTTATTACTCTGCCTACCGTAGAGACGCCTATGGGGAAGCTGTAATGCATTGTGACTGCGGCATCAAGCTCGCCATTGTCCAAGAGTTCATCCATTTTCTTATGCATCTCTTCGACGTTATTTACTTCAACTACTCTAAGGGTTGTATCTACCTTAGGACCTACCAGCACTATTTCAAAGTCGCTGTATTTCTTGGCAGCAGCTTCGGCTCCCTTTACAAGCTCCTCAGCCCCATGCTCGCTTCCCATAGTAGTCAAGCCTACCTTAACTCTTTTCCCGAATTCGCCGGTCATTATAGCATCGGCTATCTCGTTGAACACTTCACCAATCATTGACTTAACTTGATTTTCAGCCATTAATAATCACCCCTGCTTTCTATCAATATGTTTCGCACTAAATCCTTAATTCAATAGTTCAATAGTGCGAAACATTTTCCTTGGTTTGTAAATCGCATCTATTCGGCTAAACTTCTAGAGTGATTTACTTAGTAAGAAGGATGCGAAATCTTTCATTGCTTCTGCTACCATTCCCTTGACTTCTTCTTTGGAAACAGCGCCCGCTGCTTCTTCCTTGCCTGTATTTCTCTCCATGATGATGGATACACCGTCGAACTGGTTGGTCATTCTGCCAAGGAACAGGCTTCCTTTTCCTACTATCATGGCCCTCTCAATTGCTCCTGCCATCATCATTTCCCTTGCTGCCCCAACAAAAGGCACTCCTGAAGGTATATGGCCCTGTGTAGGTGCAAAGCCGATCATGCCGCGCTCCTTGATAAACGTCGGCATAGCTGTCTTATCAATGTCGCCCCTCTTTGCTCCAAGTGCAGCTATCATCTTGAAGTTAGCAAGAGGAACGTCCCCTGCTCCTGCCGGCTCTGTTATCTCTGGATTCTGCATTTCTACAGAATACTTATCGACATCGGTTATTTTCATTCCAACCTTATCTAAGGGCTTGGTTATCAAGGATTCCATAACAGCCTGCGGTGATGAGCCGGTACCTACCGTATGTCTTCCGACTATATCAGTTCTCAGTATTGGGGAAACGAAGTCATTTTCTGTAACGAGTATTGCAAAGCCTCCAAGACAATCTTCCAGTACAGGTAAACCCTTGTTTACATGGTCTCTGGCGTTCATACCAAGCTTCGCGGTTGCTCCGCCTGCAACTATCGCCACACTCTTGTATACTCCTGACTTTACCAATGCGGAAGCATTTATCAATGCATGGGTTGGTGCTGCACAGAAGCCTCTTGTATCTGAACCGGTAGCACCTGTAGCACCGGCTACTTCACTAATAGCCTTGGCAAAGTTGCCGCCGCCTCTCTGGTTCATGTCTCCACAGGCTTCTTCAGAGCATTCTATCACATACTCTATGGAGTCAGCAGGTATATTGTGCCTGTAGATAAGGTTCTTGAGCGCTATTACGCCGGAAGCCTTTACTACAAGATTCTCAGTCATTATATGAGCCGTAAGGTTCTTATCCTTATCATGGGCAGCCTTTATACAGCCAACCAGCTTAGTACCCTTGTAAAGCGGTTCTGCCCCTTCTTTAACTTTGCTTTCGATTTCAGAATGCTCTGCGCCTTCCTTAAGCTTTGCAAGCTCAGCTTCAGTGTAGAGAGGTTTTTTTGCCAACCTTGCCTTTGTTTCAGCAAGGAAATTCTTCTCCAGCATAACAAGATCAAAAGCATCACTGAGTTTTAAAGTTATATAGAACTCGTCCTGATCTACTATCTCACCCATTTTGCTTTCTGTCTTGGCATCCTGGATAAGATTCTTATACCAAGGTCTCGCGATCCCCTCCAGGGCTGCGGGAAGAATGCTGCCAATGTATACCTGGTTGGGAGCATATTTTACAACTTCCTCATAGCTTCTTATAAACTCGGGAAGCTTCTTCAAAAATTCCGAATCAGGATTTGCCTCATGTTCAAGGGAACAGGTAGTACCATAGTGCATTATCATATCAGGTGTATGAACAAGTACATAAGCCGCCCCTTTTACTACTGGTGCAGTCATTTATATTCACCTCCGTTAAAACAAGGGTGGTTTGCACCACCCCCGCCGTTCTACTTATCAAAAACTGTCTGTCCGTGCACTTCTGTTTCAAGAGCTTTAAGTGCTTTAAGCACAATTCCTCTTCTCAATGTCTTTTCATCTTCCTTGCTCAGTGCCGGGTTTCCAAGGGGATGTGGTATTGCAATCGCCGGAACTATCCTGTTTGCACCAACAGTCAAGGAAATGGGGACAACTGTACAGATGTGTACTACCGGCAGTCCTGCTCTTTCAATTTCTTTTACCATCGTTGCACCGCAACGTGTACAGGTACCTCAGGTCGAGGTGAGCACAACAGCCTGTACTCCATCCTTTACAAGTTCCTGAGCAAATGTTGCTGCAAATTTCTTAGAATTTGCAACTGAAGTTCCATTACCTGTAGTTGAATAGAAATATCTATGAAGTTCTCTAATGAGACCTTCCCGCTCCATATCTCTCAACACATCTACTGGAAGTACCCTGTCAGCATCCTGGTTAGCGTATACAGGGTCATGTCCGCCGTGAGCTGTTTCGTAAGTTTCTGCGGTCAAGTCATTAACCCCTGATATATCATACTTTCCATATTTGGAAGCACTGGAGGATTCTATCCTGTCAGGATTTCCCTTTGGTACTATACCACCTGAGGTAACAAGAGCTATCTTTGCTTTTTTCATATCCAACACTGGAGGATTTGGAGCCACTCTGTCAAAGTCAGGCATTGGATATTCAGTCTCGAATTTTTCTCCTTTGAGCTTAGCTACCAGCATGTTTACAGCCCTCTTGGAGCCTCTTTCTGACTTGAATACGTTCTTTCTGATTCCTCTTGGCAGGTATCCTTCCACAGCAGGCATGCCAATAACCTCATTATTAGTCAACTTCAGCGCTAATTTGGCAATTGCAGGAATTGCCTGTCTCATGCCTGTAGCCGCATTGGCAGTCTCAACTATATAAAGGTCCTTTTTAAACATATCTGCTCCCGGGTTTTCTACATACATACCTGTAATAACCGGAATATTTAATTTTTCTTTAACCGCTTTACAGATTGAACCACAGGCTACTCCATATCTTCCCGCGTTGAAAGCCGGACCTGCGATAAATAAATCCGGGTTATATTTCTTAACCATTTCCAATACTTCTGCAGAGGCTTCCTCAATATTTTCATTGAAATATGAGTCACCGCAGATTATTGTAGCTACTATCTCGGCATCATTTCCCAGTGCTGCCTTGAGAGCCATCCCGGGACCAACAACACCTTCTCTAACCTCTGGCCTCACATCAGCTTTTTCTTCGCCGCCAATACCACCGTAGAATTGATTTATATAATGTACAACTCTAATCATTTAGAAGTTTCCCTCCTCTCTAGATTTGCTTGCAGAGATAAAACCTTAATCTGTTTTATCAATCTTTAAACTGGCAGTACTGGTCTCTTATTGATTTAACTTCTTTATTAATGGCATCAACATCAAGAACCATTTCCATCATACCGCACTGCTCGTCATATACGTTTGCATCAACCTGATCCTTCAATTCAAATATGTGATATACTCTGAGTCCCAACGAGACTCCTGCCAAAGGACCTGCGTAAGTCGGGTCTCCTGCTGTAACTGTCTCAGCAGTAAGCCCTGCAGATTCAGCTTCAGAAGTACCAAGAACTACGGCCATGTTCTCCTTGCCGTATTTTTCCGATAAATCTAAAACTCTCTTCTGGTTTTCCAGGTCCATTGCTCCTGCAGCGGTTCAGACAAAGCACTCAGTGGAAGCAAATACCACTTCAGCGCCTATTGTCTTTATGCACTCTTCTATCGCAGGAGCAGGGATACCATCTCTGTCGCCGATGATAATAAACTTTTTGTCCTTTAACATCTCATTCATCCTTTCGAAATATATTCGGGTCATGAATCTTGGGCTTTGCCTCGTGCATGATTTGAGAAAGACTTTGATGTTCATCCGGACGACCACTGGTCGCCCCTACCGCGGAACGCATATAATGCGTTCCCTACACCTCGTACCTCGCACCTCGCACCTCGTACCTGTTTTTAATATTGTGTTGCTGATAATTTATTAAAGCCTATTTCACTTGTTGCGCCGGTAATTACTTGAAGCTCAGCAACTATGCTTCCGTCCGCCTTAAGGCTTCCGTCAAATCCACCCGCAATTGTATTTGAAGGCTCAAGATAGCCAATTATCTTCTTCATTGGCGGCAGTGAAATGACCTCATTTGCATTACCTGCTGTAATCACTGCATCAGCAGCTTTATCAGCATCTGCAAGTGACTGCGAAGCGCCGTCTCTGCCTGCATACTCATCTGTAACCAGCACAGTTTTGATACCTTTTGCAGATATTTTCTTGCAGTTCATCATAAGGTCAGTATCCGGATTTCCGAAGCCTTCCTCGGATATTATAACTGCATCCAGATTCATGAATTCTGCAAGCTTTGCTGTCCAATTGGAGGACCTTTCCTTGTCGGCAAGAGTGACATTTTCATTTGTTATTATTACGCCTACGAAGTTATAGTCCTTGCCGTGTCTTTCATAAAGATCTTCGATTATCGGATTGTTCATATGGTTGTATGTCGGGTTCTTATCACAGGCCGAAACGCAGTTTCCGCTCGCAATCGCTCCATCCATAACCTCTGTGGGATATATGATAGTAGGGACGATTCTCTTTGCATCCACACCATATACATAAGTATCATGGAGCAAGCCCTGTGTCTGAAGCATGTACACATAAGCCACTCTTGGAAGATGTGGATACTGCTTCATTCCTTCCATTAAAGTAGGAGTCTCGTATACCTTTACTTCATCCGGTGTTACGTTTCTTCCTGCTTCTCCCAGGTAAGCTGCTGCTTTGAAGCCTACCATTCTGACTGCCTGCTCGTGCTCATGCTGCTGCAGCTTTTCAACCGGTGTGCAGACAATTGTAATATTCAGAGTCTTTGAGAATGGAGTGTAATCTGCACCAGGACCGCTCATATCTATTATGCCTTCCTGGAATCCGACGATTTTACCTGCAGTAACCACTGCAGCGCCTTTGAGAACGTGGGTTCTGCCTGAGCCAACCACATCTACCTTGCTGATCATTCCCGGGAGTATTCCCCCTGGACCTTCAACCTTAACTCTTGGCTCGATTACGTCTTTGACAGGCATAATTCTGGTTTCCTCACCCGGTTTTGCAATATCAATCTCAATCTTTGTGAGTCTTGGGTCACCACCAACTGCTTCAAGAAGCTCTGCCTTGTTGACATATAGAGTTCCCTTTTCAACCTTGGTAGCATTGCTGAATTGTACATCTTTAATGAATATATTACCCAACTCTAAACGCAAAACGTTCACCTCCCTAATAATATAATTAAGTCTTAAGAAAAACGCGATTAAAATATATTTTCCTAGATGTTTTCCTTTATAAGCTTTTCAATAGTTTCAGGCGTACAATTTTCTGCCCCGCTGATTTCCTTTACCTTTTCACCGTTTTTGTAAACTATGAAGGTTGGAAGTCCCAGCACCTTCTGTCCTATTGCAAGTCTCCTATTCTCTGTGGTGTTCAGCTTGCACATTTTCATCTTGTCACTATATTTGTCTGCCAATGTGTGAACCTCCGGCATCAATGCCTTGCAGGGCTCACACTTTTCTCCCCAGAAATCAACAAGAACCGGACCCGTGGCTTGAAGTACCTCTGCATCAAAATTATCCTTGTTTAGCTCTAACATTCTTTCACCTCCTTTAAATAGTCTTAGCCGTTACGCGTTGCGCGTTGCGCGTTACGCGAAGTTCAGGCAAAGCTTCGAAGCCTGTGCTGGCGACCACTGGTCGCCCCTACCACTCGAAACGCGAAACTCGAAACGCGAAACCCTTAGTTTCTAATGTCCGAAATATTCCCCTATATACTTTTCTGCATTGACTGCAGCTATTGCACCATCTGCAGCTGCTGTCACAACTTGCCTCAATGACTTTATTCTTACATCTCCTGCAGCGAATACTCCTTCAACTGATGTCCTCATTTCTTCATCTGCCTTTATATATCCCTTTTGATCCATTTCTACTACCCCTTGGGCAAACTCAGATATTGGCTTAGTGCCTACGAACATGAATACTCCGTCTGTCCTAAAATCGGCAACATCACCGGTCTTGACATTCTTGAGCTTAACACCCTCAACTATTCCGTCACCATATACCTCTTCCACCACTGTGTTCCAGATAATATCTATCTTGTCATTGCTCATTGCTTTCTCAACAATGGACTTAGCAGCTCTGAATTCTTCTCTTCTATGTATTATAGTTACTTTATCCGCAAATTTGGTAAGGTATATTGCCTCCTCTACTGCCGCATCTCCGCCGCCGACAACTACTACTTCCAACTCTGTGAAGAAGTCGGCATCGCAGGTTGCACAGTATGATACACCCTTCCCTCTCAGCTCCATTTCCCCAGGAGCCCCTAATAACATTGGCTGTGCTCCAGTTGCTATTATTATTGTTTTTGCTCTTATATCCTTGCCACTTCCGAGTTTGACCGCCTTTACTTTATCCGACAAGTCAAAGCTTGTCGCTTCGTCCTTTACAAACTCAGCGCCAAAAGCCTCGGCCTGGCTTTTCATTCTTTCCATAAGCTTAGGACCTGTAGGCATTTCAATAGAACCGGGATAGTTCTCCAGTTCTTCTGTAGTGCTCGCCTGTCCACCCCATTTTGCTTTTTCAATTATAATTGCACTCATTCTGGACCTTGAAGCATACAATCCGGCTGCAAGACCTGCAGGTCCTCCCCCTATTATCACTACATCATATACCTTGCTCATTTAACATCCTCCTATTTCACAATACTCTCCAAAGCACTCTCAAAAAGCTTCAGATCCACAAATCTGAAATCACCTAACACATTTTCATTCCAGCATGGTACTTTGTTATCCCGCTGGAATTTCTCTGCTGCTGCTATGCTGCTCTCTATAATAGCCAGGGACTCGATATCCAGAACCGTCCCTTCTGACATAATGATGCTTCTGAAGGGAGTTTCATTTGGCTTGATGCTTCCCATCAATGGATGAGTTAATAGCCTTGAACCTTTATGCACCATATCTCTTGCTGATTTCAGCACATCAATATATTGTCCAGCCAAAAAAGTAATATCCAGAATTCGACTATATTTTTCTCTTACCAGACTATTGTTTGTTAAAATATTCACACTATTCCTCAGCTTTATCCCTCCGATTATTTTTAATGTATTCATTTTTCTCATGTTTCCAAAAATAGAAAAAGAGGTAGAGACTATGCCTCTACCTCTGTCCTAAACCTGAGATATTCTTCGATAGATGAGCTATAATCTCACATAACGAGTTGATCCTTCGGTGCTTACGCTTTCCAGAGGTGCGTCCGATTTTCGGTCCTTTTGCCTGAGAGCTTCGTCATATAGCATTTCATATGACTTCTTCCTTCGGCGCCAAATTGGTCTCTCCCGAAAAACATCTACCGCAATATTTATTTTTCTATAAATTAAATACTTATTATATAAATTTTCTATTCATGCAATAATTTAAATTTATATTACATATTTAATATACATTAGATTGTTTATATTGTCAAATTTTTATCAACTCATATTCCCTATGACCCAAACCAATTTCTTCACCATAGGAAAACTGCCTGCTGGCATCAATATTGCTGTATAGTCCCTTGAATTTATCCTCTCCTTTTTCATGATTGCACTTCAAGCTGCTGTTATAATTGCCTGACTGTTCATTTACAAGGTCATAGGATGCTGCATCTATAGCTACAGGGTCTTTGGAGGCTAATATCCCTATATCGGGAACTATGTACGCACCACTGAAGCCGTAGCAGTCGCAAAGGGGGGTGATATCCATCAGAACATTGATATAGCCTACATTCTCACCTTTGCTTTTTACAGCCCCATAAGCATATTCCACCATTCTCTCAATAAAAGCAGGAACTTCCGTATCCCATTGTGGGCTTATCGCCCTTATCGGACATATGGATATGCACTCGCCGCAGCCTATGCAGGTCTCTCCTATGAGAGCCCTTTCCCCAGACTTTGTTATTGCACTTACCGGACAGTATTTTAAGCAGTTTTCACAGCCCACGCACTTGCCCGATACCTTCGGACTAAGTACCGAATGCTGCTGCTGCTTGCCTGCTGCCGGTGCGCAGCCCATGGCAAGATTCTTTATTGCTCCGCCCACTCCAGCCATTTCATGTCCTTTATAATGTGAAAGCACTATCATCTTTGATACGCTTTCTATTTCCTTTGCTATCCTTACCTTGTCAAAATGCTTCTTGTTTATCTCCACATCGACAGAATTCTTGCTGAATATGCCGTCTGCAATGATAACCGGAGCATTTACAACAGCATAGGAAAAACCATTGTATATTGCTGTCTCATAGTGATCTACTCCATTTGCCCTGGAACCGTTATAAAGAGTATTCGTATCTGTTAGAAAGGGTTTGCCTCCCTTTTCCTTTATTCTCTCAACTATCTGTCTTGCAAAGGTAGGCCTTATATATGCAGTGTTCCCCTTCTCTCCAAAATGCATCTTTATTGCCACAATATCATCCTTGGAGATCGTATCTCCAAAACCAGCCTTGTCATACAGCTTCTGCAGCTTGACGAGCAAGCTCTCCTGTTTAACCTGGGAATGCACGCCTGCAAAGTATACCTTGGATTTCATCAAACACCCAACTCCTTATATTTCAAAATGCAATGCTACTGCACCGGGACCTCCGTGGGTGGCTACTACTGAGCCCACCTCTCCCCTTATTATCTCTTTAATGTTGTATTCTTTCTTAAGCTCCTCCTCCAGCATACTCATATGCTTCAGGTCAGCTATATGATTTATCCCTACTATCTTACCGTCCAAGGACCAGCCCTTTTCCTTTATGGTATTCAACACAGCGGATATAGCCCTTTTCATTCCTCTGGACTTTTCAAACAGTTCTAATTTGCCATGTACTACTGTGAGTATTGGCTTTATATTCAGTATGGAACCCAGTACAGAAGCAGACAGTGACAGCCTTCCACCTTTCTGAAGATACTTAAGGGTATCCAGTATGAATATGTACTTCATCTTCTGCTTATCGGCTTCAATCTGTTTAACAATCTCTGCTGCTTCCAAGCCTTCCCCAACAAGCCTGGCAGCTTTTATCACAAGCATTCCTGCACCAAGGCTGACCCCCATCGAATCTATAATATGTATATCAGGCTCTCCAATTTGTTCCTTGGCCATTACCGCAGAACTATATGTACCGCTCAGCTGTGATGAACCATGTATCGAAATAATCTTATTCCCCAAAGCCATTTCCTCTCTATAGGCTTCAAGAAATTCCGCCGGAGGCACCTGAGACGTTGTTGGAAGCACCTCTGATTTTTCAAGCTTGACCAAGAACTCCTCCAAAGTCAGGTCTATACCGTCTTTGAATGATTCGTCTCCAAAATTCACCGTCAGAGGTATCACCCTTATGCCATACCTCTCGATATATTCATTGGGAACATCACAAATCGAGTCGGTAAATATCTTTATCCCCATCCAAATTCCTCCCGATCCTCATAATATATTAAAATTTATCCGAGAATTTACATCATTCCAGGAAAGCCTATCTGTCTCAAAGCCTCATATATAACAATTGCAACGGAGTTTGCAAGATTCAATGAACGGGCATCGTTTATCATCGGCACCCTTATGCAAAACTCCTTATTTTCTTCAAGCAGCAGCTTTGGCAAACCAGCAGTCTCCTTGCCGAATACTATAAAGCAATCTTTTTGGTATACGGCTTCAGTATGCTTCTTCTTTCCTTTTGTGGTTGAGTAAAAGAACAACCCGTTAGGATACTTGCTCTTCAGCGCGTCAAAAGAGTCATGGTAATGTATATCCACTAAACTCCAGTAATCCAGTCCGGCCCTTTTCAAATGCTTATCGTCCACCGAAAATCCCAGGGGCTTGACAAGATGAAGCGTACAGCCTGTTGCTGCGCAGGTTCTTGCAATGTTTCCCGTGTTCTGAGGTATCTCCGGCTCTACTAATACAATATTAAGGCTCAAGCTATCAACTCCTAGTTTTGCGTTAGCAAAACATTCCTAAATTTGTCTTTCTAGTTAAGCTTTGCTTAACAATGCCTTCAAGCAAAGCTTGAAGGGGACATTAAGTGTTTATATTTTCCTTTTATACGTTTTGTGAAATATCCTTAATATTTTTTATTCAAATTTCGCAAAAAGTTTCCTTAATGTTATTGAATTCGCACCCTTCCCAATATAAATACTGATGTGCGTTCAATATAATACACAAATATATAATACAGTAACATTTGAAGTACTACAATATATCATACCGAATTTTATCGCAATAAAAAAGCAAATCCGCTAATATAGTTATACGTCAATTATATAGCAAAATTGCTCTCCCCTTCATATTATTATTTTTTTATATTTCATTTATTCTGTAACCGCAACGTCAATTTCAATCTTCCCAATGTTCTCCAATATCAGAGGTACGCAAATAGTCTTTACCCCTTTTGTTGAAACAGCTATATCACTGCCCACCAAAACGGTTGGGGGAGTAATATCTATTATGATTCCACTATTAGAGAATTCAGTGGATACATTGCCCATAATCATATTTCCAAGCTCTGCTATTGCACTCTTAGCCATATCCTCCAGTGAATTTACTTCCATCCCAAACATCATGGCGGAGGCAATTTTACATGCAGTGCTTTCATTCATGCTGAAGAACACCTGCCCTTTAAATTCCCCTGAAATACCGATTATTATTACAACATTTTCAGCCATGAAAGTCGAGTTTTTGATAAATATCTGCCCGCGTTCGGCTTTTACATTGCATACCATCTGTACTAGATTAATTGATACATTTATAAATGGATTTATGTATTCTACGTTCAAAGCTGCATCCTCCTTGTCTACTGGATTTAACTATATTCTACATAAAACTACGATTTTCCTCCTATTTGGCAAATAAATAATCTGTATCAACTATTAATTAGGTGCATTTATCCAGTATCCTCTTTAAAAGCAAACAAAAGGGAGGGTCTAACGCCTCCCCTTTTGTTTGGACTTTGATTATGCAGCCATCCTGAATATCACCATGCTAGTCTTGTTTACATCTATAAGTCTCTTGTCATCTACCGGAGCTATTGTTCCCTGAGCTTTTATTTCATTCACAAGAACGTCTCTTACAGGAATGTTTGTGTTATAACGATTCTGGCCTTCTTTGAACATTGTGTACTTGTCACCGCCGTCAGCCTGGAAGTCATTTGTAACTACCTTGTAGAGTTTTCCATCTTCCAAAGGCGTTCCATCAGCAAGTGTGATTTTAACTATTCTTTCTCCTGCCGGTTTTGTTGAATCGTATTCAACCATTAATCCGGAGAACTGCCCTGGGCTAAAGTCAGCTGACATAATGCCGTGTTCAATTGAAGCCTTAACCTGTTTGCCTGTTAAATCCATAGTGAATAATGTATTGTCAAAAGGCATAATCTCATACAGCAATCCCATTGTTACAACGCCTGCGGGTAATTCTCTTCTTAAACCGCCGCCATTCTGGATTGCTATATCAGCATTAACTGCTTTTTTCATAACATCACATACCCAATTCCCGAGGAGTGTAGTCTGAGTATCCTTCGGGCTATGTGGGAAGTCAGCTGCAGCATTGCCAAGTACTTCATTCTTGACAGGTGCGATACTGGACGCAATTAATTTATACCAGCCTGTAATCTTTGCATCTTCCAATGCCTTTACAGCACTTCCATCCAAGTAAGGAACTCTCTTGGTCACAGCTTTTGTATCAGTTTCCATGAATATGTCAATATGACCAACAGATCTGCCATTATAAGCATTTGCAACTATAGGTATATTATTTACAGAGCCACTTACATTTGCATGGATATGTCCTGCAACTATTGCATCAACACCTGTAACAGCTTTTGCAAGGTCAGCAGCTTCACCTTTTATCTCACCGGTTTTGCTGTCCTGCATTGCACCAAGGTGTGACAGTACAACAATGATGTCTGCACCGGCCGCTTTAACTTCAGGTACTAAAGCATTGACTACTGCTGCCGGGTCCCTGAATTCATATGGTGCTACCATTTCCGGTTTTGTTTTTGTAGCGGTTTCCGGTGTTACAATACCGATAATACCGACATTTATGCCGTTTTTATTAACAATAGTATATGGTTTTATAAAATCGGCAGTTTTTCCTGTAGCTTTATCAATCAGATTCGCACCAAGGTATGGGAATTTAGAATCTGCTATTCTTGCTTTGAGCTTATCAAGACCCCAATCGAATTCATGATTTCCCAACACCATTGCGTCGAAGCCCGCTTCGTTCATTGCAGTTACAACTGACGAGCCATAAAGAAGGTTGGAGTCAGCGGTTCCCTGGAACATATCCCCTGCTGAAAGTATAAGAGTACCGTTCTTATTGGCTTTTTCTTCTTTTTTCAAGTAAGCTACGAGCTTTGAAATGCCAGGATTCTTTGCGTCTCCTGCCATAGCACCGTGGAAGTCATTAACAGTGATCAGACTTATAACAGATGTTCCTTTAACCTCACCGAATTTAGCAACATCGTCTACGTTAAGTGCTTTTACGTTTAATGTCCTTCCATCGAAGGAGGTCGGTATGCTGATTTTTCCTGCTTTAACCTTTTCTAATATTTCAGCCTTTAATGGATGTTCGAAGTTTGCTCCTATTATGCTCCAGTTGTTGTTTACTTTAGGAGTCACTACGCCTTGCAGCTTCTCTTCAATGTATTTTCTCAGAATTGCTCTCATTCCGCCACCGTCAGTACCGAATTTCGTCTCGGAGTCATAGTACTTATCTTGTGCCGTTACAAATTTCATGCTTAAAAGCTGTGTACCAAACCTGTAGTTATTTACCGCAAGGGTATATATCTTATTGTCGTCAATAGGCTGGCCCTTTATTGTAGGATTTACTATTCTGCTGCCTGCAGGCTTTGATATGTCAATCTGATAATTAACACCGTCGAACATATCATAATTATATCCTCGAATTGTCTCGTTAAAGCTTGGCGCAAGGTCGCCCGGCTTATATGTATTGTAGAAATTTGCGGACCATTCCATATATGCTTTAAGATTCTTGCCGGTTATCTTTACACCAACAAGGGTATTGTCATACATATATATAGTGGCCATATCTTTGACCTTCACTTTGCCGGGCAATAAATTTGCATCGGGCTTGAAGAAAGCCGAGGATGATACTTGGGCTCCAGTATAGTACATCTGTGCTTCATTTATCAAGTCTATTACTGCGTTATCCTGTACCATAGCTGTAGGCATTGTAGTAATCTTATCTGCGCCGGTAATGTAGTCGGCCTTGTCAATAAACCTTTTTGTTACTTTGCCTATATCCACATTTCCGTTTTCTCTCATTTGGTCGTGCATTTTTGCGAATTTATCTGACATTTCCTTATCTGCTACAACTTTCTCTGTGAGCAGATTTGCGGTGGTTACTTCCTTTACGGTAAACTTATCACCTGTCTTTTCAACTTTTACATCTATCTTTGCCAAAGCCCAGCCGTTATTTCCAGGCTCAATTATTTTAACTCCGGTGGTTGATGTCTTGTTGTCGAATTTTGAGTGAGCATGGGCAGCCAGGATTGCATTGAACTGCGGGCATGCCTCAGCAACAATTGCAGCACCGTCAGTCTTCATGTACTCAGCTGTTTCCCCCATGTGGAATATACCAATCAATACATCATATTTGCCTTCCAACTCTGCTACTACCTTCTTGGCCTCTTCAACAGGGTCAGTAAATTTAAGTCCTTTGATATTTGCTTCATTGGCTGCTTCCCATTTTGGTACATTGGGATTTGTAAGACCAACTAAAGCGACTCTTACTCCGCTCTTCTCGATTATTGTATACGGATTGGCATATCTTGTGCCATCTTCCTTGTAAAGGTTGGCTGCAAGTACCTTGCCACCAAATCCTGCTACGTTCCTGTCCAGGAAATCCAGTCCAAAGTTGAACTCATGATTTCCAAGGGTCCAAGTGTCGTAACCCATGTAGTTGAGAGCTTCAACCATTGGGTGAACAGGATTGTTGTTAAATCCGAACATCAAGTTTCCTTGTACTGTATCCCCTGCATCCACAAGTATCACATTGCTGTTCTTAGCTTTTTCCTGCTTTACCAGTGTTTGGATTTTTGTCATTCCAGTAGCTGCTTGTGCCGAGTCAGATGAATATTCCCAGCTGTTTATGTAACCGTGCAAGTCAGCTGTTCCGAGCACCGTTATGTTTACTTCACTATTGTCGGCTGCCAGAACATTTCCTAACGGTGTGAGTAATGAAATTATCATTACCAGGGTAAGTATCCAACTTAGTTTTTTGGAAACCTGTTTCATCTTCATACCCCCAAATCATATTTTCGCATATTAACCACAATTTAGGTTTATATGCATGTACTTACATTATATCATAATTATGGAATATGACAAACCTCATATCACATAATCTATCTTACTGTTCGGGAAAATCTGCGCTATTCTGCCCCTAAAGAATTCCTCCATATCAGAGAGCTCTTCTTTCTTATATACATATTTGCCATAGCCGAATTGTCCATATTTGTAACGCCGTTCCTCCTCATTCATAGGTATATCATTTTCAGGAAATATCTCATTTATATTTTTCTTTGCTCTGGAGGTGAACCTGTGTGATATTATTTCAAAACTTATACTCTTATCTCTATATGCACCCAACTTATCTTCAAGCTCATGGAGCAATTCATCATAATCCTTCCTCCACCCCTCATAAAGCATAACTGGAGCTATAATAAACCCTAATGGATAATCGTGCTCTGCAATTTTCTGCGCCGCTGCCACCCGCTCCTCCATCCTTGCTGTTTTATGCTCATACTTTCTAATTACATTTGCAGAATTGAGGCTGAACCTTACAGTGGTATGACCTTTATGCTCCGCATCAAGTATACCTTCAACGTCGGTGAATTTGGTTACAAACCTGAACCTCCCCAGCTCCTGCTTTCCAAAAAAATTGATAGTATTCAAAAGAGAGCCTGTATAGGGCTCCACCGGTATCGGATCAGAGGTAGCCGCTCCCTCAAAATATGTGATATCCGGCTCACGTTCCTTAATATAATCAGCCGCTTTCGAAAGTATTTCATCAATATTCACATATACCCTCATATATGGCTTTTTCCCCAGCTGAGTATTCAGATAGCAGTACATGCACATGCCCATACAGCCTGTCGCAAGAGGAAGCTGATAGTGGGCGGATGGCTTGCAGCTTTCAAAATCCAAGGTGCGTCTAATTCCTACTACAAGAGTGTTCTTACCTTCCGAGTATGCCTGCTGCGGTGTTTTACCAGGTATGTCCGTAACTCTGTTGTGGGATTTCAACATGTTTATTTCGATATCCTTATTATTAAACTGATCGAAGAGCTTTCGTCCAAGGGGGTACTTAAGAGCCTCCTGCTCAAACAATACTCTTTTCGGATTAAAGGGCATAAAAACAACTCCTTTCTTTCGAATGATATGTATAGTATAGAATACCCCAAATCAGTGTTTCTCAATACTTTTTGCCACGAGCCACGTGCTACGTGCTACGAGAGTTAAGCTAAGACTTCGAAGGTTTTCTATAAGCACGAAGCACGAGACAGGCATCCTTATTATCTGCAAAAAAAAATTGACTTGCGTCAATTATACGTTTTGTGCGTTCAATCCTTAAATTTAATTATGCTTACTACAGGATAGTGGTCTGATGCATCTGATATAGTCACATCATATGCTTTTATGTCAAATACCTTTGATGTAAAAATATAATCTATTCGTTCACTTAAGCCTTCATTTTCAAAAGTTACTTTATTATCATTATTTTCATAGCTTGCACAGTCTCTCAACTCTTTAGTAATTGCACCAAGCTTGTCCACTTTTGCGTTAAAATCTCCGGCTAGTATGAAATTATTGTCATCACCGGTTATTCTTACGATTTCTTCTATCTGCATGTCTCTTTCACTCTGTTTGAGTCCCAGGTGAGTATTGTAAAAGGATATCTTATTCCCGAGTACGTTCATTTTTGCTCTTAAGAGTGTTCTCTTCTCTCCCTCTGAAGGCAATTCACGCACTTCATACTCTTCTATAGGATATTTGCTTAGTATAGCATTTCCATATTGTCCATTCAGAATGTTTAAGCTTTTTCCAAAAACATACTGCATTGAAAGCTTATCCGCAATATACCCGATTTGGTCCTGAAATTTGGTTCTAACCGAGAATCTTTCCACCTCTTGAAGCGCGATTATCTCAGCTCCAGAGTTTTTGATGATCTCCACTACCCCATCCAGATTCAACTCATTGCCCCTGTTTACTCCCCGGTGAATATTGTAAGTCATTACCTTTATTGCAGGCATCGCATCAGCTTTGCTGCTTTCAAACTCTTCATAAATAAGCTTTTTCTCCAAAGAAGCAGATATGCTGGAATATTCGAAATCCACATATGTCATAAGTATTATAGCAGCAGCAATCAAAAGCAATAGCTTTTTCATATTTGTCTCCCAATTCAAAATAATATTTTTACCGAGTCTGCCCATTCTGCTATACAATCATGTTAACATAATATGTGTTCTCAGTAAACCAAATATTTTGAATAGTTAAATATAAATGTTTTGCAAATATACCAAGCATTAACTTTTCAGATTTTGCAAAACGTTTACTTGGTTGTTATTGAATTCGCACCCTACCCAATACGAATACTTATGTGGGTTCAATATTACAATATGAACCTTTCTATAGCCTCTGCCACTCCATCCTCTTGATAGTCCCCGGTAATGTGGTTCGCTACATTTTTCAGGGACTCCTCGGCATTCCCCATTGCGATTCCCATACCTGCATACTCAATCATGCTTATATCGTTTTCATTATCTCCAATTGCAATTATTTCTTCTCTCTTTATCCCATACATCTGCGCAAGCATCTTGACGGCATTGCCCTTTGTAACCCCTTTGTTCATCACTTCCAGATTATCCTTCATGGATTGGCTTACCGTTACAATTCCGGTCTCTGCTATGCTATTCCTTAACCTCTGTAGTTTTTCACCGTCCCTGTCCACTACCACAGCCTTCAAGATTTGCACCTTATCTTCTGCTACAGCCTTTTCTATATCATCAACTATTTTGATTTTTACCTGGTCTTCCTCCCCAAGGTACTTGTTCCACTCGGTATACCTCATTGATACATTTACAAGCTTTTCAGCATAAATAGTGTCGTCTGTGAAAAAGTGACTGAAAATCTCGTATTTGTGGGACAATCTTATCATTTCTTTTAACGCTTCCATAGACAAAATGTCTTTATATATGGTTTTTTCTGTGTCCATTGGATTATTGAAGACCGCTTCTCTTATAATCGCCCCATTGCTGGCTATTATCGGCGTACTCACTCCCAACAGCTTGGCATACACTCTGGCGGAAGTATAAATCCTGCCTGTTGCAACTACCATATGCACACCTTTTTCAATTGCTTTCCTTATTGCTTCTCTATTTCTTTCAGAGATCTTCTTCTCCTTGTTGAGAAGTGTATAATCCATGTCCGAAACCAGCATTTTGTACTTCAGATTGTTTACATTCAATGAAATCTCTCCCTAAAATAATTTAATTTATTTATTGTTCCCTTTATATTCTATATCAATAGTCAATATTTTCAAAGCTATAAAATGCCATAAAGTGCCATCAAATTATGCAGGCAAAAAAATAAAAATCATCTGAAATGAATCAGATGATTAAAATTGCATTTAAAATGGTGCGCGAGGCGGGATTTGAACCCGCACATTCTTGCGAACGCTAGGACCTGAACCTAGTGCGTCTGCCGTTCCGCCACTCACGCCAACGGATTTATTATATCACGTTAAGTTTTTCATTTCAACATGTATTTTATGCATTTATTTGCCCGTCAAATACAAACTAATGAAGAGCTTCAATACTCCCGCTTTTTTAAGAGCAAGTTTTTTCACTTTTTTTCTAAATATTTCCAAAAGCCTTCTCTCTTCATTGCTGGCATCTATATCACTGTATCTTATCTTCTCTAGTACTTGTGTAACATTGGGAATATCGGAAAACCTTTCCTCATAATTGTATTTGACTCTTTTCAAGAATTCCCTGAGCGTCTCTTCCCGGTCCATTGTGAAGCCTGCACACCTCAGGTACCAAATTACATCCTTGATATAATCCATAGCAAACCTTCGCCCTTTACTGCGCCCGAAACTTACTTCCTTCATTACCCATACCAGGTACATAAAGCCAAATCTTATTATTAGCAGGGACAAAAGCACAAACAGTACTATACTTCCGATGCTAAAGCGTTTCCCTCCCACGCTCCCATGTGCTGTTCCCCCATTTGTTTCCTCTTCAAGCTCCAAGGCTCCGCGGCGTCTTGACAGATTGGGCCTATCAATACTATTCCTCGCTGTATCCTCTAAAGTGTCTGTATTTACTTCTTGGGCTGCTTCCCGGGCTATCTTAAGCTCAATTGCAGGATATTGAGGAGTAGGCTCAAAAGTCACCCAGCCATAGTCATCAAAATACACCTCCACCCATGCGTGAGCGTCCGTGCCCCTGACCTTCCGTTCTTCATCCCCTTCATATCTGGCTATAAAGCCTTCCACATACCTGCAAGGCACACCGGAAGCTCTAAGCAGCACCGACATTGAAGTGGCAAAATAAGTGCAGTAGCCCTCTTTGCCTTCGAAGAGAAAATGATCTGTGAATTCCACCTTTGGAGGCAGCTTTGGGGGTTTCAGCGTATATTTGTAGTTCTGACGCAGGTAGTTTTCTACAGCCTTTGCTTTATCAAAATCATTGTTTTGCCCTTTTGTTATTTCCCATGCCAGCGACTTAACCCTTTCTGAAATATCGGAAGCCAAGGCAGTATATATTTTAAAATCATTGACACTCAGGTTTTCAGTCTTTGTTTGTCTCAATTTTTCAATATCCATATATGGTATCATACTTTTTACTGTATATGGTTCATCTCTCATTGTCATTTTGGGAGTATATACCTCTGAATCCTCATCAGCATATATCCTCTTGGAACTATGCTGCACCTGGTATATTGAATAAGGGGCAAATATTGTGGAGGTCAAAAGCTTCTTATAAGTAATCTCCAAGGTCACTTCCCGGGTTGTGGTACTGCTTCCATAAGGCAAAGGCATAGGATATCCCGGACTGTACTCCTTATAGCCTTTCCTTGACTTACTCCAGCTGCTCTCTGAATATCTGTCCTTTACTGCCCCTCTAAGATATAACGTTCCCTCTCCCTGTGTTTTTACAGTCATCATAACCGATTCATCCAGCAGCACTTCCCCACCAAGCTTCCTGCTCTTGTAGCCGGCGGAGCTCAGGCTGTACCTGGAGTTAAAGCCATAGCTGAAAGATTCTAATGTATCGTTTCGCCAATCTGCTATAAATGGAAACAGGCTTATAACTCTATCGTTGAGCCATGGCCATCTTACAGCACTTATATTTAAAGGGAGTGCAAGGGAAAGTATCATGGATATTGAAACAACAATAGCAGAGCAAAGCATCCAGTTCCGTCCTACATTGTATTCCATGCTGCTGTCTGCTGCCCTCCACTCCTTGAGCCTTCTTTTGAATATTTGATAGGAATATAGCAATATTGACGCAAAGAGGTAAAGTACAAGATACAACCTTGCCTTTCCTACATAAATGAACCAGAAGAAGGAAAGCACCACCGTACCGAATGCAATAAGTACAAAACCTCCCCTGCCGCTATATACAATAAGTGAAACAACAAGAGTTATCAAAACGGTGTACATTATTGCAAATATAAAGGTATAACCGGGTTCAAAATAGTTATATCCCACTATGTATCCATACAACCAATAAAAGAAGTCAAGTATTTTCTGCACATAAAGATATATCAGCGCTGCATCTGAATAATAGAGATAAAGAATCCGGCCTACTCCCGGAACCAAGGCTATCAGAAGGCTTATTGGCAATATTAATATCATGGATACTGCAGCTGTTGTAATCAGTGTAAAAAACGCCATTCTGGCAAAAGGCAGGTCCATCCCTGTGGAGTCCACTACTGCCAGATTCAAGCTTATAACCATTATGAATATCAGGCTGAAATAAAACAGTATTTCTTTAATATTCTTATTTTTCATTGTGACCTCCCAGCACCTGCCTTATATCGTCCTCCAAACCAACCACAAATATTTTGAAGTCGTTATGCCTGAGCAATTCAATGCTTTCTCTGCTCTCTTCCTTGTCCTTACATAAATATACAACTACAAACTCTATTCCTGAGTTCCTTAAAGAGAGGTAGGTTTCAGAGGATGCCTTGTCTATATTAGGAGTTATTACTATCACAGTAGCATCCCAGTTCAGCTTCCGTGCTTCTCTTCTGACCAAATCAGCAATAGGCACATCTCCTTTTGCAGTCAGCTTGCTTATAGCATCAAGGAACTGATTGAACCGATCCACCCTTTTCGCAGCGAGAGTCACAGACTTGTCGCCCTTTGCTATGAAATTCACTGACATCGAATGGGAAAGTGCATATCTTATAATGGACGCAGTACATTCTGCCCCTTTCTCTTCCAAGTCAAAGGCAGTCTCTTCATCAAAGCCGTAATCATATAAATCAAGGAAAACATTCAAATCCGCAGAGGCATTGAGTTCAACATTTCTTACAAAAAAATCCCCTCTATGGGCAGTCACCTTCCAATGCATCTTTTTGAAGCTGTCTCCAATATTGTATTTCCTGATATCCCTGGTGCTGGCGTGGTCCTCGTATGCGTTATGCTTGACAGCAACAGTGCCGAACTGCTGCCTTAGAGGAATATCAAGATGCTTTAACAAATGAACCTTAGGGTAAACAAAAAGATATATGTCCTCATCAAAAATCTTCTTCCATTTGAAAATACCCAATATATCACCAAACTCCGCTTCGACATACCCGATTTTATAAACCCCTTTATGCATGCAGGAAAAATCCCTGGATAGGTTTGCTTTAATACCGGGCATCAAGGAATATATCCGCTGTTTTTGCTCTTCACCCACAAGCTTTTTGGGAAGGTTGGCAGTGACCTTCAAATACGGAATTGGCAAGTAGCCTGAATTATAGAGGTCCATATTTACTCTTACCCTGTCCCCTGAAACTGCTTTATCACTATTTTTCCAAACCAGATTCACCAGATTCTTATAGGTGCTTCTGCCTGTCATATAAGAGGTTAATACCAGGAAAAAACCTACAAAGAAAATCCCGTATATAAATATGCCCCCTACGAATAGCGCTGCAGTAAAAAGCACCATAATCAGAGCCAGTGCTTTATAACTTATCCTAGCCATTGGTATTCACCACTGGCACTCTTATACTTCTCAATATTTCTGCAAGCACTGAATCCTGATCCTTGCCCTGTATCCTTGCTTCGGATTTCAGTATTATCCTGTGGGCTAGCGTACACAGTACAAGCTCTTTTACATCATCGGGAACTACATAATCTCTTCCTCGTATAAAAGCCAGTGCACGGCTGTTATTGAAAAGTGACAGGGTTCCTCTCGGGCTGCAGCCCAGATAAACATCCTTATGTCCTCTCGTTGCTTGGACTACCTGCACAATATAGTCCTGAATGGAATCGTCCACGTGTACCTGCTCTACCTTTTTTTGGATTCCCAGAACATCTTCCACGGTGATAACCGGTTCAATCTTCACTAATGGGTTATCCGACTTATATTTGTTCAGAATGCTTTTCTCTTCTGTATAGGTGGGATAGCCCATTGATATTCTCATTGTGAATCTGTCTATTTGTGCTTCAGGCAGTGGGAATGTACCCTCATATTCTATGGGGTTCTGAGTTGCAAGCACCATAAACGGCTGGGGCAGCTTGTAGGTGTTGCCGTCAACAGTTATCTGCTGCTCCTGCATAGCTTCAAGAAGACTCGACTGCGTTTTTGGAGAGCTTCTGTTTATCTCATCTGCCAATACAATGTTTGAAGTTATCGGACCTTGCTTGAATTCGAACTCCCCCTGCTTCATATTATAGACAGTGACCCCGGTAATATCTGATGGAAGCAGGTCAGGAGTAAATTGTATCCTCTTGAAGCTGCAGCCGATTGACCTGGCAACTGCATGTACCAAAGTAGTCTTGCCGACTCCCGGAACGTCCTCAATAAGTACATGACCTGCTGCAAGCAAAGCTACCAAGAGCTTTTCCACAGTATCTCTCTTGCCTACAATAGCCTTTGATACACTTTCTTCAATTCTTCTGATAGCTTCGTTATTATAACCCATAATCCATACCTCACTCGTAAAAAATTCATAATAGTCGATTTCCCATACTGCTAACTACTCACTAATATTTTATTTAATATCGTCTGACAATTCAATCAATTAACAGTGAAATAATTTCAAAACTTTTTTCACAATTTATACAGAAGTATGGAAAAGAAAAAAGCCTAACGCATTTGGCGTTAAGCTCATTTGACTGTAATACGGTATTTATACTGCTTTTCCTTTTTTCTTATGCTGCTCTTTAGCTAATATCCACTGCTCCCTGGCCAGCTTCTCAATCTTGGGGTTTTCTTCCTTTTCAGGGCTCATAACGACTTTCCCGAACCATACTATGGCATCGTTAAGCTTCCCAAGCCTTCTTGACAGCTCACCCAGCAGGTACATCATCGATATCTCATTCAGATTGCCTATGGGAAGCTCTTCCTTTTCGAAGGCCTCCAAATAATTCCGCAGCGCATAGCCTAAGAATACCTCTTCCTGCTTGTCACCTGCAAACCTGTAAAGCCAAGCAAGCTTGAGGCATAATCCCGCTAGTACACCGGCTCTTGCATTCCTAAGCTCTGCTGTATGAATAGCCAGTTTGCATGCGGCTATTGCATCGTTCAAGCCCCTTTGCGTGCAGAAGCTCCTGCCTACTGTCCTTCTGGAAAATGCATTCTTAAGAAGCTGGATTTCCGCTTCGTTAACCTCTCCGAAAGAGTGCTCATATGCTGAATATGCGCAAAATGGACATACAAATATATCATAGTACAGTGGATTCAAATCCACATAATGAGTACAGAAATCCTCATCCTTTTTTTCTACCTTACAGGAATTCACCTTGGCTTTCATGGAAGAAAACTGCTTATTGCAGATAGGACAAGTAACCTTCTTGGAATAAAGTGATTCATTCATCTAATTGTCTCCGTTCATTGATTATTTACTGAGGTATATCTAGCGAATCTTCAATAATAACAGGAGTAGGAGCAGCTTTCATAGTTCCAACCCTCTTTACTCCATTTACAACCCTGTAAGTGCTCAATGGAAGCTCCTCAACCGAAATTTCCTTGCCATTTTCCATTACCGTCCTATAGCTCTTTACTACATATCCTGAATATGCCTTCTTTTCCTCCACTTCTGTGCCTTCCGGCAAAGTAGGATCTTCTATTATTTTTATCTGGGGTGGAGTCGTTTTTACTAACTCAGTCCTAATCTTGACAGTTCTGCCCGGGGTTTCATTGCGCCCGTATATGCTGAATTTAACCCAGCTTCCCTTGACCTCTCCGTATATATATATGGGATATGGCGTAGTATTCTGGAATTTCAAGTCTATGTAGCCTTCTGATATTGTCGCATCTCTTCCCATAGGTATATAGCTTAAGGTAAGTGAATGGCTCCTGCGCTCCACTATCTTCATATTTGAGAGCAATGCCGCATTGTATAGTGTAGATGAAACCTGGCATACTCCTCCACCTATTCCAGGAACCAGTTCATTGTTAATAATTACTTTAGCTTCCTTGTAGCCATACTTGGCAAGTCTTGGTCCAACAATCTTATCTACTGAAAAAACTTCACCCGGGCGAACAAGAATGTGTGATGCGCTGCTGGTAGCGATTTTTATATTATGAGTCCTGTCAACATCTGCAGCATTAAACTTCGTCGAGTATTCTCCCAGCTTATCCTTTATGTTTTCAAGATCCGACCTCTTTATTTCAGGCTGTACAGTATCAACAACCAGCTCCACATCCTCAAAAGCAACCTTCTCTACCTGGGCTTTTATAAGGTCAAAGGATTGGTTGACATCCAGCTTTCTGCCTTCTGCTTCATCTGTGATGACAAAGCCCTGCTCCTCCAAAACAATAGTCGCATCTTTGGCTTCTTGGCCTACCTCCTTAAAAATATCCACAAGCTTATTTCTGATATACTCTGAATCATAAGAGAAATTGAGCTTTATATCTTCCCTTCCAAGCTGCGTGGTCACTACATCCGCCACTCTCTTGAAAAAGTTGCCCTTATGTCCGATGTCATAAGCCTTAGTCACTGCATCTTCATACTCATAATTGAAAGCTATATCCCTATACTTGAGTCTCCATACTTTCTCCCTGAATTTAAGCGCAATAGCAGAATCATCAATTGCCGGCTCCATTTTCTCCTTCAGCACGCTCTCTGCTTGTGAAGGTGTCAAGCCGCCAACATTAATGCCGCTGATTGTAATATTCGAATGTATCTTTTCGCCGTTTACCATTGCAAAGCTAAGAGCCACGGCTGCCACTAACAATATGATTATAATGCCGATACCAATTTTTATACCCTTGCTCAATATATAACCTCCCACCACTATACATTAAAAACAGTTACGCGTTTTGAGTTGCACGTTACGAGAGTTAAAGCAACGTAACAAAGAACCAAATAAATTACTACTTGTACAAGACACATCAATATATTATATACATTTCCCCTGTCCTTTAATTCCACTGGATAAAAAATAATTAAATCTATTTTTCATCCCAATGAAGCTCTATTCTGTCTCCATCTTGTATGACGTCTGTATAGTTGGCTTTGTTCCCGTTTAAAAGCATGGCAATTGTTCCCTTTACATTCCTGACATCAATATCAATATAATTCAAAACATCCACAAACAAAAACTGAGATTTATTAGTTTGAAGTACGACAGGTTTGCCATTCAAAATCACATTTACACTATTCCCTCCTGTCGAGCTGCTTGGCAGACTATCAAACTTTGCTTTGTCCAATGTTTTGTAAGTGATATAATCACCATTGCATATAATTTCATCCAGTTCAACTTTTTTGCCGTTTATATTTATTTCAGTATCATAATAGCTCAAATCCAAATGCTCTAAAAGCTCAAGAACCTTTTCCATGCACTTGATGCTTACTTCATCCCCATCTTTTATAGGCGTTTCCACGTCACAGCAAGAACCATTTATTGATACTGCAGGCTTTATTGTATATGGATCTTTATTTATATAAATAATCTTTTCTGCAAATTCCCCCATATAGTCTCTCACATATACCTCTGCAGGTTTACCCTCTACAGCAGGCTCCACTATTATCCTGTCTCCGCTTGCTATCGTCTTGTCGAGTCCGGCTGCGCGGTCGTTAAGGTATATGACTGCCGGTTCTCCGGATTCTCCCCTTACAATTTCCGTTCTTCCATTAAGCTTGAAGTTTACTGCGCTCCCCCTCCTGCCTATCAGGTTTCGAGGATTATATCCCACCAATATGAGACTGTCTGCTATTGTAAGAGTCTTTGAATTAAACAGCTTCACATTTACCCCATTGACAGTCACATGAAGAAAATCCTTTTGTCTGTTCATATGCGCAGTTACCGCAATTCCAATAGGTGTTATGAATTCCGGTCCTGAAAGCTTTTTGCTTTTTATTTCTACATCCTTGATGATATCTGTGCTTCTTACCCCTACCCTTTCTGCAGGCAGTTGAAGAAATCCGGCGATATACTCAGTGAGTTTAGGTATCTGGCTTCCTCCGCCCACCAGGAATACCGCACTAGGTGCCTTCCCGTTGTATTCCATTATTTTATTGCTGATCTCTTTAGCCAGATTGCTAATAGCGGAATCAATCTCTTTGACAATTTCTGCCGAGCTTCTCTCATAGGTCATACCCATAATATCCTTGTATTTAACCGTTTCTTTATTATTCAGGCATACTTTAACCTTTTCCGCCTGTTCAAAATCAAGCAGCAAAACCTCCGCAATCTTTTCAGTAATCTCATCTCCTGCTATAGGAACCATCGCAAAAGCAAATACTGTACCGCTCTTTGTCAGTGCAATATCTGATGTTCCCGCTCCAATATCCACTAGAGCCAGGTTTAATAGCCTCAAGCTGCTGTAAATAGATACATTCATTGCTGCAATAGGTTCCAATGTAAGACTCGCAACCTCCAAGCCTGCTCTTCCCACTACTGCATAAAGGCTTTCCACAACAACTCTCGGAAGGAAGGTAGCAAGCACTTCCACTCCTGCCCTCTTTGCCTTGTGACCTACAAGATTGCCAATTACGCTTCCATTAAGAAACTGGTTCACAACAGCATAACCTACACAGTAATATGATTGGTCATCCTCATTGTTCAGTTCTTCTATTTCCTTCTGAGCCTGTTGGATGGCTTCAATTTCAAGACTACTGACAAGCTCACTGTCAACCTCCAAGGAAGGATCTGCATCCCTCTCCACAAAAACCTTGCAGGTCTTTAGCGACCTTCCTGCAGCTGCGATGGATACTCGCTTAAGCTCCAGACCTGTCATTTTTTCAAGCTTTTCCTTAACCTTCAAAACAGCCTTGGCAACAAGCTCAATATCATGAACCTGTCCGTCATACATTGCCCTTTCCTTGTGTTCTTCCACATGAAAGGCTTGAATCCTGAATCTCTGTCCATCATGATAGCCGGCTATACCTACGACAGTTCTTGTACCGATATCCAACGAGAATAACAGATCCTGTTCAGTCATTAAACCTCACCCTTGCATTTATATTATTACAAATTTCTTGCATCTTTTTAGCTTTTTAAATTATTCTATAAATACACAAATAAATCCTTCAAAATTTTATTTATATATGTTGGGAAAAAGATTCATCATGTATAAAAGCAGTAGAAGCATCTACTTTTATTTATTAACAATGTACTTTTCACAACATATGAATTAAGGAAAATGTTTTGCACATTCTGATTTAAATTGTAAGATGACTAGTGCAAAACATATAGATATGATTTAATATTTTCAGTACCATAAAGAGAAATATCATTTATTACTCCTCAAAAAGAAAGGAATCGACCTATGCAGGAAGTATTAAAAAATTGCAAAATCTGTCCGAGACAGTGCGGTAGCAATAGATTTGAAAAAACGGGCGTTTGCGGCGCGGGTGCTGAAGTGCTGGCTGCAAAAGCATTCCTCCATCAATGGGAAGAACCCTGCATATCAGGTAAAAATGGCTCAGGTACTATTTTCTTTAGCGGCTGCAATATGAAATGTGTGTTTTGCCAAAACCATACCATCAGCCAGGAATACTTGGGTAAAGAAATCACCATTGAGCGGTTAGCGGAAATAATGCTTGAATTACAACAACAAGGAGCAGCAAACATCAACTTTGTAACACCTACACCCTATGCCTTGCACATAATCAAGGCAGTCTCTATTGCAAAACAAATGGGACTAAATTTACCTATAGTATATAATACCAACGGATATGAAACTGTTGAAACAATTGAAATGCTTAAGGGAACAGTTGATATATATCTTCCTGATATTAAATACTGTTCGGATTCTTATGCTATTAAGTATTCAAACGCTAAGAACTATTTCGGTTATGCTACTAAAGCTGTATTAGCAATGTATGAACAAGTGGGCTATCCTGAGTTTGACGAAAATGGGATGATCAGAAAAGGCCTTATTATTAGGCATCTCATTCTTCCGGGCTTAATAGAGGATTCAAAAATAATATTCAAATGGATACGTGAAAATATTGGGAAGTATGCCTATGTAAGCATAATGTGCCAATACACGCCGATGCACAAATCCCATGCCCACGAAGAAATTAACAGGAAAATAAGCTCGGCTGAGTACGGTGAAGTGGTTAATTACTTCTTTGAAGTGGGTCTGGAGAACGGCTTCATTCAGGAGTTGGAGTCTGCAAGCAGTGATTACACTCCCGATTTCGACTTGCTGGAAATCTAAAAAATTCTATTATTTTCATGGTTTAATAAATATAAAAAAAAGCACCCTATTAATATAACAACATCAATATTGAACGCACTAAAGTATTCCCCTTGGGTATAGTGCGAATTCAATAACAATCAAGGAAACATTTCGCGAATTTGAATACATAATATAAAAGTTTTTTGCGAAATGTATTATTCTTACATTATAACCTGAAAGGAAGTGCTATCGTTATGCGAAGAGCCTCCAGAAGCATGATGACTTGGGGAGCTGTGGGCGCACTGGCAGGGATGGTTCTAATTCCTGCGTTAAATTCGAAATCTCGTAAAAAGGTTTCACGTTCAGCGAGAAATGCATATTTCAGAGTTTCAGACATGATGCAGGACATGAAGGATATGGGTAATAAATAGACTTGTCATTGACAAGTCTATTTTCTATGTTCTTCTTCTTTTTGTTTTATGTAGTCACTCTTCAGAGCCCCCATGATTATCTCATCATAGAATTTACCGTCTATAAAGGCTGACTGCCTCGTCCTGCCCTCGTACCGGAAGCCGCATTTGAGATAGCATTTGACGGCTCTTTCATTATATTCATATACTTTCAAGGTTACCCTGTATATATCAATTTTCTTAAAAGCATATTCCAGCAGAGTGTTGACAGCATCCTCGCCATAGCCCTTCCCCCAGTAGTCCCTGTCTCCGATCCTTATACCAAGCTTGCAGCTTTTGTCCTGCTCATTAAAGTCATAGAGCTGTATTGTACCTATAGGTGTTCCTTCTTCATTATCTATCATAAGGTTCATGGGGTCGTACCCAAAGCTTCTGGACATGTTGTACCTGAGTTTATCCGCTGAGACCTTTGAATCGCTCCAGCCTGCGAGCTTGTTCAACTCTGTATTGTTGTACCACTTGGACAGCAAATAGACATCACTTTCATCCCCAGGCCGCAAGGTCACCTTACTGCCTACCAGCGAATCGTCCCTCAGTCTTCTGTTATCTATAGACACTGATTTTAGAAAGGCAGGAAAAAACTTAAGCAGCTTATACGGCTTCTCCATATACTTCCTCCTGTTCTTCATCATATCCTCGTAATGCTTTCTATTAAGTGTAATTTTAACAGCAATTCCATCTTCGATACCTTCTTTTACAATATTGCCTTCGGTGCTGTGAAAAATAGAAAACTTACCCGAAACCATGCCCTCTTCCTTGATGATGATTCCAAAATTGCCCGAGCTGAATAGGAAGATATTCATGAGAAAAGGCTTCATAAAAGGATAGCTTCTGAAAAAAAGAGTATAGAATTCTGATACCGTATCAGAGAAGCTTTTCATATTTTCTACTGTGATAGTGCTCATATAATAACTCCTGTTAATAATAACTATGATTATTTATATAAAACATTATAGCACATGTATGCAGAATTTTATATCTCCCGGTCCCAGAAAGCTCCCAGTATTTGTCCAAGCTCTTCTGGGTTCTTTACTCTATTATTATGCAGCCATTCCTGAGGGAACATGCTGGTATAGCGGTTACTGCCAAATCTTTCATCAATGAGCAGTACCACCCCACGGTCCAGCTCTGACCTTATAACCCTTCCCGCTGCCTGCATGACCTTGTTCATCCCCGGATACATGTAAGCGTATTCAAAACCCATGCTGTTCTTATTCTTAAAGAAATCCATAATAATATCCCTTTCGAAACAAACCTGTGGAAGACCTACACCCACTATAACGGCGCCTATAAGCCTGTCTCCCGCAAGGTCTATTCCTTCAGAAAACACGCCTCCCATTACTGCGAAGGCGACCAAGCCTGTCTCAGCATCCTGTTGGAAGCATTGGAGAAAGCTCTCCCTTTCCTCCTCCTTCATGGTAGGCTGTTGAAGCATTGCTTCAACCTGAGGATATTTTTCGGCAAAAAGTGTGTACACCTCATTCATATATTTATAGGAGGGGAAGAATACCAGATAATTCCCCTTCTTACCATCAATAACCGTCTTGATATAATCCGCTATCCCCGAAAGGCTGTTCTCTCTGTTCATGTATTTTGTAGATATATTCTGCGCTATTGTCAGGCACAGGTTTGAATTCTCGAAGGGTGAGGCCAGCTTCATGTTGTAATCCTCCTGACTGCCTCCAAGAATATCCTTGAAGTAATGCAGCGGGGTCAATGTAGCAGAGTAGAACACACAGGCCTTGACTTTACCGGTTATCTCCCCAAGAAGCTTTGACGGGTCAAGGCAAAAAAGCTTGAGCTTCACATCGCTTCCGGATAGCTCAATATATGCAGTATATCTTTCATCATATATTTCATAAATCTTCTGGAATGCAGTCGCCTCAAAATAGAGCTCCAGCACTTGACGGTGCCCTTCGCTCTCATGGTTCGACCCCAACCACTCCTCTCCCCGACTGACAAAATCCTTTAATAAAGGATACAGCTCTTTAAGCTCTTCTTTTGCTAAACAACAGCTCTTGTCTTCACATTTCTTTTTTAAAGCCAGCAGAGCTGAATTGATTTTGCCCGCAGCCTTTGATATAAAAGGGACTGTTGCTTTCAATGACCGCTTTATCTCGAGAAAGGGCTTCTTATAAAGCTCTGCCGAAAACATTTCCCGGGCACGGTCCACAAGATTATGTGCTTCATCTATGAGAAGAACATAATCGCTTTCCTTCTCCAAGAAAAATCTTTTGAGGCTTGCCCTTGGATCAAACACGTAATTATAATCGCATATAATGCAATCCATCCAGTATGACAAGTCAAGAGAAAGCTCAAAAGGACATACTGTGTGCTGTCTTGCATACCCCTCCACTATTTCCCTGGATATTATGCCCTCCTTTGCAAAGACCTCCTTCAATACTGTATTCACCTTGTCAAAGTAGCCCTTTGCATACTCGCAGTATTCAGGATTGCAGTTTGTCTCTTCCTTGAAGCATACCTTATCCTTCGCTGTCAGCACTATGGCTTTAAGGCGCAGGCCTCTTTCCCACATCCTGCTGATGGCGTCTACAGCAACCTGTCTCGTTATTGTTTTTGCTGTAAGGTAGAATATTCTGCCTGTGTTGCCTTCCCCTAAGGCCTTAATGGCAGGGAAAAGTGCGGAAATTGTCTTGCCTGTCCCTGTAGGAGCCTGTATGAAAATCCTTTTGGAGGCTTCTATAGTCTTATATACTGCAACCGCCAGCTTCCTCTGATTCTTAAGGTATTCATTGTATGGAAATTCAAGACTCTTAATAGTACTATCCCTCAGATTGCTCCATTCATACATTGCAAGAGCCCAGTTGTAGTACTTCGTCAGTACCTCCATGAAGTGTCCCTTAAGCTCACTGATTTCCACCGGCTTGACAAACACCTTCAGTTCTCCGCTGTCGGTATTGTAGTAGGTAAGCTGTATATGGGACACGGTCCCTTGATATTCTGATGCGTACATGTATGCATAACACTTGGCCTGTGCCCAATGCACAGGATAAGTATCCTCTTCTATATGCTCCAAAGGACTCACCGTGGTCTTTATCTCCTCCAAGGTAATGCCTTGGCTGCTTTCAATAAGTCCATCAATCCTGCCTGAAATAGTAAAAGTAAGGTTGTCGTAGCTAATTGTCTTGGATATGCTTACTTCCTTGTGATATGTTTCCCCGTCTTTTGCAGCGACCTCCTTCCTGAAGCCTTGGATTTTCTGATGCAGTCTGGCTCCTTCAAGAGCTTTCCCCATTCCAGCAAATCTTGAATCCAAATCCCCAGAACGATGGGCATACTCCACCAGATCCCTTACTGATATTTTGATTTCTTTTTCTTTAGTCATACACATCAGCCTTTACAATTTATTATATACCCTAATGATAGCAAAACCCGCCTGTATTTACTACAGGCAGGTTTTATACTACTCCGCCACTACTTCTGCTGCACTATTCGCATTTGCCCACTGGGTATAGTTCTGCTTGACCTTCAGATTATCTTGAAGTACAGACCAAATGTCATCTGATTCAAAGCCTTTTCTCCAGGAGGCAGCTCCTGCCAAGTCATATTTATGCACTAGAGAGGATTTCAAATTAATGGAAGCATCGTCTTCTATCCATATTTTATGTGTGACCTTACCTACCTTGTACTCTACATAGTTCTGCCCGCTTGCTTCATCCCATACGACCGCAAGCTTCTTATCTGAAAGTATCTTTTCCACCGCACCCATGGATACCGCCGTCGAAGTCACCTTCAACTTGCCATCTACCATTTCCTCCTTCCATACCCGTGTATAGAAGGGAAGTCCTAGAAGCACCTTTTCATTGGGTACTTCCTCAAGAATCCTCTTGAGGTTGCTTTCAACCCAGCCAAGCTCTGCTACAGAGCCAGCCACAGGGCTTGCGCCCCAATGCTGATCATATGCCATTACTGCAATATAATCCACTACCTCTGACAAGGCTTTCCTGTCATAACACATGGACCAATTCTCACTTGAGGATCTGAAGGTAACATCAATTGAAACCACCAGCCCCTGTTCCCTTATTAAAGGTGCCAGCTCCCTCATAAACTGAGTCAGCATGTCCCTATCCTTCATATATACATTTTCAAAATCTATATTGATACCATCAAGCTTGTAAAGCTTTGCGTAAATCAACAGCTGCTGAATTATCTTTTCTCTGGTGTCAGTATCGTTGAGAAAGCCATGAGTTATATCCGGATCAGACCCGTTTCCTACAAGAGCCCATACTTTATGGCCGTTGCTTTGTGCCCATTTTACATAGCCATTGTCAGCTCTGTTTGTTACCGTTCCCTGCTTGTCCACTATGTTGAACCATGTGGGAGAAACCACATCAAGTCCGTTAATGCTTTTCAGCTTCGAAATATCAGGATTCTTACTCCCAACATATTCCCAAGTCATATTTACCTTGCCCTGCTTCGGCTTCCATGCCGCACTGCTGCCGGAAGGCTCAACTGCATTTGTCCCGGAAGCTATGAGCTCGGTCTTAACATGCCGCTTCTCAATATATCCCACGAATCCATCCTCGCTTCGCACTTTATACCATTTCTCCTGTTCTCCAAAAACTCTTAAAGTCTCGCCCTTCTTGATATCTTTCTTCACAGCTGGCGACCATACAGCAGGTGTCATTCGCATTATCCTTTTATCTGCTTGTACTACTGCAACCTGAATAGTATTCTTTTTATAATCAAGCACCGCCACATTATTTTGCTCAATCCATTGAAGCTCAATTCCAAACATATCCTCAAGCATCTGTATGGGTATATAAGGCTTGCCATCAACCAGCTTAACCGGAATATTGAGATCCACCGGACGAGCATTCACCATTGCGGTAAGCTTGCCGGTCTTCATTATAAGCACCTTGTCCTTAGTCGTAAGAACCACCTTGCTGGCTTTTTCATCCCAATACACATTGGGATCGATATACTTTTTCACTGTATCTAAAGGAAACAGCAGCTGCCCGTTTTCCACTATAGGCGAATCTTCCTCTGCAATGCTTCCTTCAACAACAAGATGCACTCTGTCAGGAGTGTATTGGATGGTTGTCCAAAATAGCGGAAAAACAAAGTACCCAGCTATTGCTGCAAGCACAAAAGCTGATGCCATAATTGTCAAATACTTCTTCAAATTCACACCTCCTGCCTTTTTTATTCATTATATCATTAATAATGACGTAATATCTCTGGCAAAAGTTTCAGTGTAACCACAGGTGCGAGGTGCGAGGTTCGGGGTGCGAGGGATATAGAAAGAACACCTTTTCAGGTGCTCTTATAATAATTCTATACTATTTTATGAGCCCAAGCTCTCTTCCAACCTTTTCAAAAGCTGCTGCTGCCTCATCAAGGTCATCCTTTGTATGAGCAGCTGTAACTATTGTCCTTACCCTTGCTCCGCCCTTTGCAACTGTTGGGAATACTATACTCTGTGCAAATACTCCTTCTTCAAAGAGCCTCTTGCTAAGTTCAACAGCTTTCTTATCATCCCCTGCGATTACAGGAGTGATTGGAGTTTCGCTTCTTCCTGTGTTAAAGCCAAGTGCTTGCAGTTTGCTCTTGAAGTATTTTGCATTACTCCAGAGCTTATCAGTAAGCTCTGTGCTTTCTGACAGTATGTTTACTGCTTCAATACAAGCTGCTGCTACTGCTGGTGGAGCTGCTGTACTGAATAGGAATGGTCTTCCTCTGTGATTCAACCAGTCTATAAGGTTTCTTCTGCCTGCTACATATCCGCCAACAACACCTATAGCCTTTGAAAGAGTTCCTATCTGCACATCGATTCTATCGCTCAAACCGAAGTGGTGAGCAGAACCCTGTCCATTGGTTCCAAGAACTCCGCTGGAATGTGCATCATCAACATATGTGAGACAGCCGTATTTTTCAGCTATTTCAACAATCTCAGGGAGCTTTGCTATATCGCCGTCCATACTGAAAACTCCGTCTGTGATAATAAGCTTTGTATTGTAATTGTCTTTAACATCATTAATTACTCTTTCCAAGTCTTCCATGTCGCTGTGCTTATATCTTACTACATCAGCTCTGCTCAGCCTGCAGCCATCGATTATCGAAGCGTGGTTCAGCTCGTCGCTTATGATTATGTCGCCTTTATCAACTATTCCTGGTATAGCTCCCGCATTAGCAGTAAAACCGGACTGAAATACTATAACAGCTTCCACATGCTTGAATTTTGCCAGCTTCTCTTCCAGTTCTTCGTGTATGGCCATTGTACCTATGATTGTTCTTACGGCACCTGCACCCATGCCCCACTCGTCAATAGCCTTCTTGCCGGCTTCCCTTAGTCTTGGGTGGTTGGCCAAGCCCAGATAGTTGTTGGAAGAAAGGTTTATTACATTCTTTCCATTGATGACGCTTCTTGGGCCTGATGGGCTCTGCAGTACAGGCAGCTTCCTGTAAACGCCCTGCTCCTTTAGTTCATTTAGTCTTTGGGTAATAAAATCCAAATCATGCAAACCCATTTTTTTACCTCCACATATATAATTTCTTATCCTTTTATGTTTAGCTTTATTGTTAACTTTTCCAGCATGTCTTTTGTCATTGATGTCATATCATACTTAGGATTCCATCCCCATTCCTTCCTTGCGGCACTATCATCCAAGGAGTTGGGCCAGGTGTCTGCAATTGCCTGTCTCACCGGATCAACATCATATGTAAGTGCGAATTCCGGAATGTATTTCCTTATTTCAGCAGCCAGCATTTCAGGATCAAAGCTCATTGCTGTTACGTTGAATGCATTTCTGTGCAAAAGCTTGTCTGGATTTGCTTCCATAAGGTCATGTATTGCCTTCAGTGTATCCGGCATGTACATCATATCCATGTATGTGCCTGCTCCTATAAAGGACGCATATTTCTTATTCTTCAATGCTTCATAATAAATGTGTACTGCGTAATCTGTAGTGCCGCCGCCAGGCAGTGCTGCATAGGAGATTATGCCAGGGAACCTTACGCCTCTGGTGTCTACTCCATACCTCTTATAATAGTAGTCGCAGAGAAGTTCTCCTGCAACCTTTGTAACCCCATACATTGTTGACGGTCTTTGAATTGTGTCCTGAGGAGTATTATCAGCAGGAGTGCTGGCTCCGAAGGCTGCTATTGAACTGGGGGTAAATACCGCTATTCCCTGCTCTCTTGCCACCTCCAGCACATTGTAAGTTCCGTTCATATTGATATCATAGGCCAGTTGAGGGTTTTTCTCTGCATTTGCTGACAGAATTGCAGCCAAATGAATAATCTGGTTTATGCCGTATTTCTTACATACTTCCGCAATCCCTTTTGCATCAACAACGTTAAGCAGTTCAAAGGGACCTGCTTCAAAAAAACTGGCGTCACCACGCTTGTTTATGTCGCTGGCAATAACGTTGTCCTTCCCATATTGCTCTCTAAGGTACGCTGTGAGTTCAGTACCGATCTGTCCCAACGCACCGGTAATTAATATTCTTTTCATTAATATTCCTCCCAACTTCTCTTAAATATTCAATTCTATTTTTTAATGCTTTGTCATCGTTATCAATTATCATTATATCATCAATATTTTGAAAGAAAAACAGTTTTGTGCAAATTTTACATACATTTTTATAGCATTGTACTCCATATGAATACAAACGTTCTCAATTTTCAGACATATTCACAAATAAAATGGAAGTACCGCATATACGGCACTTCCATTTTTTGACCTACAAACATCTTACTAATATTTTGCTCATGGGGTAGAATATTATTCAAAAATCAGAGGACTATTCCACATGATTCCTAAGTGTCCCTATGCCCTGCAGCCTTACCTCTACAACATCGCCCTTTGACAGTGGACCTACTCCTGATGGAGTTCCGGTTGCTATCACATCTCCAGGATTCAATGTCATTATTTTGGATATATAGCTTACTATTTTCTGAGCATTGGCGATAAAATATGCAGTGTTGGATTTCTGCTTGGTTTCACCATTAAGTACAAGCTCAATGTCTATGTTGTTGTAATCCACTCCAGTCACTATGAAAGGTCCTATAGGTGCAAAGGTATCAAAACCTTTTGCACGAGTCCACTGCCCGTCTTTTTTCTGAAGGTCCCTTGCAGTAACATCGTTTAAGCAGGTTGCACCCAATACATATTGAAGTGCCTCCTCAGGCTCAACATTCTTAGCTTGTTTTCCTATAACCAGGGCAAGCTCTGCTTCATAGTCGACCCTTTTGGACATACTAGGCATTATTATCTTGTCTTCAGGTCCAATAGCCGAAGTGGAGGGTTTGATAAATATCATCGGTTCCTCTGGTAGGTCATGCTTCATTTCTGTAGCATGGTCCCTGTAGTTAATACCTACTGCAACTATCTTCGAAGGCATGCAAGGGGCAAGTATCCTTATATCTGACAGCTTATATCTTTCTTCAGTTACTCTGTAATCGCCGAAAATATCTCCATCAACCCTATAAACAATACTGTCCTCCACCACGCCATAGCTTACATCTCCTTGTCTTTCAAATCTTGCAAATTTCATATCCGCACCTCCTAGTTTTACTTTAGTAAAGCATACATTAATTAGTCCGTTCAATGAAGCGTCGCTTCATTGCTGACAGGCAACCCTATTGCCTGGAAGGGACATTTTTTATAAGCCCGCTGCGGCTTCCAGTAGTATTCCGGGCAAATCGAGCTTAATCTCATTATACCTTATGATATCAATTTCTGTTATACCCTCAAACAAATTCCTGTAATTTAGAGGCAGGTCACTTATAAGTATCATGGCAGCAGCCTTCTTGCCACCCCGTCTGCATGCCGTAAATACTGCAGATACCTCCATCTCTACTGCATCGCAGCCCTTTTCCTGCATGTATTCGAAGGTATCCTTCCTCTCACCTAAAATAGAATCTATTGAGAATATCCTCCCTTCATGACAATTAACCCCATATCTGCTTTCCTTTCTTCTGATAGTGTCCATAAGTCTTATTGCGGTTGCTTTGTCTCCCGACACCAGTTCTCCAAAGCAGTCCTTTTTTATGTCCTCACCATGGTAACGGGAAAAGCCCTCACCGATAACAGCTTCACTTACAGCCAACATATCACCAATATTGTAATGGGTATTTATTGCCCCGGCAGAGCCGGAGAATATGACATTTTTACAATCTGTATAGCCTAAGGCCAGCGCGCAGTCCCCAGACATGGGAGAACCTATTCCGCTGCTTATTACCGTTATCCTTTTACTATTAAAAGTCAAGGTGATGCCTTTATACCAGCCTGTAAACTCCGTCAATACTGCATCCGCCTTGTTCTTAAAACCCTCCAGATTCCATATAGGCGTAAGGATAACTGTGTCTGCAATATCCTCGGTTTTACAGCCAAAATGGGTTTTTACCATTGTCTCTTTTGTAATTTTATCATACATATGAACACCTCCCTCCGCATAATCTTAATCACCGATGTATCTTACTGTATGCACATTGTCCTGCAATTCAAAAATCAGCATCCCCTTTTCATCCCGGGATATGTAAAAATCGTCCAGCTTTGTTTTCGATGTATATTTAATATTGTCCTGCAGATTTTCGTCTATTCCTATAATTGAATTATCCCTGCATAAATAAACAGTGTCTTTTCCTGCTGATATTAAGTAATTCTCACCGTCAATCCAATGAAGATATTCTGCGTTTTCAAAGGTCTTTGCCTCAAGGGTTGCCGTATTCACTATATGCAGGCTGCTTTTTTCATAGTTACCTACTGTAAAGCTGAGCAAATTCCCCTGATTAGAAAATTTGAGGTTTCCAAGCTCTATCATTGTTCCATCGCTTGCATCTACATTTGTCTCCAGCCTTTTGTTCTTCTTGCTTTCCAGCTCTACAAGATACACCGAGCTGTAATTAAGCTTCATATACCAGTCCGGCAGGCTCATATCCTTCACTCTTATTCCTGCAAAAGCCAGTTTGCTGTCCTTTCCGCCCCAGGTAATGCCTCCGAAAATAAATTCATCGGCCTCAATATTGAAGACCTCGTCATAGCTTCCCTTGGAAATATCATAAACACACACTTTCTTTCCCGGATAGACAAAATAGTCCGTCGTAGGAAGCCATTGCTCCGCTCCATCCTCCAGCAGAAAAGCTATTTTGGAGCCTGTAGGAGACCACTGGGAATATGCGGACTTAAGCTCTCCCCTCTGCGAACCGCTGTGTGTATCGTATATATACTTGTCATGTATAATGACATTATTCTCATCGGGAGACCAATTAATCAGATAGTTAAAACCTTCTATAAGTCCGTCGCTCTTTATATCCATAAGCTTGAGATTCTTTGCAGTATCCATATCATAGATATAGATGCCATAAACGTCACTGCCCTCTATGAGCGATGTGTAGACAACCTTGCTGGCTTTTAGAGATATTGAAATATTGATTGCGTCAGCTGACCCGATATCCTCCGCTATAACCTTTTCTTCATTACCCCTGCTCATGAATTTTAACGTATTTTTATAATCCAGCTCTTCCACCACAATAAAACCCCTGTTTCCAACGGGCTCATAGTAAATATACCTTCCTGCCATCTCTGTTAATTCACTGTCTTTAACTTGGGTGGAGCTTATATCCAAGTCATAGAACTTAAACTGCTCACCTTCTTCGGCACTGAGCATCAGATTATCACCAGCCCTGTGAAATATATTCACAGAACTCATAAACTCTTTGACAAGCCTTTCATTATTAATATTTATGTCGCCTGTTGCCAGATCAGCTTCCTTGGCATCCCCGCTGCAGCCCGAAAACACCAGTACAAGGGACACCAGCAATACATATATTTTTTTCATAACTTATCCATCCTCTTTTCACACCCTGTCAGTATTACAAAACTATCAATCAAATAATATCATTATATCAGAAAATGCAAATTGTCCCAATAAAAATCTCCACCCTTTCGAGTGGAGACATTTTTCTCCGCTATGCTCTCTGTCCTATATTCCCTATCAATGGCTTATATAGTATTCCTACTATAACTAAAGTGATTATAAGCTCCGGTAAAAGATAGGAACCATTGTATAATACCGAATAAATCATCGGATTCATGCCTTCAGGTGCATAGGAAGCCCATACTACCACTCCTGAAATCACATGACATATGAACCTTCCCAGTAAGCCCAGACATGTGCCCATGAATACGCCCTTTATGCTGTTGCGGAATAGTCCCGCCAGACCAAGCAGACCAAAAGCGACTACATAGTCAAACAATATGGATACTATGTGGTATGAGTAAATTGCACCACCGAGAAGGAACTGCAGAATTCCATAGGCAGTACCTGCAAGCAGCCCTGATTTTACTCCCCACCTTAGGGAAAACACAATAATGGGAATCATGCTCCCTGCAGTAACCGACCCTCCATATGGGGCCTCGAATATTTTTAGATAGCTCAATATTTGAGCAGCTGCAATCATAATCCCTGCTTCTGTAAGCATTCTTGTAGATGTCTTTTTCATACTATTACCTCCAAACTTTTTTTACCATTGCCTAGGAAATAGGACCCATCACCTCTTCCAAATTGTCCGGAGCTATTTCTAAACAAAAAGACCGTAAACAAAAGTTACGGTCAGATTATTTATTAATCACAACCGCTTCCCTCCGTTAGAATTAACCAGACAGGTTCAAAGGGTCAGCACCTCTGCATCTTTACAGTGCAGCGTACTATCTCAGCATAAAGCCCCCCTAGCGGACAACTTCTATTAAGTTATTGGTGTATGTAAAATGAACTACTCTTACATACACCCTTATAATAGACCTGAAATGCTGTCGTGTCAATTGTTTTCTACCATTTATATCCTTTAGCCTTCATCCTGCTGCACCCGGGTTTTCCTTATCGGGCGGCCGCCTTTATAAGACATGTAGGGTTTGGTAATTTTGAAATAATTTAATCAGATATGTTATTTGCAGTCACAGTTAACCTGAATTAAGTCATCAGAAAGGCCTTTAAAAAACTCATCGATTATTCCGTTGTTTAAGAAGAAACAAGTCCATTGCCCTCTTTTTTCCTTGTAAATGATTTCAGCTTCCAAAAGCACTTTTATATGCTGCGATACTGTTGATTGTGCGAGCCCTGTAGCCTTTACCACATCACCGACACTTATACCGTTTTCATAGTATTCAATTTTATTGCAACAGGTAGCTATAGATCTGTTTTTGAGAGACTTTACTATCTGGTACCTGACTTCATTTCCTAAAGCATCACAGATTTTTGATATATTCATATATGTTCACCCCTCAAATCATCTTTCTACGATTGACATTATCGCAAACTTACGATAATGTCAATACTGATAAGATTTATTTTTGTATTAATTTTGAAGAAGTACCTAGGATTTCGAGTTATCAGTACATAACGTATCAACTGAATTAATAGCTTTCAAAGTATAGCAATGGGTATGTGTAGAAATTACTAGCCTTGCTCGATTTACAATGACTTGTATTATGCCTTATAATAATCCTAGGATGATTGGTAACATGTGATTTTACGAAATACGCTTAGGGGGTTTTGTTTAAATGCTTTTTAAAAATGAAGAATCAAAAGTAATAGCTGCATATATTGCAGTTTGCATATTATGGGGCTCTACATATCTTGCAATAAGGATCGGCGTCAGTGCATTCCCTCCAGAGCTTTTTGCAGGGGCAAGATTTTTGATAGCAGGTGCACTTATGCTGCTTTTTGCCCGTCTTAGGGGATTGGAGTTTCCAACCAAGCTGACAAGCTTCAGAGACCAATCCATTGTAGGATTGTTCCTTCTATTGGGTGGCAACGGCCTGGTTGTATGGGCAGAGCAGTATGTACACTCCGGAGTCGCATCCTTGCTGGTTGCTACGATACCTCTTTTTATGGCTGTAATCGAGCTTTTCATACCCGGAAGGCCAAGGATAGATTTCAAAGGCTGGCTAGGCCTGATTATTGGATTCTCTGGAGTTGCAATGCTGGTGCTTTCAAACTCGGGAGAAGGCAGTATAGAAATCAAGGGTGTTGTGGCACTTATAATTGCAGCCTTTTTATGGGCAATCGGCTCGGTATATTCAAAAGGCTTTAAGCCAACAGGCTCAGTAATCAGCAATATAGGCATACAAATGCTGGCAGGTGGAATTGGTTTGATAATTGTCGGAATAGCACTGGGAGAGCTTCCCAGGGTGAGCCTGTCAGTGAAGGGAATGGGCGCATTGCTTTACCTGATTGTTTTCGGCTCCTGGTTTGGCTATTCCTCTTACATATATGTATTACAAAAATGGCCTGCTGCAAAAGCCGGCACCTATGCCTATGTGAACCCGCCCGTAGCCATCTTGCTCGGTGCTTTGATACTGGGTGAACCCTTCACTCTTACTGTACTGCTTTCAACAGTTGTCATACTTGCCGGAGTACTGCTTGTACAGCTTTCCAAGACCAATAGCACCGTTAAGATAGAGATAAAAGGAGAGGACTCCTCGATGTAGGAGTCTTCTCCTTCTATTTAAATTCATATCTTTTCAGCTTTGATGTGATCAGATCCCCCACATCAGTTCTAAACTCAGACTGCACCATGCCTATTCCCCTTTTGTAGTAGAATACCATGTTGGAGGTCTGGTCCTTAAAAGTGACCTTTACCGCTATGCAGTCTTTGAATTCTCCTGCCGGCACAGTAACATCAGCTTCTGTGTCTACAATTTCGTAGTGATTTTCCTCGCTTATCCAGAAGTTCCCCTTTTCAAGGGGGGTTTGCAGAAGTATTATGTTCACATTACTGGGCTTACCCAGTAAATTCGCATCAGTGAAAGCCTCTCCTGACCTATAAGTATTCTCAATGCTGTCCTTTTTAACCTCTAGCACATTGGCTATCACCGTGCCCCCATTATCAACTGTAACCTGATATTTATTCCCTGAGCTGTATATTACCTTCTGTATAGATGAGGCATACTCCATTCCTTCGCCTTCATATTCCCACATATTACCGACTTTAAGCGGATAAAAATCAAGCAGAGACTCTTCCACCGGAGTAGGTGTAGGAGTTGGTGTAGGTGTAGGCGTGAGGGCAGGTGTAATAGTCGGGGTCGGTTGTGGTACAGGCTTGTTTGCATCGGGACTCGGAGCACAAGAGATCAAGCCTGCAGCTATGCCAATGATGCAAATTATTATCAGTGCTTTGTACAATATGCCATTATGATAACTTTTCAACTATATCACTCCATCTCATCACGATATACTTTTATTACCTCTATTTACTTAGTATTATTAAATTTCTCAATTAAATTCATATTTAAATCGCGGAAAAGACTTTATACAGACGTTTTAATTTTTCTTGAAATGCACTAAGGAAACAAAAGCACGAAATATTATTTCACATTTTGTATAAGCTATCGCATAATAGAGTATCAAAATGCAAAAAAATGTGTACTAGATGTGTTTTTTTGTTATAATAAATGGTAGAAATATACTGATGAATTGCTTTCATTTTTAACAACAACAGCAGGAGGTACATTTATGGATAAAACCACAAGAAACTCCCTTGTTTGGGGGGGAGTCCTTCTTATTGAAGCTATAATACTCAAGCTTATTAAGAAGTCAGATGTATGGTTCTATATCACACTGCCTATTATTGCAGGCTTTGTACTCACAGAGCTTGTGTTTCCCATGCCTCAAAAAACAAAAAGGAATCTCAAATAGCAGGTGGCTCTAGATAAATGCTGGAGTAGCTCAGTCGGTAGAGCAGAGCATTCGTAATGCTCAGGTCGAGGGTTCGATTCCCCTCTCCAGCTCCAAATGAAAAAAACCTTTCAATTATGAAAGGTTTTATTTTTATGACTTAATGCTAATATATTCATCGGGTATAGACAACCCTTCTCTCTCATCATCCCAAGCCAATGAACTCATTTTCCATCCATCTGGTGTTTTTACAAATTGAATGGTCTTCATTCCTCTGGCTTCAAAGGCCACACCTGACATTACTCCTGATTTGCGATATAGGCTGAAACGATGAGCAATATTGCCGAATATTTCTGTTTTTTCAGAGAGTTCCTCTTCCCTGAAGTCAAGCAGCACCCCTTCATTTAGCATTTTCTCCCGTGGTTCAATAAACTGCTGCAGGTTATATATTTCCGGGGTTGAAGAAACATTTTTTATAATAAGCCCCTCAGGTATGAATAGCTGGTTTATAATGCTTAAGTCTGCCCTGCATCCTTCTTTGACAGAAAACAAACCAAAAAAAGTACTCACTAATTCATCAATTATCAATTTAGTCTCTGACACTTGCATATTTTCTCCCCCTCTTTTGTGCTTCCAAGTATACCATAATTATATCAAATCATATTTATAACATACAACAGCCTCGACCTCTTTAAAACCCTCATTGATATACAAAGCTTTTGCTCTCTCATTCTCCGCATTTACACAGAGAATTGTCTTTTTAAATGACTTTTCCTTGGCAAAACGCAGCGATGCCCTGAGCAAGCTTCTTCCCAAGCCTTTCCCTTGGTATTCCGGTATTATGGCAAGAGGCCCTATCGCCATAATTGGAGAATCTTCATACTCATCCAAAGTACCTCTAACTACTCCTACAGGTCTTTCCTTATGATACAGAATCATTGCGCCGCCTTCTAAGTAATCTACCTCTGACATCATCTTTGCTATCATTTCCGGTGTATGCGGTGTTTCACTTCCCTTTAGATTTGCAAAACTTATATTTCTAATCTCACACCAGGTTTCTTCATCAATTCCCAGCCTGAAGGCTCTGATATCATAATCCTCCGGCAAGTGTACCTCTGGCACCTCCAAATCCTCTCTCAGGAGCAGGTAGGAATATCTCTCAACGTTAAAATTCAAGCCTTCAATAAACCCAATCAATTTTTTGTTCACAATCGGTATAAACACAAAAATCTTATCCAAGCCTTCTGTATGCTTTAATATAGCTTGGAGCAGCATGTTATAGCAATTAACATCTTCCGCTTCAGAATGAAATATTCTAAAGCGTCCCTTTTTCCCTCTCCTATTATAATCATCAATTATTAGTGAAGCTGCTGCTATTATTTGTTCTTGTTGGTTGGTGATTATATAGGTAGGATTCTCTTCGTTTTGTTCAAAGTTTTTTAAATCCTCTTCATATAGGAACGAGTCATCGACTTCCAATCTGTGTTTCCTGCAGTACTCTTTAAAATCTTCAATTCTCTCTTTTTTTAATGCTTCAACCTTCATATGTTATCCCTATCCTTTATAAATAATAATTGTGAATGTCCTTGAAGTCATCTTGCGTATTTCTATAAGCATAGTCAATAAACCTCATTTACTTCACCCCGCTCTTATTCAAATTCAAATTATGCTATACATTATTTTACTATCATCACGAACTATAATTAAAGATAAAGAATGTTTCTGTGTTATTCTATACACAAAAAGCTGCCACTTTTTCTGAAAGTGACAGCTTAAATTTATTTACTCGTGTATATGATTTTCCTAATACTATCAACAGAAAGAAAAAACTCTTCAGCTAAATTCGCAATAGCATATCCGTTATTGTACTTGCTGCGTATATCTTCGTTTCTATTCTGTATATACTCTCTATTCCCTGAGTTTTCTCCCCATTTTTTTCTTTTTTCAGGTTGAGACGGAATATATAAATATTCACCCTGAATATACTTTTGAATTTCTCTAACCAAACTATCCGGTAAAATTGTTTCTGCTTTTACATATCTCACAAAGCTCAGCTCCTTAAATTTATATTTCAAATTAAGGAAACAAAGCCTGTAAAGGTACGAATTATTAAATAAGGCGACTGAGACACTTACCTCTGTACAAATTGTCGCCGTAAGCCATACCTACAGACTTTGTACAGAGTACATCGAGTGTTTCCCGATCATTGAGATTGTATCGCATATTATCACACTCCAAATATGAAACTTATAAACAAATAATATCATAGCTTCCCTAAATTGTAAATTTATTCTAATCATATCTGATTTAATAAATTACCCAATTTTTTCTTGCCATACCTATTTTGACTCACTGTGGAAAACTCTTTTTCGTATGCACCGCCGTAATATTTGCAAACTAAATGTAGAAATCCCAATGCATATCTACGGAGGTACAATATGAAAAGATATAAATTCCTGGCCATGGTGCTTTCTCTCATACTTATTGCAGCAGCTGGCTTGACAGGGTGCAATGCAACAGATAAGCTGGAGCTTTTAAACGCTTTGGAGAAATCTGCAAAATTGAACTCCTGGGAAAGCCATAGTCAAGTCCGCTATACAAACGTAACCTTTGACACCAATATTGAAGATTTAGTTATTCTGCAAATTTTTATACCATTATTAGACAATATGAGGTTTGAAATTGACCAGAAGGTCAATCAGAACAGCCAGAGAACCAAGTTGGTTGCAGAAACGGATACCAAAGCGGTTTCCAACGATATCACAGAACAGACCACCCTTTGGGTATCTTATGACATGGAGCAGCAGCCTCCGGTAATGAGGCAGGTAATGAAGCTGCCGGACACCTTGACAGCCAGCCTTCCGGAAGACCTGGCAGGAAAAGAGTACTTTGTAATGGATCAAACGGATCTACCCGCAGGAGAGCAGCTGAACCCTCAGGAACTTACCGAAATGATGCAATCGATGAATGATTTCCAATCAGACCTGATTGAGCTCTTAAAGGAGCATGCACTATATACTGATCCTAACTTTGTAGTGATAAACCAATTGGAAGATAAGGTTGTGAATGGTGAAAAACTATCTGTATACCAATTAAGGCTTGATAATAAATCCCTTAAAACTATTCTGAGGTATGTATTGTCTGAGCTGTCTGAAAATGAGCAGGCAAAAGATGTCATTAAGGAGTTAATAGTAGCTTCAAGCGTTATTTCAGAAGGTACAGAGGCCAGCCAGGACTTGGACATGGCGCTTGATGCGCTTGCGAATGGAGACAAAAGTCTCAAAGAGGAGCTGAACCGTATAATGACTGCCTTGGAGGATGTCACGATGCTTGGCAGCCGAGGAATAGAAATAAATTTCATGATAAACAAGGATGGATATATTGTCAATCAGAATGGAGTGTTTGACTTTTATATGGATTCCCAGCAGGTTGAAGATGCTTTTGAAGAGCTTGCGGGGGAAACAGAATATGATGGAGAGGAAATATACAAGTTTACCTTTGGGCTTGCAATAGAATTCAATACGGATATCAATAATATCAACCAGGAAGTAAAAATCGACTTTCCGGTGATTACTGAAGAGAATTCTTTTGATTTTAATGATTTCGCTGGTATCGCTCCAAGCTTCGGCCGTAAGCTGGTGAACCAGGGCAGCAACGCTGTGAGACTTGATTTCAGCAATGCTTCAACTGAAAAAGTATTCCCTGTTAAGCTGGGGGATAAAACTTTTGTACCTTTAGAACCGGTTAGTCAAAAACTCGGATTGAAGCTTGTATCACAGCAAAACGGTGAGTTTGTTTTAAATACTGATAAAGGTAAAATCACAGGAAAAGCCGGCAGCACAGAGATTATGATAAATGATAAGAAACAGTATCTACCTTTGCCTGTAATGAAAATTGAAAATCAGATATTTGTTCCCGACCAGTTTATTAAGCAGTGTCTGAATACCGGAATGTACTACAATGAAAAAACCAGGGAATTGGTGATGCAAAAAAGAGGAATGAATTGAGGTTAATGACAAACCATAAGAACAGAGCAGCCGTGTATAACCTCGTAAAGTTACAGCATTAGCCATGTATATCGACTCACACAATATAAGCTTTGGACAGAATTAGAGCTCGATACTTGTAAAACCCTAACGCACATAAACCCTGCGTCGTGCAGGTATGTGCTAGGTTTACATCACGTAAACCTTACAGGTTTTCCTGCGTATCTTCACTCTATTCTGTTACCCAAAGACTTATAAGTGTTCGCTGATATACAAAGCTAATGCTTCATCCAATTCAGTACACCTTAGGTGAATGGCATGGTTTGTCATCAACCACTAAAGCGGCATTTTGCCGTTCTACTTCTTATCCACCCTCACTAGGTCAGCTGTATTCCATATTTCTGTATGAGCATATTTTATACCGTAATTTTTGATAGTGACAGTTGCTTTTCCCTCTGTGCCGGCGGCTCCTAATGCCTGTTCAGCTTCATCATGGTTCATGAACATGAACCACACATACCTTTGGTCGTGGGCAAGCTTTGGAAGCAATGCCTCAGACTCTTCTTCAACTTTGAAGCTTATTTCATGGTCTAAGAAATCATCGTTTAAATTATGCTTGAAGGTACCGCTTACCGTCACTTCACCCTCAAAATCCACATAAGCGTCATAATCCTCATCATTGGCATTATGTACTTCAACCTTGCTCACACTTAAGCCTGCCACTTGGTCCCCTGCCTTCGCCTTTCTGGCATCGAACAGGTTGCTTTCTTTTTCTTCTACGGCAGGTGGACTTGTGACTTCTTCCTTCTGTTCTACCGTAGGCTTAGCCGGCTCCACAACGGGCTGCTCCACTTGTTTTGGCTTTTGTGAGCACCCAGCCAGCAGCATCACTATCAAAAATACTGATAATATTCTTTTCATTATTTCACCCCATAATTATAGACGATAATGTCAGGAAAAAGTTTCAAAAAAATCATTAAACAGGGACTGAATAATATCATTCAGTCCCTACATCTGATAGTTGTTTAATTATATTAGTTTCCGGTTGTTGTGTCTGTAGTTGTATCAGCAGCTTCATCCTCGTCTTCAATCTCAATTGTTCCATCTTCCGGATCCACTTCTACTTTAAGTCCAAGCTTTTCTGCCAGAAAGCCTACAGGCATTACATTCCTTCCATTTATCCCCTTAACAGGTAACCCTATGTCAGTAGCAACGCCGTTTACATATACTATGCTGCTGTCTGTCTTAATCACAATTTCAACACCGTCTTTTAATATAGTAATTGTGTGTTCTTCGGCATTCCAATTTACTTCTGCCCCATAAGCCTGGGAGAAAGCCCTTAACGGTACTAATACTTTTCCGTCCTTTATAACAGGAGGCAAATCCAGCTTTAAGCTTTTGCCCTTTGCTATAATCTTTTCTACAGGCAATACTTCCAATGTCGGATCAGTAATTTCTATGGTTGCTGCTGCTTGCTCAAGCTGTGCTAATTCTTCTACTGTATAGCTGGCTATTACCATCTTCTTTAGCTGTTCCTTATACTCTCTTACCTGAACCTGAAGTTGTGCTGCAGCTTCGATATTGCCAGACTTTCTTGCTTCAATAAGCTGTTTCATAAGAACCTTTTTCTGCTCCATAACCTTATCTTTTTCCTTCACAGCCTTTTCTTCTTCAGCTAGTGCTGCGCTATCTTCTTCTGCTCCCTTAACCTTGCTCTTGTCTTCAACAGTCAGGGCATTGGCTTTATCATTGCCCTTTACTTTTTCTGGAGCCTTTCCATTGTCTGCGCTTGCAAAAACTGCTGAGGACATCACTACAGTAAACATAAACACCAGTACAACGACCATTGATATAATTCTCTTGTTATTTTTCATATTTATCCCTCCATTGTTTATATTTATTTGCAGATATTAATCTCCTAAATGACTGATATCGTCCATAATTTCTTCGGCAGCCCGGCCGCCATAGCTTCCCTTAGGCCCGCAGCTTTGCGCCCCTGCCTTTCAACAGGTTTGCCTTTTCGGAGATCATGCTATCTACCTTTGTTATAAAAATTCGCAAATTGTTCCAGCTTTTCGGGGTAGAAAATAAAAATGGGACTAAAGTACTATACGTTTTGCAATAAACATTTTACATTACAATTCCAATATTGCAAAATCGTTTTCCTTAATTTAATAGGTTGCCTAACTCTTCCTTGAACCAGCTTTAATGCAACCTATATAGTCCCATTTTATTTCTAGTTCATCTGTTCCTTGATTGTCTGCCATACATTCATATTCATTCCACTGCCCTCTGTTTCCTCGAAATCAGGGATATTACCCAGCCTCCAGAGGGATACTCCATTGATGCCAAACATTTTTGCAAGTGTTATCTTTGCTTGTACGCTCCTGCTGTCTTCATACCATATGATGTTATCCGTGCCATCGCTGTTATTATAATATGTCACCCACGGACTCTGAAGCTTTTCAGAGTATTTCATGCTTAAGTTTGAATCAGGTTCGTTCTTCAATATACGATCCCTAAGCTGCGAATAGGTCGGACGGAATGCACTCTGATTGACGACCTTCCCTTCAGCTTTTTTCCACTGCACAGTATCAAAGGATATCTGAAGCCATATCTTGTCCAAATCAGCTACTCCTGTATCCTTATCTGCAATTGCCTTCAGCGCGTAATATATTTCATTTATAGGCGTAAGCGGTGTATCATTATAGCCCATAGCCATTTCACTTTCTGTAAGGCTTACAGCATTATAATCATGCGCCATAAGTATAATCCTGTCTGCTATTTCACCGATGGTCCTGTAGTCATATCCGTCGTAATACGCTTGATCATTGCCCCGCTTGGGATGCACCGCTACATAAAGCTTCTTGTTATATTTCACGAGTTCCGCCTTAAGCTTCAATAGGAAGTCACTATAAAGCTTGCTCTGTGTTTCTCCTCTTAGATTTTCAAAATCAACGACTATACCATCAAAGGTAATTGCAGCATTTCCCACTGGTGTATTGTTTAATACCTGAGCAACCTGCAAAATAACTTCAGACTGAGCATCAGCGTCTGTAAGCAGGCGTTCTACTATTCCCAGCTTTTCCCCGGTAATGGGATTTTGGACTTTCATTTCATTGGAAGCAAAAAGGTTGAGCTGCATAGGTATGTTACCTTGCTTTGCTATATTTACAGGCTCTGAATATCCCTCCGGGATAAAAAAGTCACTATTTCCGCTCTTTGAGACTGCCACAGTAAACTTATTACTGCTTTCATCATATTCCAGCCTACTCCAACCAAAGCTTACAGAATCCAAATTCTGTATCATGCCTGCCTGTTCATAGGACTTTATCGCATAAAAGGCATGCAGTTCTTCTATATTGGAATTCAATCTCTGATACATCCTAATCATCATTGCTACAGCTTCTTCTTTCTTGGCTGTACTCTCCGGCAGAAAGCTGGTTCCACCATTTCCATTGGAAATGCCAAAATCCTTAACGAGGTTGGTATATTCCGCACCTTCTGCAACATCTGTAAACTGACTTGGCAGATACTTAAGCTGCTTTACCAACTCTTCATATCCCATTCCACGTACTATTGCTTCTGCCATTTCCAGCCTGGTAATTTGCTTATCGGGATTGAAGCTTTCAGTTTCCCTTAATATTGCTCCATGGGCGACTGCAGTCTCAACATAGGAATGATACCATTTATCCTTGCTTACATCAGAAAAGCTGCTGTTCTCTGTCACTTCCGTTTCCCAGCCCATAACCCTTACAAGCATGGTAATGAATACACTTTTCGTAACCGGCTGCCCTAAGCCGAAGGTGTTGGCACCATCACCCTCAGTAATATTCAAATATCTGAAATAGTGCACCGGTTCGTAGGCCCAATGCGTTTCCGGCACATCAGAAAACCTTTCAACCTCAAAAGGCAGCTTTGTACCGATGGCGTCTACCTCAAAAATGCCAGCCATCCCTGAGACAATTATTAAAAATGCTGCGAATAATGCTATGTACCTCTTCAAAATAAATACCCCCTAGTGCTTATTAACATCACCGCTTTCCAATTTTTTAAAATGTTAATAATGCACTTCCTTAATGTTGTGTCCTGCTGCTATATACGAATACTGCCACAGGGCACGATTTATTCTGCAACTATTATACCATAGGCATGTCCCAGTTGCAGGTTCTCCCATATATTTCAAAAATCAGAAAAGGAACTTGAAAAGTCCCTTTTAAATGCTCTAAAATGCTACTATAATGCCTCCCTGATTTGCATATACGCTGCTGAGCCCGGCAGTCTCAACAATGATAATATCCTTGAACTTATACCTTTTCAGCAGCTCCATTTTGAACTCTTCAGCCCTTTCAAGGCAATTGCAGTGAGCAATTCCTATAACCTTATCCTCCAGCTTCTCTCCCTGCTCTCCTATAACCTCAATGAATCGTGCAAAAGCCCGTTTGTAACCCCTTACACTTTCTACAAGCTTAATATCCCCTTCTTCAGTTGCTCCCATTATCGGCTTTATATTGAGAAGTGTAGCAATAGTACCCTTAACCTTGCTCAGTCTCCCATTTTTCATCAGGTTCTCCAAGGATTCAAGAAGGAAGAAAGTTTTCATGCTTTTTATGTATTCATTGACCTTATCTACTATTTGAAGATTGTCATAGCTTTTCTTTGTAAGCTCAAAAATCTTTATGCTTATAAGAGTTTCAGCAACAGAAGCACTAAAGGAATCAAATACATGTATGAATTTATCTTCCACATTTTCCAGAACCATTTTTTTAGCCAAAATGGCACTTTCATATGTGGCGCTAAGTGCAGAGCTTATTGTCACTGCAAAAACACTTTCAGGACCTTCATAAGCCTTTATAAAATCATTGGGTGAAGGACATGCAGTTTTGGGTATGGTCGGACATTCTGCCATTTCCTTAATCATCTTTTTTACATCGAGGTTCTCATCATCCCTATAAATAATATTGCCTACATTAAGTGTAAAAGGTATCAGTGTAACACTAAATTCCTTTTTCAAATCCTCGTTAAGGTCACAGCTACTGTCCGCAACTATTTTTATACTCATTTGCACATCCTCCTCATTTGCTTCCATAACTAATTTTTACCACAAATAATCAACCTTTACAACAGAAAAAACTACAAAACGTAGCCTTCACATTGGCCTTAAGTGGTATCGTAAACTATTATATCCAGAAAACAACAGCTTTTACATAATTTTTACCTGTTTTCTTTTAAAAAGCCGGATAGTACCGCTATTAAAGGTGCTATGTAGCAAAGCACTGCATAAGGAGCATATTGCATTGTAGATACCCCAGTTATGGCAAGGATGATTATAGAATTTATATTCCAGGGTATAAGTGGTGCAATGGTCGTTCCTGTATCTGATATTGTTCTGGCGAGTTTGACCTTGTTTACCCCAAGGTCCTCAAACTTTTTCTTTAGAAGTCTGCCTAGCAGGATGATGCCTGCAGTCTGGTCGCAGGTGACAATGGTGAGCAGACTGCTGAAAGCTGCCGTCCTCGCAATTAGCGATGCTTTGGTTTTTGCCCTATCCATAACACTTGCAATTATTGGATTGATTATATTCGTGCCTTCAAGCAGGCTGCTCAGTGCAACAGCTCCAGCCACTATCAAAAGCACTTCAATCATGGGCTGGATTCCCCCGCCTCTAAGTATCTTATCAAGCTCTCCAATACCTGTAGTTGACTTATAACCTGATAATATGTACCGGAAGACTTCAAATACAGTCTTTTTTTGGAGAAATATACTTATAAGTGACCCGACCGCAACCCCTATGCTCATATTAACTATAGGCTTAACCCCGCACACTGCCATTGTTATGACAATAAGCGGAAGCAGAAGCAGAATTGGCGTAATTACAAAGGCTCTGATGATATTCCCTTGGAATACGGCTATCTTTGCCGGATCAGTTACTGACATATAGTCTTTACCAATAAAGTAATATGCTGCGGCAGCAATGACCAAGGAAGGTATCAGAGTATTCAGCATGCTTTTAACATAATCCCTGTATTTTAGATCCGTTGTTTTCATCATAAGGTTTACAAGTCCTGATATTGGTGAAATCCTATCTGCAACAAAAGCTCCGGATACTACCGCACCCAAAAGCAGCTGGTCCGGTATTGCAAAGCCCTTGCCTATTCCTATAAGAGCAATACCTATTGTACTCACCGTACCCACTGCAGTACCCATTACTACTGAAACCACTGCTGTTACCAAAAAACATGCAAGAACATAGTTAATGTGTTTGATATATTCAAAACCATAGTACATAAGCGTGGGAACAATGCCCGATGACAGCCAAATGGATACGGTAGCCCCTGTAAGTGTGATAATAATCATCAGCTTTGAACAATCCTTTAACCCAATGAGCATCATATTATTTAGAGTCTTCAGCTCATGACCTTTTCTCACAAGTATCCCTACAGAAAAAACAACTGCTCCGGCAAATCCGCAGTACAGCGGTATATTTAGAAATATACATATTCCAATAAGACCCAAACTAACAATAAATATCAAGTAAGCGCTCACATTTACCTTGTTTTCTATCATAAGTCCTCCCCAAATAATAAGTCTGGTCTGGCAGAGTTCTGCCCATGATACTTCAATTTATTTCTATTTCCTCTATCTCAGACTGCTTTTGCAGCAGAAGCCGGCAAAACGCCCTTCCGGCATTGCCGAAACCAATTATACAAAGTTTGAGTTCTTTCATATCAGAATACCTCTTCTTTCTCAAATTGCAGCTTAAGTGTCCCACCGTTTTCCTTCAGCCATGCAACAGCCTTTTTATACTCAGGGATATATAAGGCTACTGTATCCCAGAACTCCTTGGAATGATTCATGTGCTTAAGATGTGAGAGTTCATGCACAACCACATAGTCAAGCACCCACTCCGGTGCCATAACAAGCCGCCAATTGAAATTAAGATTTCCCTTGCTTGAGCAGCTTCCCCACCTTGTCTTCTGGGCTTTGATGCAGAATCTGTGATATTTTACACCAATTATTCCACAGTAATACTTAAGCCTTTCACCAAAAACCTCAACTGCCCTTTTATTAAACCAGCTGCCGAAAGCTTCATCTATTGCGGTCATACCACTTTGCGAATTAACTGTAATATTTATGTATATTTCAAAGCATTCATTTCTAAAAAACACTCTTGGATTTTTCCCTGGATATTTCTTAGAAACAACCTGATAGTTAACACCTTGCAGTAAAATACTCCTACCCCCTTCCTGACTCCTACACGTCTTCTCCAGAAATATTATATCATGTACTGCTTATCTTTTCACCCATATAGGTTGCACTAAAGAAGGTTCAAGGGAGAATTAGGCAATATTGAACGCACTCGGGATATTACATTGGGTATTGTGCGAATTCAATAACAATCAAGGAAAAGTTTACGCGAAATTTGAATTTACAATGATGATGTTTTTCGCGAAACATATACCTATTAAATCAAGGAAAATGATTTTGCAATATTTGAATCTCAATGTAGAATGTTTATTGCAAAACATATAATACAGGTCATCTGCTAAATTTCATTACAATTCTACATTTTTCGCCATAAAACAAAAAACCTACTGCTCTAAGAGCAATAGGTTGCTAACTACTTGATTACCAAGCCATTGAAGGGACTTCAACTTTTATATAACCTCTTTCAAACATTTCTATCAGATATGTATAGGGCATCTGCCTGTAAGATCCGTCTTCCTCAAAGATTTTCACAACATTGTTGTCTACCTTTGATATTGTCCATTTCTTAGTCATGTTGTCTACAGCAAAAACCAAGGTATCCCCACTGTGTATATCCATTTAATCCACCTCAATGTCTTATATTTAAGGAATTTATTAATCTGTTTCAAAGCAATTGCCATACTACAAAAGGCAGCCGTGCTTATAGAATATGTCACAGAATATACTGATCTTCGAATAATAGTAATGATGTAGGGTTATTGTATCTAATTCGCGGAAAAGATTATATACGGATTGATTTTGTTTTTCGTGATGCAGTTTAAGTAAACAGAAATGTTAAAAAGTTTTCGCATTTTGTGTATATGCTGGAAAATGTTGTCGTTTTCCCGTCGTTTATAGAATATTATATACTAAAATCCGGTCCTATTCTATAGTCATATAGTGCTATATTTATACAAAATGATTAGTACTTTTAGTGCATTTTTTAATTTGATCCACAGAGGAATTTTTTCTTTATATGAAGAATACCAAACATAAGTAATTCAGGGGGTGATAAATGTATGTCTCAAATAAGGAAGTTTACAGTTGAAGAGGCAACAATTGCGGATATGCTGGAGGCTATCTCTGCTAAGGCTGTGAGTTCAAGGGAATTGGTACTTATGTATCTTGAGAGGATTGCAAAATTTGATAAATCCGGTACATGCATTAATTCAATTGCAGAAATAAATCCTGACGCTATTCATATTGCTGAAACTCTAGACAGACACATGGAGTTAAATGGACCTATTGGCCCTTTGCATGGGATTCCAGTACTTATCAAGGACAATATAAATACCGGTGATAAAATGCACACTACTGCAGGATCCCTGTCACTGTCAGATAATTATGCCCCAGAGGACGCATTTGTCGTAAAAAAATTAAAAGCTGCAGGAGCTGTAATTCTCGGAAAAACCAACCTTACAGAGTTTGCCAATTTCATGACTGAAAATATGCCTAACGGATATAGCTCCAGAGGAGGTCAAGTGTTGAATCCTTACGGACCGGGAAAATTTGATGTTGGGGGCTCCAGTTCCGGTTCAGGTGCAGCAGCCGCTTGCAGCTTTTGTGCCGGAGCCATAGGTACCGAAACCTCGGGGTCGATATTGAGCCCCGCATGCCGCAATTCTGTCGTAGGTATCAAACCCACTGTGGGGCTTGTAAGCCGTAGTGGTATTGTGCCTATAGCCCATAGTCAGGATACAGCAGGTCCTATGGCCAGAACTGTCGCTGATGCTGCCTTGCTGCTTGGTGCAATTACAGGCGAAGATAGTGAAGACCCCGTCACACTTGCCAGCTGCCGCAGATCTTTTATGGATTATACAAGGTTTTTGGATAAAGCCGGGCTCGAAGGAGCAAGAATTGGTGTGCCCAAGGACTATTTTTATGACGAGCTTTCCAAGGAGCAGGTTCTGCTGGCAGAAAATGCTGTTAAAGCATTAAAAGAACTTGGAGCTGTAATAGTTGAACCGACAGATATCCCTTCAGCTAAGGAATTAAAGGAATATGCGGTTCTTCTATACGAATTCAAGAGCGGTTTGAATTCATACCTGGCCAGGTATGGAGGCAGCGCTGCAGTACATACCCTAAAGGATATAATAGACTTCAACAGCTCCAAACCCGAAGAGTCTCTGAAATATGGTCAGACTATATTGATAAAATCTCAGGAAACAAAGGGGACTCTTGCAGAGTCAGAATATATCCTTGAGAGGCTTAAGGATATACGTCTATCGCAGACTGAAGGCATCGATATGGTACTTGACAAATATAATCTTGATGCGATTGTCTTCCCCAGCTATTTAGGCTGTGACATAGCCGCCAGGGCAGGCTACCCTTCAGTAATAGTACCCGCAGGATATACTAATGAAGGAGAGCCCTTGGGCATTACCTTCACATCACGAGCATACAGCGAGCCTAAGCTAATCAAGTTTGCCTACGCTTACGAGCAGGGGACAAAAAAGCGAGTGATACCGGTTTTATAAGGGCTTCCCACTGATATTTAACACCAGACTTAAAAAGCCGGCGTATGTGCGCCGGCTTTTGCTACTCATCATCTACCATTTCAGTTATAGGATATCTCTCTCTTGTGGTGTTTCTTCCTCCCAGTGGAGCAATATCTTGTCTATATACCAGTGGGTAGTCTATTTCCACATCTGTCAAAGCCTCAAGGGAGTCTATGCTTGTCTTTTCATCTTTTTTCTTATCCATTTCCCGAACCTTCCTTAAATTTGATGGGACTATGCTATAATCTGCTGTTCTTTTGAAAGATCTACCATCATCCTTTCAATTACATCCAGCAGAAGCTGATATTCTTCAAAGAAGACAATGACTATGTCACCTGACACTGCATCCAAAATGGCTTTTTCTAAAGCCTTCTCCTCCGCCAGCTCTACCAGTACCTCTGAAGGCTTGATACTACCCATTCTGCAGCCTTTTTCAAGCAGGGCTGCAATTTCTCCGGGCTCTCGCCCTCTCCTGTCCTTGTCTTCCTTGATATAAACCCTATCAAAGCAATCACCGCACATATTTCCTATTGTTATAGTGCTTGAATCCGTTCTGTCCCCAGGTGTCCCTATGACTCCTATAAGACGGCCGGTTTTCATTTGCTTCAAAGAATCTATAACCACACGATAACCATCGATATTATGTCCATAGTCCAGTATCACCCTTATGCCGTTGACATCATGTATATTAAATCTTCCCGGATTGCTGGCAGTATCACTTCTAAAGGTTGATAGGCCTGTTATTATGCTTTCGATGGAGATCCCCATCCCTATTGCACCGGCTATCGCAGCCATACTGTTGCTGATATTATGCCTCAATACTCCATTCATTGTAGCAGGGATAGCCTTAGCTTCAATAAATGGCAGCTCTACTCCGCCCTTATTTATAAAAATCGTGCTGCCATTGCTGTATATGGCTATTCCTCCATCAAGAACGTGGTTTTTTACAGCTTCATTCTCAGTTGCGAGAGAGAATAAAATAATCTTCGATTTTATCCTTTCTCTCATGCTGAGACAATATTGATCATCTGCATTCAGCACTGCGTAACCATCTTCCTTGACCGCTTCTGCAACTAAAGACTTCACAAAGGCCAAATCCTCCAGAGTATTTATATCGTCAATCCCCAGATGATCCTCGGTAATATTGGTTACTATGCCTACATCTGCTTCATCATAGCCCAGTCCCCGGTTGACTATTCCGCCTCTTGCGGTCTCAAGCACAGCATATTCTACCCTTCTATCCATAAGCACCGTCCTTGCGCTTATCGGACCAGTGTTGTCTCCATACTTGATCAGCTCATCGTTCACATATATTCCGCTTGTAGTGGTCATCCCTACAGTAAAGCCCATCTGCCTTATGATATGTGCTAACATTCTGGAGGTAGTTGTCTTACCATTCGTCCCTGTCACCGACACAATAGGAACCCTGCTTGTGCTGCCTTCAGGGAATAGCATAGCTACTATAGCCTTTGCTACATTTCTGGAGGTCCCTTGATAAGGGTAATGGTGCATCCTGATTCCCGGTGCTGCATTTATCTCAATAATAGCTCCCCCTGTTTCAGTAATAGGCTTTGAGATATCTAGGGTGCTTACATCTACACCGGCCACATCCAGGCCAATAATTCTGGCGGTCTGAGATATTATTTTCCTGTTTTGCTCGTGCACTTCATCAGTAACATCGATTGCAACTCCGCCTGTACTCAGGTTGTCATTTTCACGCAGATATACTATTTCTCCCTCATTAGGCACATAATCAAGAGTCAGATTTTGTTTCCTGAGATACTGCTCTGCCACTTTATCAATGTTTATCTTGGTCAGAGGCTTTTCATGCCCCTCACCCCGTAAGGGGCTGCTGTTCTCTTTGTGAATAAGCTCACTTATTGACCTTGTCCCATCACCTACAACGTGAGCAGAAATCCTATGGGAGGCTGCCACCACTTGGTCTCCTACAACCAATACTCTATAATAGCTGCCTTTTATATATTTTTCTACAAGGATTGTATCCTCATATTCCTTTGCAATATTATAAGCTTCCAACACATCCTGAGGATTCTTAAGGTTTATAGATACACCTTTTCCATGGCTTCCGTAATTGGGCTTCACTACAACAGGATAACCTAGCTTTTCACTGTACTCCAGAGCCTCCTGCTCGCTCTTCACTATCTTTCCCGCCGGAACAGGTATCCCATATTCGTTGAGTATGCTCTTTGTAAGCTCCTTATTGCATGCAATATCAACCGCTACGCAGCTTGAATTCTCAGTAAGTGTTGCTTCTATCCTTTTCTGGTTTTTACCATAGCCCAACTGCAAAATACTTCCGTCACCTATGCGTATTATTGGAATATCCCTTTCTTTTGCTTCCTTTGTAATTGCAGAGGTGCTTGCGCCAAAATCCGTTGCAATGCATATCTTCTTTAGGTCTTTCAGCCTATTATCTATATCAAGCTTTTCTCCTGCCAGTATCCCCTCCAGGATTTCCACTGCAAGCCTACCTGCTTCCAGGCCTGCATGCTCATTCTCATATCCAAATATAATATTGTAAACACCTTTTTTACCTGATTCCCTGGTCTTGCCGAACTTAATATCATAGCCCAGCATAGCTTGCAGTTCAATAGCTATGTGCTCCATTACATGTGCGAAATAAGTTCCCTCGTGAAGCCGTTCAATAAAGCCCCCTTCATATCCTCTGCAACAGAAGTGCTTTTTCAACCCTGGCAAAAGCTCTTGAAGTGCTTCATTGAAGCCTTCAATGTCCTTGGTTGGAATATCGGCATACTTGCCTAAGTCGACAACCATCTTCACCACAGGTTTATAACTGTAAATGTTTTTCCCTTGATAAGCATGACTGCTTACAGTAATCACAATACTTCCTCCTTGTGTTTTTGAGAAAAAATAATTTTTGCTTCTATTCTTGCTTTTTTAAAATGCATAGGAATGTAAAATTTCACCTTAAACAATCTTTCCGTTAAATGCATTTCATAAAAGGCCGCCTTGATTGTTAGTTAATATAATCAGAGGTCTTTTTTAGTATTTCCTGTTTTTTTACTAAATTAAACCCATATCCCTTTGGTAAAACGTGGATTTTTACGTTAGTTATGGCAAGGGGGTCGTCAGGGTGCTGCTCCGAAATATTTGTATAGGAGATATCTCTTCCATCCACTACTGTAACCACTCCGGAGCCTTCTACTACGAATTCAAGGTCTTTGTTTACTACCATAGCAGTATCTTCATCAATACCAATTCCTAAAATATTTGGATTTTGTGCCACAGCCGCTAACATTCTTCCAATTCTTCCTCTTTGATTAAAATGCTGGTCTATTATCACACCGGCTAAGAGATCCATCCCAGGAGCCATCTTAAGTGTACATTTTCTTGGTGCTTCCTCATCTTTTCCTTCCACAACCATTATCTCACTCATCATCGAAGCGCCTGCACTAGTTCCTGCTATTATCCTGCCTTCTTCATACAGCTTTTTTAGTTTTCTGTGTACCTCGGTACCTCCTAATATGCTTGATATCCTCAGCTGATCACCGCCCACAAAAAAGATGCAGGTAGCATCATCAAGTGCCTTCAAGCCCTCAATATTATTTGCACTTTCCCTGCTTGTGATAATTATCGATACAACGCTTCGCGCCCCCAGCTCGCCAAAAAGTTTTTTATACTCCAGCCCCACTTCTTCAGGACTATTAGTAGCAGTGGTGATTAGGGCAATATGAGAGCTTTCACCACCGGCCAGTTTTATGACTTCTTTGAGGATAGCTTTATCTGCTCTTTTATCCTCAGCTCCTCCAATTATTACAAGGCATCCCCTTTCAGTTCCGGGCATTGTTGCATCCCTCTCCAATCCTATTTTTTTGCTGCTTAATATAATATTCCAAAAACATTATTTAAAAATGTATTACATATTTAACAAAAAAGAAAAATAAATCCAGTAAATATTTTGCTGATATGTTTTTGAATTAATTTTCATTTGCAAAAGCATAATATATGGAAAGGAGATGATTCAATGGATATAAAAAGAGCAGAAGAAATTATCAATTCCAAAGGAATTATTGAAGTAACCTATAAGGATTCACCTGTATGGATTGAGAGCGTTATAAAGGATAATGCTACAGCGCATGTAAAGCTTCTATCCGACAATGAGAGCATGAACATACCCGTTAAGGACTTGATCGAGAAAAACCTCAACAACGTTTAATTATAATTCAACTATTTTTCTTCTTATTTCTTTTAGTTCGTGATGAACAGTAAATTTTTGTATTATTTCAGCATATTTCTACATTTGGTATAATAATCGGGACAATTCATATAAAATCTATTGAAGCGCTTCCAATTTATATATAGAATTAAGCTACACGCTAGAGTTCTATTTATCTGCAGAAGGAGTGATTTTATGGAATTTCCCGAAAGAGTAAGTGAAAAAATCACTTCAGCTATTGCAGCTCAGCTTGAGGATTTGTCAGAACAGAAGCTTGCTGAGATCAAATATGGAATTGCTGTGTTTATCACTAATTCTTACAAAATGCTGCTGATATTCATCTTGGCTCTATTATTAAACATATTCAAATATTTTCTTATTGCATTTATGAGCTTCGGCGCATTAAGAACCTTTGCGTCGGGAGTTCATGCGAAGCGTGAGTGGACATGCCTTCCAACAAGCATACTGTTCTTCATAGGTACTGTATATCTCGGAATGGCTGTGAATTTGAATATCTACGTTGTAAGCACTATCTTTGTTCTGTGTTTCGCGGCAGTACTGCGATATGCACCTGCTGATACCGAAGAGAGGCCTATTGCAAGCAGCAAGCTTAGAAGGAAGCTTAAGATAATGGCTTGCATCACAGTTGCAGTTCTTTATGCGGCTTCTGTATACAGCTTGGGCACATCAGCTTCTTCCATAATAGCCTTTTCTACATTAATTGAGACATTACTTATACTACCCGTAACCTACAAGCTGGCAGGCAGCATGTACGGTGTAGGTATTAAAATAAACAATGAAAGGGAGGTATAGAAATGAAAAGTATTCTCAAACCACTAATGGTTCTTATCAGTACCTTAGCTTTGTTTATAGCAAGCACATCCTCAATGGCATGTATATTTTGGTCTCTTAGAGAACCGAAGATGCCCGAATCGCTTATAAAGGAAGACTAAAACATAAAAATAAGAGCACAATATGTGCTCTTATTTTTTTATTACAAGCTCCTGCTTGAATATGTTATCCTCTACAAATGTATTATGCAATACATTTGCATACCTTGAAAATATTTGATTGGTTATTCCCAGTCCAAATCCCCGTCCATTCCCCTTTGTTGAAAATCCTTTACGTTGGATTTCTTCAACATCAATTACTCCTTCATAAGTATTCTCGACATTTATTGTCAGATAACCTTCATCATCAGTCAGGCTAATGTTTATTTTCTTAATCTCAGAGGTTGCTGCCGCATCTATAGCATTATCAAGGTAATTTCCTAATACCTCGCAGAGGTCAGTAAGCTTCATGCCTGCTTCATATACTTCGTTAATGACCTGGACTCCCACTTCTATTCCCCTGCTCTCAGCTTCATTAATCTTATTCCACAGTAGTCCGAATATTGCATATACCTTTATTTTTTGCAGAGCCAGAAGCAAATTGCTGTCCATTTTTTTTGTTTCATCTATTACCTCGGAATAATAGGTTTTCAAACCCTGTAAATCATTCTCCTGAATATATCCGTAAAAGCTGTAAATGGTATTGGCATAGCTATGCTTTAACCTTCTAAAATCATTTATGAGACTATCTATAGTTTTTATATAGTCCTGCTGCTGGTCATACTGCTGCTCCTTTAAAACCAATGCACTGTTGGTAAAATTGATATATAGGCTTAGTATCAGGTATAGCCACATTATTGCTACATTGATTAATATTATGCTTTGATCTATTATACCAATAAAATTTATATATATAGAATAATTAACAGCTATTACTACAAACGTTGCAAACATATATACGGAAGTTTTTATACTAATACTTTTCTTGTACTTGTCTGCCATTTCCTGTGTCTGCATTATAAGCCTTATAATATAAATAATAATTATTGCCATTCCATATATTATCAAATCAGAGATTATTGATAATAAAATATGTGACTTTATCATCTCGTGGGTATAGCCATATAATTTTACTATTATTAAAACGGCTGTAATGTCTCCAACAACAAGTGCGATGCTATAAATTATACTGCTTATTATAGCTTGCATTAATTTTAATTTTAGTAAAAAGTATGATAACACAGTTATTGAAAGCAATACTCCTATAGCCCTTAAACTCATTCCAATATATCGGTCAATAAAAACTAGCGTATTGACACTTAAACTGGTTATAATTATAAACTTCAAAAATACCTTCTTATCCCGTTGAAAATTATATATTGTTTGAGCCATGTAAGAAAAAATTACTATTGCCATTGTATTGATAAAAATCTTATAAAGAATTATCATTCTCTTGAACCATCCTATCCAATACTTCCTTTATTTCACTTTTCTGCTGCCTCGACATAAAGCACTTTTCATCATTGGTCATTATTATGTATGAATCTTTATAGTTGACTTCCTTAACGTGGTTAATGTTGATAATATACGAGCGATGACAGCGGTAGAAATTCTCTCCACTTTTATTCAGTTCATTGATTATATCCTTTAGATAGCCGAAAAATTCTATGTTTCGGTTCTTTGTATGTACTACAAGCTTTTGATTTATTGATTCCACAAATATGATATTATGAAGCTCCAAGTTGTAGTCGCAATTTCCTGACCTGATTTTGATTATTGCATTCTTATTATGCTTCTGGTAGTTCAGATAGTTGCTATAGTGCTTATTGATGGAAAGTACGCACTCCTCAAGTGCTTGATAGGATACAGGCTTAATGAGATATTCAAAGGCCTCGATGTGATATTTGAACACCGTCATGCACAATTCCGGATGGCCCGTGACAAAGGTTATATAGCAATATGGGTCAAAGCTCCTTATTTGCTTGGCCAACTCCAATCCGTTCATATTAGTCCCAAGGTTTATATCAAGAAAGTAGGCATTAATACCTTGAGCAAATTGCTTCGCATATTCAATAATTCTTTTAGGATTATCTGTTGTAAAGCTTACCCTTGCATCTATGCCATTCTGCCTGATAACCTTTTCTAAGCTTGTCTTTATATTGTTCAGTATAACCTGCTTGTCCTCACATAAAACCATATTTACAGACATGTCAAACACCTCCAAAAATGCTCCAGGTTTACACGCATAACGGTATAGTATTCCCAATAGAATTGATTCGACAAAAATTCACTTTTTCCTCTAAGAATTTAGTGAATTGTACGTTTTATTATATGAATGCCGTTGATATTTATCTATTTTTTGATATTTATAGTACGTATTATCCTGTCAAAAAGGACTTTATAATAGTTCCTCCATTCCTTTTCCGGTACAAAGAAGCTTATTCTGTACACCTTATTTGAGTACCCCTCAATAAATGCCTCATATGCCTTATTGTACTCCCCCTGAGGATTTGCCCTGCTGTAATCAATTAAATAGCCTTTTTTATTGTCCGCCATAATTTCCTTGACATCAAAGTACTTAAAATCAGCTACACCTGCAGCTGATTTCTTTGACTCTTCAATAAACTGCTTTAGAGGCTTGGAAAGCTTCCACACTTGAACAAAACCGTGTATCCTTTTGTCCTGAGAGATAAAATTCATATGATATAGTATTTCCCCACCCGCAAAGGATACTTCGTGGGTATACCATGAATCAGGCAGTTCAAAATGGAATGTATTGTCCATCACATTGTAAGCTTCAAAAAGCTGCTTCGAGACTTTCTCTGCCTCAATATTCTCCTTAAATGCAGTCATAGCTGCCGGAAGCCTTCCCGTATAAATAAAAGCTGCGCACAAGACAATAATAGCAATGAATGAGAGAGCAAATGCAAGCTTTAGCCTGTTTTTCAACACTACCCATCACTCCTTAAGTAAATTTGAGATTAGAAATATTGATTAACTATAATAAATAATATTAGACTTTGCTTTGATACAGAACAAAGGCAAGCTTTGCACAGAAAAAATTTCAATTACCCCACAGCATCATAAATAATTGCATTATTAGCATTTTGAACTATCATAAATTTTGGTATGTTAATAAGCACTAGTGCCCTGTAATAGATTCCGTTTCAAGCAGCAGGGCACTAAATTAATGTAGTGCATTATTAACATTCTGAATTGTTTTTAAATCTGATATGTTAATAAGCACTAGATATTGTATAATAGAATTGAATTGAAAATAATGGAGGTTTTAGTGTTGAGATACATAGATTTGCGAAGTGATACCGTTACACAGCCTACCGATGAGATGCGTGAGGCAATGGCAAAAGCAATTGTCGGGGATGATGTCTATGGAGACGACCCTACTATCTGTCTTTTAGAAAAAAAGGCTGCAGAATACGCCGGTAAGGAAGCTGCCCTTTTTGTACCAAGCGGCACAATGGGAAATCAGCTGGCAGTCATGACACATACAAGAAGAGGCAATGAAATAATAGTAGAAGCGAATTGTCATATAGTCCAGCACGAGGTAGGCGGCGTTGCAGTACTATCCGGTGTGCAGCTCAGGACCATCAAGGGTCATAGGGGTATAATGGATCCTCATGATGTAGAAAAGGCTATACGGGAAAATGACATACACTATCCGGAGACCGGACTCATTTGTATGGAAAATGCATTGTCGAACGGCACAGTTGTACCACTTGCCAGAATGAAGGAAATATATGATATAGCAAAGAAACATGACTTACCCGTTCATCTTGACGGAGCAAGGCTTTTCAACGCTGCTGCGTCTTTGGGCGTGGATGCGGCACAAATTACGAAATATACCGACTCTGTGATGTTCTGCCTTTCAAAAGGCTTATGCGCCCCGGTAGGCTCCATGCTTGCAGGCAGCAAACAGTTCATAGACAGAGCGAGAAAGAACCGTAAGCTCTTGGGCGGCGGAATGCGCCAAGCAGGTATTCTTGCTGCTGCCGGACTTATAGCACTGGAGAAAATGTCAAAGCGGCTCCATGTCGACCACGATAATGCAAGGTATATGGCAAAACGCCTTGTGGAGATTCAGGGAATCAAGCTTACCCCTGAGGACATACATATAAACATGGTTTTCTTTGATATGGAGGAAACGGGAGTAAGCTCAGAAAAGCTTGTAAAGGAATTGTTTGAGAAAGGCATCAAGATAAATGGCATAGAAGGCGGATTTATGAGATATGTCACAAACAATGATGTGACCAAGGAAGACATCGACTATACCATCCAATGCATGAAAGAGATAATGAAATAACTAAGGACCGCAGCAGCTGCTGCGGTCCTTTTATAACGAATAGGAAAGTATAGATTTTCCTTAATGTACCACTTTCCGTCAATGAGTTTCATAAAAGGCTTCCTTAATCTAAAAATACTTTAATAGAAGCCTTTTTTATCTTTCAGTATAGTTTTTTACATTCTTAAGTATTATATCTATTGTGCCGTCACCGTTCCTCTTAATCTGAAACTTATCCTTGTCATTATAAACTTCATTGTCTATATAAAGCTCAATGGACTTGTCCACTTTCAGCCTCTTCCTCTTAAGCTTCTTTTCCGCCCATTCGCGGTCTATAGGCACATCATTTTCAGTAATTCCTTCACTGACCATTACAGCCTTGAACTCATTCTTCACCATCATATCATTGAAATTATCCTCAGCAACCCTTTGTACATCAAAGTTATCCTGATTCCTCAAATGGTCGGATAGCCTCGTCCTGAAGCGTTCTGCTTCCTGTGCATTATCTTTGAAGGCTTTTCTGGCAAACTGCTCCGATACCCGGTTGATTATCTTGGTATTCTCCCGCCTGTCCCTTACAAAGGTACATTTGAGGAAGGAATTAATAAAAATACCCTCCTTATCTCTATCAGATACCAGCATATTGTATTCGCCATCGTCCTTTAACTCCCTTATCACCACAGCTTTGGATACCTTCTGGCTTAGCCCCGGAAGCCCTGTACGATTCACCCCTACTGTTACTACCGGGTTGCCTTCGTTATTCTTGATATAATGACAATAGGAACTTGTAAAATTGAGCTTAAGAATTGCAAGGTACTTTCCCTCCTGGTTTTCAAAATGGCAGACAGCCATATCTCCCGAGGCTTCCTTTTCATCTGTGCCAATACATCTGAACAGATATTGTGACAGCTTGTTGCTGTTGTCTACAAACTGCTCCTCGTCCTCGAATATTTCCTTGCACAGGTCCTTGACTATATTCTTTTCCTCACCAAAGTATGCGGGTTTGGCTTCTTCATCCTTAAGAATCTTTAGCAAATGGCTTTCAAAATACTCATATACCTCTTCAGTGAGCTCCAGTTCCTTCTCTGTCAATACTGTGGTGTTGTTTTCCCTGTCAAGTACATTCAATGCAACCTTGTTTATTATGATTTCTTCTATATTCCTCAAAAAAACTACCTCCGAATTATCTTAGCATTTACCATACATAATGATAATACCACAAAAAATGGCGGACGACCACTGGCCGCCCCTACTCCCCCTACCTACTTCATTTTTTGCCTTCGGAGAAGGAATATAAAAAACGGTCCCCCCATTATCGAAGTCATTACCCCTACAGGTATTTCCACTGGTTGAATAAGCACCCTGCCCACAGTATCAGATAACAAAAGCAGTATCGCTCCCAGAAGTGCCGAGTAGGGTATAACCCTTTTATTGTCAGAACCTATAACCAATCTTATAATATGAGGAGCTACCAATCCCAGAAATGCGATCGTCCCTCCTGTAGAAACCACACTGCCTACTATCAGAGCGCAGGTTATAAGCAATATATTCTTCAAGACCGCTGTGTTGATGCCGAGATGATGGGCTGCCTCCTCTCCCATTACAAGTATGTTAAGCTCCCTGGTATAATAAAGCAGCACTGCCAGTGCTGGAATAATGAGTATTGAAGCTATGTAAAACTCATTCCAGGTTGCCATGGATAGGCTTCCCATGGTCCAGAACACTATATGCTCTATCTTATCGTGATTCAGCATCATCAGGAAGGATATCACTGATGCCAGAAAATAGCTCACAGCTACCCCTGCAAGCAGAAGTGAATTGACTGACATTCTATTTCTTGTATAAGCAAGACTGTATACGAAAAACAACGTGCATACAGCACCAATGAAGGCAAATACTCCTGTCGTCTCTATTCCCATGATGCTTATATTCAAGCCGGTTATAATGGATATAACCGCCCCAAGGGCTGCCCCTGAAGACATTCCCAAGGTATAAGAATCCACAAGTGGATTTTTAAATATTGCCTGCATTACTCCGCCTACAGCGGCAAGACCAGCTCCTGCAACCGCTGCCAGCAATACCCTTGGAAGCCTTATATCCATGAGGATGGAGGCATTAACTGTGTCAGTGCCCCTAGTCAATATCTCAATTATTTCCCTTGTACTGATTTTTACAGCCCCAGTCGCTGTTGCCAACAGCAGAGATGCTATAAAAAGCACAATAAGTATTCCCAGCACCAGCCAGCTCCTCTTATTATTTCTCTCCATGGGTTCCAACCACCTTCAAAATTTCATCATTCAGAGTCTTGCTGTCAGCAAGAATTGCATTGTCCCGACCTTTTATACTTTCATAAAGCTGCAGGGCGGTGCCTCCTGTATAGTCCCGTTCTGCAAAGCTCTCATCCTCAAGTATGAACAGAGGTTTCCCTTCCAGTTCCTTTTCAAGCAGTAGCTCCAGGTTTCTTTTATTGGAGTTGCCGAAGTACAATCCGGTAAGCACTATGGCATCAGCCTCAAGGGCCAACTCCTTGTTCTTCAAATATGCTTCCTCTGATATGCCTACAAAAGGCACCTCTTCCGAAATTTGCACATCGTTCTCCTTGGAGATTTTCCAGTCAAGGTCACCAATGGCAAGTACTCCGCTGCTAAGGTCAAAGCCTTCAGAATGAAGCCTGCCTATTATATTGCTTCCGCTTCCTCCGCCACAAATCACATGTATGCGTATATCTTTTTTGGCTATGTTAGGCCTGGTAAGGGCATATATGTATGGCTTATTTCCTACCGGACTGACTGAAACATAAACGTCAGTACTGAATATTTCCTTGATGTTGAAAGCGGTCAAGGTCTCAAAAGGAGTACCCTGCTGCTTCACTTCACCATCCTTCATCATAATAATATAGTCGCTGTATGCGGAAGCCATGTTGAGGTCATGGAGAACAGTAATTGCTGTCAGCTTCTTATCTACACACATTTTTTTTATAAGGTTCAATATTTCAACTTGATGCTGCAGGTCCAAATGGGATACGGGTTCATCAAGAATAAGTATAGACGGCTCCTGTGCTAAAGCTTGTGCCAGAATTACCCTCTGACGTTCTCCCCCGGAAAGCTCCATGAAGCTTCTATCTCTTAAGTGGGTCGTATTGGTATATTGCATAGCCTTTTCTGTAATCTCCAAGTCCTCTTTTGTCTCCCCCCTAAGCTTGTTCACATATGGGTACCTACCCATAAGCACAACATCAGAAACCTTGAAATCGAATTCAATTGAGGTATTCTGCGGCACAAAAGAAAGCAGCTTTGCAATGGACCTATTTTTCATATGATTGATATTTCTGCTCTCCAGGTACACAACACCCTTCTGGGGCTTAAGAGCCGTTGAAATTACTTTAAGAAGGGTACTTTTACCTGATCCATTCGGACCTACTATGCAAAAGAAGCTTCCCTTTTTAATATTCATATCGACCTGCTCCAGAACTTTTTTGAGATCATAGCTGAAGCTCAGCTTTTCAACCTGTATCTGATAATCCATATGCCTATCCTCCTAGTACCTCGTGCGCAGCGCTGCGGATCAAGGACGAAAACCACTGAAGACACTGAAATCCACCGAAGCCACTGCCGGTCAATATATTCCCATCCGTGTAATTCAGTGAAATATCCGTGTATCCCGTGGTACCCGTTCCTCTAATACTCCATAGCCCTACCCAAGCATCTCGAACCTCGAACCTCGAACCTCGTACCCGTCTACCTATTCTCCAAAGAACACCTTGTGCATTTCTTCAACCGCCTGGACAATTCTTGGTCCCGGCCTTGATATTACATTGTCATCAGACATTACATATACCTTACCCTGCTTAACACATTGCATCTTGCCAAACACTTGGTTCTTTGAGAGGTCTTCCTTAGTCATGCCTTTATCTGTAGAGTGCAAAGCTGCTATAAGCATTTCAGGATTATCCTTTACAAGCTGTTCCGCACTGTATTTTGCCCAGCTCTCAACCTTTTCAGCGACATTGATTCCTCCGGCAGCTTTTATTACATCATTGATGAAAGTGTTTGAACCTGCAGTAGTAAGTGGGTCTGCCCATACCACATAGAATACTGTAGGTTTTTTCTTATCCTTTGTCTTCGCTTCTATCTCCGCAATTTTATTTTTCATGCCGTCTACAATTTCTACTGCCTTGGCATCAGTTCCTGTAATCTTACCTATAAGGCCTATACTTTGGTAAATTGCTTCAAAGCTTTCTGCTTCTGTAACAATTACAGTAATGTTCATGGCTTCAAGGGCTTTGACAGATTCCTCCTGAATATATCCGGCCAGAACAACATCAGGTTGCGCTTTCTTTATAAGCTCCATATTCGGACCTTCAAAGGTCCCTACCTGCTCAACCTTCTTAGCCTCTTCAGGATAATCACAGTAGCTGGTAACCCCAACGACCCTGTCTCCTGCACCTAGAGCAAAAAGTATCTCTGTATTGGATGGGGATAAGGAGACTATCTTCTCAGGAATCTTATCCAACACTATACTTCTGCCTTTAAAGTCCGTCACTTCGATTTTTTCCGTCTTTGCAGGCTCCACACTCTGTGCTGCTGCTGGCTCCTGGGGTGCTGCAGGCTTAGTGCAGCCTGTCAGGTTTAATATCATTATCATTGCAATCGCGATTATAAACAGCTTTTTCATTTAAATAATTCACTCCTTTAATATTAAGACTCATGCAACATATAGTCTACACTTATGCGCATATAAAAAATTCCTTCTACTAATAGAAGGAACAAAAATGCTGTACCAAGCACCTCCCTATCTCTCGTAGGTAAGCTTCAAATTCAGGTAGGTCTCCTGGCTTGGGTTCATCGTATTCCTACACCTTCCCAAAGCATTGGCTTCAGTGGCATATATAGGATACTCACCGTTACAGTGGCGGGACCGCATGGGTTTTTCACCCATTTCCCCTTTAAGCTGGCCGCAGGACTTTGTCTGCAGTTAAGCGCCTGAACTATTTCGCTATTAAATTCATATTGATTCTAACATAATGCTTCCCACTTTACAATAGCTTAAAAAGCAATGTCTTTACCCTCATATATATGTTGAAGCACTATTTTCATCTCTTCTATGGAGACCGGTACAGGATTTACTCTTGTGGATCCTTTGATGGAGTTGGCTGCCAGAATTTCAAAGCTTTCACTGAAGTCTTCCTCTGTTATGCCCATTTCCTTAAATGAACCCGGTATGGAAAGCCTTTTATTCAATTCCTTTATTGAATCTATAAAGTTGCCGCTTCCTATTCTCGACCCAAGATATTTTAACCTATCCTGCACAAGCTTATCCTTCGAGTTGTATTGGAGCACATAAGGCAGCGCTACTGCATTCAACAGCCCATGGCCATAATTAAACCGTCCCCCTATTGCATGAGAAATTCCGTGTGCCATGCCCAACCCTACATTTGCAAAGGCGCTTCCGGCAATACACTGATAATTATGTACCTTTTCACGGTATTCAATATCTCCCTTTTCATAGGAAAGAGACAAATACTTAAACAGGCCCTCCACAGCGCCGGAAGCCAAGGATTCAGTAAAGTCATCCAGGTTTGTGTTTATATAGCATTCAACAGCATGGGTCATTGCATCCATGCCTGTTTCTGCAACCACATTCTTAGGCATTGATAATGTAAGGCTGGCATCCAGTATTGCAGCATCAGGTATAAAAGCATTGGATTTCAGGCCTATCTTTATATCACTGTCCTTATAGGTTATCACTGCAGCTTTGGATACTTCTGTCCCGGTACCTGAGGTAGTAGGTATTGCAATAAGCTTCAACTTCTTCTTTGAATCAGGCAGTGGCCCATTCATGGCTACATCGAAGGTAAGCCCGGGATACTCATAAAAGAGTGCCATTACCTTAGCAGCATCAATGGCCGAACCGCCGCCCACAGCTATTATGGTATCAGGGACAAAGCTCCTCATTACAGCAATACCCTCCAATACTTCATCAGTGGTCGGGTTTTTCTTTATTCCCGAGTATATCTCACATATGCAGCCCTTTCCCTCCAATAATCCCGTAATTGTATCAATCGTACCATTCCTGAAGGTTGAACCTTCTCCGGTTACAATAAAAGCTCTGCTGCATTGTATACCTTCAAGATATCTCAAGCTTCCTACCCCTGTTACTATCAGTTCTCCATGCAATCTTAATTCTTTCATCAAATACACCTCTTACTACAATATTATTTTCTGCGAGACTCTTCAAATTTCGTCTTTTTTTGTTATAAAACATCATATCATATAAACACGAATAATAGTACTAAGTAATCTTCCACTTCTATAAAAAGTAAAGCCATCCAAAGTTGGATGGCTTACAAACATGGATTATTTTAACTTACCCTCAGCTTCTCTCTTATTGTCAGCAGCATCCTTATACTGGGGATCAAGCTGAAGTGCTTTCTCGAAGTATGGTATCGATTCCTTGTATTTCTTTAAGCTCAACAATATATAACCTTTGTTGTTATATGCCCACGAATACGTCGGATCCAACTGAATTACTTTGTCAGTGACTATTTCTGCCTCTTGGTATTTATACAAATTAGTCAAAGCCCAGGCCTTATTAGCATATGCTTCAGTATATTGAGGATTTATCTGTATCGCCTTATCCAACAAAGGAATTGCTTCAATATTTTTTTTCATGGATATCAAGCAGTATGCTTTTCCATTATATGAATATGTTCCATTGGGGTAAATTTGTATTGCTTTATCATAATACTTAATCGCTTCACTATACTTTTCTTGCATTTCATATGCAAATCCTAAATTTGAATACAGCGTGCTGTCATTGGAATCAATAGTAATAGCGTAGTTCAGACAAGCTATGGCTTCTGCATACTTGCCGGTGGCCGCAAGGATACGCCCCTTATCATTTAATGCAGCTGTGTTCTTGGGATCAATTTGCAGCACCTTCTCGGTAATGTTGAGAACCTCTTGATAAGATCCTAACTCAGACAGCGCATCGCATAAATTATCATATGCATCAAAATATTTATTGTCAAGCTGAACTGCTTTATTCAATACTTCAACTGCTTCTTTGTATTTTTCCAATCCCATCAAAGCATATCCCTTTGTATTATAAGCCCAAGGATCATCTGGTTCCAGCTTCAAAGCAATATCTAAATACATAATCGCTTCATCATATTTTTTCATTCTTTCAAGAGTATAGCCAATATTCCCATATGCCCAGGAATCCTTCGGATCAAGTTTAATGGCAAGATTTAAGCAATCCAATGCTTCCTGGTACTTTTCCAAGATTATAAGTGTTCGCCCTTTATTATTTAATGCGTATGTATCTTTAGGATCAAGCTGAAGCACTTTATTAGAAACCGCAATAGCCTCCTGGTAGTTTTCAATTTCTATCAGTGCATCTGCCTTTCTATTATATGCACTTAAATAATATTCATTTATCTGTATTGCTTTGTTATAAGCTTCTATTGCTTCCTGGTACTTATATAAATACGATAATGCATTCCCCTTTTCTTGATAAGCATATACGTCATAAGCATCCACTTTGACAGCCTCATCAAGAAGAGTTATTGCATCCTGATATTTTCCCAAGTGAATCAGCTCACTACCCTTATAGGAAAGTGCATAATACTTATCAGCAGGCTCAAGCTTAAATCTCAATAGTTGGTCATAGCAATTTATAGCCTCTTGGCACTTATCCATAACACATAATAAATCTGCTTTAGAAAAGTATGCATCATAATAGTTAGTGCTGAACTTAATAGCTTGATCAAATGCTTTTATGGCTTCATTATTCATACCAAGCTGCCTATAAGTTAAACCACAGTAATAATAACCGATCTCCCTTTTGTATTTTGATGCAATAACCTTATTAAATTCATCCAAGGCCGCTTGGAATTTTCCCTCGTTATATAATTGGGTACCCTTGTCGTATCTATCATCTGCATATACCGGAGTAAACAGAATTGGAATAACGAGAGTAATTATTATACAAAAAGACAAAAGTTGTTTTTTATTCACGATATAAACCTCCTAATTATTAATAACGTTATCCTAGTTCCAACATTTTCTACCTTCTCTATAGATTTCTACCAATACTAGAAATATCCTCTTTTTTTCCAATTTTTTCGAGTAAAAAGCATCCTTGGAGCGTTATAGTCCAATGATGCTTTTTATTCAATGATTCTAAATACTATTACGTCCGCTTCTTCTATACAATAATAAATCAATGCATATCATGATATATGTATATCCTTACTGAATCATTTTTGATATACTTTTGTTGGAATGTAACATTTCAAAGGAGTGGAATATCTTGAGCAGCGAAAAACAAAGCCTATTCAGAAAGGATTTTGACTACGAAGAGGATGACTATGATCGACTGAAGCTTGCCAGCAAAGATAGCAATCCATATAGAGGATTTACAAATAAGGCGACCAGGAAAAAACGCGAGTTTGATTATGAAGAGGATGCCTACGAGCCTGAAAAAAGCAAGTAAATAAAAAAAACTTCAAAGTTTAAACTTTGAAGTTTTATATTCATTATGGTGCGGTCGATGGGACTTGAACCCATACGATGAAATCACACGCCCCTCAAACGTGCGCGTCTGCCAATTCCGCCACGACCGCTTGTCACATTGACTATTATATATCCTAAAAGGCTTTATGTCAATAGGAATCTGAATGTCAAAGCAGTAATTTTTTTCTGCTTTGCAGTTCTGCTTATCGCTTGCTTTCAGGTATAAACCATTGATGTATGCTTCTATACGGATTCACTGCATCCGGCTTTATGTCTCCTCTTATCTTGTTCCTGACAACCACAGCTGCATCCCTGAAGAAAAGGCTTATACACGGTACTTCCTCTCTGAAATCGCGCTGCAGCGTTTTATATACATCTTTTCGCTGGCCATCGTTCATGGTAGTATATGCCTGCTGCAGTACAGCATCAATATCAGGATTCGAATAAGACATGAAGTTATTACCGCTTTCTAGCTGTGTGCTGTGAAAAGCAAAGGACAAATCCTGAGTATTAGAAAGATTGTAGCCTGTAAGCACTGCATCAAAAGTCTTTGCGTCTATAGCAGCTCTCAAGTCTGCGAAAGCAACCAAGCTTATCTCAACCTTAAATCCAATCTCTTCCAGGTTTTTCTTTATATCCTCTGCCGCTTTCCTTCTGAATTCATTCTCATCATTTGTCAACAGTGTGAACTTAAGCTCCTGCTTGACTCCGGCAACTTCTCTCTCCAGCATTCCATCTTTATTTGAATCGGCAAAACCTGCTGCCTTTAGCAGATTTTGAGCTTCCGACCTGCTGTATCCATATTTAATACCTTCTCCATCATTGAGCCAGGAAACCGGGTTTATTGGCACATCAACTACTGCGGCATTTCCAAGCAAGTATTTATCCACAATTGATTTTCTATTTATGCCCTGAATCATTGCTTTTCTAACTGCTTTGTCTTGAAAAATTGGATTGCTATAATTCAAACCAATAAAATCATAAAACATTGTTGTATATTTGTAAGCATTTACATCCTTCATTTCGCTGTACTTCTCCCAATCATAGGAGGTAGTATTCAAAAGATCCAGCTCCTTGGACTGAAAGGCTGTGGAAAATGCTTCTGTATCATTTATAAATGTTATTTTAACCTTTTCAACATATGGCTTTTCAGTGCCCTTCCACTTTTCATTGTATACCAGCTCCATGGATTTGAGCTTATTATACTGTGCTACCTTGAACATACCAGTGCCAACCGGCACTGCATTTATATCAGCCTTGTAGATATGCTCAGGAATTATAGGGAAATTCAACATATCAACCGCATTTGCAAAGGGTTGGTCGAAGACTACTTCTATAGTTGAATTGTCTCTGACTTTATATGAAAAAATATGCTCCAAATTGCTCTTATAGATAGAATCCACCGATGCTTTAATTGTATCCATAGAAAATTTTACATCATCAGCGGTCAAGCTTTCTCCATCATTCCATAGCAAGTTGTCCTTAAGCTTTACCACGCATCTTGAGTAGCCGTCCTCGAAGCTCCAGCCTTGTGCAAGCACAGGAATTATTTTAAGCTTTTCATCGTAATCTACCAGACCTTGAAAAATCAGCTTTGAAATGTCGTTGTATGTCTTGCTTTTGCTTAGCAGAGGATTCAAGGAACCCGGCTCTACCGAGCTCATACTTACTATTCCTCCTGCAACAGGCTTTTCATCTTCTATGGCGATTTCTGTTTTATCCGGCTCAACTACCTTATCGCAGGATATCAGCACCAACGAAACAATCAGCACAATTACCAGTAAAAACTTCCTATCCTTCATTATAAGTTCTCCATCCTTCATTTTACCATAAAATTTACACATTAATCCTTATCATCCCATTTATAAATGCGCTTATATATAATGTAGTTTTTTCTAAGCTTTTTCACGAAATTTTCCGTTTCCGAAAAGGGGATTTCATCCAACGTTCTGCCATCGCTGCTTAAGCTTTTATCTTTCAGCCACTTGTCTACATTCCCTCGTCCTCCGTTATAAGCGGCAAAAACCAGCTCGAAGCTGCCATTATAGTAATCGGTTAAATGTTCTATATACCAAGTACCAAGCTTGATATTGATTTCCGGATCAAAAAGCATACTTTCCTCAAAGCCTTTTATCCCCGTAGTCTGCGCTATCCACTCCCCCGTGGAAGGTGTTATCTGCATCAAGCCCTTCGCGCCCTTCCTTGATTCCGCCAAAGCTTCAAAGTTGCTTTCCGTCTTTATAAGTGCGGCAAGCAGGGGAGGGTCAATTTTGTGCATTTGTCCATATTTAATTATTGCCTCTTTATGCTCTAATGGGTATAAAAGCTTTAAGAAGCTTGGTATATTAAGCATTGCTGCATATATAAGCAATACGGCTGTCAAAAGCCCTATATATTTGAATTTTCTACCCTTAGCCAAATACTATTCTCCCCCAGAAATAATGTTATTCCATAACTCTTCCAGCTTTTTCCCGACTTCCTCAATCGGTTTATTATTATCAATAATAACATCTGCGTATTTTTTTCTTACTTCATTTGTAAACTGCGATTTTATCCTGTTTTCTGAATCCTTGTAATCGAATTTGTCACGCTCTATGAGTCTCTTTATCTGAGTTTCCTTGTCTACTATTACAACCCAGACACTGTCGACATATTTGTGTAGTCCCATCTCAATAAGTATAGCCGCATCAACAACTATGACTTTTATCCCGGCCGCTTTCAGCTCTTGGATTTTTTCCTTGACTCTGCTAATGATTTCAGGATGGGTTATGCTGTTTAGCAATGCCAGCTTTTCTTTATCAGAGAAAACAACGCTCCCGAGCCTTTTCCTGTTAATTTCTCCGCTGGGCAGCAGTATGCTCTCCCCAAAGCACTGAACTATTCTATTATATGCTATTTCACCTTTGCTTACAACACCTCTTGCCAGTATATCAACATCAATAATAGCCGCCCCCAGCTCTTTAAGCTTTGCTGAAACAGTACTCTTTCCGCTTGCTATTCCCCCCGTCAGACCAATAACCATCACAAATCCCACCTTATTCTCTATTTGGCGTCATACCAGCAATCTCCGCTGCTGATGTCAGCAATTACAGGCACTTTCAGCTCAATGGCCTTTTCCATGCATTCCTCCACCAGCTGCTTTACCTCCTCCAGCTCGCTCCTGTGGGTTTCCACAATGAGTTCGTCGTGAACCTGGAGTATTAGCCTGGACTTTAGGTTTCTCTTTTTCAGCTCCTCATGTACCTTAACCATAGCCATTTTTATCAGATCAGCGGCGCTGCCTTGTATTGGAGTATTCATGGCCATTCTCTCCCCAAAGTTCCTATTCACTGCATTTCTTGAAGCTATTTCTGGGATGTACCTTCTTCTGTTCATTATGGTTTTGACGTATCCATCAGCTTTGGCTGCTTCAACAATATCAATCATGTACTGCCTTACCATAGGATACCTGGCAAAATAATTTTCTATATACTTTTTCGCTTCTTTTCTTGATATCTTAAGATCCTGTGACAAGCCATAGTCGCTTATGCCGTATACTATACCGAAGTTAACCGCCTTGGCCCTTCCCCTCATAATGGGTGTGACCTCCCCAAGCTCCACTCCGAAAACCTCGGAAGCTGTCCTGGTATGAATATCCTCGTTTCGTACAAAGGTATCTATAAGCCCCTGGTCTCCGGATATGTGCGCAAGCACCCGAAGCTCAATCTGTGAATAATCGGCATCCACTAAAGTATACTCCTTACCCTTTGGCACAAAAACCTTTCTGATCTGCCTTCCGTTTTCGGTTTTTATCGGTATGTTCTGCAAATTCGGCTCAGTGCTGCTAAGCCTTCCTGTAGCTGTGACCGTTTGGTTCAACTTGGTATGTATTTTCCCGGTGTCAGGATTTATTATGCCAATAAGACCATCCACATAAGTGGATTTGAGCTTCACAAGCTGCCTGTATTCAAGCAGCTTCTCAATGATCGGATGCTTGTCAGAAAGCTGCTCCAGCACTTCTACATCTGTGGAATAACCGGTCTTGGTCTTTTTCATCACCGGGAGCCCCAACCTATCAAACAGAATTACTCCAAGCTGCTTGGTAGAATTGATATTGAACTCCTCCCCGGCCAACGTGTATATATCTGCTGTAAGAACCTCTATCTGCTTGGCAAACTCGGCAGACAGCACCTCCAGCATGCTTTTGTCCACACTGAAGCCATCATGCTCCATATCAGCGAGTACTTTTACCAGAGGCAGCTCAATGCTGCAAAACAGCTCCTCCATCCCATACTCCCTGAGCTTGCTTTTAAGTACCGGCTGAAGCTCTGATACCATCTTCACAGTAGCCCCGTACTTTTGTATCTGGTCAACTCCTTTGGCATCATAACCGTCCATGCCTACTCCCGAATACTCCTGGCTCAAATCTCTGACCTTATAGGAGCCCTTTGAAGGATTGAGCAGATAAGCAGCTACCATAGTATCAAAGCCTATGGGATTCATCTCAATATCAAACTTCCTCAAAAGCAGTATGTCCTGTTTTATATCATGCCCCAGCTTTATAACCTTAGGGTCTTCCATTACCTGTCTTATAAGCTCGATGCTGCTGTCATTCACGAGGTAGCGATACTGTCGCCCTTCCACACTCACATATAAAGTCCTCAGCATTTCTCCCATTTCATCATCTATCTTGAAAGCAAGTCTGCCCGACTTGACCGCTTCCTCAAATACTTCCTTCAACTTGTCTATGCTGCTTATTTCCTCTACGATTATTTCTATCGCCTCTATTACCGAATCAGTTGGAAGGTTGCTGCACATTTTTTCTATCAGTGCCTTGAACTCCAACTCTGTAAAGAGCTTGTAAAGCTTCTCCTTATCGAATTCCTTCAAAGTATAGTCATCAAGTCCGAACTCTATAGGAACATCCCGAACAATAGTAGCCAGCTTTTTTGAAAACAATGCCTGCTCCATATTGTTGGACACATTTTCCCTTACTTTGTTCTTCTTGATTTCGGATACATTCTGAAGTACATTCTCGACTGTCCCGAACTGGTGTATAAGCTCCAAGGCAGTCTTTTCCCCGACCCCCGGCACTCCCGGGATGTTGTCCGAGGCATCTCCCATAAGCCCTTTAAGGTCGGTTATCTGGGTCGGAGCGATTCCGTATGTCTCTTTAAGCTTTGCAATATCATATTCCTCAATTTCGCTGATTCCTTTTTTAGTCATCAGTGTATGTACATTATCACTTATAAGCTGGAAGGCATCTTTATCACCTGTTACTATAAGGGCAGGTATGCCATTTTCATCACACTTGGCAGCAACTGTTCCGATTATGTCGTCAGCTTCGAAGCCGTCTATTTCTGCCTGTTTGATATTCATGGCAGCCAAGACCTCCTTGAGGACAGGAATTTGCTCTGCCATCTCTTCTGCCATCTTATGCCTTCCTGCTTTGTATTCCGCATATTCCAAATGTCTGAAGGTCGGTGCCTTTCTATCGAAGGCAATGCCTATGTATTGAGGTTTGTACTCTTCCAGAATCTTATTTATCATATTCACAAAGCCATATATTACGCTTGTGTGAAAGCCCTTGGAATTGGTGAGGTTTGGCAGCGCATAGAAAGCTCTGTGCATTAGGCTGTTGCCGTCGATTATTATGAATTTGCCTTTTTCCATCCAGTGTATCCTCCGTGATTTAGATTAATGAAACAAAAGTGTGAATATCTCATTTTGTATATCATATTATTTCCACTAAAAAAGTAAAAACCCTTTTAATATTAAAATATTTAGACGAAAAAAAGGGACGTTGTCTCTAGTGTAAACTGAAGACACACCCCTTTGTATTATACTCAATCTATATGAAATCCATGCTGCGCTGCTTAAAGCATTTAGCTTATACTATACACTTGTACCGCATCTCCATATGCTTGACTCAGAAAATCCATAAACTTCTGCCTTTGTCATGCTCCCATTAGACACACGGAGAACTTCCTCAAATATTTCTTTTCCCATATCCTGTATAGTAGCCTCCCCTTCCAAAATAACTCCGGCATTTATGTCAATATTATCCTTCATCTTTTCATAGGTTATCGGATTGCCCGTCACTTTTATAACCGGTACTATTGGATTGCCTGCGGGAGTACCTCTTCCTGTAGTGAAGACGCAGATTTGAGCCCCGGAAGCTACCATTCCCACTACAGAGTCAATATCAAATCCGGGGGAATCCATTACTACAAGGCCTTTTTTTGATGGTTTTACTCCATATTCAAGGACTTCTGTCACAGGAGATGTACCGCCTTTGTAGATGCATCCGAGAGATTTCTCTTCTATGGTTGTTATACCGCCTTTTATATTTCCCGGAGCAGGATTTCCTCCCCTAAGGTCTGCCCCCATGTTTTTCACTGAATCCTCCAGGTTCTTTACAATCTTTAAAACCTCACCACCAACACATGGATTTACAGACCTGGATGCAAGCAGATGCTCAGCTCCTATAAACTCTGTGGTTTCACTGAGTATTGCCGTACCGCCGTTCTGTACCACAAGGTCGCTGGCAGTACCTACTGCCGGATTAGAAGCCATCCCCGATGTAGGATCTGAACCTCCACATTCAAGAGCCACTACAAGTTCGGATACGTCGCACTCTTCTCTTTGCTGCCTTGATGCTGCCTGTACCATTTCCAAAGCATATTGCACTCCTTTTAGTGCTGTCTTTAGAGTGCCGCCTTCTTCCTGTATCACCACTGTCTGCACAGGCTTTTTACTTTTTTTGATTCCCTCTGCAATTATATTGGGCTGTGCCGTCTCACACCCTAAACCTACCACTATAACTCCATAAATGTTAGGATTCTGTCCTAAGGCTATGAGGATGTCAATGGTTCTTTGAGCATCCTTTCCCACCTGTCCGCACCCTGTATGATTATAAAATGTAGTCGTGCCTGCTACCTGGTCCGATATAAGCCTTGCCGTTTCAGAAGAACAGGAGACTGTGGGCAGTATCAATACTTTATTTCTTATTCCGACGCTCCCGTCCGCTCTTCTATATCCCATGAACTTCATTAGACTACCCCCTCAGGCTCTTTATATTGTGTATGTGAGCATATTCTCCCGCTTTAATTTTGCACATAGCTTCTCCCATTACTTCACCGTATTTAAGGACCTTATCATCCTCATTTAACTCTGTCACCGCAAACTTGTGATAAACAGGTATGTCATCAATTAATACCAGCTTTAAGATAGACTCTCCTCTGGCAATTTCTACGGTTTGTCCCTTTTTCAAATCCTTTAAGGCCATTGCTACATTATCTCTTATATCAATAATAAGTGCTGAATTGCTGGACATTTTCCCGCGCCCCTTTCTATATCGTGATAAACTAGAATGGCAATACTCCATTGCCATTCCAGTTTATTCATTGTTCCTAAGATATTTTATAGCATTTATTATAGTATTCTCATTCCCAAAGGCTCCAGCCTTTGTGACCATCTTAAGTCCCTCAAAAGGTCCTCCCAGAAGGCTAACAAAAGGCACTCCCGTTTCTATTTCTTTTATTACAACTGAACCACTGGCAGAAAGCTTTTCTATTACATTGATGGCTGTATCCCCGCCTGTTAAAAATATCCCGGATAACTTCCTTGATTTCAATACCTCCAACACCACATCACCCATAAAGCAAGCTATGCTGGTGCTTATCTGACCCAGCGGCATTCCTACCTTTTTGCCAAGGGACGAAGCTGCAACTACCTGTCTTCCATCTAGGGCTGAAGCTAAAAGAATATCGAATCCTTGGTCCATATGGTCTATAATCTCTATCGTAAGCCGCTTCTTCTCTTCCACAGGTTTTAACAGTATGTTCTCAATATCCATCTTTACGCTTACGACGTTTTTATCTTCAGCAGCTTTTTGTGCTTGTACTGCACTAATACTGTTTATACTTCCTACAACTGCCATGACAGATTTGTGTCTTACAATCCCGGCTGACAGAATTTTTATAATAGAGTCAGCAAGCCCGGCAGAACCTACCCATAATGTCTTCTTATTCAGAAGCAGTATTTGCCTGACCATTGTATTAATATCTTCGTCGAACTCTGCATCAAATGAAAAGTATTTGGTTTTTGCAGTGTGCAGAATTTCAGAAATCTCATCTTGTCTTATGCTATTAATATCTACATGAGTAAAGTTCATTGTTTCACTTTGTCCCAGCAGTTCCCGTAAATCAGACGTAGTAGCCGGATGCTTCGGGTCATTTGAGATTTCTGTCCTCTCTATAGAAACACCGTCTAAATACTGAATTCCATGTACTGTTGTCCTCTTATTCTTTGGATAAGCAGGTGCGAACACTACTATTTCAGGCTCTATAACCTTATCCAATGCTTCTAATTCGGCCACTATGTTCCCTCTGAGGGTAGAGTCAATCTTTTTATATAAAATACTGCTATTCGCCCGCTGCTTGATGGCTGCACCAATCTCCTCAGATTTCCTGTATGACTCTTCCCTTGTCATGTTGCGGGTTTCACTGTCTATAACTACAGCATCATACCCATATACATTACTCAGGTTTTCCTTGCTTAAAATAGTCACAGTAGAAAGTCCATAGCTCTTGAACTGTACACCGCAATCATTAGAACCAGTAAAATCATCTGCTACTACTATAAATTTATGAAGAACCGCATCCGTTTTTAATTGGCCTACTTCCTGTAATACATCCATATGCCTACCCCCAGTGCATCAACATTACTCCCAAACAGCTCCATTATTGGTCTTTGGTCTTACCCTGGAATATAGCTTGAGAATGCCTTTCAACTCTTTTTCAAGAGGTTTCCACGATTTACTTCTATCTGCCAATTCTTCAGGTGATACTTCCAGATCAACAATACCCTTATTTAGGTCTATAGCTATCATGTCCCCGTCTTTTACAAGGGCTATAGGGCCCCCAAGTGCTGCCTCGGGAGACACATGTCCTATGCATGGACCCCTTGTAGAACCGGAGAAACGCCCATCAGTAATCAAAGCGGTGTCTTCTGCAAGACCTGAACCTACGAGTATGGCAGTTATCATCTGCAATTCTCTCATGCCCGGCCCTCCTACAGGACCTTCATACCTTATTACTATTACTGAGCCAGGCTCAACTTCCTTTCGCTCCAATGCTTCTATAGCAATCTCCATGCCATCAAAGACCTTGGCAGGACCTCTGTGTACCCACATCTTTGGGTTAACAGCCGATCTTTTTACAATAGCCCCCTCAGGTGCAAGATTCCCCCACAATACCTTCAGTCCACCCTCGGAGCTTATAGGCTCTTCTGCCGGCTTTATCATATCTTTGTCCGTCCATTCTGCCTCATCCGCTATTTCTCCGATTGTCTTTCCTGTAACTGTCATCATATCGCAGTCAAGATAAGCTTTAAGGGATTTGAGCACCGCCGGCACTCCTCCCGCATCGTGGAAATCATTTATGGTCTTAGGTCCTGAAGGGTTTATCTTCGTTATATAAGGCACTTTACTGCTGATTTTATCGAAGATATCAAGATCTATTTCGAATCCAGCCTCATAAGCTATAGCCGGAATATGCAGCACCGAATTAGTAGAACCGCCTATTGCCATGTTGACTTTTACAGCATTTATAAACGTCTCATATTTCAGTATATCGGAAGGTCTTATATTCTGCTTTACAAGCTCCATTATTCTCTTACCGGCCCTTACACCTTCCCTGCGTTTTGCAGATACATTCGCAAGAGTTGTAGCGGACAATGGATATGCTAATCCGAGCACTTCGCAAAGGCAAGCCATGGTATTTGCCGTGCCTATCATTGAGCAGCTCCCAAGACTTGGACAAGCAGCTTCTTCCACTTTATTCAGCTCTTCCTTTGAAATAAGGCCTGCCTGATATTTTCCTACAAACTCACGCATAAGCGACAGTGTAAGCTTCTGCCCCTTGTATTCCCCTGCCATCATGGCACCGGGCGGTATGATAATGGATGGTATATTCACCCTTGCAATAGCCATAAGCATACCCGGCGTTATCTTGTCACAGCTGGTAAGGAACACCGCGGCATCGAAGCGGTGTGCTTCAAGCATTATTTCTACTGAATGGGCTACTATTTCTCTACTGGGCAGTGAGTATTTCATACCTTCATGTCCCTGTGCAAGGCCGTCACAAACTGCTATGGTATTGAACTCAAAGGGAAGTCCACCGGCTTCAATTATGCCTTGTTTTACTGCCTCAGCCAGAGATTTTTGTGGAACACACCCGGGTACAATCTCATTCCAACAGTTGACGACAGCTATGAGCGGTTTATCTAAATCCTCTCTGTCTATGCCCAGGGAAAAGAATAATGCCCTGTGTGCAGCTCTCTCAATTCCTTCAGTCATATCACAACTTCTTAATTTTATATCCTTAGCCATCAAACTTCCTCCAAACTATTTTGAACTGTTTAAAGCAAACTGTATCGCCATTTCTAATGCCTTGATCATGCTGCCTTCATCCGCAGTACCCTTGCCCGCCTTGCCAAATACAGTTCCATGGTCAACAGAAGTTCTTATCATCGGAAGGCCTACTGTTACATTAACTCCTCCCATGAAATCCATGAGTTTTAAAGGAATATGGCCCTGGTCATGATACATTGCAACAACTACATTATATTTTCCGTTCTTGCAGTGTAAAAACACCGTATCAGGAGGAATAGGTCCACTTACATCGATTCCTTCAGCTTTTGCTTTTTCTATTGCAGGGACTATCTCTTTTATTTCCTCGTCCCCGAACAAACCATTCTCTCCAGAATGGGGATTAAGTCCTGCTACTGCTATCTTTGGATTCTCTATTCCCAAATCCTTCATAGCCTTATTGGCCAGCTTTATTACTGAATAAACCCTATCCTTTTTAATTCTGTCACAGGCCTCTCTCATCGAAACATGAGTGGTTGCATGAATGACTTTAAGCGGTCCGCCGGTCAAAAGCATGGCATATTCCTTTGTATCAGTGAGGTCCGCAAAGATCTCTGTGTGGCCTTCGTAGTGTATATTGGCATTATTCAATGCCTCTTTATTGATTGGCCCTGTAACTACAGCATCAATTTTATCAGCCTGGGCTGACTCGATAGCCGCTTTAATATATTCAAATGCTGCTTTCCCGCATTTTGCCTGTACCTTTCCAAACTCATAATCATCCGTCATGTTATTCAGTGATATGAGGTTTATATAGCCATCCTTATATCCGTCCACATCACTTATTACATTGAGTTGTGTTTCACACTTTACTATTGGCATTACCCTTCTTACTACAGCTTCATCCCCAAATAATATGGGTTTGCAGTTTTTCAACATATCCACATTTCCCAGAGCTTTAACGCAGATTTCAGGACCTGCTCCTGAAGGGTCGCCGATGGTTATTCCAATAACTGGTCTATTCATATCTACTACCTCACATCTCAAAAGAGATTTCCTATATCATCAAACTTCCATTCATAAGGTGAGGATGCGATTTCCAGGTATTTATTAGCTCTAACCTCATCCAGGAGGTTTTCAGAAACCTCTATTTCACCTATCTGTACAGTGTTTTTGATCCTAACCAATCTTACATTTTCCCTATCTATGATATTACATGTCTTCATTGCTGCCTGTATGGCCTGCCTGTCACTCTTCAGTACCATGGGTATTTTTACACTCGTGGGCACTGTAGAAGTCAGGGCATTAGGATAAGTGTGCTCAAAGGAGAACTTGTCAAAGGCTCTCTTTGTAGTAAGGTCAAGGATCCCAAGACCGTTTCCATTGCCATGGGACTTATCGGTTATGTCCAGCACTGCAATTCTCGTTATATTAGGGCCCCCGCTTGCGTATGGGGTGTGATACCTTCCTACCATGTTGGTATCAAACCCTGTGCCACTGATATCCTTGCCTATTTCATCTATAATGAGAACATCCAGTGAATCAAAGTAAATTTTGGGTGACAACCTCTTAGCCTCTTCCTGGAGCTCTGGCTCCTCGACCTCTATCTCTTCATTCCTCAATACCTCCAGCCTGCAGGTCTCATGGTAGGCATTTTCAAGTATGCCGACTGCAAATATAAGGTTTGTCTTCTTGAGCGTAACTCTTGCTATGGCAGGTATGTTCTCTGCCATCTTTCCAAAGCCCAGATTATGACAGGTATCTGCACCCTTTTGTTTCCCCAGGCCTATTGTTATCATCTTCATCAGGCCGCTTTCATAATTTCCCCTGAAGGCTACATGGGGTTTGATCCTGTTGATTATTACTATCGCATCCGCTTCATATGCGTTTTTATCTAAATATACAGGGAGGCCGTTTTCCGAAACTCCTACCTGCACAACTTCCATGGTGGCATGTATAGGAGCTCCCACATATTCTTCCCTGATGCCCATGCCTATCAACATATCCTTTTGTCCTTCAGCAGTTGCGCCTCCGTGACTTCCCATTGCAGGGACGATGAATGGATCGCCGCCCGCCTTCTTAATTTCACTTACAAGTGTCTTAACCATAAGCGGAAGATTGGTTATCCCTCTGCTGCCCGCTGCAATGGCAACCCTTTGTCCAGCTTTTATATTTGACAGCACATTCTTTTCGTATAGCTTCTTTACAAGCTGTGCCTCAACGTCTTCTACTACCGGTCTCTCAAAATGCTGCTTTACTTTTACCATCCTGGGTATTTTTATATTATCCAGCAAATTGTCTATTGTGCTCAAAATATCGCCTCCAGACATATCATCTATAACTTTATGGCAACCCTTAAAGCTTCAGGACTTGTAGCTGCAAGGTCAAAACCCTCCATCCAGTCCTCCAGCGAAAATACGTGAGTTACAAGGGGTTTTAGCTGTACTTTTCCAGCCTCGATAAGCTTTATAGCTGTTATCCAGTCATATGGCATCTGTGATATTTCACCCTTTACATCTATCTCTTTTACAATGATTTTGTAAGTATCAACGGGTGCAATAATACCGCCGCGAATTCCACCGCCTGCCCACAGGACCTTTCCGCCCTTTCTTACTATATCAAGGGATTCGTCGATTGGCTCAACAGAACCTGTATTCTCAAGAACTACATCTACACCTATACCTCCGGTAATTTCTGCAATCCTCGCACGTACATCTTCTTTCTCCACGTTTATTATATAGTCTGCTGCTCCTATTTCCTTGGCCGTCTTCAATCTGAACGGTACGTCCCTCTCAAGACCTGTCATAATTATCGGACCTGCTCCAATTGCTTTACAGACCTGGGCCATCAATATCCCTCTGGCTCCTGGTCCAAGTATTGCTACCGAGTCCCCAGCTTTTACCCCCATACGGGTTACAATGCTATGGATTGAACCTGCTGTTGGCTCTACTAAAACTGCTTCTTCAGAAGTTATGCTATCCGGAAGCTTGTGAAGCTGCCACTCAGGCCACACTGTATATTTGGCAAACCCTCCGCCTGTGACAAAGTGTGCTCTTCCTTCCATAGGAGCTATGGTATTGCATATGTTGTACCTGCCTTCTCTGCATGCCGGGCAGTGTCCACAATAGAATGTCACTATTTCACACACAACCCTGTCTCCAGGTTTAACTCTAGAAACGTTTTTCCCGGTTTCCTTAACTATTCCAACTATTTCATGACCTACCACTACTTCTTTTGAAACTGACTTAACTCCCGTCTTATCTGCCTCCCAGCGGTGAACATCACTGCCGCATACTCCGCAGTATTCTACTTCAATCAATACATCATGGGGTGCATATGGATTCTCCCCGATTTTTGGAACCGGTACATCCTTAAGCTTTAATTCATCATTTGGATGTGAAACTAAACCTTTCATCATTTCCATATCTATCTCTCCTTTAAGCATTCGCTTGTTTTCCAAATACTTTTTTGCGAATATATCCGAATAATGGTGTAGCCTGTAATATTGAGAACAGCGATATTGACAGTAATACAACCGATATAGGATTTGTTACAAATATAGCCCAGCTTCCATGGCTTATAGCCAGTGATTGGAAGAGACTTGTATCCAGCATGTTCCCAAGAATGAGTCCTACAACCATAGGTGCAGTCGGCATGTCGATCTTTTCCATAAGATATCCGAGTATACCGAATGCGAACATCATAAATACATCGAAAATACTGTTGTTTATTGCAAATGAGCCTATAACGCAAAGTATTACAATAACAGGTGCCAAAACCTTATTCTTAACCCTTGTCACTGTTATACTTGCCCTTGTAAACAGCAGACCTTCAACAAACATGAATATGTTGGACAGTAAAACTGCCCATATAAGTGTGTAAGTGATATCCGCATGCTCTGTCATCAATGTAGGTCCAGGCATTATGCCGTGAACCATAAGTCCACCCATCAATATAGCCGTTGCCGAGCTTCCCGGGATTCCAAGGGTTATAGTGGGAATCAGAGCTCCGCCGACTACTGCGTTGTTAGCTGCTTCTGATGCTGCAACGCCTTCAGGTATACCTGTACCGAACTTATCCTTATCCTTCGAGAATCTTTTTGCCTCGTTATATCCAAACCAGCAGGCAGTATCCCCACCCGTACCAGGGATAATTCCTGTAAAAATTCCGATTACGCTTGATCTTAAAATTGTAGGCATCAATGATTTCAATTCTTTCCATGATGGAAGCATCTTGTCTTTAATTGAGCTTATAGCCTTCGCAACTTGTTCATCCTTCTCAATGAGCTTTATTGCCTGAGGGATTGAGAAAAGGCCTATGAGCGCAACAGTATACGATATTCCTGAGAACAAATTCATATTTCCAAATGTAAACCTGGGAGTACCTGTAATAGGACTCATTCCTACCATAGCAAGCAACAAACCCAGGGCACCCGATAAAATACCTCTGATGGCCGAGCCCTGAGACAGGGAACCTATCATAGTTATACCAAGTACCGCAACTGCGAACAATTCCACCGGTCCAAACTGTACAGCCAGATTTCCCAACAGCGGTGCAATAGTAAGAAGCGCTATGCTGCTTAATACACCTCCTATGAGTGATGCAACAAGTGAAACTCCCAGAGCTTTACCCGCCTGCCCCTTCTGAGCCATAGGATATCCATCCATTACAGTTGCCGCTGCCGCCGGGGTACCCGGAGTCCTTATTAGAATAGCAGCGATTGATCCCCCATACATGGCGCCCATATAGAGAGATGCCAACATGCTAAGGCCTGTAGCAGGTTCCATTCCAAAAGTTACCGGAAGCAATATGGCAATTGCCATTGTGGCTGATAAACCAGGCATGGCTCCTACGAACAATCCCATAGCCGTTCCAACCGCAATGGCTAAAAGATTAGTTAAGCTTAATACATTAGTCAAACCCAATAATAAATTTTCCATAACTTATCCCTCCCTATGACATGGGGCCTAAAGGTATAGGCAGCTTCAAGAATACTACAAACAGCAGGTATACAAATGCTGTAAACCCAAGGGCTATCAACAAGATATTCCTGACCTTGGTAGCTTTAAGATAAAGATATGCTATAATAACAAAAATCGGTGTCATTATAAAATATCCCAGCGGCTTAATTGTAACTATATAGCCGAATATCATTAGAGCAAATACAACAGCCCTGGTGTAGTTTATTTCTGATACTTCATTACTCTTGCCCTCATCCCTAGCTTTCTTTTTCTCAGTCCTGTAGGCTTCAATCAACATAGCTATGGACAGCAGTATTATTATCACTATAAGTATTCTGGGCAGCAGATACCCTGCAGGCTTAAGCTTCAATGTGTTGAAGTAAAATAACACTGATAGAGCTATGACACCTATGGCTGCAATTAAATATTTTATAAAGCCCTTCATAAGAGCAATCACCTCTTATCACATATTCATATTAATTGTCAGGAGAGGCTTTAACCTCTCCTGTTTGTTTATTGTACTATTATTTATTAGCGTACTGGTCTTTTACTTCATCCCATATAGCTCTAAATGCAGTCTCTTGATCTTTTAAGTATTTTCCATACTCGTCACCAATCATCATATCAACAGGAAGTGCCCTGTCAGCAGCAGCCTTTAAAAATTCAGGATTCTTGCTCATTTCCTCAAAAGCTTTGAGAAGTTTTTCCTTAACATCTGCAGGGATTCCCTTTGGTGCGCTGTATCCTCTTGATGAACCGGAAACAACATTGTAACCTAACTCTTTAAGAGTTGGTACATCTGGGAGCATTGGGTCTCTCTCTTCAGCGAAAATAGCAATTGCCTTTAAATTGCCTGCATCTACCTGTGGATATGTAATCCCAAGGTTATTAAAGCTTGCATCAACTTTGTTGGCCATTGCAGCCTGCCATGATGGACCGTCTCCATCGAAGGGTACCATCTGGAACTTGAAGCCTGTTTTCTTTTCAAGAATAAGAGTTGTAAAGAAGTCGTCACCGCCGATGCCTGAGTTTCCAACAGTTACCATTCCCGGATTTGCTTTTACAGCATCAAAGAATGATTTTGCATCTTGGTACTTGCTGTCCTTTCCTACTACGATGATGCCTGGGTCTGTAACTACATTTGCAATTGGCTCTAATTCATCAATTGTGTACTGTATTTCTGAGTTCATAATGTAGTTGGTCATAAGCATTGGGGTATTTGTAATACTTATTGTGTATCCATCATTCTTTGTGGACTTGCATAACTGATTCCACGCAATAGCTCCTGTAGCTCCAGGAATGTACTGGTTAACAAAGCTTTGACCTACAATTTTCTGGAGGAATGGCTGTGTCAACTGTGCGAGAGTGTCGCTGCCGCCGCCGGCTTTAAATCCCTGAAGTACAGTTATAGGTTTCTCCGGGTATTTGGTTTCAACTTTTTCCGGTGCTGCTGGTGCACTAGCTGCCGGCTCGCTGGGTTTCTGACCGCAGGCTGCCATAGCAAGGACAAGCGCAAAAACCAATAGTAATGATAAAACTTTTTTATAAGACTTCATAAAATTACCCCCTCTTTATTTTTTTATGTCCACAAACTATAAGAGCAAAAGCCATGCCAATTTTAAGAGTTTTATAAGAATATTCATTATCTCCCGTAAATTGGCTAATTCACAATAATATCACACCTATAATAGATCTTTAAAACGTATTAATGCATATAGTCAAAGAGTGAGACAAAAACAATGTTGCAATATACAACGTTTACTTGTGCATTTTAAAACACCTGCTGTATATTGCAACAAAATTATCTGAAGATTAACAATATTGCCCCATACCATTAGGCTATATTTCCTTCATCTTTCTCCATATGGTTGTCCTGTCTACGCCAAGAAGGCTTGCCGCTTTTGACATACTGCCGCCTGCAGCATCCAGCGCTTCTTTTATGGCAGTTGCTTCTATTTCCTTTAGGGTCATACCATTATATACATGGTTTGTAGTTGTCTTTACATCATTTTTAAGATTCCCCATATCCTTAACGTCAATATACCTTCCCTCCGCAAAAGCCATAGCCCTTTCGATTATACCCTTAAGCTCTCTGACATTGCCCTGGTAATCCATATTGACCAGGAGATTCTTAGCTTCTTCTGTCAAACCTACTATATCCTTTCCCATTTTCTGAGAATACTTCCCTATGAAGGTTCTAACCAATAATAGTATATCCTCTTTTCTTTCCCTGAGCGGCGGAACTGTCAGTGTCAGAATGTTGAGCCTATAAAACAAATCCCTCCTGAATTTGCCCATTTCAACGTCCTTTTTCAAATCCACATTGGTCGAGGCTATTATCCTTACATCTACGGGTATTACCCTGTCATCTCCAATTCTCATAACCTCTTTTTCCTGAAGCACCCTCAAAAGCCTGGACTGTAGATTAAGAGGCATGTCCCCTATCTCATCCAAAAAAACTGTTCCGGTATGAGCCATTTCAAAGAGCCCCATCTTCCCACCTTTTCTTGCCCCCGTAAAAGCTCCTTCAGCATAACCAAAAAGCTCGCTCTCCAATAGGTTCTCAGGCAGAGCAGCACAGTTTATCGCAACAAAAGGACGCTTTGACCTGGGACTTGCATTGTGGATACTGTTGGCAAACAACTCCTTACCTGTTCCGGTTTCACCGAGGATGAGGGCTGTGGTTGAATCCAGCCTTGCATATTTTTCCGCCTTTTCTACAGTTTCTGCCATTGACCTGCTTTTAAATTCTATGTCATCAAAGCTGTATTTTGCTACAAGCCCTTTTTGATATAATTCTCTTCGTATCTTATGTTCGAGCTTCTGTATCTGGGTAACATCCTGAAATGTAGCGACAGCCCCAATAGTCTTATTATCTACAACAACCGGAAAACTACTGGAGGCAATGACAGTATCGCCGACGCGCTGCAGTTCTCCAATCTGTGATTTGCCCGTCCTTAAAACTTCAAGGAATCTTGTATTTGTTAATACTTCATTAACAGGCCTTCCAACTGGCGATTCTGCTTTGTCAAATATCTGCTCCGCCATTTTATTAAATATTGTGACATTTTCCTTATAATCCACTGCCACAATTCCATCGCTGATAAAATCCATTATAATGCTAAACCTCTTAGCCTTTGCTCGTTCTTCCGTCCTTATCTGCAAAGCTCTTATGGCTTCGTCGATAGCAGACAAAATGGCTTCCCTGCCCGATGCTATAAGATGCCCTTTAAGTCCCATATCCCTTACAGTCTTTATTCCTATAGCATCTCCCACAAACTCTTTAACGCCTTTTGATGCCACCTGGAATACCTGTCTTGGGGCTTCGTCCTCACTATTGAATATTACTTTATATAGATTTAAGCCCAAAACCTCAGTCAACGTATCAATACCAAATACTACGTTTCCATACCCCACTATACCAATAGGATCTTTATTGTATTTGAGATCCTTAAAAGCCCTTAAAATATCAAATGCTGTGACCTGTATCTCAACAACAGGTATCTCAACAACTTGCTTTATTGCCTGAAATGTGCCGCCACGGGTAATAATAACCTCAACGCCGTTTCTCTCCGCCTCCTTAGCAATCCTTACTCCGTTACTCAAGTTTCCTTGGACTACATCTACATTAAGACTATTTTCCTTTACGATTCTCTCTGCTGTTTCCTTTAAATCTTCATAAGGAGCAATTAACAAAATATTATTCATAAGCGAGTTGACAATAAGTCCTACCCTCCTTTAGACTGATTCATAAGAGCTATGAATGTCGAGTTTGCCTATAATTATACATTAATTCTAAATTATATTCAAACAGAGCCCTTACATAAACTGTTGATACCTATATACAGTCAGGCATAGAAAAAACCGTGTAAAATCTACGATTATACACGGTTTTTTCTAGACGTTCCAGAGGTTTTTTGCCATAATCCCTTTTTATTTTCTCTTCATTCTCCTTGACACAAATAGCCCCACCACCGTAAGCACTCCTATTACAATCAGATATGGTATTGCAGCCACCAGTACTATGAAAGTCTTCTCCAGTCCCACAACTACATTGTTTATTGCTTTTATGAAGCCTTGATATGCCTTCTCCCACATCCCGGGAACATCCACGCTCTTAAGCTCTTCCGGCTTAAGTTCTCTCATGTATATATGAATAGTGGAAAGCTGAACCAAATTATCCCAACGCTTGAGGTTTCCTGAGTAAAGATCTATATCCGTCCTTACTCTATTAAGCTCAGTCTCAATCCTCAGTATTTCATCTACATTCTTGGCCTTGGGCATAAGCTGCTGCAGGCTTTGCTCCTGTATCTTCAGGTTATCCACCCTGGCTGCTGTATCCCTGTATTCTGCTGTTATGTCACTACCGTTAGTATTCTCATTGACCAGCTTACCCATGCCCTTTATATTGTTAAATATGCTCTCAAACTTATCTTCAGGCACCCTTACAGTCATGTTTGCATACTTCTCTGTAGCTTCCTTGGTTGTAGTGCTTCCATTAGCGTCTTGCATCTGTGGTATCGTGACATTATCTATCTGAGAATTCTCTACAAAACCTCCACTGCTTTCAGTCATCTGCTTTATATCGGTGGTCGCTTTGTCTACACTCTCTACATTGACGGATATGTTACCGGTTCTGATAACCATTCTGCCGGACCTTGAACCTTCAATTGCCTGGCTGGGTGCCGCTTTGCTCGCCAGAATACTTTCATTGAAGTCCGCACCTATGGAATTTCTTGCAACCCCTGCATTTTCCTCCGGTGCTATTTGAGATTGATCCGCCGCAGCTATCTCATACTGCTTATCTTCGGCTTTTTTCATCTTAGCGTCTGAATCAAAATAGCTTGGTGGCGCAGCAGGTGCCGGAGCAGCAGGTGCTGTTTCTCCGCCATAACCCGGAGCAGAATCCGTCCCCTGTGACATTTTCATATTACTATCAAACAGCAGCGATGAGCCACCTATTCCAATTGCAATTACCAGCGCTGCAGCAACAAGTCCTGTAGCCATTTTCATACTCTTGTTCCCCAGGAAGCTGCCAAAGAAATTCTTTTTCTTCTTCTCCTCAACCAGCCTTTGGTGAAGTTCCGTCCTGAAGTTTTGAGGCAGTTCAATTTCTTCGAGATTGCCGCATACAGCTATTATATCAAGCATGCTCTCGTATTCTTCTCTGCATTGCTCGCACTCTGCAAGGTGTTTTTCCAATTCGGTTTTTTCTATATCATTTAAGTCCTTATCTATATATGAGGATATCATATTCCTTATCGTTTCGCACTTCATAACCTTCTACCTCCCTTCACCAAATTAGACTCTATTTTCACAGGAAAGTTCCACGCTTGATTTTAACCGTTCCCTCAACATATTTCTTGCCCTGTTGATTCTTGATTTTACCGTGCCCAGGGAGCAATCCAGTATATTGGATATTTCCTCATAGCTGAAGCCCTGTATGTCTCTTAACACTATGACACTTCTATAATCCTCATTCAGCTCGCTTATTGCGCTCTTTATGAGCTCTCTCTGTTCAACCCTCTCATAAACACTCTCAGGGGTTTCCTTATCCGAGCATAACTCCATGTGCAGCTCACCGCTGTCTGTTTGTATGGTGCTGTCCATGGATACGTACTTTTCGTTCTTCCTGCGCCTTAACTCATCCAGGCACACATTGGTCACAATCCTGTACAACCATGTGGAAAAGGACGATTGTCCTTTAAAATCCTTTATAGACCTGAATATCCTGAGCAGCGCCTCTTGAGCCATGTCCTTCGCATCTTCCTCGTTTCCCATGACACGATAAGCAATATTGTATGCTCTTTTATCATAGGAGCTTATCAGGAGTTCAAAGGACTCAACATCTCCAGACTGGCTCTTTTTCACTAATAGCTTCTCCAGATCACTCACAGCATTTCCCCCTTCCGCTTCTTCAATAAATCTATCACCTATATGTTTTGCGCTAAACATTTTATATTAAATTCAGAATGTGCAAAACATTTTCCTTGCTTTATATGTTGCTAAAAATACATTATCGATAGTACAAAAGCAGATGCTTCTACTGCTTTTGTAAATGATAAATCTTTTTCGCAGCATATATAATATACATTCGCATATAAAAACCAAATTTTGGTGTCCTTCGGTAAATTATACCATATATAATATAACAAGGCATCAATATATGCCTGCGTCTATTAGACGAGACTTTTGAAATTAAGTTCCAAATATTTAGAAGAAATTTTTTATGCTTATAAAAAAACAGTAGTATTATTTACTACTGTCTAAAATCTTCATATTATTAAGTTCTATGAAACAATTAGTTTTCCTTCATCTTTATATCAATTACAGTACCAAAAATATTGGATGCATAGTCATAGTCTTCCAGAAAAATCTCCAAATCGATGTTTTCAGAGATATTCTCCCCTTGCGTAAAAAAAGCTTCCATGCCCCAATCGGTTTTCTCACGAATGCTGTAGGCAGCTTCCGCACTAAGCACCAGTCTTCCATCAATATTGTCTGTTCTGAAATATTTATTATCAAACCTTAAGAAAGTCGGCAGCCTCAAATCCACAACTCTGTACCGGGAGTCAGTATTTTTATGACCGTCCAAAGCTGTGGCGATATTGTCCACATTCACACTCCAGACATTCTTCCTTTTGAGCTTCATTATTCCTTTATCAAACAGTCTAAGATCAACAGAGTCTTCGGAATACTCATACCCAAGCTGCCTGACACTTTCCACCGCTATGAAGTCCACTTTGTCATAGTCTCCATAGTTCATACCTGCAAAAGCTCCATTGACCTTAATGATTTTCATGCTTATATATGCATTGCCGCCGGCTTTATCATAGCTCATACTCCCGCCAAATTCCTTTACTGTTTGTGTAAGGTTGATATATATGGTTCCTTCCAATTCCTTAATTCCTATATCAAAGAGCCCTGCTTTTTCCGGAGTCAGTCCTAGCACATCCTCAGCCGCCTTATAATTTACATATATTTCACCCTGCTCTTCCCAAGCATCACAGGTTATCAGGCTATTGTTCAAAAACACTCCAACACCCTGAGATATCGCAAGGGGCTTACTGAAAGGCTTTTTCAAAAGCTCTTGGGCTTTTTTCACTAACTCTTCAGGAAGCTCCATTTGATTTAGTTTCTCTATCAGCAGCTTATAGCCACCAGCTCCTGCTTTATAACCATCCGGATATAAGATTGCAACTGCATTTCCGGAATATTTATCTTCAAATTCTCTTACCCTGTCATATTTAATTGCAACAGGAGTATTCAAAGGTACCAAGGTATACACTTCCGCTACATCCCTATTGTACATTCTGATGCAGCCGGCAGATGCGTATGTACCTATGGAATCCGGCCTATTATTGCCATGGATGCCAATGCTTTTTGTAATCCCTATCCACCTTACACCCAAAGGATTCTGAGGTCCCGGAGGCACTACATCATCTTTGTTTATCCAGTAAGGGTTGACAGTCTTATATACCACAGTGTATTCTCCTTGAGGGGTGGGAGTTGACTGCTTCCCAACGCATACCGGGTATTCCTTAAGCATAACGCCATCTTTATATAGGCTTAAGGTACGTGAAGGCAGGTTTATTTCAATGCTTGCCTTCCCTGCCGTACTGTCTGCCGACACCAGATTAAAACAAACGAAAACAATAAGTGCAATAAAAAAAGACCTCTTCAAAACCAATTCCTCCTTTTATATAAGTACCTTATGGCGCAGAACACCAAAACCTGCGGTATTCAGATTATTGACAACCAGTAAAATACTTATTCATCCAAAACCGCGCACAAACTATATGTATTATCCATAGGGCACAATTATTCGGATTTTGCCAAGATTGGCCTCAAAAAAAGAAGCCCGGAAAGTCAATATGACTTTTCCAGGCTTAAGCTTATATTTTCACACTTCTACATTCCTGCTCTTGGCATATGGGTGAAACAGCGATGTCACAACCTTCAGGTCCCTATTTATAATTGCTGTGGCATGGTGTAGAAAATCCCTCGCTATATAGTATCTAAGGTCAATGAATTTGAAGACATAATTGCCTTCGTTCTTTTCGCAATCAACATGAAATATTGGAGTAAACTGACTGAAAAATCTAGCAATCGGCGTATCTATGGCAAGCTTGTACAGCTCTTTCTCTATATTCTTCTTGACGTCTATTATTTTGAACCTTCTTGGGAATATATTTACTTCCCCGATTACCTTTTCTGTCCCTGTGCTTAAGATAAAATGCCATTTAATAAGTCCGATCATAGATGGCATTATTCTGAAGTTTAGCGGTCTGTATTCGCCTCCCAGACTCTCAAAAGCAATTCCTTTTGCCAGCTTCTTCATCAACTGCCGAAGTATTAGATAACCGGTAAATACGAGAACTGCAGTGTAGGGTGGAATAATGCTTCTTGTGTAAGGCAGAATAATAGTCAGACATAAAATTATAAGCATTGGATCATAAATCAAAAGTAGGTCAAGAGTAATGCGCTTTTTGTTCAAAGGCCACAATACCTGTGCACCGTATGAATTGGTAATATCCAAAGCAATATGGGAAAAGCAGCCCAGCAATGTAATCTGGAGAACCTTCCAAAGCTCTATATTGCCGAAAAGCAGCCAAAGCAGACCTGTCAGCACTCCTGCATATACAAACATCATTGGTATAGAATGAGATATACCTCTATGATTTTTTAAATATACATAATCACCTTTAAGCTGCATTATAATATCCCCATCCGGAATAATCGCACCTGCCACACAGCCTATTATCGCAGGATTTGAAAGTGCTAAAGGCTCCCCAGCCAAAACAGCTATGCTCAATCCCACAACTGCGTGTGTAATTGGATCCATCTAAATATCGACCTCCACTCAACTTTAGTTTACATAAAATTATAACACAAAACATAATAATTTTTAATTGTAATATTTGCAAATGTAGAAAGCTGTAGTACACTATATGTATAGGCACGATTTATGTATACAACTATGGGAAGTTGTTACCCTCAGCAATGTTAAATATTAGTATTGATTTTTAAGTGTTTATATGATATCATATTTTACGTGGCTAAAGGCCGGAGTGGCGGAATGGCAGACGCACATGACTCAAAATCATGCGGGAAACCGTGAGGGTTCGAGTCCCTCCTCCGGCACCATCTTTAAACTTAATACATAAAAAATTAAAGCAACGAAAACCGTTGCTTTTTTTCATGTTCTGGATTAAAGAGCCGCATCTAAAGGTTAATGCCAAGCCACTCAAAATAAGAACAGCCATGTCATAGCCACATATGAGTATACATAAATTGATGGTACTAATCCGCTATGCCTAAGAAAAATCTAACGCCTTCCAAAGGCCCTCCTTGGCCCTGGAAGGCTTACTCGGCGTCTGCCTCGTATACGATTTTTCTAAGGCTCCGCTTCTAAGTACCATTAACAATTTATGTATAAGCACATTTAGGCTATTGACATGGCTGTTCTACCCATCAGTTACTCTCGTGGGGCATTTTATGTAACGATTTAGGGGAGCATTAGCTTTGTATGTCAGTGAACAATTATAAGTAATATTGAACGACTAGGCTAAGGAGTGAAAGTGCCAGGCACCAATGGCACCTAAAAATAAAGAGGGCAAGGGGACATACCTGTCCCCTGGTTCCGCAGGTATTGCATAATCTCATGCAACATGGTAAAATTTGGTTAAAACAATGGTGGTGAAATAAATGGCTACTAGATGTCCTTATTGCTCAAAACAAGCAGTTCCTTTATGGAAAAAGTTCATAATGGAAAGTAAACCTGTACGTTATACCAAATGTCAAAGCTGTGGGAAACTACTTGTACTATCAGATAAGTGGCTTACTATATATGTCCTTTCTTTAATTGCATTTTTCTTTGCAGCCGTTTTACTAACATATTTTAGTGTACTTCCAATGCAAATAGGCATAAAACTTCTAGTTGTATATTGTATTGTCACTATTCCATTTTTTATTATTATGGTACCTTTAAAGCCTTACAAATGAGTCTGTGTACGTTGCATAAGAATAATAAAGTGCCAGGTACATAGATTAGGTTAAGCCCTAGAATGACATTAACAACCTAATAACCTACGTACCTGGGAAACCTCCGAAAAAAGGTCCTTAAAAACATGAGTTCCCCTGCATTTGTATGATTATTCACCAGATTACACCCGCGAACTCTAATA
>FWPV01000252.1_pt1 | contig 182401 bp, 146 predicted proteins | sample 2228371 | NCBI WGS metagenome assembly FWPV01 (sample SAMEA103939776, study PRJEB20133) | metagenome | reverse complement strand
TTCTTGGCAGAAACTTGTCAATTTGTGTTTGGTTTAAAGAGAAATAAGCAAGTACAAAAACACCTACGCTTAATAATGCTCCTAAAAGTGCCGAAATTATATTTTTTTTCATCTGTCTATTGTTCATCGTAAGTCATACCTTATCAAGTCAACGTTTTTTTAAACCTTCACACTTAGTTCCGAAGTCTCAGAATAAAATTATTGAATTTTCTTGAAGAAACAACAGTGTTTTTTCTGAAGTTATAAAGTACCTCACTCAACAAATATTGGTTAGTTATGCGCCATCAAATTTTTGAACCGTAAAAATGTAGTTCAAAAAAATATCGAGGCTATTAAAGAACTAAAAAGGTTGCTTTATTTTTTTTAAATGGAGTTGTGCAACAGCTACCGATGTTAGCAGCTATTATTTCTTTTCTTGTTTGTAAATTTCTAAATTTTTTATATCGTATTTTAGCTCAAAAGTGTAAGGTATTTTTACGTCAATCGAGTCGTTAATTCTCATTTGAATTTCCTTTTTTATTGGGTATGTGTCCTGAGTTTTATTGTGTTCATAAAAATAACTAACTAAGATTGTCATAATGAAAAATGAAACAAATAAAATTATTCCGTTTCTAATTAGGGTAAATGCTGCGTATGTGTAATTTAATTTTTGAACATAAGTTAATTCGTTCAGCTTTTGACTTTTAATCAACTCTTTTAGAAAATCGGTATCAGATTTATTTTTGATTAATTTGTAGCATTCTTCAGTGATTTCTATTTCCGTCTTAATAACATTAAACCTTCGAATGTTTATTGCTTGCAAAGTTCTAATTGTTCCAAAAACAAAATATATAATGCTTATACACAGAACAAGCAAAGCAATAGTTTGAGGTATATTTGTTTCAAGATTATTAATATAATTCAAAGAAAAAGTAATTGCAGTAATTGATACAGTAATGATGAATAAAAGAGATTTTGCCTTGTCTTCAAGTAGCTTTTTTCGTTCGTTTTGCTCTTTAAAGTCAGTTTTAACTTGTTCAATGTATTCTTTTTCTTGATCTGCTTTAATTGCAGTTAAATCAACATCATAATTGTTCTGTTTGTCATAGTTTTTAGCAACTATGTTATTTGCGTATGATGCATAAAATCCCGGAAAGATATGCTGTAATATGAAGTATTGTATCTTAGTCATTTGTTAGAGACTTTACAATTAGTTTATCAAAATCAAATTTTGTATTTTTTTGTAACCACGACCATTCTCCAGTAGGATTAATTTCTATGAAGTAGTAGTCATTGTTATGAAGAACTAAATCAATTGCTCCAAAATTCAAATTGAGTTTTTTTGTGTAGTTTATACAAAAGTCCTGAACTGATTTTGGTAACTCAAAAATAGAATAGGTCAATTCATTCTTATATCTTCTCCAATCTTCGTCAATTTCTTTGTCACTTGTAATCTTTATTGCAACTACGTCATTTTCTACAATGGTAACTCTGATGTCAGTTTTAGGCACTAAACCTTGTTGAATAAAAAATGGTGAAGTGTATTTCACTTCTTCTAATTCGTTCTTTTTGTAAATTTCAGTATAAACAAAACCTTCGTTTTCTCCACTACTAACGATAGCTGTGTCTATTGATTTTATTGCTTGAAATTCAAATGTAGAATTTCGTGTAACATTGGAAACTATTGTCTTAGGTATTTTGATTCCTAATTTGTTTGCAATAAATAATTGATATGGTTTTATTTCTGCTTTGTATATGTCAGTCGGGTTGTTTAACCATTTTACATTTTCAAATACGCACAAAGAACGGACGAAAGCTGCCCATTGCGTTCTAATTAGCTGTTCATCTTCAGATAACCCTTCTTGGAAAATGTCTCTTAAAAAAGTTGGCGCACGGTAATAAATAGATTTTAGATATTCAGTAGAAATTGTAAAAGAGTAGCCGTTATATGTAGCTTTTAATTCAGGTTTGATAGGGTCAAAGTCAATCGTGTAGTCTTTTAATTCATCACGATTAATTCTTATAAATTCAATGCCTTGATTGGCTAACTCAACAGCAATAAAGTCCGTAGAAAAATCAAAACGATTTGATATTAACAACACTTTTGGAAACTTCATTATTGTCCTTTTTGGTCTTCGCCTGTTTCAACATCTTCTTTCTTTGTCCCCAATGCTTTGAAGTCTTTCGCAAAAATTAGCAATGACTTGTCAATGTTGCTTACCCAAGCACCAACCAAACTGTCAAAGGAAAAACCTTTTGGGGCTTCAATTTCTTTTCTCTGTTTGTATTTCAGAGCCTTTTGTAACAAGATATGTTTCATAATTCTTTTTTATTGTCCTTTATTGTCTTCGCCTGTTTCAACGTCTAATTTCTTTGTTCCTTGAGCTTTGAAATCGTCTGCGAATATCAATGGTAGTTTACTGGTGACGTTAAACCATGCACCTAAGATTGAATTGTAAACATAGTCCTTTGGCGGATTTATGTCTTTACGCTTTCTGTATTCAAATGCTCTGTTTAAAAGTATGTGTTTCATTATCGTATGTGGGTAGTTTTATAATAGCTGCTAACTTAAATATATATGCACCACAATTCCTTCTTTCCACCGAATAATAGCGCTATAAGCACAATACGGTGCACGTTTATCCGCTTATAAACGAATATATGTTTCGTACTATTTTTAATAATAGGAGATGAGTTTGGGCTAAGGGTGTTCATGTAATTTGGGCTAATTGGTTAATACAAATACGTTATTTGTATTTAAAAAAGCAAGTGGTTTTATGCCGGTTGTATCTAACGGAATTGATTTTATCAAGATGGTGGCATTTCGTATCTACTTTTTACCACCTAGGGCAGTTATCAAGGAATACTTGACAACTGAATTGTTATAAATTAAACAACCTAAAACACTCAACCCATAAACGTTTTGGCACAACCGCCACGGGTAATATTGCCTTCTTGTAACACAATATCGGTATGAAGAAATTGTGCCGCAGCCCTCGATTCTTTTACCTTTACAGCACTGCGGGTCATCATGTCTGTTTCAAACCCGGTTAATACCTGTGCTCTTAATCCCACCTCACGCCATTGGGTTGATGATTTACAATGGATGTAAATGCTTCTGGCCAGTGCCAGTGCATCGAGTAATGCTTGGTTTGCACCTTGTCCTTTAAACGGACTCATAGGATGTGCGGCATCGCCAATTAAAGTTACCGGGCCCGCATTTTTTAGCCATTCGAGTTGCAACAACGCTCTATCATAAACTGGGTAGCCCGATATTTGTGCAGGTTGTGTGGCGGCTAAAATTGTGGGTATGGGTTCGTGCCAATTTAACCTGCGCATGGCTTCTTCTTTAAGCGCACTTGGCCCTTGAGCGCTCAACGTTTTAGCTTCTTCTTCATCCATCGGGAAACTTAATTGCCACATTACTGATTGTGCATCGTAAGGCATCATATAAATGCGCTCGTGGCCATTAGCCGTTTGAAATACCGTGGCCGAATCAAGCAAAGTGCTTTGTATGTGTTGCAATGCACTTAGCGGACAAATACCCAAAACAACTATACAACCCAAATATTGCAATGGGGTAGTGTCATCGCCAATTAGCATTTTACGCACGGCACTTCTAATTCCATCCGCACCTACCACCAAATCGGCAGTGGTGTGTTGTAACTTGCCATCAACCAAAAAACTTAGTTTGCTTTTGTTTCCATCAATAGTTTTTATGTCGGAAAGTTGATGTCCCCATTTTATCTGTGCATGTTGGCCAAGTTGATTAAGCAAGGCCAAACGTAACTCTTGGCGGGCAATGTGTATGTTGTGTACGTTATTTTTACGTGGTGCAGCATTAGGGTTGGTTTCCATCCATTTGCGCATGCCCCATTCGCCAACCACTTTACCTTCTGGCGTGTGTACCACGTGTTTGGTAGAAACCACACCGGCATGCAAATTTAAAACCCCTAAACCAGCCATGGCTTTACTTGCCTGCTGTAAGGTTAGTCCATAACCTTGCGAACGTGCATCAAAACTATCATCTCGCTCGTATAAAGTAAATGGAATGCCACGGTGCAAGCAAGCAACTGCAAGTGCCACACCACCAATTCCGCCACCAATTATGGCCACATGTGGGTATTGGTTAGGGTTTGATGTAGGGGATTCAAAAGTTGGATTTATTCCCTTGCCATTGCATGTTAAACAATTTTCTAAATGATATTTAGGTGTTTTAGCTTCAGTATTTTCAGGTGTTTGTAATAATGTGATTTTACGTTTTTTTGCGTTTTTAACCAATCGGTATTTTTTACCTAATCCTTTACAATCATCGCAAACTGCCCAATTAGAAATATACTGTTGCTCCATTTATACTTAAAACTCAATAATCACCACTAATTGCGGCAATTAATTAACCGCAAATATAAGGTTGTAATTGCTTGAATGTATAAATTGGTTGATGCAGTAGATAACAATAGTCTTGAAATCAATATTTAAAACCTGAGTGATTTGGCTGTTTCTAATAGTTTTTGGGCTTCCTGCCAAGTTGGAAGTTTATCAGCATCAATGGTTAATGTTTTAATTTCTTTGGCAATCTCTTTGCTCATTTTCATGGCATCAAGGTGCGCGCCACTTCTTGCAAATGCTTTCAATTCATCATCGTTATTCCACAAAGTCATGGTGTAATGTTTTGTCCAAACACCTCTTTTTTTTAAACTCGCGGCAATTGGTAGCCTTCAGTTGTTTAACAATACGTAACGCTTTTACCGACAATGCAAAAAACTTTAGAGGACCTTTAAGTTCAAGATATGTAATGGTAACTTTCATGCTGATTGTTGTTTAAAGATGGGCAGTAAATAAATGCAATTACCGTTTTTTCATGGCATTAATAACCATATCGCGGTCGGTTTCATCCCAATACTCTTGCATATCCATGTTTACTTTTATCACCTTAACCTTACAGTTTTTGTTATTACGTGCTTGGTCTTCCCAAATTTTAACATGGTCTTTATTTAATTTACCGGCCCAAACTGTCCAATAAATCAATACGTAAAAATCGGCATCGTAAGTAGGTTGTATAAAATCACCTTTTAAGTTTCTGCACTTAGATAAGGTTGTTTGCAGGTTTGGCGCCTCGGGCATTTTATAGGTTTGATTTAAAGCCAATGCCGGAATAAAATCAAACAAACCGGCATTACAAGAGGTATCGGTTTCACGGTATTCTATGTAATTACCATTTTTATCATATATGTCACAATCAGGTATGCCTTTACCTTTTAAGGTTGGTAAAAAATCTTTACCATTTACGGTAACAATATTATTGGTATCAAGGTTAAACTTTATTGCTTTTTTTATGATGCTGTTTTCATTTTCAATGTCAGGGTTTTTAATGCCATACATCATCATTAAAATAGGCTGGCAGCCCGACAATACAGCAACAAAAGCCAATACAAGTAATTTACTTTTAATCATTATAGTTAGGGTTTTGCTTGATTAGTATGGATGTAAAACTGCTGAAAATAATTTGTAATTACAAGTCCTAATCAAGCAAACCTACCGGCTATTGTTGATGTATACCAAGGGTGTAAATTTTATCAATCCACTTTTTGCGGTAACTTTCTTTTGATAAACGAACAGGGCCAATATTGGTAACTTTTACAGGTGTAATGCCACAGAACTCTAATGTGAGTTTTTTCATAGCATTATTGCTGGGTTGCCTATAAACAAGCCAGTAGTACCAAGCCGGCTGATCCATGGTGGAGATGATACGCGCAGTTTTTCCGGTAAGTAATTTATCCCACCAAACCGAGTTTTCTCTTTTCTTAAAAGCAAATCCAGGTAAAAACAATCGATCGATAAAACCCTTTAAAATAGCAGGCAACGAACCCCACCAAACCGGATAAATCCACACCAAATGGTCGGCCCATTTTATGTTATCCCATGCTGTCAATAAATCTTTTTCTAAATCTGTTCTTTTGCGATAACCGTATTGTAAGTTTGGGTTAAAGTTTAGGTCCGAAACCACAATTTCTCTGACTTCTGCACCAGATAAAACCGCTCCTTTTTTGTACGCATCAAATAAAGCAGCGCAGTAGCTTTCCTTATCAGGATGCCCGTTAATGACCAATATTTTTTTCATGTGTTATTGTATTAAACTGATGGGTTGACATCGTTATTTATTTTCATTTATCAAAAAGATGTTTCGACCAATTATAATCAGATACTTGGCAGGATAGTTTTTTTGAGTATGATTATAACAGTGGTGGTATGATGTTGCTTTAACTGGCGCAGATAATACATTAACCAAAAAGCAAAGAACGTATGTAATTTTTTGCTCGTGTTGTTGGTGCTTAAATTGCTGAGTAGTTACAGTTATCAAAATCAAACCAAATAATACAACTTCCTTTCGCATACCATCTTTTTGTTGGTGGCGCAAAACTAAAATACCCAATACTGTTGCGTGTTAACTAAAGTTAAGAAATAACTATACTTTATCTTTTTCTATGATTCGTGCCCTCAAACGGCTTAATGACGGGGGACTGATACCCAGGTAACCGGCTAACTGATTTTGAGGTACACGTTGCATTAAATCAGGACGTTTTTGTAATAAGTTAATATAACGTTGTTCGGGCGATGAGGTTTTAAAGGCGTCAAAATCCATTTGTTGTTTAGCCAACAATTCTTCCGACATCAACCTACACATGGTTTCAAACTTGGGAAAATTTGCAAAAATTTCTGCTTCCATTTTAGTGTTTGAAACGGCAAGTATAGCGTCTTCAACAGCGGCTACATAATATTCAGATGGTAGATTAGTTAGTGCGCACAAAGGGGTTAAGCCTTCTTGTTCGGTATAAAATGCGGTGGTTTTTTCTTCTCCATTAATAACATAGTAGGTTCTGATACATCCTTTTAAAACAAAATATCCGTTTTTAGAAACCTGTCCTTCTTTTAGTAATAGCTCTCCTTTTTTAACAGTTTTAAATAAATCGAGCTCAACCAATACATCCTGTTCTTGTTGATTAAGGGTTACATATTTTGATATAAACTGAATTAACAAATCCCGCATTTTGTTTAAACTAAGTGCAGTGCGAAGTTGATGTTTAATTGTGACTAAACCGACACTTATTTGTTAAGACAACAATTTTAATAGGCAACGTAAAGCTCTTAAAAACCCTGTACTACCCAAAAATACAAGGGCATACCCAAGGTAATATTAATAGGGAAGGTAATGGCCAGTGCCATAGGCAAATATAAACCCGGGTTTGATTTTGGTGCTGATATTTTCATAGCAGCTGGTACCGCGATGTAAGAGGCACTTGCAGCTAAAATAGCAAACATAAATCGGTTAGTGACATCCTGCGTTACATAAGAGCTAAGTAATGCAAATAAACAACCATTAACCAGCGGTATAATGGCAGCAAATATAAATGGGAATGCACCAAACGAAAAGAATGCTTTAAGTTTTTTGCCGCTGGTAATACCCATATCTAATAAAAATATGGCCAAAAATCCTTTAAATAAATCATTGGTAAATGGTTTGATACCTTCGGCTTGTTTGGCATTGGACAAAAAACCAATCACTAAACTTCCTAAAATTAACAACACGCTTCCATTGGTTAAAGAGTGCTTTACTACACTCGGAATTTTAATTTTGGTGCTTGCTTTTTCTTTGTTAAACATAGATATGAGCAACAAACCAATAATAATTGCGGGCGATTCCATTAAAGCCATAATCGCCACCATGTGGCCGTGTAAACCCATTTGATGGGATTCTAGGTAGGATACAGCCGTTACAAAAGTAACCGCACTAACCGATCCGTAAGATGCGGCAATGGCGCCTGCATCAAATACATTTAACCTGCGTTTAAGTATAAAAAAAGTATACAATGGAATAAGCGCAGCTATGCATATTCCAAATAACATCGACCAAATGATTTCGCTACTGAATGCCTCGTGTGATAACTCTTGTCCACCTTTAAAACCAATTGAAAACAATAAATACAATGAAATGAATTTTGATGAGTTGGCCGGAATTTCCAGATCGCTTTTAAGTGATACCGCAATAATCCCCAAAACAAAAAACATTAACGCAGGGTTGGTAAGGTTTTCTAGGAGTAAATCTAAATTCATGTAGTTTTAGTTTTTAATTTAAGGGAAACGGGTTAAATGTAAAGCATAGTAAAATGAGGTGAGGTATAAATAATTGCTGCAATTAACCATTTACATTTTGTGTGGTGCAATTTTGGTGATTTTAAAACATAAGTTTTTATTTATAATCAATATGTTTATTATTAATGTTATTTATGAATAAGAGGCTTTGTAAATGGAAAGAGGCGCCTAGGCGCCTCTTATTTAGTAAAAACGATAAGCCGGGTTCTGTTACACTCCGTTACCGGAGTGTGCCTGTCATTTATCTGGCTCCAACTTCGCAGCAGGAGTCTAGCAGCCTACCCATTACGAAAGTGCGAGCCACACTTTGTATTGCATTACTGCAACACCTCGTAACCTATTTGGCCTTGCAACACATAAGGTTTGCCATGCGAAGTACATTACTGCACAACCGGTGGTCTCTTACACCGCCTTTTCACCCTTACCACACATTGCTGTGTGGCGGTATATTCTCTGTGGCACTTTCTGTAAAACCAACATTACATTGGGTTTCCTACCCGTTAGGTAGTATGTTGCTCTATGTTGCCCGGACTTTCCTCATCCCGTATCGCAGGGAAGCGACAAGCTGTTTTTACCTCACAAAACTAGTATAATTCGCCTCGTTATTCAATTAAAATGTAATGACAAGCAAATTAATTAAGGGCCATAACAACAAAAGTCATAGTTTATTAAGCATAACTTGCCTTATTTCGGAGTTAACAAAACAACCTATTTATGAAAAAACATCTATTAACAGCGCTTGCAGTTTTAGGAGCCGCTGCTGCGGTAAATGCACAAGTTTTTCCAAACGGTGCAATGGAGAACTGGCAAACATTAAACATTGATGAGCCAAACAATTGGACTACATCAAACAACGAATGGAGGTTGGTAAATGGTCAGTTTACTGCCACAAAATCAAGCGATAGCCGCTCGGGTTTTGCCATTAAATTAGAAACAAGGGTTAGCGCACAAGGCGATACCGCTTTTGCCTATTTTGCAAACTCTTATGGTGACCCAACAGTAGGTGAGGGTGGACAACCGTTTAGTCAGGTTGCGCAAAACATGACGGGCTATTTTAAATCAAACATATTGGCAGGCGACTCGGCTATTATGTTGGTAGTGTTTAAGAAGAATGGTGCTGTTGTTTCTCAAACAGTTTATAAGTTTACGGGTGTATACAATACTTACACTGCATTTTCTTTTCCAATTCAAAACCTTTCAGTTACTCCTGATAGTGTAGTTATAGCCGCAGCTTCAAGTAATGCAATTGATCAAGTGGGTGTTACTCCGGGCAGTTGGATTATGTTTGACGATTTGGCCCTAACCGGAACAGGCGTTACCCAAACCATTACCAATGGTAACTTTGATAGCTGGAATACCACTACATTATATAGCTTAAACGATTGGAATGTTATGGGCGAAACCGTGAACAGAACCACCGGTTATAAAGGAGCTTATGGTGCAGAGTTAGAAACCATTGAATACGAAGATGGTTACATTGGCCAAACCATTTTAGGTAATTTTGATTATGACAACAACACTGGCGATCCAATGGGTGGTTTGCCCTACACACGTACATTAGACACACTAGTTTTTTGGTACAAATACAATGCTGCAGCTGCTGATGATTCGGCCGCTGTTTACGTTACCATTAGTGGCGGTGGTTCTCCTGTAGGGGGAGGATTGAAGTTGTTAGGAGCAGCAAGTTCTTACACCAAGGTTGAAGTTCCATTACAATCCTTCAATACCCCCGACACATTAAGAGTAATGTTTTCATCCTCTCATAACCAAGGTGGTCCATTAACAGTTGCCGGAAGTAAATTAACTATTGATGAAGTTCAATTGGCTTCAACTCCATTAAATACGGGCTTGAAAAACATTTTTAAAAACTCTGCTAACATAGGTTTATATCCAAATCCGGCTAATAATATTGCTGTTATTCAAACCAACAACGCTGGAAAAATTAGCTACGCGTTAAACGATGTTACCGGAAAAGTGATATTAAACGGTGAAGGAAATGAAATTGACTTAAGCAACCTAAACAATGGTATTTACTTTGTAACCATTAAAAGTGGAGCAGAGGTAATTGGCATTAAAAAGTTAATTAAAGAATAATCTAAAAAACATTTATTGAAAGAGGCTGCTTGTGTAAACAGGCAGCTTTTTTATTATTTGCAATGCGCGGTGCACATTGCAGGTTAGATTTCGTCCCTTAAGGGCTGGAATAGATTAACCAAAAGCGCTGAAAGTGCGTAATCTATTTGCGAGTTGGCAAAGCCATTCGCACCATAACAATTACATTTCTCTATTTTCTCACCCCGCCTTTAGCCACAGCCTTGGCCTCCCATGGCTCATCGGGCCAAGCATGTTTGGGGTAACGTCTTTGCAATTCTTTTTTCACTTCAAAATAAGTATTATTCCAAAAACTACGTAAATCGGAGGTTACTTGCACTGGTTTAAAGCCGGGCGAAAGTAAATGCATCACCACCGAAATTTTGCCTCCGTTAATTTTAGGAGTATCCGCTAAACCAAATACCTCTTGTAACCTAACCGATAAAATAGGCGTTTCTCCGTTGGGTAAATATTCAACCAAAATTGCCGAACCACTTGGTACATTAATCTTTTGTGGAGCAAGTTCATTTAAAGATTGTTGCAAGTTCCAATCTAAACTGTTTAATAAAGCATCGTGTAGGTCAATTTTCTTCAACTCATCGGGCTTTTTTATGTTGTTTAAGTATGGCATCAACCACTCGCTGTTGGTGAGTAAAAGGGTAGTTGTGCTTACATCAGGCCAACCTTCGTTGGGGTTCCATTTGCGTAAACTTAAAATTCTGTTTTGCAGTTGTTGCATTTTTTCATCAAAGTTTAACAACTGTTCGCCCTCTGTTTTTATGGCGTTTGATATAGCTTCTTGCAAATAACTTTCATCCGGGTTGGGTAGGGGTTTTGATTGCAAAACAATACTTCCAATACGTAAGTCTTTGGTAGCAATCAATCCGCCTCTTCGCGTATCCCAAGTAATGATTTGTTTTTCTTTAACCATGGGCAGCAAATCTTTGGGGTTAAGTGGCGATGCCATGAATATCTTTCCCAATCCATCGCGTGTATCCATGTGTGCAACGGCAAGCCAAGGCTCGTGTGCCAAATCATCTCTATGCCCAGCAGTGGCGTATTTTCCATTGGCCAATTGAAACTGCGCATTATTTCCGGGGCGGGCAAACGCAATCCGCTCTGGGTAGGCATAAGCCAACAATAAACCGGTTTCAAACACATCAACAGGGCCGTTGTCGGGTTCAGCATTTAATAGCCTGCGGTACGATTCAGCAACTTTTTCAATACGTGTAAATTTATTGCCAAGGCTATTGTTTTGCCTGGCCCTACGCAGGGCTTCAATACGTAAATTAATATCAATACCCGAATCTTTAGGCAATGGATCTCGTTCTTCTAAAATAGCAGCAATATCTGCTGCAAGCGTCACTGCGTTATCATCTTTTGCTTTTAATAGCATGTGCGCAATACGCGGGTGACAGGCCAATTGGTGCAACTGTTTTCCATGTTCGGTTATACGTCCGTTTTCGATTGCATTTAAGTTGGTTAAGGTTTCTAAAGCTTGTGTAACCGATGCTTTTGGCGGAGGAGATAACCAGGTTAATTGCTCAATATTGGTAATGCCCCATTGTGCTAAATCCAACACCAATGCGGCTAAATCTGCCTCCATAATTTCGGGGGTGCGGTGTTCTGCAAGGCGTTGATGTGTAGCGGATGTCCACATGCGGTAACAAACACCAGGGCTTAAACGTCCGGCACGACCAGCACGTTGATCGGCTGAATCTTTCGAAATTTGAACAGTTTCTAACCTCGATAAACCCGATTTTGGGTCAAACCTAGAAACACGACCAAATCCTGTATCAACCACAATTTTTATTCCTTCAATGGTTAAACTGGTCTCGGCAATTGATGTGGCCAAAACTACTTTTCGTTTACCAAATTTATTGGGCACAATAGCCAAATATTGCTCGCCTTGCGGCAACATGCCATAAAGCGGATGTATGGCAAAATCTTTTAAATCGCGTTTAAGCAACTCGGCACATTTACGTATTTCTCCTTCTCCGGGCAAAAACACCAATACATCGCCTTCGTGTTCTTTTGTTGCTTTAATTATAACCCTTGCAGTAACCTCCGGCAATAAAAACTCATCCTGGCCACCCACATAAAATACCTCAACCGGATATTGTCGTCCTTCACTTACCGCAACGGGTGCTTTTAATAAGGCTGTTAATTGGGGCATATTTAAAGTAGCCGACATTACCATCATACGCAAATCAGTACGTAAAACTTGTTGCGCTTCGCGGCATAAAGCCATAGCCACATCAGCATGAATACTCCGCTCATGAAACTCATCAAATATCACCAAACCTACACCTTCCAATGCGTTATCTGAATGCAACATGCGGGTTAAAATACCTTCTGTTACTACTTCAATTCGAGTTGTCGCACTCACCTTGTTTTCAAACCTAACGCGGTATCCAATAGTTTCGCCCACTTTATCACCCCATAAATCAGCCATGCGCATGGCAATGGTTTTTGCGGCAAGTCTGCGTGGCTCCAGCATAATTATTTTCTGTCCGGCAAGCCATGGTTCATCCAATAAAGTTAGGGGTAACAATGTACTTTTACCTGCACCCGGAGGTGCATTTACAATTAAGGTGTTTTGATTTTTAAGGTGCGATTTTACCTCGTTGATAATATCGGTTACGGGTAAATCTATGCTGTATGGATTAAACGACAAGTGCTTTAAAATTAAAGGCCACAAAGGTAACTTAAATACTAAATTACCCTTGCGGCCTAATTAAAATTGATTTTTTTTTGCCTAGTTAATCACCAATTTTTTCGTACCAAAGCCATTGTTGGTACTTATCTTTAGTAAATAAATTCCTGTTTTTAGCATAGCAATATCCAATTGATTGTTGGTTAAAGCATTGGTTTGATACATGTTTTTACCGAACAAATCAGTAATTTCGATGCGTTCAATTGTTGCGTTATCGTGCAAAGTAATGCTAACTAAATTGCTTGCCGGATTAGGATGAACATCAAACCCAATTTGTGGATATTGCTCCATTAAACCTACTGTTGTATTGTCGAATATAAACCTATAATACGGATTAGGGTTCCATCCCGATGTATTTCCTACAAATCCATAGCTGGTATCTATCTTATTATTGATATGGTTAAAATAGATACTATCATCTTTACTCCAATCATTACCTTGTTTAGAAAAGCTGGCTACCCACTCAAGCTTACCTTCACTATTGTAACCATGTTTGTACCAATCTGCTTCGGTTAAATTACCCGTATTGTCGTTGTTTAAAAACTTTACTTCGGTAAGTTTATCATTTTGGTAAACAAATTGTTTACTAAACAAAGTATCATTATCAAGCATTACATGTAAACCACTTAGTTTATCTAATTGATAATCGAACAATACATGAGAAACTAAACTATCAGGTTTGTGAACGAAAGCTGATTTTAGCATAATACACTGCCCTTGATTGTTGTAGGTGTAATTAACAAATCGTTTGGTTTGATTCATAGAATTAATAATGGTATCGGATATCCTTATATTGTTCTCATATATAAATAATACTTGAAAACCCGAGAGCATTGTACTGTTTCCGTCAGTAGTTGTTTCGGTAATCTCAATAGGCTTCTCACCATTATAATAAACTCTACTTACCGTTCTTTCACGCGTTAGTGGAAGATTTATGTTTGGTCTCAGGTAAGAATCTTTTACTTCGTTTATGGTTTTGTATCCTGTTTCGTAATTGCGCGAGTAATCATGTTTATCCAACACAACCCATTCTTGTGTATTAGGGTTATATATTGATGTTTGCAGGAAATTAAACCTACCTGATTCGTCTTTGGTTTGTAACATCTGGTTGGCATTAATAAATTGTTGGGTATTGTATTTTGATTGACGAACAAACGAAGGCAAGTGGAACCTGATTAAGTCCCAATGGAACAGTGGTTCTTTTACTATTTCATATTCAAAAGGTGCACCATTTACTAACCTGTATTGTGCATTCGATTTGGTATTTATACTTAACAGTAAAGCCAAGCACATTAATTGTAAAAACGTTGTTTTCATTAGCTATTTGAGATGTGTTTTCTAATTTATAATAATTTTTTTCTGCCCTTTACCTTTGTTCGTTTCTACAGTTATAAAGTAAATGCCGGGCTTTAAACTGTCTACATCAATGGTGTTGTTATAGCTGCTTTGTTCGTATACCACCTTGCCTAAAATATTGGTTATCGTTACGTGGTTAATTTTATCGGCACCATCTATGTTTACCGCTATTTGATTGCGAGCCGGATTAGGAAATACGTTAAAATCTATTTCAGTATTTTTAATTGGTTTCACACCCACTAACTGTTCATCAAACACAAACATAAAACTGGCAAAAGCGTTCCATTCATTGTTAACGTTTCCGCGGTAACCATAACTGGTGTCAACCTTATCGTTTTTATAAGTAATTACAATGCTATCACCTTTCATCCAATCATCATTTTCCCATATATAGTTACACATCCATTTAAGTTTACCGGTTTCGGTATACCCATGTTTAAATTGATACAAATCGGTGAATACATTTTCTACCGTTCTTGAAACCAAAGCCTCTGTTAAATTACCGGAAGCGTTGTAAGTGTATTTCTCTGCCGAAAAAGGTGCGCTATCCGGTGTAAGTTTATTGTATTGGATAACCTCGGTTAACAACCCATTTTGGTATTTGTAACCCCTGTTTGATACCTCGTTACCATTTAAATAAGTGGTGCTAAAAACACAATTGTTGTTGTTGTCGTATTGGTGACGTTCAATAAATCGGTAGTTGTTAATCTCTGACGAATCGTAGGTACGCTGGTTTAAATTGTTGTAAGTAAAGAAAGTTTCTCCACTAGATAACACACCGCTTTCGTTACTTATTTCGTTGGTAGCTCTGGTCAATTTGGTATTATCGAAATAGTTATCCAAAATGATGCGCTGATAAATCATGGGGTCATTCGGGTTGTCTAATACCCACGATTCTGCAATTTCCGATACCATTTTTTGATCAACAAATGTTCTTTGGTAAACATACTTATCCAATAACATCCACTTATTTTCCGCTGGATTCCAGATGGAAGTTTCCAAATGATTAAACCTGCCAGATGCGTCTTTTCGCTGAATTAAGCGGTTTGATTTTCCAAATGTTGATGTTTCATCAGCGCGATAATACCTAATCCAAGAAGGGGTGGAGTTGCGCATTAAATCCCAAAACAAATAGGGTTCTTTTACAATGGCGTTCTCTTGAGGAGCACCGTTTAATAGATCAAATTGAGCATAAACGTTAAGGTTTGCGCACACTCCGGCACACAAACCAAGCAGTAATTTTTTGTACATAGTTTCTAGTTAGTTAACAAGCATTAGTCATGTAAACACACCTACAAGTTGCTTCAACCATTTTTTAAACAGATAAGTATTTGGTGCTCAATGCAACAAATAGCCACACCTATTTGTATGTGCCTCTAAAATTAAGTAAGTTGCCGTAAGTTATTTTATGTTATGAAAACTCATTTATTACCCACTTTTTTTACTTTCATTTTTGCATTTTCAGCTTTCGCTCAAACGGCTCAATTATCACCAAATTTACGGTTATGGTTGAATCAACATCAAAGCATAAAAACCAATGATGTGATAAAATATAAACAAGGAAACACGGTGTATTTATCGGCCCTTGTTAAGGTAAATCCTGTACAAATTAGTTTACCTCAACTGCAAAAGTTAGGTATAAAAATAGGCACCCGTGCCGGTGATGTTTACACCTTACAAGTTCCTGAAAAACAACTCCAAAACCTTACCCAATTAAAAGGAATACTTTATGTACAATTAGATGAACCCATTGCCACCAATATGGATCCGGCAAGGCGCAGCAGCAGAGTTGATTCGGTGCAACGTGGCATTAACTTACCCTTGGCTTACACCGGCAAAAATGTGGTGGTAGGCATTATTGATGCCGGGTTTGATTATGGTCACCCCACATTTTACGATACCCTTGGAAATGTGCTGCGTGTTAAGCGTGTGTGGGAGCAACGTAAGGCCGGAACTCCACCAACAGGTTTTAATTATGGCAACGAAATAACCGATACCACCAACATGTTACTGGTGGGTAATGATGTAAACTCCTTTTCGCATGGTACGCATGTGGGCGGCATTGCAGCCGGTTCGGGCCTTGGCAGCTTGTACAATACCAGAGGGAGAGGAGTGGCTTATGAAAGTGATTTGGTATTTGTGGGCATCAAACCCAATAAAAGCGAGTGGACAGGTGCGGGCATGAGCAGTATTATTGATGCCGTAAATTATATTTTTACCTATGCAGCTTCGGTTGGAAAGCCGGCCGTGGCCAATTTAAGCTGGGGTTGTTCTATTGGACCAAACGATGGCAGTTCATTGTTCAGTCAGGCTTTAAACAACTTAGTAGGGCCGGGTAAAATATTTGTAAACTCGGCCGGTAATAATGGTGACGAAAATATTCATTGGGCCAATAGAGATGGAATGGTATCAGGAACCGATTATTCGTTTGTGCAATTTCCTAATGTGGTGGGCGAAAAACGCACTTGGGTTGATGTTTGGGGAGAGCAAGGTAAAGCACTTTGCGTAAATTTATTGTTGTACCGCAATGGCAATATCATGGATTCGTGCGGAACCATTTGTGTATCGGGTAGTGGCAGTAAAAACGGGTATTTGTTAGGACAATCAGGTGATACCTTGTATTACAACATGGCTACTGCCAACAGCGATTTTAACAACCAAAAATCGCACGTGTTGATGGATCTGCATAGCAAAACCACCGATTCGCTCTGTATAAAACTAGACCATGAAGGTAAGTTTGATTCCTGGATGGGTTATGTAAATGATTACAACGGTTATTATGGTGCATTTGTAAATGGCGGTTATCCTTGGGCAACAGCAGGAAACAGCCAGTACACCTTAGGCGAAATGTCGTGCGCACCTGCAGCGATTACCGTAGCGGCTTATGTATCAAAAATAAGTTATAGGAATTTAGCGGGCGGACAACCCAGTTATTTGGGTTATGCCACCACCAATGCCATTGCACCTTTTTCGAGCATAGGCCCAACAGCCAATGGGCGCATGAAACCGGATATTGCCGCACCTGGCATGACCATTGCTTCGGGTGTAAACTCTTATGATGTGTCGTATGCACCGGGTGGAGGAAATTACAGTTCAAGCGTAGCACAATACCCATTTGGCAGCAACAACCGCACGTATTATTATGCCGAAGCAAGTGGCACATCTATGTCGGCACCCATGTTTAGCGGCATGGTGGCATTGTTGTTACAAGCCAACCCCATTTTAACGCCACAAAAAATTAAAGAAATACTGAGCAAAACTGCCTACAAAGATAATTTTACCACCAACACACCCGATTCAACACGTTGGGGTTACGGCAAAGCCAATGCGTATGCCATGGTAAAAGAAGCCATATTACTTTCAGGAATAAACGAAACACCAAACCAAACACTGAACACCTTAAGCGTTTACCCTAACCCAAGCAGCGGTAGTTTTTGGGTTGAGTTTGAAACCACAAAAGCTGGTAACACCCAAATGGTGTTGTGTGATGTTATGGGTAAAACCATGTTTGAAACCCTACAACCAAGTTCAACCGGATTAAATAAAATGGAAATCAGCCCATTAAATTTATCTCCCGGAATGTATGTGTTGAAGGTAAAAGTGAATGGGGTGGAAGTGAATAAGCGACTTGTGATCAACTAATTTTATCTCTTGCTAATCATAAACATAAGTGAAACAAAAGTTATACTTATACATCAAACCCCACCCAATTCTTTCAACCTCTTAGTATGTGATGAAACGGCTTTGCCAAGGGTAGGAATAGAGTAGTAGGGTACACCAAATTCTTTGGCTGTTTTTTCTACAATGGGAGAAATGTTTTTGTAATGCAAGTGGCAAATATTGGGGAACAAATGGTGTTCTACTTGAAAGTTTAAACCACCCACGTACCAATTTAACAGGCGGTTTTTGGGTGCAAAATTTACGGTAGTCAGCAATTGGTGAATGGCCCATTCGTTTTTGGTAATGCCATGTTCGTCAACTGTGGGTTGTGCGGCATGTTCCATAATATGCGCCATTTGAAATACAATGCTAAAAATAAACCCGGCAACCAAGTGCATCACCACAAAGCCAATTAATACTTGCCACCAGGTAAATGCGGTAATCATGATAGGCAAACCAATTACGGTAAATAAGTATACCGTTTTTGCGCCCAAAGCCTTTAATAACTCGTAGGTAGGATTGGCCTTGTGCAGCCGCGTAAGCCCCGATTTATTATAGTCAACCAATCGCCTAATGTCGCCAATAAGCATAGAGAATGTCATTAAGCTGTATAAAAAGTACGCATAAATATATTGGTACTTGTGTATGGGTTTTAGTGGCGTATGTTCACTTAGCCTAATGACCCAACGGGTTCTAATGTCTTCATCCAAACCCTCAATATTGGTATAAGCATGGTGAAAAATATTGTGCTGCAACTTCCAGGTAAACACATTGCTGCCAATTGCATACATGCTTGCGCCCATCAAACGGTTCACCCATTTTTTAGCTGAATAAGATCCATGAAGCCCATCATGCATCACACTCATGCCAATACCGGCTTTGCCAATTCCCATAATAACGGCAAATAGTAAAGCCAAAATTGCTGTGGTTGGGTATAACAATACCAAAATAAAAGGGACTATGTATAAGGCATACATGGTTACAGTTTTTACAACCATGTTTGTATTTCCTTTAGGTGAAATATTATTGGCTACAAAATACGCATGTACGTTTGCCTTAAGCGTTTTCCAAAATAGCTTTTTCTCAAAATCGGTTCCTTGAAAACGAATTACTTTCATGTATGCAACTTAAATATACTTTTAAAAACGAACTTGCTCACAGCACGAATCTAAGTAAATAAACCGCTACAACCATTATATTTACTACATATCAATTACCCTATAATTAACATTATGTTAAATAGCACATAAACAAACCACCTTATTATAGACTGTATATCCCGCTCTTTTTCTTTATCAATTCACGCCTATTCGCTATCAATAACTACCCTTAAATTCAACTGCTATCAACCAGTCAACTAATAACTCATTCAGCCAAGCTTCCTCACAAAAAAAACGGAGCCCAATTTCTTGAACTCCGTTTTGGTTTAAATTATTTTGAGCTTATTCTAATTCGTCAATTTGTTTTTTAATTTCCATGAACTTCGCTTCGTTGTTCATGTTTTTGTAAACCGATTTAATCGATTCCAAAACCATTATTTTCAAATTTTTCTTTTCACGTTTTTTATCATCGTCACCTTCAGGCATATTCTCTACAATGGCCAATGCATCAGTAAAATGTTTTAATGCACGCTCTAATACAGCTCTTTGGTCTTTTTGTAAAGCTGCAATCTTTTTATCGTACTCTTGTTGGGTTGCACCGGTTGTTTTGTTTATTTTATTTACAATTACGGTGTTCTCGTAGTTGTTTAATAAAGCGCCCATCGCATAGTGTCCATCAACGTTATCCGGATCTAATTCTATTTTACGTTTGTAATCAGCTTCTGCTAAAGTTGCTTTTGCACGCATTTCTTTCATTAGTGAATCAGCTAATACACTCTGTTTTTTAGACTGTGCCATTAATTTGGTTTTGTTAGCCGGAACTTTCTCGCTTTTGGCTTTTCTTTCCAATTTATCAGCCTCATCTTGTGCATCCTCAGCAGCTCTGTATCTGTCGGCAGCAAATTTATCGTAAATATTACCACGTACATATATTAAGGTGCTGTTTTCAGGGTCTGCACTCAACGCTTCATTTACTTTGTTTAACAATACATCCGAACGATTTTGTTTCAGGTAAATGTTCAACTCGTAGTTAATAAGGTCTTTATCACTGCTAAATTTGTTACGACCAACGCTTATTACTTCCAGTGCTTTGGTAGTATCACCACTATTTATGTAGGTTTCTGCGTTAAAGTAATAAATCAACGGATCGTTGTAATCCATATCAATTAGCTTTTGCGAGTAAGTGCGTGCAATATCGTTTTTGCCATCAACAAAAGCAGAACGATAAATGGCATTGTAAATGTTTTTGTCTGTTAAGTTGTTTTTCTTTAACTGTCCGTCTTTATCCAACTTAATGTTCGAAATCACATATTCAAAAAACTTAACCGCTTTATCGTAGTCTTTGTCTTGCAAAGCAGTAAAAGCAGCATTGTATGCATCAAACGATGATTGAATAATGGCCTGGTTAGCGCAATACCACTCGTAACGTTTCTTTTCATCGGCAGTAACACAACCTTTAGCGGCTAACACAAATTTTTCTACGGTGCTCCCATCAACCAAACTGCTGTAATCTTTATTACGCAAAATGGTATCGTAAATGGCGGTACGGTAGTACCACATTTTGGGGTCACTTTTGGTTTCTTCGTGAACAGCGGCCTCATCAATGGCTTTCTTAGCATCAGCTAATTCTGAGTTACGTAAATAAATAGCCGCACTTTCTACATTACTACGTTGTGCTTGTGCCACTTGTATCAAACACGCAGCGGTCAGCATCATTATAATTTTCTTCATATAAAATGGTATTGTTTTAAAAACGTTGTTGCAAACTAAATGTTATTTTATGTAAATCTAAAAATCGTACCAAAATAGTTTGCAATGTTAAGTCAATGTTAAATAACCTCAAGGTTGTATACTAAAGTTGGCTTACACACATTTAGGTGTTTACTTGCCGCAGGTTTTATACTTACATAAAATGTACATTTGCCTAACAAGCTATGATTAAAGACTATAAAGGATATTTATACAAAGACAGAGAGATAAGCTGGATGCTGTTTAACGAGCGTGTGCTGCAGGAAGCTGAAAATGAAGACACTCCACTGCTTGAACGTTTGAAGTTTTTGGCTATTTTTTCCTCTAATAATGACGAGTTTTTCAGGGTACGGGTGGCTATTTTATTGCGTAACCAAAAATTGGGCAAACGTTCTCATATCCAATTCCCGCCCGATGTTATTTTATCAGAAATACAACGTATTGCCGTACTTCAAAGTGATAGGTTTAACAGGGCTTACGAGCGTATTAGTGCCAAACTTGAGGAAAATAATATACATATTTTAGACCTTAATGATTTAACCGAAACACAAAAAAGTGCGGTGGTTGATTATGCCAAACGTGAAGTTATGCCTTACCTGTTTCCGGTTATTATTGATGATTTGAAGCATGTACCGCATTTGCGCGATAGAAGTATTTATTTGGCTGTGCGCATGAATGATTCTAAAAAAGCCTATAGCCCGAAACACGCCATTATTGAAATTCCGCAAACACCATTAAACCGATTTTTTATTTTACCGGAGGATGGTGTGCACAAAAACATCATGTACTTAGATGACGTAATCAGAACCTCATTACACCGCATTTTTAATATTTTTGATTACGATGAATTTGAAGCCTACACCATTAAACTAACGCGTGATGCGGAGTTTACCATAGACGATGATAGTGATGGCTACAAAAGAAATTTCCTCGAAAAAATACAACGCAGTATAAAACAACGCTCCATTGGCAGCCCTACCCGTTTTGTATATGATGCAGAAATGCCAAAACCTATGCTTGAATTGTTATTGGATAAACTGCAACTGCGCAATGTAAATTTAATTGCCGGTGGCCGATACCATAACTTTAAAGATTTTATGGATTTCCCCAAAGTGGGTAAACCTGAGCATTATTACCAAGCCCTCACTCCCATTGCTATTCCCGAGTTAGATAATAGCAAAACCATGTTTGAGGCCATTACACATAAAGATTATTTTCTTAATCATCCTTATCAGAGTTTTGATTATTTAATTAGGATGTTGCGCGAAGCGGCTATCGACCCCAATGTACATGCCATAAAAATTACGCTGTACCGTGTGGCCAAACATAGCAATGTGGTAAATGCGTTGATTAATGCAGTTAAAAACGGCAAAAAAGTTACTGTGCTTATGGAGCTGCAGGCCAGGTTTGATGAGGAACACAACATATACTGGACCAACAAATTACAAGAAGCCGGAGCGCGTGTACATTTTGGTAAACCCGGACAAAAAGTGCATACCAAGGTATGTTTAATTTACAGAACTGAAGATGGCAAAAAAGTAACCTACGCACACTTGGCAACGGGTAATTACAATGGTGTAACTTCTCGTATTTATTGCGATCATGGCTTATTAACCAAAAATATTAATTACACCAACGATTTAGATAGGTTGATGGATATGTTGTTTCAGAGTCCGCGCAAGCAAAAGTTTGAACACATATTAGTTGCCCCCGATAATATGGCCAAACGTTTTGAAGAGGCCATCGATCATGAAATAAAAAATGCCCGTGCCGGAAAACGTGCTTACATCATAGCCAAAATGAATAGTTTATTGGATGAAGGCATGGTTAAAAAATTGTATGATGCAAGTAAGGCCGGAGTGAAAATTGATTTGATTGTACGCGGCATTTGTGCCATTGTTCCGGGTATTCCGGGCTTAAGCGATAACATAAGAGTAATTAGCATTATTGATAGGTTTTTAGAGCATGCCCGTGTGTACATTTTTTGCAATGATGGTGATGAAAAAATTTACCTGGCCAGTGCAGATTGGATGTCGAGAAACTTATTTAACCGCATAGAGTGCGGCTTCCCTATTTATGATGAAAGCATAAAAGAAGAATTGCGCAGCATTATTGATATACAGTTAAACGACAACACCAAGGCTCGTTTAATTGACAGCGATTTTGATAATAAATTTGTGCGAAACGATGGCCCGCCAATACGCGCCCAATACGCTATTTACGATTACTTAAAGCACAAATACGGCACTGCGTAAAACCGGTTTTGCTGTTTGTGGTTTGAAGTTTATGGTTTAGTTTACACATTCAACTCCTCTGGAGTTGTTTTGTTGTTTGCGTATTAGGCCACGGGTTGCACCCGCGCTTATTCATATTCAAGTCCTGCGGACTTGCACTGCAACTTATTAATATTGTTTGAATAGTAATAGAACCCTGGAAGGGTTCAACATGACATAGCCCCGAATGTAATTCGGGGAATGATACAAAACATAATGAAACAACCCTGAAAGGGTTGAATGTAAAAAACATAAGAAGCGTTACTCCTCAGCACGGTTTTATTATTAGCCATATCCAAAGGTCTGACGCTTGATAAGCGTGCTGACCTTGGCCCTCCCCAATGCCGCAGGCGTTACTCTGTGTACCTCAAATTCTGAAATTGACCATGCTCAATTCCTCGCAAGACTATTTGCAGACCTCTGCGTTAAAAAGAAGATGAATAAAACACAACCACCGTTAGGGTTTAAAACCGCTAATGAGGTTTAATTAGTTGGCTGATGGTGTTGCAGAAGATCCACCCGTTTTTTTGTTGCGGTTAAATGGTTTCTTTTTAAACGGCTTTTTAAATCCGGGTTTGTGTTGGCTTTTGTATCTTACCTCAGGATTATAGGTTGGCTGCTCTCCCATATCTGCTGGCAGAGTAAGTTTGCTTACTTCATAACCTATTAAACCTTCAATGCCTGCAAATTTGCGTTGGTCTTTTGGTGTAATAAAAGTAATGGCTGTTCCTGTAGTTTCGGCACGTGCAGTGCGCCCGATACGGTGCACATAATCTTCCGGATCCGGTGGAACATCGTAATTTACCACCAAGCTCACACCATCCACATCAATCCCTCTTGATAAAATATCGGTACCAATCAACACCTGTAAATCGCGGTTGCGGAAAGCCCGCATAATCTCTTCTCGTTCGGCTTGTTCAAGGTCGCTGTGAAATGCTTTTATGGTAAGTTTATTGCGCTTTAACTCACGCTCTAAATCTTTTACTTTATCTTTTGTACTGCAAAATATGATCACACTGCCGTGTTCTTTATCTTGCAACAAGTGTTTAACCAATGGTGTTTTTTGGGTATCGTAAACCATGTAGGCCTGCTGTAAAATTCCCGCTGCAGGCTTGCTAATGGCAATGCTAATCTCTTCAGGGTTGTTTAATATTTTATTGGCAAGCGTTCTTATTTTAGGTGGCATGGTTGCCGAAAACAACAAGGTTTGGCGCTCTTTGGGTAAATAGTTAATGATGCGAACAATGTCGTCATAAAAACCCATATCCAGCATCCTGTCGGCTTCATCTAAAATTAAATGTTTTATACTGCTCATATCAACCGAACCGCTTGATGTAAGCATGGCCAATAAACGCCCCGGTGTGGCAATTACAATATCAGCGCCTTCGCGCATGGCTTTTTGTTGTTGGGTAAATACTTGTCCATCGCCTCCCCCATAAACTGCTACCGAACTAATGCCGGTAAAGTAAGCCAATCCTTCTACTTGTTGGTCTATTTGCTGCGCCAACTCACGTGTTGGGGCAATAATTAACGTGCTTAGTTTGCCTACGCCCTCATTCACAATTTTGTTCATTACGGGCAATAAGTATGCTGCTGTTTTTCCTGTTCCGGTTTGTGCACAAGCAATTAAATCTTTGTTATGTAACACAACAGGTATGGCTTTTTCTTGTATAGGAGTTGCGTTATCAAAACCCATGGCATCCAGGCCATCTAATAAGGTTTGATTAAAGTTAAATTCGTGAAATGTCAAAAGATGTAAACTATATTAATGCTGCAATATAAGTTATTTAATGATGTGGTGATGTCAAAAAAATAACAAGATGATGTGGTTAAATTTCTGCAATACTAGGTACAAACCGCAGTTTAGATTTAATTCTTAAACGATTTCACAAACCACAAACTATCAACTACAAACAATTAACTGCAAACCATTTAACTTACTTGAACACCTGAAGTTAGTTTCATTACTGTTTTATAAAGCTGTTCTTGGTTTACAGGTTTGGTTAAGTAGGCATCCATACCAATTTGTTTTACGCGTTGTTCTGTTCCTTCCATTACATCGGCTGTTATGGCTATTATTGGTATGTTTAAATTATCAACCCCGGCCTCTCCTGCTCTTATGGCTGTTGCAGCTTCATAACCATCCATTACCGGCATTTGTAAGTCCATCAAAATTACATCATACCTATCTTGCTGCAACATGGTTAAACACTCGCCACCATGATTAGCCATGGCAAACTTGGTGTCTTTCCATTGTTTCAAAATCATCTTCATTAACAACTGGTTCATGGAGTTGTCTTCTACCACCAATACATTTAAACCATGTTGTAGGGTTTGGTTTGATTTTGTTGAAGGTACCTCTTCTACCTTTGGTTTATCGGCAGCAATGGTAAATGGTAAAACCAATGTGCACTTGGTGCCCCGGCCAATTTTGCTCTCCATTTGTATGTCGCCATGGTAAAGCTCCACCAATTTTTTAACAATGGATAAGCCTAAACCTAAACCGCCAAACTTGCGTGTATTACTAATACTTTCCTGCATAAACGACTCGTATATAGTATCCATTTTATCTTTTGGAATACCCACACCCGAATCGCTGATGATGATTTGTAAATCAATTTTATCATCGTGTTTGTTCAGCAGGTTTATTTTAACATGAACATAACCGGTATTGGTAAACTTAATGGCGTTGTTTAACACATTATTGATGATTTGTGTTAAACGCACCGAGTCGCCATTAAGTGTTTGTGGTAAACGTTCATCCACTTCAAAAGTAAACAACAATTCTTTATCGGCAGCTTGCTTTTGTGCGTTTAGTTTTATTTGACTGAACAATAGCTGTGGCTCAAAATCGTGGCTGTTTAGTTTTAACTCACCTCGTTCAATCTGACTAAAATCTAACACATCATTAACCGAACTTAATAAACTTAACGATGAATATTTAATCACCTCAAAGTTTGAACGCACTTTGTCTTCCAACCTTTCTTTTAACATCACATCAGCAATACCCATAATGGCATTAAGTGGTGTACGCAACTCATGACTCATATTGCTCATAAAATACGACTTGAGCTCGTTCATGTCTTCCGATTTTTTAAGGGCAATGGTTTGTGCTTTTTCTTTCTCGCTCTTTAACTTACGTATTAAGTTCGACATGGAAAGTGATAAGAAAATCACCTCTGCTCCTGTTCCTAATTTTGAGCTATTCTCTGTTAAAAAAGAATTAGGTATGGCACCAAAATTATTCAAAATAAAAAACGTCATGCCCAATGCCAACGAGCCAATACCAATAGTAAAAAACGGATCAACCGGAATGCGTTTTACATACATGGTAACAATGGTACCCATTAACGTAAACAGAATAAATAACGCTAACGCATTAATGTGTAAATAACTGAAAGTTGGGATTTGTATAGGCAATACAATTAACACCAACAATAAACCTGTGGCGTAGGCATGACCAACATATAGTTTGTTTAATTGAGGTAAACTGTCGTTTATTTTTAAGAAACTTTTGCCGTACATGCCAAAAAATAAGGTGGCTAACGAGGCAAACAATATCACTCCTTTTAACGAAAGCATGCCCGCACCTGGGCCAAAGTACTGAAACCACATGCCATCAAGCGAAAATTGCATCAACCCTATGGTAATTACATACAAACTGTAGTATAAAAACGATTTATCGCGTAAGGCAAAATAGAAAAACAAGTATGTGATTGACGCCAAGAATATGATGCCATAAAATATACCATATACCAATTGTTCGTTGTAAGTTGAAATGATAAAGTCATCGGCTGTATGCAGCTTTAAACCCAAGTTTAATACCTCGCCATCGCTTTTTAAATTTAAGTAAAAGTTGGTGGTTTGATTTGGTGCTAACTCTACTTTAAATACCGATTTGCGGTGGTTAAAATCCCTTTCTTTAAACGGAATGGCATCACCGCTTTGTTGTTTTTTGATGCTGCCATCGGCAGTTTGGGTATACAAATAAACATAATCGGTAATGGGGCGAGCAGCCTCTAAATAATAAACCAAATTGGTGTTGGTGGTATTGGTAATAGCAAAATTCAACCAATAATAATGATCGGTAAATCCGGTATTGGCACCTTGGTGTTCAATGCGTTGTGCATTGAGTTTGGGGTAATCGGCTATAAATTCCTGAACATTGTATTGTTTCAACTCTGCATCTACCAATTTCATATATGGGTATAATTGAAAAAGGCTGCTGCTACGGTTATAATCATCTATAACCAAAGGTTGAGCATGCAAAAAACCGGCTAGGCATATGGTTAACAGCAGAAAACAGTAACGTACTTTCATAACAAGTCAATTTATTGCAAATAAGGAATCTTATAAACGAGTTATACGACAAAAGGGTTTTAAAACCGGGAATAAAATCTGAATTTTTAACCACAAAGAATATCTTCGGTATGGGTTTTAACCACGGAGTTCACAACGAGGGAACACGAAGAACACAACGGCCTGCGGCATAGAAGCGAACACAGCGGATACCTTCGGTATGGGTTTTAACCACGGAGTTCACAACGAGGGAACAGAGAGAACACAACGGCCTGCGGCATAGAAGCGAACACAGCGAATACCTTCGGTATGGGTTTTAACCACGGAGTTCACAACGAGGGAACACGGAGAACACAACGGCCTGCGGCATAGAAGCGAACACAGCGGATACCTTCGGTATGGGTTTTAACCACGGAGTTCACAACGAGGGAACACGGAGAACACAACGGCCTGCGGCATAGAAGCGAACACAGCGAATACCTTCGGTATGGGTTTAACCACGGAGTTCACAACGAGGGAACACGAAGGGCACAACGGCCTGCGGTACAGGAGTTGAACCACATACGCACAAAGGGTTGTTTTCTGGGCACTTCTGCGTTTTCTGTGAGAGCTATTAAACACTGACACCTCGCTGTTATCGCTGTGGTTACACCAAGATAAAATTTTTCTTTAACCCCAAAAGTTATTTACTTGCAGGTATTACATGAGTATTCAAAACAACCATACTTCCCTCCTTACCAGACTTACTGCCCTTTGGGCGCTTTCCGAAAGTGGTCTTGGTGGTTTTATGCACGCCCTTAAAATTCCCTTCACCGGATTTTTTCTGGGTGGTTTCGCTATTGTGATTATTACACTTATTGCGTGCCATACCCACCATAAAAGTAAATCAATTTTGCAAGCCACCTTGTTGGTTATTTTGGTTAAAGCTTTGGTGAGTCCGCACTCGCCACCCATGGCCTATATAGCAGTGGCATTTCAAGGTTTATCGGGTTTGGCCTTATTTGCTTTAATACCCAACACACGCCTGGCTGCTGCTTTATTTGGGTTAATTGCCTTGATGGAAAGTGCCGTACAAAAGTTTTTGGTCATGACCTTAATCTTTGGTCAATCGCTTTGGGAAGCGTTGGATTTATTTGTGAAAGCCATTTTAAAAGACCTTTCTTTTATTACCGATTTTTCTTTTAGCTTTTGGTTGATTGCCCTGTACACCGGAATTTATAGCGTGTGGGGATTGATAGTGGGCATTTGGGCCGGTGGCTTGCCGCAACAATTGTACGATAAATCTGATGAGGTATTGTTTCAATTACAAAACCTAAACTATTCCTCGCAAGATGTATTGGCGCACAAAAAACGCAAACGTAAAGGCAAAATAATTGGCGCTGTGTTTATGTTGTTGTTTATTGTTTCGGTGTTTGCTTTACAAGGCCTTGGCGGAAAAGCATTGTACGCCATATTGCGCGCTGTGGCTGCTTTGGTGTTGATGTTGTATGTATTAAACCCTGCGCTTAAATGGGCCATACAAAAGTGGGCCAACAAACAACAAGCGGCCAACAAACAAACCCTGGCACAGTTGGTAGATTTAATGCCCGACTTAAAAAGCAACCTCGCTCCTGCTTTAAAAATTGCCCAACTGCAAAACAAAGGCTTAAAAGTTTACCCCGCTTTTGTGGTTAATTTAATTGTGTTGAGTTTGTACCGAAACGCCTGATATGCACAACCAAATTTTTATTTTAAGCCAACCCATTAAAACAGGCAAAACTACTTTACTTAAAAGTTGGGTCGATACACAACAAAATGTGGGTGGCATTTTAACACCCGATGTAAACAACACACGCATGTTGTACAACATTGCCGATAAAACTTTTCATCCACTACAAACACAAAACCCCGAAAACAGCATGAGCATTGGTAGGTTTTTGTTTGATAAAACAGGTTTTACCACCGCACAAAACATATTGTTGCAATGCTTAACAGCACAATACCATTGGGTAGTTGTAGATGAAGTGGGTCGTTTGGAAATGGATAACAAAAGCGGATTAGAACCCACCTTAACACAAGTAATAAACGCTTATAAAAACCATGAAGTAAACGGAAATTTATTGTTGGTGATACGCGATTATTTGTTGCACGATGCCATTAATTATTACCAAATTCCGGATGCAGTAGTGTTGCAAACCGACTTTTTTAAAACCGATTTACCCAAACCAACCAACAACACAAATCCATTAATTGGTTTGGTATTGTGCGGTGGACAAAGTGTCAGAATGGGGCGCGATAAAGCTTTTATTACTTACCACCACAAACCACAATACGCGCATGTAGCCGATATGTTGCAACCTTTTTGTGATGAGGTGCACATCTCGTGCAATGCACAACAAAAAAACAACATTACCCAATACTATAAATACATAGAAGACAATGCGACTTTTAACAACGCAGGCCCTTTAACAGGTGTATTGAGTGCATTTAACCAATGGCCACAACACAGTTTGCTGGTAATAGGTTGCGATTACCCTTACCTAAACCGCACCGACATAAAGGCATTACTTGAAACACGACAACCGGATATAGATGTGGTGTGTTTTAAAAATACCGACACCAACTTTGAAGAACCCTTGTTGGCCATTTATGAAAAACAATGTGCAACGCTCCTGCTACACTTTTACCAAAACGGACAACAATCGTTAAGGCATTTTATAAAAACCGTAAAACACAAAACCGTAACGGTAAATGATAATAAAAGGTTGAGGAGTGTGGATGAGGGGTGAAATAAAATTTAACGTTTTTGTGCATGGCGAAGAAGCGGATTTCGGAGACGAAAACTGTCTGCCACCAATGAACTTGATACGAAGCACAAAGCTTGATTCAAGCACTTAAACGCCACTTTTGGGTAGGTGATGTTATAGGGTATTTTTCTCATTTGTCTAGTCGGGCAATTAATGTTTTTGGATGCTTCTTTGTCAATTCGTTAATATATTTTTTTACTTTTCTTAGTCGTTCTTTGTCCACACTGTTTAGGTATGAAAGCCAACCACCAACATGATAAAGTAATTTTTCATTTGTCTGTTCAAGTGGCAAAGTTAAGTGATGAATTTTTGCTCTTAAATCCTTGTATTTCTTCTTACCGATACCTACGCTATCTTCATTAACAACAAGTCCTGTTACAATTTTTGCCCTTGCTGAACTTGCTATTCTTGTTTTTTTATGATTTACAACAAATTTTTCCTCTTCAATGATGGTTTTAATCATCGGAATAATTTTTACAACTTTTGATGGATTTAGACCAGAAAACGATAAGTCGTCTGCATAACGAGTGTAGCTAATTCCTCTCTTACCAACATATCCTTGAATTCTTAAGTCTAAAGTCCAAGCTGTCAGATTAGCAAGCATAGGAGAACAGGGGCTGCCCTGTGGAAGCATATTTTTATATGTGCAAATGTTAGTAAAAACAGTTGCCATAAGCTGGTTGTATCCGATTGTTTTAAAAACATTATATACCTGCTTTGTCGTGACAGTCGGAAAAAAGTCCTTTAAGTCAAGATTTAAAATTGTGTTTGCTCCTATGTGTGGCAAAGCGTTATCTAATGTCGAACTACCTTTCCTAAAACCCTTGCACGAAGGTGAAACTTGGATTTTATTTAAAATATTTATCAGTATCCAAGATTGCAGACCTTTTAGTTTTTTACTTGGTTGACAAATTATCCTTTTGCCTCCTGATTTTTTGGGTATTTCATATGTCTTATAGTATTTGTCCGAATGATGGGACAGTTGGTAGATTGTATATTTAGATATATGCGTTACGACAGAAAAATCATCAATGCTTTGTATTACTGGTAATCCAAGCATATTAAGTTTTATGATTTCTGTTTTTGCCATATTCTAATAGTACTGAAGGAGGTCGGGCAGTTCTTTTTACTTCACAATTTTTAAGTGAAGTTTAAAGATAAAATCTACTTGATTTTATCTTTAAAGTTTGCGATGATAAAGTTGAGTTTAGAACTCGGATGCCGAAACAACATCCACTCGCATTTTCAATTGTATAATACAATTTAGTTAGCGTCTAAAAAGAACTTACCCTATGCCTTCAATTTTTTATTTCTGTATTTTAAATTTAATATTTCAAGTCTTAGATTGTCTATTTCTATTATTTCATCTTGCCTTTTAATGCGGGACTTAGTTTTTTGAAAAGCAAAAAATGTTTCAAGTCCCAATGTTGTCAATTTATACCCATTTACTGTAAGTTGTATTTGTTTCTTTTTTATTAGAATTGTCAATGCTGTTGTTGTTGTCTGAAAAGAGTTTAATTTATCTTCTGTCGCTGAGGTAACAAGGTTAACCAAAGTCTCTTTTGAAACTGGTTCTAGAAGATAGATTGATGGCAATAAAAAGTTTTCCAATTGGAGCAAAGAAATTTTGTCACCACGTTTAGCACTTGCCTTTTTCATTTTTCTTAATGATGAAATTAGTTTGTCAATTTCTTCATTAATATCATCAGGGTCAATAAAAATTAGTCCAAATGGATTTGCTTTCTTTACAAGTCTAAGAGGTCCTTGGTTTATAAAACTTTTGTCCTTTTTATATTTCTTGTCAACAAGACAGATTAGTTTACTTCTTAATAGCTCATCATTGGCGAATGCACCTAATTCTGCATATGAGCCGGGACTTTCAGGTATTAAGACAATTGCATCAACGCTATCAGCTAAAAGTCCTTCAAGAGATAGAAGGTCTTTTGTTTTTGAACTATAAAGTAATTCGTCAAATATATCTTCTGGATAAATGATGTCAGCCCAAAATTTCCACTTTAAGGCTTCAGCTATTTTATATCGGATTTTGTCTTTTTGAGTAATGTCAGCACCACATAAAAATACAGTTGTCTTAAAGTTAAAGGCAGGTTTGTAAATGTCGTCTCTAATTTTGTTAGATATACGATTGCAGTCTGCTTTTGATATTTCTTGATAGCTATTCTTCACTGTAAATTATCCTATAAAAATCTGTATTATGTCTTTTTTACTCTTCAAGTATTTTCTCTATTATTAACTCAATGTCTGTTTTGCCATTTTCTACGATTAGGGCGCTAGTAATCCACTCTTCTCTTGTCATTTCATCAAATATCTCAAAGTTGTTTTTTGCTTTGAAATTCAATCCAGAAGGGGCTAAAATATGTGTTTTTATTTCTTCCTTAATATCGTTGTAATCTTGAACTTGAAATTCATCAGGTAAAACAAAAACATTACCGAGTAACCTTTGTATTGCTTCTTTTGAATAATAGTTTTCGATTTCCCTTTTTCTAAGTACCTCAAATTCTCCTCCAAGTTCTTGCACTTTAGCTATTAAAGCAGCTTTATTTTCCAGTTTGGAATCATAATCAATTGCACCTTTATCAGAATCTAGAATAAAAATAAATCGTCTATTAATTTTCCTGCAAAGTTCTGCGTTTACAAAAAATTCAACTTGGTCTCCGCCACAAGGGATTATTAAAATATCATCAGGTAGATTACCATTGATTTTTCGAAATGCTCTTTCCCAAAATTTCACATCACCACTTCCTTCTACAAAAACGGCCTTTCTAAAATTGTCATTTAGTAAATTGTAGTTTGGTCGGATCCCTAATTCCTTAATTACTACATCTAAAATATCAGCCTCATTCTCATAATTAAAATAATTTGAAATTTCATTCTCTTTTTTCACAACAACAATATTAGAATTCTTTGTTGCCCCTGCAAAAACTGGCGAATGAGTAGTAATAAAAAATTGGCTATTCTCTGAAAGAGAAATAATGGAATCCAACAAATCATTTTGTAGTTCAGGATGAAGAAATGTTTCAGGTTCTTCAATCCCAAAGATTTGATATTTTTTTGTTGCCTTTTGGGCTAAATATTCAAAATAAGCCACCATTAATAGCCTTTTAAATCCTGTTCCTTTATTTGATATTGGTATTTCAAATGTGTCTGTAGTGAATTTTAATGATAAGTCAAACTTTACAAGATTGCCCCAATTACAAGCAACTGAAGGCTTTATTTTTTCTAAATTTGGAACATTTCGTTTCATTAATTCTGTTATGATACTGAATTCTGTTTCTAAGTCTGTCTGAACATTAGTTTCAATTTGCGTTGTCAGAGCAGCATTGTTTTGCAAAGATTGAGTTGCAATTGGTTTAAATTGTGTTTGAAAAGCAGTTGATCCGACATTCAAATCTTGCTCTGCATCAAAAAGGGAATAATCAGGTATTTCAAAGAAATAATATTGTTTCTTTAAGTTTTTTAAATATTCCTCTCCGATATGTTCTTTTTCAACTCTCCCTAATTCTTGCGTATTAGCATCAATTAATTCGATTTTGGAAATATTTGTTACACCACGCCCGGAACGCGAGTGTTCTATATTCAAAGAACTTAGATAACCATTTATATCAGCTTCCTTTATTCCCCAACAGTTAGAATATTGTTCACTGTCTATGTCATTGCACGAGTAATATAATTCTTTTACCAATCTACCAGCACTAGAAAAAGAGAATACTTTTTTTAACTTGATTTTCCCATCTCTATCTAATGCCAATGGATTTATCGGGTGGATCGATTCGAAACGAATTGTAATTTCGGTCTTTTCGTTTTCTTGAATGCCTTTGAAAACATCATTTGAACTAAACTTCTCATTAAAAAAAGAGTCAAGTGCTTTTAGGATATTGGATTTGCCTGAATCATTTTTTCCTACGAAAGAATTTATGTCACCAACTTTAAGATTCTGTAAAGATTTAATTCCCCTGAAATTAGTGATTGATATGTCGTGAATTTTCATAGTGTATTGTGTCGTCTTTTAAAATGACCGCTAACTTATTTATATGCGAACCTCAAATTGATTTTTAACTTGTAACATGCTGTTATACAAAATATTTACTCGCTTATTGACGGGTGTATAACACATACAAAACAATAAAACAGCATTGAATTTAGGGCTTAAGGGTTTCATGTAAATTAGGGCTTAATGGTATAGCTAAATTAAAGAAAGCCAATCAAAAAAGCAAATGTAAAATGTTGAATGGTGGTTTTGGCCTTTTGGGCTGAAACTTTAATTAAAGAGTTGGTTTGAAGCTTATTATACGAAATACCTTGTTGTTGGTTTGTTCATTTTTTTAGAAACTGTAGGTAAAGTGTGTGGCATTCATTTCGGTACTAAAGTTCGTTTTTCTGTAAAACTCAACAGCATCAATATCGTCAGCCTCAGCTTCTACATAAGCCTCTTCAAATCCATGCTTTTGGCAATAATCACAAAGCGCTGCCATCAATGCCTTTCCATAACCTTTTCCTTGAAAATATGGTTTAACTCCTACATCATAAACATAAGCAATGGGTTTGGAGTGGTAATACCGATGTATCACATAAACAGTAAGGCCACCAATTACTTCGTTGTTAACCATAACAACAAACACCATAAAATCAGGATTTGAAAGTAATTTTTCTAATTGCACTGCATCGGCCAAAGCTTCATCGTTTTCAAAAACTTCTTTGAATATTTTAACCAATGCTGAAAAGTCTGCGGTTTCGCCATTTTTTAGTTTTTTAATATCCATGTTTTAAAATTAAATCGTGTTATGAATCAAACCTTGAACCGTCCCATTCAACACCTTCCGGAAAAAGTTCAGCCTTTCTTTTTATCAACTCGTTTGCTATCAGCGCACTGCTTCCCCCTATTTCCTGTAGTTTTGATATGATGGTCAGGTAACTTTTTTCGTCTCTGTTTTGGCTTAGCTTAAACACGTTCTCCAATTTATCAACCTTAACCTCAAAACCGGCAATGGCCGGCATCATCTTACTTAAAAAATGGTCGGGTAAATTATCGTAAAAAGTAAGTGATGCGGTATTTCCTTTTTCAAACTTTAAAGTTAGTTTTCGCATAAACGCAACCAGTTCATCATCCTTCATAAAATTAATTTGACCGGCAACATGCACACTCATATAATTCCAAGTAGAACCTATTTGAGGATTGCTGTACCAAGAAGCACTTACGTAGCAACTTGGTCCGGTAAAAACAATCAAGGCATTGGGGTTTTCAATAAATGCCTTGTGGTGGTCGGTATTGCGCATGATATGTCCTTGCAAAAACAGTTCGCCATTTCTTTCCTCCAGCAAAACAGGTATTTGCGTTGCTACTTGTTTGCCCGATAAAAAGCTGCCTGTTATAAATGCAAAAGGATTTTCTTCCATAAATTCCAGGATTGTTTGTTTGTCTTTTTCTTTAAAGTATGAAAAGTTGTACATATATTTTATTTGTTTAATCGCACTTTATGATGGTCTCTTAACTCGTAAATTAAATGAGGTTATTCTCTTTTTTCAATCCTTAAGAACGAATAATAAGCAGAATTATTCTTATTGTTAGATAATATAGAATAGCGTGTAGCATTTAACGCAACTAAATAAAGGAATGGCACTTATAAAAGCAAGTACAACAAACGAAGGGTTGTTTATGATGTTTGAACCACAATTAATGAAGCTTTTTTTAACCACTAAGAACACAAAGTTCACAAAGGTTTTCATTCACGCACGACAATGACTTGTGTGCCTAGTGAAAAGCATAGTGCACCTTGTGGTTTTATTTCTTTAACCACAGCGAATGGCCGCTCACAGAAGCCACGGGATAACACAGAATTTTAAGGAAAACCGCAATTCTTTAACCACAGCGAAAACAGCGATTGTATTTATTTCATTTTTCATAAGAACCATTGTAAAGGTTTATAACCAATTCTTTAACCACAGCAATAACAGCGCATTCACAGCGACCGCAACGTTCAAAGAAATCCTTTGCGTTTCAACCCCATGCCGAAGCTATTCTTTGTGCCTCCGTGCCTCTGTGGTTCAACCCCCGTTGTGTTCTCCGTGTTCCCCCGTTGTGGTCTTTGTGGTTAAACCTCCTATGCCGCAGGCATCCTCTGCGTGCTCAGCGCCTCTGTGTTTCAAACCAATACCGAAGGTATCCGCTGTGTTCTCTCCCATGCCGCATCCCGCTGTGCTCTTCGTGCTCCCCCGTTGTGTTCTCCGTGGTTAAATCCTATGCCGAAGGCATTAAACCAATACCGAAGGTATCCCAGCGGTTACTCCCACACCCGTATATTTCCGTCCTAAACGTTTTTACACGAAACAACAACCGTAAATTACAATTAAGTTTTTACTTTCGTAGTGATGACAAAACCAAGTGTAAGCAGCGTAAATATTACCCGCATCCATGCCAATCAACCCGAACAAACCCTTGATTTATTGGCCGTAGAAGAACCTATGGAAATACGTTTGGGTTTTGGTCCGGCACACATGCGCGAGCAAAAAAGCATTTCGGTTACCATGCGTACACCCGGCAACGATTTTGAATTGGCGCTTGGTTTTTTGTTTACCGAAGGCATCATACAAAACCCACAAGATATTTATAAAATACAATACTGCACCGAACTAAACACCAAAGAAAACTTGGAAAACATTGTTCGTGTTGAGTTAAAACCCGAACTGGAAATTGACCTGAGTAACCTGCAACGTAACTTCTACACCACCAGCAGCTGCGGGGTTTGTGGCAAAGAAAGTATTGAGGCCATTAAAACCAATTGCCAAGTGCAACACATGGATGTAAGTGTGCGCATTAACCCACAAACCATTACCCAATTGCCCGATAAACTGCGTGCCCAACAAAGTGTTTTTGAACACACAGGCGGCATACATGCTTGTGCCTTGTTTGATACAAACGGTAATTTATTGTTGTTACGCGAAGATGTAGGCAGGCACAATGCCTTAGATAAATTAATTGGTGCAGCGTTAAATGCTCCTGCTATTCAACCCAACAAAACCGTTTTATTATTGAGCGGCCGTGCCAGCTTTGAGCTGTTGCAAAAAGCAGCCATGGCAGGCATTCCAATAGTTTGTGCAGTGGGCGCGCCAAGCAGTTTGGCAGTAGAAACTGCGCAATCGTTTAACATTACCTTGGTTGGTTTTTTGCGTAACCAGCGTTTTAATATTTACTCAACCCCACAACGTATAACCCTTTAATTTATGAGTACCATTAAACAACAAGAAAACAAACTTTATAACCTGGCTAACGAGGTGATTAATTTTACTTCGTGTAACTTGTTTTTAACCGGAAAAGCCGGAACAGGCAAGACCACTTTTTTAAAACAAATTAAGGAACAATCGCAGAAAAACGTGGCCATTGTTGCGCCTACAGGTGTGGCAGCCATTAATGCGGGTGGGGTTACCATGCATTCGTTTTTTCAGTTGCCGTTTAATTTATACTTGCCTTCATCAACCAATATTTTTGGTAATAATGCCACGGTTGATAAACACCAATTGCTAAAAAACTTACGCTTTAACAAAGAAAAAATTGAATTGCTGAGCGAGCTCGATTTATTAATTATTGATGAGGTAAGTATGGTTAGGGCGGATTTGCTTCAGGCTGTTAATGACATTTTGCAACATGTGCGCCACAACAACAAACCTTTTGGTGGCATACAATTGCTGCTTATTGGCGATTTGTTTCAGTTGCCTCCGGTGGTTTCGGATGATGAGTTGGAATTGATGCGCAAAGAATATGAAAGTCCTTTCTTTTTTAGTGCGCCTGTAATGCGCGAACATCCGCCTTTGTTTATTGAATTAAAGGAGGTTTACCGCCAAAAAGAGGCTTCGTTTGTTGATTTATTAAACAACATCAGGAACAATACCTTAACCACAACCGATCTTGAAACTTTGCGCAGCAGGCATATTTCAAACCTTAAAAACCAAACACCTAAAGGCATTACACTTACCACACACAATCGCATGGCCGATGAAATTAACCAGCGTGAGTTGGCCAAGTTGCCTGGTAAAACTTTGTTGTTTAGCGGTGCCATTAATGGTGATTTTTCCGAAAAAGCCTTACCTACCGAAATGGATTTGCAACTAAAACCGGGTGCGCAAATTATGTTTATTAAAAACGATTCGAGTTTGGATAAACGCTATTACAACGGTAAGTTGGCCACCGTAAAATATGTAAGCAAAGAAACCATTAGGGTTGAGTTTAACGATACCCAAGAAACCTTTGAAATAGAGAAAGAAAAGTGGACGAATATAAAGTACACATTAAATAAAGAAACCAACAAACTGGAGGAAGAAGAATTGGGTAGTTTTACCCAATATCCTATTCGTTTGGCTTGGGCCATTACCATACATAAAAGTCAGGGTTTAACTTTTGATGATGTGGTAATTGATGCCGGAAGTTCCTTTGCTGCGGGTCAGGTTTATGTGGCGTTAAGCAGGTGCCGTACTTTAAATGGCATTACCTTGTTATCGCACATCACACCAAGCAGTGTGCAATCTGATGCACGTATTTTAAAATTTGCGCAACAAGAAAACAGCACCAATTTTATTGAGCAACGACTACAAGAAGAGAAACCCAAATTTGCTGCACAACTGTTGTTAAAAACCTTTGATTGGGGTAAAATTATGGTGGGTATTAACTATTACAACCAGCAGGTAGACAGCAAAAAACTGCCCGATCAGGAAATGATTAAAAGTGTTTCATCGGTATTGTTAGACCGGGCCAAAGAGCAACAACAAACAGCCGATAAGTTTGTAAAACAGTTGGAGGTTATCCTTCAAACTCAACCCATAAATGGCGCTTTATTAAACGAGCGGGTAACCAAAGCCAAACAATATTTTGCCAAGGTTATACATGATGAATTGATTTTACCCATTGAAAAGGTAAAGCTGTTTTTAAACGGCAAAGTAAAGGTGAAACAATTTACCCGCGATACGGATGAACTAGAGGCCTTGTTTTGGAAAAAACTCAATCAGGTACAGCGCATCACTTTTGGCGAGTTTACGTTTGACGTACCCTTGATAGAACGTAAGGTTGTGGCAAGTAAAGCAACATCAACCAAAGCAGAAAAAGGAAGCACCAAATTGGTTACACTTGAGTTTTACCAAAAAGGTATGGATGTAATTGCCATTGCCAAACAGCGCGGCATCACCACCGGAACGGTAGAAGGTCATTTAGCCGAATTTATAGGAACGGGTCAGGTGAATGTGTTTGATTTTTTATCGCAGCGAGATATTGATGAAATACAAAAAGCAGCTACCGAACTTGATACCACCAATTTAACGCAGTTAAAACAAAAGCTGGGCGAGGCATTAAGTTACTCGCAAATAAAAATGGGCATGAGTTATTTAGCCAAAGTTAAATCGGCTGAGGCATTGTAAAAGCGATTTGCTTCATTTATTTTAGATTTAAATTAGATACGAATATTACAACAAACAACCACATGAAAATACGTATAAAAGGAAACAGCATTAGGTTACGATTAACCCAAACCGAAGTGGCTAATTTTGCTAAAGACGGTTATTTGGAAGAACATACTGAGTTTGGAAACGCCACATTTACTTATGCTTTGGCCAATGATGCAGCGGTGCAAAACTTAAGTGCAAAAATGGAAGGTACAAAAATTACGGTGCAAGTCCCTCCTGCTTTGGCACAAAACTGGGTAAGCACGAATGAAGTTGGGTTTCAGCAGAAGCAACCTTTAACCAATGGTAAAGAATTGTTTTTGTTGGTCGAAAAAGACTTTGTGTGTTTAGATAACACCTTCGAAGACCAAAGCGACAACTACCCTAACCCGAACGCACATTGTTAAGTAGAAGTTATGCTCCAGAAAGTACATCCCCTTTGTATAGCCTCGTAGAGGCGACCTTTCGGTAAAAATGATGAACGACAAAACACGCAAAAAAGCCCCAGCGGGGCGACCTTATCCAAAGGTCATCCCTACGGGATTTGTGCACTGTTTCTTAGTTCGTTTTTACCAAAAGAACATCCCTACGGGATTCGTTTAAAGTTTTCATAGCTGTGTTACTATTTGGGCATCCCTAAGGGATTCATTCAAAACCAACTGCTAAAAGCCTCGTAGAGGCGACCATTTGGTAAAAATTGTGTACTACAAATTAAGCAAGCCCCAGCGGGGCGATCGTTTATTTCAGATAAAGCATGATATGTGACTAACATTGTTTCTTGATACAGAATGTTCATCCCTAAGGGATTATGTTTCATAGTCTCAGACTTTTTTACCATGAGAACATCCCTACGGGATTCAGTTAGAGCTTTCATAGCTGTGCATCCCTAAGGGATTAAGAGCCTCGTAGAGGCGAACTTTTGGTAAAAAAGACATCCAGCAATGCACAAAAGCCCCAGCGGGGCGACCATACTATTGTTTGCGCAATAATTGTTATTCGTAAATGAATTAATATTGCCCTTCATATATGAAAACAGCTGAGGTAATAAAACAAGCGTTCGATGCGTATTTTAATGCCCCAATTGAGGCATGGCAATCATTTGTTGATTTTGGAGAAGTAATCACCACACAAAAAGAACAGGTGATTAAATCGGGAGGAGATGTAGAAGGATATTTGTATTTTATTTTGAAAGGTAGTGGTGGAGTTATGTTATGGAATGATAACAACTACGTTTGTATTGACTTGTGCTACGAGGGTGAGTTTTTTGGCGATTACATGTCGTTTATCACGCAACAGCCAACGCCCATCGAGATTGTTACATTCGAGTTGTCACAAATTTTCAGAATAAGTAAAACCAACTTTGATAAGCTGACACAAAAGGATGCCTTTGGTGAAAAGATTTGTCGTTTTGCGTCTGAGGCGCTTTTTGTTCATAAACAAATGCAACAAATAGATATCATTACCAAAACACCTACCCAGAGGTATCAGGATTTGTTAAGGAAGCAAGCACAAGTCATACAAAGAACACCTCAAAAACATATTGCATCATATTTGGGTATAACCCCGCAAAGTTTAAGCAGAATAAGAGCTAAAATTATGAAATGAGATTAATTACCTTAAGGTAATCGGTTGTGTTGGCCACCAAAACAATATTTGTAACCCAATATCAACCCATATGCGATTAACATACACATTACTTATTGTTGTTTTAGCAACGGCCGCTTTATTAGCTGCAGGAAAAGTTTTACCGGAGATTACCTTCATTTTCCATCCCAACAATTTTATTAATGGTCTGATTAAATTTCAGACGTTTGCTTTAACTCTAAGTTTAATTGTTTTAGTAGCGGTAAGTAAGTTATTTCCCCAAAGTAAGGAATTATTGGTAATTGGCGAGCTTGGAAAAATGGCAGCAAAAGAACGTTGGTTAGGCATAAATGGTCATACCACTTGGACAAAAAATGCATTTCAATTGTTGTTTTTTATAAGCACAGGTACAGCTGCATTTATGTTTTTGGGTGTTAAATACACTGATAGCTTAAGTAATTTCCATTGGTGGTTTGTTCCCTTTGTCTTGTTGTTTTCACTCACCAACTCATTTGCCGAAGAAATTATTTTCAGGTACACCGTGGTGGGGATTTTAAATAACCATCACCCCAAAATGTTTATACAAATTGCATCGGCAGTTTTATTTGGTTTACCACATTACTTTGGCAATCCAAGCGGTATTATTGGTGTATTGATGGCAGGACTACTTGGTTATGTGCTATGCAAAGCAACCATTGAGACCAAAGGAATTACAATTGCATGGGTAATACATTTTGTGCAAGATGTTATAATTTTTACGGCATTAATGATGATAAACGTCAAGCCATAAGAAAATAAGCTAAACACTTTTATATTCAGCCGAGCCAAAAATTATGTAACATACTAAAATTTTTATGTAATGGTTTAAAAATGTAATAGCACCAACTTTACCGTGTTGAAAAATTGAATCAACACACCATAACATGAGTTTTAAAAACAATCTTTACTCAAGCATCACTAACCAGGTTGTTTGTAAAAAAGCAATATTGGTTACCGTTGTTATGGCTCTTGAGGTGGCTGTTTCAGCACAAAACAATACATCCAATAAAATTACAGCCGGACTAAAAGCCGGGTTTAATTATGCAAATGTTTGGGACGAGCAAGGTCAGAACTTTGAGGCAGACCCTAAAGTTGGTTTTGCAGGAGGTGCATTTATCGGTATTCCATTAGGTGATTATGCAGGTTTTCAACCGGAGTTATTGCTTTCTCAAAAAGGATTTAAAGGCTCGGGAACATTATTGGGCGCGGGATATTCCATGACCAGAACCACTACCTATTTTGATATTCCACTTCAATTACAAATCAGACCGGCCTCATTTTTTACCCTATTAATAGGTCCACAGTATTCATATTTACTTCGTCAGAAAGATGAGTATACACTTGGTGCAAACAGTTATGCGCAAAAACAAGAATTTGATCGGGATAACATTAGAAAAAACATACTTGGTTTTGTTATTGGTGCTGATGTAAACATCAATCATTTGGTATTATCGGCAAGGTTTAACTGGGATTTTCAAACCAACAATGGTGATGGCTCGAGTTCAACCCCGAGATACAAAAACCAATGGCTACAATTTACATTTGGGTATAAAATTTAATTTCAAATCATATGGGCAATTTACTTTACGCAATCGCTGTTATTCTTGTTATTTTTTGGGCCGTTGGCTTTGTGGGATATAATGCGGGCGGCATCATTCATATATTACTGGTTATTGCAATTATTGCCGTTATTTTACGGGTAATTAAAGGTGGAAAAATAACCTAAATAAATACACATTTATTTAAGAACGTCACTCCTCGAAGGGTGGCGTTTTTTGTTTTGACAAGGTCATCAATTGTTTCACTATGAATTGATTTCGTGCAGGATGTGATTAAACAATAATGTCACCCTTTCAGGGTTGGTAGCATAATGCCATCCCTTCGGGATTGATTTTATTCCGGGATGATGTTTTTAACAGTAATGTCACCTCTTCGAGGTTTGAACTCGAATGATTGGTATTAATACCAAGCACCCAACAAACAACAGCGTTTTTTTTACAACTCTGGAGGAGAGATATGATTCTTGGCTGAAGAAGCTGGAATAGCCATAACCCTGAATGGGTGGCATTATGCTACCCAAATCAATCTGACGATTTCTTGAGTTGTATGTGATATTTTTATGGTATAATTGATAAAACAATTGTAAAACAACAACGCCATATGCTCACTGACATTAGTCCTAAGTTGCCCATGCGCAATATCAATACCACCAAAAATTATTATGTAAACACCTTAGGTTTTGAGGTATTTGGTGCACATCAATCCACCGATTATTTAATGGTGCAGAAGGACAATATTCAAATCCATTTTTTTGAGTATAACACTTTAAATCCACTAGAAAATTACGGGCAAGTGTACATCCGTGTAAAGGATATTGATGCCTTGTATCAATCGTTGTTGGATAAAAACGTGGCCATTCACCCCAATGGGCATTTGGCTACCAAACCTTGGGGACAAAGGGAGTTCTCCCTACTCGACCCGGATCATAATTTGCTTACTTTTGGTGAGACAGTGGTTTAATGGAAATCAAATTTAAACCCAACAGCAATTTGTAAACCTAGACTTATGAGGAAAGTACTTCCCTTTTTATTGATACTTGTATCGTGTGTTAAAGAGAACAAACTAAATAATGATTGGACTAGTGATAACTTATACTACCCTGTTTACAATTTTTCTGATAATGTAATGGGATTAACAGTTGAGTTAAGTTACACCCATAGTGTACAAGTGGATTTAGTCGATTCCATTTTTAATCACTTTGTTGAAACAGACTCTATTGGATATGTCATGACTCAACACGTTAACTCTTGCATTGCAGTGGATACCAATGGTAGCTTTAAATTCTATCGAAACATTAAACTTGAAAAAACGCTTCTTGAAAATACGAGTAAATCCCTCTATCTGTATTGCACCAGAGGCGTTATAAAAAGGGATATCAAAGATGTTGTTTTCTCATTAGATGAATGTGCATCAAATATTGTTGTATTTCGTCTCGATAAAATCGATACCACAAAGTTAGGACAACCCATATTTTGCTCAAAAACTAAGTTGAATTTAAATTTTGAAAATTCATCACTAATTGATGATAAAATCGAAGCGTTTCATCAAACACAACAATACGATTATACCGACAATGTAAAATCGGTTTCATACGCAAACCTTGACTCTCTTTACTTTGCTTATTCAGATGATTTTAACTGGAATAAACCCGGCACCATCGATAATTACTTTCCGGGAAGAGCTGTTTATGTTTTGAGACAAGATGGGAAAATTTACCCTAAGTGGAGTTTAGGTTTAGATCTTTTGGGAATACCTTGTGACTAACCTAGTGTATTTCAAATTAAAAGGATAGTTAATAATCAATTGAACCCTCCTGTTTTTTCTATACCCTTTTCATTACTTTTGAATCATGGCACACAACAATCCAAATCCTGAAAATCCGGAAGAATTTTTGGATATAAAACTTACCGAACCAAAAGAAACTGCTGCGGGTATTCCCGCGGTAATATCTGCGGTTAAGCATGTGTTTAGCGAAATGGGCCCTATACGCGGCACCAACGCCTTACTTAAGGTAAACCAAAAAGATGGATTTGACTGCCCGGGTTGTGCCTGGCCCGACCCAGATGATGAGCGCTCGCCTATTGCAGAGTATTGCGAAAATGGTGCAAAAGCCATTGCCGAAGAAGCCACCACCAAAGCACTTTGGCCAAAGTTTTTTGAAGAAAATAGTGTTGCACAATTAGCCAATTTAAACGATTACGAAATTGGCAAAAAAGGTCGTGTTGCACAGCCCATGTATTTAGCAAAAGATGCAACACACTATACACCTATTTCGTGGGAAAATGCATTTAAGTTAATTGCCGATAAGCTTAACAACTTGCCATCGCCTAACGATGCTATTTTTTATACATCAGGACGAACAAGCAACGAAGCGGCATTTTTATACCAACTTTTCGTACGCGAATTTGGCACCAATAATTTACCCGATTGCAGTAATATGTGTCATGAAAGCAGCGGTGTCGCATTAGGCGAAAGTGTTGGTATTGGAAAGGGTTCGGTTAAGCTGGAAGATTTTTACGAAGCGGAAGTGATTATGATTTTAGGACAAAATCCTGGCACCAATCATCCGCGAATGTTGAGCGCTTTACAAAAAGCAAAAGCTAACGGGTGTACCATAATTTCCATCAACCCACTTAAAGAAACCGGTTTAATGGGTTTCAATAATCCGCAAAAGTTAAACGGAGTTTTGGGTATCAAATCGCAGTTAACCGATATTTATTTACAAGTAAAAATTAATGGCGATTTAGCTTTATTAAAAGCCATAGAACAATTGCTTTGGGTTGAAGAGCGAAAAAATCCGGGTACTGTTTTCGATTTAGATTTTATACAAAACCATACGCACGGTTACGAGCAACTGAAAGAAACATTCAACCAATACGATTTAAATGAGTTAAGTGAAGCTTGTGGCATTTCGGTTGATGATATTATTAAAACCGTTGATGCCATTAAACACAAAAAGAAAATAATTGCTTGTTGGGCCATGGGATTAACCCAGCATAAAAATGCGGTTGACACCATTAAAGAAGTAGTAAACTTATTGTTGCTTAAAGGCAGTATTGGTAAGCCCGGAGCCGGCACCTGCCCTGTTCGCGGACATAGCAATGTGCAAGGCGACAGAACCATGGGTATTTACGAAAAGCCATCCAAAGCATTTATTGATAAGATAAACAGAGTGTTTAACATTAATGCTCCGTATGAACATGGTTATGATGTTGTGGATGCCATTAAAGCCATGCACAATAAACCCGGCAAAGTATTTATTGCCATGGGGGGTAACTTTTTATCGGCAACGCCTGATACTAAATATACAGCCGAAGCATTAAACAAATGCAGTTTAACAGTACAAATCAGTACAAAATTAAACCGCAGTCATTTAATTACCGGACAAGAAGCATTGATACTTCCAACCTTTGGCCGCAGTGATAAAGACGTTAACGCAGATGGTGAAGTGCAAATAGTAAGTTGCGAAAACTCCATGGGTGTAGTGCAACTAAGTAAAGGCAGTTTAAAACCGGTAAGCAATCAGTTGTTGAGCGAAACGGTAATTGTGTGCAAATTGGCTCAGGCTACATTTGGCAATAAAACACAAACACCTTGGCCTTTGTACCAAAAGCATTACGACCATGTGCGTGATGCCATAGAAAAAACCATTGCAGGATTTGATGATTACAACAAACGGGTGCGCGAACCGGGTGGATTTTATTTACCAAACGGATCTCGTGAGGGGAAGTTTAACACCTTTACAGGCAAGGCTAATTTTAACGTAGCTCAAGTTACTTTTAACAAATTGGCCGATGATGAATTGTTGATGATGACCATTAGAACTCACGACCAATTTAATACCACCATTTATGGCTTAGACGACCGATATCGTGGTATTTACAATGAACGCAGGGTTATTTTAATGAATGAAAAAGACATTGTTAAATTGGGTTACCAGGCCGCAGATGTGGTTGATTTATACAACTACCACGATGGTGTAGAGCGTGTGGCTCATAAGTTTATGATTGTAGCTTACAATATTCCGGAACAATGCTGCGCCACTTATTTCCCGGAAACCAATGTGTTGGTTCCAATTAACTCAGTAGCCGAAAAAAGCAACACACCTACCAGTAAATTTGTGGTGCTAAAACTTAAAAAACATCAAGGTAACTAAGTATTATTAAGTTGGTTGATGTTTGTACCATTGCATCACCTAACTTTTCATTTGCTTTTAATGTGATTGTTCGTACTTGCATGCATGTTTGCTAAGTTAAATCCCAAATCTATTATTGTAATTATTGCTGCCGCAGGTATGGCCTTTTTTGCAGGACGATTAACGGTATCAAAAACAAAAAATAATACAACACCTACACCAAACAATGTAGTACCAATTACATCAAGCACAACTTTAACAAGTCCATTGTTATCTTGTATCGACCCAAACCAAATTGATATGCGCGAGTTGAAAACATTTAAAAATGACATCAACCAGTACATCAAAAAAGCGCAACAAAAAAGTAACGACTTATACATTTCGTTTTACTTCCGCGATTTAAACAACGGAATTACCATTGGCGTGAATGAAAAAGAATTGTTCAGTCCGGCCAGTTTAATGAAGATACCTGTTTTGATTACTGTTTTAAAAGCAGCCGAGCAAAAAAGTGATTTATTATCTACACGCATTCAATACGTAAAATCTAATTTTAAAGATGTAGATGAAGAGAGTGGTTTTGAAAAAGTAGACCAACAATATTACACTGTGGAGGAATATTTAAAACACATGATTGTTTATTCCGACAACGCTTCTACCCTTTTATTGGCCAAGTTTATTGGCATTGAAAATGTATTGCGTACCGAAGAAGATTTAAATTTAAATCATGCCAAGGATGCCAACAGCAATACCAACTTTGTTTCTGTACTCAGGTATGCAGCGGTTTTCAGGGTATTGTACAATGCTTCGTATTTAAATAAAGCGATGTCGGAAAAAGCATTGCAATTATTAACCCAAGCCAATTACAAAGGCGGAATTAGGGCTGCTATTCCTGCACAATTTGCCGTGGCACATAAATATGGCGAACGCGATGTGTTTGATGGAAAAGGCAAACGTAATACCTTACAATTGCATCACTTTGGTATAGTGTATTACACGGGTAAACCATACATTTTAGGGGTTATGACGCGCGGAAGCACACGCGAACACAAAGCGCAAATTATAAAAGACCTATCAGAAATTGCATTTAAGGCCGTTGATGCACAGATGAAAAAAAGCGAAAAAGTTGTTTTTAGCGAATAAGTTCTGATTACATAATTCTTCTAAATCTGCATGAGCTAAAGGTTAGTGTGCTTGTATTCGTTGTTCATTATTTTATTTGCAAATGCAATTACATAATGTTTACTTAGTAAAGCCATTAGATACCCAAAACTAAGCCCAAGTGTTTATGCCGGCCAATAAAACCGATTGGATAAAAATTAGCTAACCCTAAACCCAAAACAATGACAATAACCTGTAAAAATTGTGAACATCAGTACATAGGTAAATACTGCAATAATTGCGGTCAGTCGGCTAATACGCATGAACTCAATGCTCACTTTTTATGGCATGACATACAACACGGTATTTTGCATTTCGACAATGGTATTTTCTTCACCTTGAAAGAGTTGTTAACCAGACCAGGATTGATGATTAAGGAGTTTATTGAGGGTAAAAGAATCAGACATTTTAAACCATTCTCGTTTGTTATTGTGCTTGCGGGTGTATACGGCTTTTTAATACATTACTTCAATATATCATCTTATGTAGAATTGAGCAGTGACAAAAGCGCAGAAGAAGTTATTAATGTTTCTAAAATAACCGATTGGATAAGTACTCACTATGCTTTTACCACTTTGCTGTTGTTACCGGTTACTTCTTTGGCAACTTACTGGGCCTTTTATAAAGAGAAGTATAATTTTATTCAGCACCTGGTTATTAACGCTTTTCTTTCCGGACTACACATTGTGTTGAGATTGTTTTTTCTACCATTACTTTTTTTGTTTGGGAAAGAAAATAGTTTTGGGGTTTTAACAATATCAGACTTAATAGGCGTAGTATTTACCTTTTGGGCATTGATGCAATTTTTTAATCATATGCCTGCTAAATCAAGATTTTACAGAATAGTGTTGTCATACCTATACCTTGGTTTTATGTATTTATTCTTTATTCTTTTAGCCGGCCTCATTGTAAGTATCTTTATTGCAAAGCTTGACATCAACATCAACCTATAGCCTTTTAGCAAACTGCCAAACAGAAACATATTGTAGTTTTTTATTCAAACATCCTCTAAAACAAGTACAAACAATTCATCCACATATATGGGTGGTTCGGTATTAAATGATAAATTAGCGGCATGGAAAACTTTGTGGTTTCGGCAAGAAAATACAGGCCGGGAACTTTTGATAGCGTAATAGGACAAGAGCACATCACACATACTTTAAAAAATGCGATTAAGAACAACCACTTAGCGCATGCCTTTTTATTTTGTGGACCTCGTGGTGTGGGTAAAACCACCTGCGCGCGTATCTTAGCTAAAACCATAAACTGCCAAAACATTGGGGCTGATTTTGAAGCCTGCAACGAGTGTGAAAGCTGCAAAGCGTTTAATGGTAATGCCAGTTTTAACATATACGAACTGGATGCTGCAAGTAACAACAGTGTTGAAGACATCAGGGGTTTGGTTGATCAGGTTCGTTACGCACCACAAGGAGCTAAATACAAAATTTATATTATAGATGAGGTTCATATGTTAAGTTCTGCGGCTTTTAACGCATTTCTTAAAACATTAGAAGAACCACCATCGTATGCCAAGTTTATTTTGGCAACAACCGAACGTCATAAAATTTTACCTACTATTTTATCTCGTTGTCAGGTTTTTGATTTCCATAGAATTAGCATTGAAGGAGCTGTAAACCAATTGCGTAAAATTTGCGCAAACGAAGGCATAACTGCCGAAGAAGAAGCCTTGCACGTAATTGCTCAAAAAGCTGATGGTGCCATGCGTGATGCCCTTTCTATTTTTGATAGGATTGTAAGTTTTAGCGGTAAAAACATTACCTATAAAGATGTAATCATGAATTTAAATATTCTTGATTACGATTATTATTTCCGTGCAGTTGATTTGATGTTGGCCAACGATTTGCCAAATATGTTGGTGTTGTTTGATGAAATTTTAACCAATGGATTTGATGCACAACATTTCTTAAGTGGCTTTTCAGATCACCTTCGTAACTTGATGATGTGTAAACATCCAAACACAGTTAAGTTGCTTGAAGTGGCTCAAACAATAGCGCAAAAGTTCATGTCGCAATCAGCGCAATGCAGCAACGGACTTCTATTAAACGCATTAAACTTATTAAATAAATGCGAGCTTGAATATAAGTCGAGCAAAAACCCAAGGCTACATGTTGAGCTTGCTTTAATGAAGCTTTGCCACATTCAATCGGTGCTTGATGCAGCCGCACTAAAAAAAAAATCCTAGCCAATAACGGTATTACTTCATCAACCGAAACACCATCGGTTAGTGTTCCTAAAACCATAAGCGCACCCGTTGCAACACCTCCTCCTGCCCCTCAACCTGTAGTAGTAAGTACGCCTGTTGCGCAACCAGAAGTCAATCAACCCAAACCACAACCCGAAGTAGCACCTGTAGCACCACCAAAAGCAGTTGTTGTTCCTCCGCCTTTGCCTAAAGCAGGTTTAAGCAGTATTGAAAAGTTGAAGCAACAAATTGCACTCAACAAAAAGCAAGAAGCCGAAAAACAAGAAACCAGCGAAGCAGAAGTTGTTGTAGTGGTTACGGAAGATGATGTGCCTGTAACTCAAGAATCTTTCACCAAAGTGTGGACTGAATATTTAGCACATATTGAGGCAGAAAAGAAAATGAGTTTATGGGTGATTTTCAGAAATGCAACCTGGCAATTGTTGGATAACGGAACAGTTGAAATTGTATTGGCATCTCAACACGAAAGCGAAATGTTTGAAGAAGAACGCATCAACACCATTCCGTTTTTGCGCAAAAATTTAAAAAACACCAAGTTCGATATTGTAATTAAAGTAATTAGTTCGGTTGCTTTTAAACGTGCCTTTACTGCCGAAGAAAAGTTTAACCTAATGGCCGAAAGTAATCCGTTACTTAACGATTTACGTAAACTATTAGCACTTGATTTAGAATAATATGGGAGCCACACAAGACAAAATAAAAATGAGCCTTCGCCAGCGTTTGGCCAAATTAATCAATTATTTTCTACGCGGATTATTAATTGTGCTGCCGTTTGCTGTTACGTTTAGCATTGTGCGCAGCATCGTAGTTACGTTAGATGACTATGTAAACGTGGGCATACCGGCAGTTGGTTTCTTAATTGTAATTGCATCTATTACCTTTTTAGGATTTATTGGAAGCAGTTTAATTACCAAACCGTTGTTTAGTTTAATGGATGATGTGTTGTCTAAAATTCCTTTCGTAAAAATAATTTACACCAGCGTAAAGGATTTTATGGAAGCATTTGTTGGCGATAAAAAGAAGTTCAATTCTCCTGTTTTGGTCGAAATGTCGCAAGGACTTTACAAGCCCGGTTTTATTACCCAAAACGACCTTTCCAGCTTAAATTTACCTGGTATGTGTGCTGTGTATTTTCCGCACTCGTATGCGTTTAGTGGCAACCTTTTTTTGGTTGATAAAAACAAAGTAAAACCATTTGATGGAAACGCTACAGACGTAATGAAGTTTATAGTAAGTGGTGGTGTAACCAATTTAGAATAACCCAAAATCAACCCAATAACCGGATGCAAAAACTAATTGCCTTTTTACAAATTGTTCGTGTAAACAACTTAATGATTATGTTGGCTACATTGGCCTTTAGTTACTACTGCCTAACCGATTATTTAACCCCTGAAGATTTATTACAACCTCGTTTTTTGTTGTTGTGTTTTTGTGTAATTTTAACCGCAGCAGCCGGATACATCATCAACGATTACCACGACATTAACATCGACCTTACCAACAAACCCAACAAAGTGGTAATTGGTAAAATTATTTCACGCAGGTGGGCCATGTTATTGCATTTTATTTTTAACGGATTGGCCTTATTGGTTGGGTTGTACCTTAGTGGATACATTGGCCTGATGGTAGCAGTTTGTGTGGTGATGTTGTGGTTATATAGCGTACATTTTAAAAAACAATTTTTAAGTGGCAATTTGTTGGTGGCTGCGCTGAGTGCCTTTGTGGTGGCTATTTTGCCTTTGTTTAATAAGCAAATTTCAGGCTACTTGGTTTGGGTGTATGCCTTGTTTGCATTTGGCATTAGCTTAATACGCGAGATTGTTAAAGATGCCGAAGACCTGCGTGGCGATAGTAAGTTTGATTGTAAAACGTTACCCATTGTTTTAGGTATACGGAAAACCAAAAAGCTGATGATAACACTGGTGTTAACTTATACCATTTTACTTTTTGCACATACATTTATTGCCACATCACTTATTCCGTTTAGGCACAACTACGGACAAATTGCTTACACATTTTACATGTTGCTGTTTGTAATTGTGCCATTAATTTTAACCACCTACCTCCTACTTAAAGCCGATGTAAAATCAGACTTTAGCCGCCTAAGCACACTTTATAAAATTATTATGCTAAGTGGTTTAATAAGTATGGTGATTATTAAGTTGTAGCAGGTTAATTGAACAGTTTGTGGTTTCTAGTTTTTAGTTTGATGTTCAACAACAAACCATAAACCCCAAACAACAAACCAATAACTAAATTTCCAATAAAAACTTCAAGGTATCAACGCCATCAGCGTAATCAGTTAGTTCGGGTTGTTGTGCTTTGCCTAAAGGAACGCTGTTATTTATGGCGATTTTACTTACCACACATTGTATTTGGTCTTTGTTGTTTTCCAATGTTTTTGATAGTTCATCAAGATTGGTGTATTGCTCGTAAAACATTACTCCCAGTGGTGATGCGATATTGCTATCTTCTTTAAGCAACAAAAAGTTATTGTCGAAATGTTTGGTAAGGTTCATTAACAAAATAGCCTTGTGGTAGGTGTAATTGTTGGCATATTTGTTATGGTTGATGTGCTCATAAAAACCGGCAATCCCCTCGTAAAAGTGGGCAATATCATAACCTTCGGGTACATATATTTTAGATATATTTCTGCAACCCAAACCAAAGTACGTAAAAATGTCTTCACCCAGTTTTTGTAAATCCTCAGGCGTTTCGTTACCGGTTAAAACAGCTACACTGGTGCGTGCTTTGCGCAACAACGATGGTTTAGTTCTAAAATAATATTCAAAATAACGGTTGGTATTGTTACTTCCGGTAGCAATAACAGCATCAAAGTTTTTAGGCAAACGTTCGTCTGTAATTTCAATTTTATCAGCCCAATCCGGAGCAATGTTAATGATGTTTTCAATCACCCATTTCATCAGCACGGTATCATCGCTTGATAGTTTAACAATGGCTTTGTGCCCGCACACCAAAATAGAAAGTAAATCGTGTAAACCTACCAATGGAATATTGCCCGCCATAATGACCACCACATTTTTAGGTTCTGGTTGAGGCATATCTTGGTAAACACTTAACCATTTGTTCAAATGCTCGGTATTGAGTTGATCGCCCCAGGCCGCAATTGCTTTTTTGGTATACTCAATTGTAAACCAAGGATTTTGTTGGTAAGCTTTAGTAAAAACTGGGTTATCTTTAGTTGATTCTTCTTTAAAAAATGTGCCTAATTGAGACAGTATATGTATAGCGTGTTGAAAATTCATCGTTATTTAGAACAATTATATTTTTTTATGCAAAGCAACAAAACTTATTTTGCATTTGTTATAACAACAGAAAATAAAGAACACTTATGGCTATAATGATTACTGACGAATGCATCAACTGTGGTGCATGCGAACCTGAATGTCCGAACAACGCAATTTACGAAAGCGGTGCTGAATGGGCTTGGGCAGATGGAAACACTCTAAGCGGTACCATTGAAGTAGATGGTGAAAGCATTGATGTAAACAAACGTTTTGCTCCAAAATCAGACGATACATATTTTATTGTAACAGGTAAATGTACAGAGTGCGTGGGTTTCCACGAAGAACCACAATGTGCAGCTGTATGTCCGGTTGATTGCTGTGTACCTGATCCTGACCATGTAGAGTCGCAAGATCAATTGATGTTTAAGAAGAACAGAATGCACATGTAATTAGTTGCATAAAGTATTGAAGCCCCGCACAAGTGCGGGGCTTTTTTGTGTTTAAAGTTTGTGTTTGCCACAGATTAACCAGAACTCTTTCGTAGTTTCTAATCTGTGTTATCTGTGGCTATACCTGATGCTAACTATTTTGTTTAAAATAATTTACTTTTGAATACATGACACGCAAAGAACGTTTCGAACAATTTATCAATTATTTTAGTGAGCACCAACCCGAAGCAGAAACGGAGTTGTATTACGAAAACCCTTATCAGTTATTGGTTGCGGTAATCTTATCGGCACAATGCACCGATAAACGCGTGAACATGGTAACACCCAATATTTTTAAACAGTACCCTACCGTTGATTTATTGGCCGAAGCTACTTTTGATGAGTTGTTTCCGATAATACGCAGCATTAGTTACCCCAACAATAAAACCAAACACCTGATTGGTATGGCGCAAATGTTGGTTAAAGATTTTAACAGCGAAGTTCCGGAAAGTATTGATGATTTGGTGAAACTTCCGGGTGTGGGTCGGAAAACAGCCAACGTAATTGCCTCTGTGGTGTACGATAAACCTGCCATGGCAGTAGATACACATGTGTTTAGGGTAAGTGCCCGTTTGGGATTAACCTTAAATGCCAAAACACCTAAACAAGCCGAAGACCAATTGGTAAAACACATACCCGAAGAACATATTGCTAGGGCCCACCATTGGCTTATTTTACATGGCAGGTATGTTTGTTTGGCACGTAACCCAAAATGCCCCGAGTGCCAAATTAGTAGTTTTTGTAAGAGTTATAAAAAGCCGAAGTAAAGCCCGCGTTAGGGTTCCGAAACTTCGGAAGAAGCGGTTATCCTTTTGCATAGCAAAAGATAAACCCAGATTCAGCCCAAATTGTGTAACAAGAGGCTGAATCGCTAAAGTGCTTGTAACGACCCGTTACACGGATTCGTAACAATCACTAAGCGGGACTAGGCCCAACTAAATCAACCGTTCGCTTTTACAAAGCTCCGATTCATTAACTTGGGCTTTAGGCAAAACACCCGGTGCACATGCGGTTTATAAGAAATATTTTCTGTTTAGGAAAAACACAGCGTGGGCAAACGCCCTACACATTTTTATTCTTTAGGGTAAGCAAATTGTTTAAGTTGAGGTGCTTTAATAGAGGTAATACCCACTACCAAAAGTGTCATAAAGCCTCCAAATACCACAGATGGAACTGTGCCCAACAAACGTGCTGCAAGTCCACTTTCAAAAGCACCAATTTCGTTTGATGAGCCAATGAACATGGTATTTACTGCCGATACACGTCCGCGCATATCATCGGGTGTTTGCAGTTGCAAAATATTGCCACGTATTACCACACTTACACTATCAAAAGCGCCACTTAAAAACAACATCAACAGCGATAAGTAAAATGAGGTGCTTAATGCAAAACCTATCATACATAAACCAAATGCGCCTACACATAAAAGCAATACTATACCCGGCTTTTGCACAGGTGCACGCATAGATAACCACAACATGGTAATGCTTGCACCCAATGATGGTGCTGCACGTAAAAAGCCTAAACCTTGCGGGCCTACTTGCAAAATTTCGTTGGCAAAAACCGGAAGTAAGGCCACTGCCCCACCAAACAATACAGCAAATAAATCGAGGCTGATGGCACTTAGAACTACCTTGTTGTTAAACACAAATTTCAACCCTACTTTTAGTCGGTCGGCTATACTTTCGTTGCCCATTTTGCTGGCAATAGGTTTTGGTTTGATGTTGAGCATAGCCACCAAAGCCAATATGATAAAAAATAAAACCACCAAAAATGTAGGTGTAATCCCTAACCATGCATACAATGCTCCACCCAGCGCAGGGCCAACAATGGCGGCCATTTGCCAGGCACTGCTATTTAAGGTTGATGCCGTAACCAATTGTTCTTTTTGCACCAACTGAACAATAAAACTGAATCCTGCAGGTGCATAAAAACCACGTGCAAATCCGCTTAAAAATATAAACAGGTACATGGCGTTTACACTCCAGCTTTCACTAAAACCATATACAAATAAGTCGCTGCTGGCAAGGGTTAAACCCATGGAGCAAAACAACAATACCCAAATGCTGTTGGCCAATATTTTACGTTTGCTGCTTATATCGGCAACATGACCTGCATACAGGGCAATACTCAATGCAGGAATGGCTTCGGCCAAACCTATTAAACCAAGTGATAAAGGATCTTGTGTAAGTTTGTAAATGTGCCAGCCTGCTATAACGGCTTGTATTTGTAAGGCAATGGTTAAACACACGCGGGTGGTTAAAAACAATTTAAACTCTTTATTTTTAAGTGGTAGTAAACGTGTGTTGTTTAAACTCATCGGGTTAAATATTCGTTGTAATAAACTTGCTGATAGGCACGTGCCTGTTTGGTTGTATTTAAACTATCGGCACCGGCACTCATAATTACTCTTTTTGATTGCTGATCGAACGCTACATAACCGTTTGATTTTACCAATCCAATGCCATCATCAAAAGTATAAGTTGCCAGTCCGGCTTGTGCGGTATCAAATAAATTAACACCCCATGCAAACGAATGTTTTTTTACGCCCAACATGGCCAATATACTTGGCGCTAAATCGGTTTGTTGCCCTACCTTACTTACTTGCAAACCTTTTACCGCAGGGTTTAAAGCGCCACCGGTTATTAATAATGGTATGTGAAAACGTGTAGGTTCGTAAGGCTGACGGTTTAATGGTTCTTGGTGTGCGTGATCGGGTAAAATAATAATTAAGGTGTTGTTGTACCAAGGTTGTTGTTTGGCTTTTGCCATAAAATCGCCCAAGCATTTATCAGAAAAATGAATGGAGTTTTTATACAACTCGGCCTGACTTGTTCCGGTAAAGTTACTTTTGTGTGGTACGTTGTATGGCTCGTGGCTACTTAATGTTAGTGCCGTTACAAATTTAGGTGATGGTGATTTTGGAAACTCTTCCAATACTTTATTGTACAATTCATCATCGTGTACGCCCCAATTTTCGGGTAAAATGGCTTTGTTAAATTGGTGAATATCTACAATGTTGTTGTAACCACTGTTAATCCAATAGGCTTTCATGTTGGCAAACTCCGACTCGCCACCATAAACAAATTTGCTGTTGTAGCCTAGCTCTTGCAAAGCCTTTGGTAAGGCAGGCAGGTTACTGAATTTTTGAATTTTATTGATAATGGAACTTTTTGCCAACGCAGGTTGTGCACTGATGATGGAAGCCAAACCTTTATCGGTTCGGTTGCCATTGGCATAAAAGTTTACGAAAGTTAAACCTTCGTTTGCTAGTGCATTTAGGTTTGGGGAAACACTAGCATCACCCCCGGTAAAACCCACCACATCTGCCGACCAACCCTCCAGTATCACCAACAAAATATCGGGTTTGGTTTGGTTTGATACCTTAAAAGAATTGTGGTTTGATGTGTTTACCAACAATTCATTTACAATTTGTTGTGCTTCTTCATCGGGTAAAAAACTATAGGGATTTTTTTTTTCGTCTTCGGTGTTATCAGTTAACGAAGCAATAAAATTCCATGTGGTATTTACGGCACAATGATTTAAAAAGGGCTTATCACTGTAATAGGCAAAACTTTGGTTAATGGGCGCCATACCCACATTACCACGAATCATTAAAAAAGTAATGGCACCCATTACAATGAAAACAACTGGTGCTAACCACGCTTTAATGGGTTCACCTAGTTCCCTAAATTTTAAAGGTAAGTTATCGTAAACAATTTTAACTAAAAAGGTAGTTAAGAAACCAAAGAAGATAATTTTACCCCACGAAATACCACTGCTAAAACTAAACATCTCTTTAGGAAACTTAGCAAAAGATGATGCGTAGGCATTTAGTTTTTGTCCCCAAAAGGCATACAACTCGGCATCAATAATGGTAAGCACTGAAACGGCTAATAACACTACAAAGTTGTAAAAAGTAAACAGGTAATCAACCCATTTTACTTTAACGTATTGGGCTATTAACCATAAAAAAAACGGGATTACACTGAGGTAAGCCGAGGTTGACAAATCTAGGCGCAAGCCATGTACAAACGACATGGCCAACTCTTTAAAAGGCATGGTTGATGCAATTTTGCCATTAAACATAATGAACAAAAAGCGCATCAATGCGAACATCACCATCCAAAATCCGATGTATCTCGCAAAAAATTCAATGTGTTTTTTCACTGTTATTACTTTGTTTAAGATTAGGTCTTATTATTTGTCAACCCACCTATTAACTTAGTTAAAGTTAATTGAGTTGCTATTTAACACCACGTTTGTTTAGTTCTTTCTGATACCTACGTGCATTAATTTGGTGTTGGGCAAAATTAGCAGCAAAGTTGTGATAACCGCTAAAATCTTCCTTAGCGCAAAAGTATATAAACTTATGTTCTTTAAAATTTAAAACCGCTTCAAGTGCTGCTTTACCCGGCACACAAATTGGCCCCGGAGGTAAACCTTTGTTTTTATAAGTATTGTATGGCGATTGGATGTTTAGCATCTCTCCTACCACACGTTTAATGCTGTTATCTTTCATCGCAAAAATAATGGTTGGATCGGCCTGTAAAGGCATGCCCAAACGCAGTCTGTTGATGTAAGCACCCGCAACCACAGGCATTTCATCGGTCATGTAAGTTTCTTTTTGCACAATCGATGCCAACACGCTTACCTCTGCTTTGGTTAATTTGGTTCGCGCTAATTTTGCAGTTCTGTCAGCATTCCAAAAATTAGCGTACTCTGTTTCCATGCGCTTTAAAAGTTTAGGCGCTGAGGTTGTCCAATAAAAATTATAGGTATTTGGAATAAAAAGCGAAACAATATTCTCGGTGTTAAAACCAACAGATGCGCAGTAAGCGGAATCGTTGAGCAGCGTTAATAATTCAATACTATCAGCTTCCAATTGATTGGCCCAAAACGAAACCAAATCTTCCTTGCGTTGTGCATATTTAAACGTTACATCTAATGCAGTTTGTTTGCCACTAACCATTAAACGCAACAATTCAAGGTTATTCATGCCATCTGTAACCTCATATCTACCGGGTTTTATTAACGATGAATAACCAATTAAATGAGCAAATCTAAATAACGCATTGGTGTTGTTAAGCAGTTCGGTTTGTTTGATTAAGGCTGCATTTTCATCTATAGATTTATTGCTATACACCAATATGTAGCCTTTTTTACCGGTTTCCAAATTGATGTTATCCGCCAAAACATCTTCATAAATTTTGATTCCGGCAGCAATCAACAACAATAAAAGAAAACTAAGCGTAATCCATAACGCTGTTTTAAATGTTTTTGATTTTGGTTTTGATTTGGTTTTAACTTTTGCTTTACCGGCCGCCTTCATATGCTTGCGAACATAACAATTTTGGGTGATGTTTCTACATCTGTTGTAACAGTTGTTTTACCATTATATTGTTAGGATTTAACTTTAACAAACGCTGCAACAATTGTTTGGTGGCTGCTTTTTGTCCGGTAATGTTTAACACTGCAGCTTTGTTTAATAGTGCTTGCTCAAAGTCGGGATCTAAGGCAATTGCTTTGTTATAATACCCTAAAGCTTTATCAAACTGTTGTTGTTTGGCGTACACAAAGCCTAAGTTGGTCAATGGTTCGGGTTGTTTTGGGTTTTTACTTAAACTACTTCCCAATATGGTGATGGCCTTTTGGTTTTCGTCAACCTGCACATACAAAGCACCTAAGGCATTAATAAAATCGAGATTCTCTGAGGCTAACTCAACCGCTTTTTTATACCAACCTTCGGCTAAGTTAAAGTTATTGTTGTTGTAATAAGCCCTTCCAATACGGTAGCACAACCATGGTTTGATTTGATCGTTTGGTTTAAGTGTAGCTGCCTTTTTAATGATGCTTGCATAATCTTGTTTTAAGTACCACAAATGTATCCACGCATCTGTAGTATTGGGTTGATTTTGTGTGATGCTGAAGTATTTATCGGCACTGTCTACAGATGATTTTTCGCCACTAAACTTTTCGAAATAACCCAAGTAGGCTTTACCTCTTGTTTCTATATCACTTTCAGGATTATTGATGCAATAAATGCCTGCAAACTCTTTGGCAGCTTCTTTGGCTTTTTGTGTAGCCGGAATACGAATCCAATGGTCGGTTACAGTTACATGCGGAATATCTATGGTACCTGATTTTGGCATGTGGCAACTTACACAGTTATTGTTGGCTAGCTTTATTTTAGCAGGAGTTTCGCTACAAAAGTTCTTTTGTTGTGTGCTGTGGCATGAGTTACAACTGTTGTTGAAAATTTGTGTGCCCGTTACCTTAACACTTACATGTGGATTATGACAACTGATACAAGTTAACTTATTGGTATGTTGATTTCCGCCCACAAAACATTTACTCATTTGTAAACGTTGCGCATGCGATGCCATGATAAATTCGTCATCACGACCTTTGTATTTTGGCATGTAAATATCAATGTAATCACCCAAACGTTTACCAGGCCTGAAGTCGGTAAAATCTTTATCGTTTTTAAGCACGGCATTACCTTGTAAATGGCAGCGCTGACAAACATCTATCTGCAAATCCCATGATAGTTTTTTAGGATTTACAATGGTGTAATCTATTTGCGTTGCTGTATCAATAATGTTGCCCGCCAACTTTTCTTTTACATGCAACTCACCCGGTCCGTGGCACCTTTCGCAATCAATGCCTTTGGGAATAGAGATAAATTTATTGGTGCTGTTTTTTGCAAACGAAGGCATGGCATTGTGGCAACTCATACACTCTAAACCAATGGCACGGTTAAAGCGCACATTTTGTCCGTTTTCAAAACCCGGTGGTAAATCCCATTTGCCTTTTTGCGCATACCAAGTTAACGGCATTTGGTAAACAAAACCATTAACTTCCATCATGTGTGAGTTGGTATGTTGACCACTTCCAACAATGTAATCAACACGTTCAATGCGCTTGTGTACCGTATCTTTTCCTTCAAGCCTAAATTCCATGATATACATGGTATCGTTTAAAAAGTACGGGTAATAACTAAGGTTGTTAAACTTATCATGAACCAACTGATGCTTCCCAAATTTAGCAGCAGATTTTTGTTTGGTAGCCACATTAAACGACTGCCCCATTCCGGTTTCTATAAAGGTTTTATAAATATCGTTATGGCAACTGCGGCAAGTTTCCATGCCCACATACTTTACGGTATCGTTGTGGTTTAGGTAAGTATTTTCAGGTGTTGAGTTTTTATCTGCATCACCACAAAACAAATTAAAAAAAGTAATAATGCTCAGCGAAACGAGCATAACAAAAGTGGTAATATGTGTAGGTTTTATGCGCACTAAATAGGTAACAAATATGCACAAAAAAAGATTGAATTAGGCGACACCCGTTTTGTTAAATTTTGAATCAACTCACCAATCAAAATTTCGATTTTATACAGAGATTTACAACCCTAACGCATCCATTTTATCTTTTTCGTATTGATCACCTTCGGCCGGGTAACGTAAAATATGTTCAAACTTACCCGATTGTTTGGCCATCGACCATGTGAGGCTCTCTCCTGCCGGAACTGTATTGGTTACTGTACTATAAATGGGGTCGTTAAAAGCTTTGTGTGCATCAACAACCTTCCAGCCTTTAGATTTGAAGTGTGCTATCAAGTCATCTAAAAACAAACCTGCAACCAAATTGTGGTGTAATAATAATGAATGAGAAATGTGTCTTCCGGTAAGCGAAAACGAGATAGAATCGTAAAAAACAGCCTTCTCATAAAGGTGGTTGATGTAGTATTTTTTAAACCCTTCAATGTCAGCCTGAGGGTTTTCGGTTAAACGCTTGCGCAAACGTGAGTCGATATACCAATCAGATGCATCGATGGTTACCGCACCATGTCTATATCCTTGTTGTTTTAAAAAAGTACGAAAACCGTTTACTTTTTCCGGAGTGTTACCCTCTTTTAAATATGGAAACCTGAAAAGTTTAACAAAATTTGAATAGTTTTTTAGTACTTCTTCATTGGCCAACAACTCGCTTTTATATTGGGCCAAAGTAACTGCATCATCATTAAAATTAGGATGATTTAGGGTATGATTGGCTAAAAAGTGTCCCGCGTTATTCCAAGTGCTTAATACATATTTACCATTAGCTGTTTTTTTGTTATGACCGGCCACAAACATAATGGCTTTGATTTGGTGCTTGTATAATGCCTGTAGTATTTTTCCATGCCAATCGGCCAACTTATACCCGGCCAAATCGCTGGTTTTGCCATCATCAAACGTAAAACTTATGGTTGGAATTGATTGAATAGTATTTGCTTTTTGCGCAGTAGTTAAAACCGTATTCTGAGCAACAAAAGCCATCAGACCAAATACAAAAACAAATAATAATCTCATTACCTAACAAAGAAACGTTTTCTAAAACAAATTTAACTACTTTTTAAATAAGCATTCAACCAATAATCCTAATACATTGAATTTTAAACTGAAATTCTTTAAGTTGGTGTATATTATATTGATGTACAACACTTCATATAATTAGCCTCAACTATGAAGACAATAAAAAAACTCACACGCAACCAACAAATTGCCCTTGTAGGAATTGTTGGTATTTTTATCATAGACATGTTAGTTCCTCTTGGCATTGCTATTGGCGTGTTGTATATGCTTTGTTTTGTTATCATAAGTAAAGAACCGGCATTTACCATCAAAAAATTCTCGGCAATAATGATTGCATTGATTGTGTTGAAATACATCATTTTTTACGAGCCTTCTGTTCATCTTGGCTTTGCTACCATCAACCGCACAATTTCAGTGTTGGTTATTGTATCAAGTACTTATATATCTATAAAACATCGTGAATTATTGGAGAGTAGCACAAAAGAAATTGACCGAAAAAAAGCAGAATATGCGGAGTTGGAAAAGCTTTATTACAAGCAACTTGAAACCATGATTGAAGGGGTACAGATTATTGATTTTGACTTCAAATACAAATTTGTAAATCCGACTGTGGTTAAACAAAGTAAAAAATCTGCCGGGGATTTATTGGGTAAAACCATGATGGAATGTTACCCCGGAATTGAGAACACTCCATTGTTTGAGAAGCTAAAAAACTGCATGCAACACAGGCACATAGAGCACTTTGAAAATGAATTTACTTTCTCTGATGGAAAAACAGAATATTTTGAATTGTTGATTCAGCCGGTACCTGAAAGGTTGTTTCTATTGTCGTTAGATATTAATGAACGTAAACAAGCAGAGGCCAATCGTAAAGAACAAATAAACATGTTGGAGAAAATGTTGTTTATGATTTCTCATAAAATACGCCAACCTGTTGCCAATATTATTGGTATATCCAACTCGTTAAATGATACCAAGCCTGATGCAAATGATTTAAAAACCATGAGCGATTTTATGTGTCAATCTGCCGTGAAATTAGACATGCTCACCCGAGAACTAAATGATTTGGTAAGTGAATCGCGAAATAAAAATTAACTAAGCGCATATAAAACTTCAGGTATAACATCAGTAATATCTGAAGCGATTAACGTGGCTTTGTTTTTACTTTTTATTACATCAGCACAAGCTCCATGCACGTAAACTCCAATAATAGCAGCTTGTTTGGCATCGTACCCTTGAGACAAGAAAGATAAAATTATTCCGGTTAACACATCACCACTTCCGGCTGTAGCCAACATGGCATTGCCACTGCTGTTAAAAAACACCTCGCCATTTGGTAAAGCCACGGATGTATGTGCACCTTTTAAAACCACCACCACTTTGTATTTTTGGGCAAACAACAACTGTTTAGCAAGTCTCTCTGCAGCGCTTAAACTCACCCCTGCAAGTCTGTCAAACTCTTTTGGATGAGGCGTAATCACACAGTTTTCAGGGAATTTAAAATCATTGTGTTGATGCAGGTAATCGGCAATCATGTTTAATCCATCAGCATCAATTATAATAGGCTGTTTTACTTGTTGCACCCAATTAATAAATGTACTTTGTGTTTGTGGGTGTTTGCCTAAACCCGGCCCAACACCAACTGCGGCATAATCAATGGCATCAGGAAACTTTCTGATTTCGTATAATTCATCATCCGTATTTACCATGGCTTCTGGTAAAGCGGTTTGCATAATGGTGTAACCCACTTTAGGTAAATATGCCGTTAATAAACCACAACCAGCGCGCATACATGCTTTTGCCGATAAAATGGCTGCCCCTATTTTACCGAAACTTCCTGCAATTAAAAGTGCGTGTCCGTATGTGCCTTTATGACTAAATTTTAAACGAGGCTTAATGATGTTTTCAATATCAATTTGTTGTGTGTAATAAAGGTTGGAATGAATATTTTGCAAATAAGTCGCCATCAACCCAATAAAAATCAACTCAAACCTACCCACATAATTCTGTGTATCTGCCAATAAAAATGTGGTTTTAGGAATCTGAAACGTAAGTGTTAACCATGCATGAATAACAGCACCTTCATTTACCCATTGCAAATTATGAATATCAGCCGGTAATCCACTTGGCACATCAATGGCAATTACCTTTGCTTTACTTTGGTTGATGTGGTTAATTACTGTGGCCATCAAACCTTCAACGGGTTTATTTAATCCAATGCCCAACAAAGCATCAACAATTAAAGAGTCGTTGGTTAACTCAGGTAAAGCATGCACTTCATCAAGGTTTATCACCTCAAGTTTTGCCTCTGTTTTTAACCTGCCCAAATTTATGCTAAACTCGTTGGTACTTTGTTTTGATGCATGTACCACAAATACCCTCACCGGAATTTTTTGTTTAACCAACAAACGGGCAATTACCAGTCCATCGCCACCATTGTTACCCGTTCCGCAAAAAACATCAACCCTATTCCAAACTTGTTTTTCGTTTTGCCAAATGTCTGTAATTCGCTGCGCACACAGTGTAGCTGCATGTTCCATTAACTGCAAAGAGTTAATAGGTTTATGACCGATGGTGAATTGATCCCATTGTTTGATTTGTGCAGCCGTGAGTAATTTCATAGATAAGACGATTGGTACAGCAAGATAAAGGAAGAAATGAAAACCACGAAATTCTAGATTCGAAACGTAGTTGAGGAAGCTAAAAGTGGGCTGTTCAAGTCTACTAATTATTCTATGCTCCTATTCTCGATACTCGCGCTTTGGCACAACCATCCCAAAGCGCACCCGAATAGGCTGTTACTTTGCGGAGCAAACTTCTGTGCAATTCTGAGTTTTCTGTGAGCATAACTTTGCGAAGCAAACTCTGTGAAAACTTCTGCGGTAAAAAAGAAATAACGCAGAGGGTTGTGAACAGTCTTGCGAAGATTTGAGCATGGTTGATTAAAGAGCTTGAGAAACGCAGAGCAACGCCTTTGGCATTGAGGGAGAGTTTTACTTAAATAAGATAATCTACTTGCTTTAAAAATTTGCGGAGCAAACTCTTTTACCTCAGAAGCGATAGACTTTGCCCTCTTATCCACTCAGCGAAAACTCTGTGGTTCTCTGCGGTAAAAAAGAATTAGCAATCTTCTGTGCAAGTCTAAGTTTTCTGTTAGCGAAAAAAGATTGAATTCAACCCACAAAAAAAGCTGTTTCATTTTGCAACGAAACAGCTTTAATATTTTTAAATGATTGAAGTAAAAATTACACCACCATGTTGATGATTTTTCCTTTTACGAAAATGATTTTCTTTGGCGTTTTACCTTCCAACCATTTTTGAACCAACTCATCAGCCAATACCACAGGTTCAATTTCGGCCTGAGTCGCATTTAAGCTAAACTCAATATTGGTGCGGTGCTTGCCATTTATTGATACCGGATAACTGAAGCTATCTTCAACCAAATACTCGGCATTAAATTCAGGAAACTGTGCATCTGCAATTGAGCTATTGTTACCCAAAGCATGCCATAATTCTTCGGTAATATGAGGCGCATATGGATGTAAACAAACCAAAACTTTCTCTAAAATTTCGTGCTTGTTACATTTCAAATCTATCAACTCGTTTACACAAATCATAAAAGCCGGAACAGAGGTATTGAATGAAAATGCTTCCACATCCTCGCCTACTTTTTTAATTAACTTGTGTAACGATTTTAGTTCTTTTTTATCGGCAGCATCTTTAGTAACTATTAAATTACCATCAGCATCATAAAACAAACGCCACAATTTTTTAAGGAAACGATGTACACCTTCAATACCTTGTGTGCTCCATGGTTTACTTTGCTCCAATGGGCCTAAAAACATTTCATATAAACGTAAGGTATCTGCTCCGAATTTCTCAACAATATCATCTGGAATTACAACATTAAACTTAGATTTGGACATCTTTTCTACTTCGCCTCTAAGCCTAATAAACTTTGAGCCATCTGGCTTTTTCTCCCATATCACATCTTTATCAATATCGAATATACTCTCGTCTCCATAATGCATTTTATACCACTGCAAATACAAGTGGAATTTTTCATAGAGTATTGAACCATCTAACTCGGTAAAAACCAGTGGCACTCTTTTTGAATCGTCAAAATTTCGGCCAATAAAAAACCTATTATCAACATCAAAAGTACGACTACTACTCAAAAATGGTGACGCAAAAAATATCTTTTGCCCAATTGTTTCGATTCCATCTGGAGCAAGCCCATCTTCTGAAAGCTCATATTCTTTATTAACCTCTTGCATTCCTCTCAATTCTATGAATAAGGAATTACCCGTTATCATCCCCTGATTAATCAACTTTTGTGCAGGTTCGTTTACCGGAATAAATCCTCTATCAAATAAAAACTTAGTCCAAAAACGCACATACAACAAGTGCCCTGTGGCATGCTCACTTCCACCCATGTACAAATCAACATTGCGCCAATAGTTTACGGCTTCGTTGCTTGCAAATGCGTTTTCGTTTTTAGGGTCCATGTAACGTAAAAAGTACCAACTGCTACCTGCCCAACCCGGCATGGTGGTGGTTTCTATCGGGTAACCTTCGTTGTCTACACAACCTTTTTCTTCGTTCCATTTCCATTTATCGGCACGTGCCAAAGGTGGCTCACCATCTTCGGTTGGTAAAAATTTATCAATTTCGGGCAATACCAAAGGTAACTTATCAGCAGGAATTACCTGTGGCATTCCGTTTTTATAGTATACCGGAATTGGCTCTCCCCAATAACGTTGGCGACCAAATATGGCATCACGTAAACGGAAATTGGTTTTACCTTTTCCGTGTTCGCCTTTTTCAATGTATTCTATCGCTTTTTTAATCGCATCTTTTACCTCTAATCCATTTAAAAAATCGGAGTTGGTAAGTTGCCCTTCCTTGGCATCATAAGAAGCCGTATTTAAATCGTGATCTGCCGGTATTTTAACCACCGGAAGTATCGGTAAATTAAAGTGTTTTGCAAAAGCAAAGTCGCGACTATCATGAGCAGAAACCCCCATTACCGCACCGGTTCCATAACCTGCCAATACATAATCAGCTACCCAAATGGGCACTTCTTTGCCTGTAAACGGATGTATGGCATACGAACCTGTAAATGCTCCGCTAATACGTTTTACATCAGCCATCCTATCGCGCTCGCTGCGGTTTTTAGCTTGTTCTACGTATTGCATTACATCATCTACGTAATCGCCTTCCAGCAAGTCGGGCAAAAATTCGTATTCAGGTGCCACAGCTATAAAACTTACACCAAAAATGGTATCAGGTCGTGTGGTAAACACTTCAATATCAAAAGGCTTGTCTTGCACGTTAAAATGCACACTTGCCCCCTGCGATTTTCCAATCCAATTGCGTTGCGTTTCTTTTAAACTCTCTGTCCAATCTAATCCACCTAAGTCGTTTAACAAGCGCTCGGCATATGCTGTAATACGCATGCTCCATTGCTTCATTAACTTGCGCTCTACCGGATAACCGCCACGCTCGCTTACACCATCTTTAACTTCATCATTACTTAAAACAGTACCCAATTGCGGACACCAATTTACGTAAGCTTCGCTTAAATAAGCCAACCTAAAACCCTGATAAACTTCTTCATGTTTTTCGGTGCTAAAGTTGTTCCAATCTTCGGCAGTAAATGGTGGAAAATCCAACTCAACACCACCGGTTAAAACCGTATCATCAACACCACAAAAACCATGTTTACTAAACTGATCTGATAAGGTTTGAATAGGCTCCGCTTTATTGGTTGTTGGGTTATACCATGAGTTGTACAACTCGATAAAAATCCACTGCGTCCACTTGTAATAATCAGGATTTGAAGTACGCACTTCTCTATCCCAATCATAACTAAAACCAATTTTATCTAGCTGCTCGCGGTAACGCGCAATGTTGTTTTCTGTAGTAATTGCAGGGTGTTGTCCGGTTTGAATGGCATATTGCTCAGCCGGTAGACCAAAACTATCGTAACCCATAGGATGCAAAACGTTAAAACCTTTTAAGCGTTTGTAACGTGCATAAATATCGGAAGCAATGTAACCTAGCGGATGACCAACATGCAAGCCTGCACCACTTGGGTAAGGAAACATGCTTAATACATAACACTTAGGTTTGTTGGGATTTTCGGTAACTTTATATACTTGTTGTGCGCGCCAATTGTTTTGCCACTTTTGCTCTATCTCAGTAAAGTTGTACTCTTTCATCATCATCAAAAAAATAGTAAAAGGTTAGGGTTGATGTTTAGTTTAAAACCATCAAACCCAAAACAAAATCAGCTTTTAACCTCTGTTTTTAGGATTATTATTGTTGTTGCGGAAACGATTATTGTTGTTATTGTTGCTTCCACCACCTTGACTGTTGCGGTTTTGCTGATTATTGCCGTTACCACCTTGGTTATTGCGGTTACGGTTTTGTTGATTGCCTCCTTGACGGAAATTGCGGTTACCACCACCGCCTTGGTTACTACCCTGACGGAAGTTGCGGTTACCGCCACGGTGTTGATTTTGTAAGGCATTAAACTGCACATCTTCCTCCGTGCTTAAACGTATACGGCCTTCACTTAACAACTCAAGGTGCGATAAAATTTCTTCGTCACTTAATTGTTCTTCGTTCCAATTTTTGCAGGCCTGTTTCATAAACGAACCAATCAGGTTAATAAAGCCGGCTTTGGTTGGTCCTTCAGGCATTTCGCCTGCGCGCTCAATCATTTGTTCTATATTTTTACCGTAAAAACGATACCTGATTCTGCGTTGCGGATATTTCATCATATCCGGTTTGATGGCAATGCTCTCGCGTGTAGGAATTGGATATGGCGAATCAACATCTAACTTAAAATCGCTGATTACAAAAAGATGATCCCACAACTTGTGTTTGTAGTCGGCCACATCGCGCAAATGCGGATTAAGCATCCCCATCAATTGTATTAAAGCTCCTGCTAATCTGTTTCTTTTGTCTCTGTCGGGCTCGGCAACGGCAACTTCAACCATTTTTTGAATATTGCGACCGTACTCTGAAATTTGCATAAACCCGCGATCTGTATTGTACTCGGGCATTTCCACTTGGTATTTCATCAAAAATAAATTTCGGTGTAATTTATAAGGCCACTAAAGCGGGCCTATTGTATTTAAAGCGGCAATTTAAAGGATTTAACCTAATAAAAGGAAAGTTTTTTCAACTGATGCTCAGTTAATACAACACCTAAGCTTTAACCTAAATTATTCATTTGAATATCAACAAAAAAGTCCTTACAAAAAGGATGTAAGGACTTTTTAATTAATAGTTTATCCGGTAAATTATTATTTCACCTCATCGGTTGTAGCAGCGGTATCATCTGTTTTTGGATTTTCTGCAGGAGTATCAGCACCTTTAAGGTAGGTTGGCAAATTTAATCCTGCCATATTAAACAAATCGTTTAGTGGTGGTACGGTTTTCATCATACCCGAAACAAAATTTGCCGTACTAGAGTTGCCATTATCTCCTTGGTTATTTCCTGAATCCCAAACTGTGATTTTATCAATTTTAATATTTTTAACTGCTTCAACTTGAGTTTTAACCAACTCAGGAAGTTTTTCAATTAACAACAACTGGAAAGCTTTGGTTGGATCGCCACCGGCAGCACCAACAACCTCTTTGTAACCTTCAGCTTGTTTGGTTAAAATTTCAAACAAACCTTTTGCTTCGGCTTCCATTTTTGCAAAAATAGCATCAGCCTCTCCTTTTGCATTAACCCTAATGGTTTCTGCAGTTGCTTCTGCTTCTATAATTGCGCGCTGTTTAGCAATTTCTGCAGGTATTACCACGTTAGCAATTTGTGTTGAACGTTCTCTTTCCGAACGGGCCAACTCTGCTTTTTGCTCGGCCAAGTATGATTCTTCTAGAGCTTTAGCTTGTTGTACTTTTTCTGCAGCAATTGCAATCCTTAACGATTCTGCTTCTTTCTCGCGCCTTAAAGCTTCGGAATTTGCAATGGCAATTTTGGCTTCGTTTTCGCCTTGAATAGCAATGGCATTTGCCTCCGATATTTTAACCCTTGTATCTCTTTGCGCTTCTGCTTTACCAATGGTTTCATCCTTTACGGCAGTAGCAATACTAATTTCTTTATCTTTTTGGGTGATGGCAATTTTAACATCTCTATCACGGTGCGTTTCGGCAATTTGTGTATCTTTTTCTCTATCGGCAATAGCCTTACCTGTTTCACCAATTTTTTCTTGTTCGGCTACACTAATCTTAGCTTCATTTATAGCTTTAGCTGCTGCTTCTTTCCCAAGCGCCTCAATATATCCCGATTCATCTTTAATATCGGTAACGTTTACGTTAATTAACTTTAAGCCAATTTTTTTTAATTCGCTATCTACGTTTTTAGAAATATTATCTAAAAATTTATCTCTATCAGAGTTAATTTCTTCAATGGTCATGGTGGCAATAACCAAACGCAATTGTCCAAACAAAATATCTTTTGCCAACTCTTGAATCTGCTCTGATGTTAAACCCAACAACCTCTCAGCAGCGGTATTCATACTATCTGTTTCAGTTGATATGGCAATGGTAAATCTACAAGGCACATCAACCCTAATATTTTGGCGACTTAAAGCATTGGTTAAATTGGCTTCAATGGATAATGGCTTTAAATCTAAAAAAGCAAAGTCTTGAATTACAGGCCAAATAAAGGCACCACCACCGTGCACACATTTGGCGGATGTGCCTCCGGTACGCCCATAAATTACTAAAATTTTGTCTGATGGACATCTTTTGTACCTGGATACAAGTGCCGAAATTGTTGCAAAAATAACAACGGCTGCAACTACAATTAAAATTACTGGTGTCATAAGTTGGGTTATAATTTTTCTACTATCAATAAATTATCGTTTTCAATTTGTACAACACGAACCATACTTCCTGAAGGCAGTGCGTCATTAGCTGTAATGGCATCAAGCTCATGTACTGAGCCTTTAACACTCACTAAAACTTTACCCTTGCCTGATTTTTTTTCCGGTATGGTTAAATAAACTTCGGCTGTTTTATTTATGGTGTTGGTTATTTTAAACGAATTGTTTTCTGCTAATTTTTGAACCTGTTTAATGATGATGAAAAAGAAGTAAACAAAGGTTCCGCCTATAATAATGGCTAGGGTAATTAACACGAATTGGTTTGAGATGGTATCGTAAAACGAAATGCCGGTCCAACCGAAACCTAACAAAAAGTTAATTAAATTCCTGAGCGAGAACAACTGAAAAGGCGCATCACCACCGGACAAATCACCATCAAAATCGGCTTCAACACCATCGGCTGCATCAGCTCCGAAAAAGGTAATGATAGTTTGAATTAAAAAGATGACGCTAGCAGGAATGGCCACAAACCAAAATGTTTTTAACAAGGGTGGCAGGTTATTGAGTATTTCCATATTTTTCGAATTTAGGCGATTTAACGGTTTAAACAAAATTTAAACCATGCACCTAAACGTTAAATTTACTCTTGGTGTATGCACCTTTGTTGTGGGCGGTAAACGGTGTAACCAATGTGTTTGTGTGGTGCCTTTCATCACTAAAATACTGCCATGCTCAAGCATCACTGAAACAGTTTGTTTGGTAACTTTATGTTTAAATGCAAATTTGCGCTCGGCACCAAGACTTATTGATGCAATGGCTCCGTTTTTTTTCAGTTCTTTTTCAGCATCGCTATGCCACGCCATTCCTTCGTTTCCGTTGTGGTAAAGGTTTAACAAACACGAGTTAAATTGTTCTCCGGTTTGCTGCTCTACCAAGTTTTTTAGCTGCATAAGCTCTTCCGTAAAAGGTAATGCATACTTTGTGGTTTTCGAATAGGTATACGCAAAAGGCTTTAGTCCATACCAAGCCACCTTGCGGGCTGTAATTATTTTTTTGCCCATAATAATGGCCTCATCATTTCGCCATTCAATATTGTTTAGTAAGGCATTTAAATAGGCATCGGCATCGGTTTGGTTTAAACATTTTCCATAATAATTTACCTCGCCATCCATTGGCAATAAATTAGTATTTGGGTTGATGTTTGAAAAACCGAATAAATCCATGTTATAAATTTTGCAATTGCTGAATTAATTTTTGAACCCTGCGTTGTTGTGTAGCCTCTTGTTTGGCCGATTTGAACGCTACCACTGCTTCTTTTTTAAAGGTAAAATTTTGCTTATTAAACACAGCCAGTAGTTTTTGTTTGGTTAATATTCTTTTTAAATCAGCAGGAATTTCAATCACCGTATCGGCTTTGGTCTCTCCTGCTTTATTGAGTTTAACTGCCTCTTTAATGTATGCAACAATTTGTTTGCTGTTAATTTCATCAACATGGTTAAACTTAATGGTACGCATTTTACTGTTAGCCTCTCCTGCATTAAACAACCCAAACTTATCTTGCATATTCACTCCATTAAAAAACACAATCGAAGCATGTTTTTTAAAACCCCAAACATTACAAACCATCCCGTTACAATAAAAGTTTGGGCCCCATTTCCAATCTTCAATAATTTGCGGTTCGGCCTCGTGCACCAAAGCACGTAATTTGTTGGCCATTAACTGAATCGTTTCAGGCATTTTTGCAAAAGCGTCATCTATTAGCACTGATGCATTAGCCACGTGTTTTACTTTACTCATTGTCTTATAAAAGTATCGTTTTTAAACAAAGATAAAATCTGATTATAAAAGTGCGAGATAACACCAACAAAAAAGGCTGCCTATTTTCTAGACAGCCTTTAAACGAATGAATCGTTATTAGTTATTTCTTTTTACCTGTACCGGCAGATTTCCACTCTTCAATAGCTTTTTCTACCTGAGCTTTGTACCAGAAACTTTCAGGGTTTTTATCACCTAATTCTTTTGCTTTTGTAGCGTATGCATAAGCATCTTTAGTCATGCCTTTTGCAGCTAAAATTTGCGCTTTTACCCAGTTGTTAAACCAGTGGCTTTGTAATGTTAAGCTTAAGTTTACATACTCTAATGCTTTGTTGTAGTCTTTTTGATCGAAGTAGTAACGAGCAGCATTGTTGTATTGAGCCCATGTTGAACCTAATGTTTTATCGATGTTTTCAACTGCTTGTTTACCGGTAGCCAGTACCACTTTGAAGGTAATGCGAATTTTTTCCCACTCCATGTTTACCGAAGTTGATTCTTCTGTAAAATCGCTAAAGCTGTATTGTAAACGTTCGCGACTTGCAACATTTGTTGGGGTTACGTTAAAACGTATCACATCGTTTTCTTGTTTGTATGATTCTTCTGAAGCGTTAGCATCTTTATTGATGATAACTGTCCATGCTGCGCTGCTAGGTATCATAAAAATACTGTAAGTGCCCTTACTAACCGCTGCGCCTTCAATAGTAACATCTTTGCTAAACGTAATTTTAGTTGCTGCATTTGCACCTGCTCTCCATACTTTATCAAATGGCACTAAACCACCCCAAATAGTACGACCTTTTACAGCAGGACTGCTATAATCGATGGTAATATCTGTTAAACCTACTTGTTGCATTACACTTGCTTTAGGACTTGGTTGAGGCAATTGCAACTGTGCATTAGCCACAGATAACTGAAGCGCTAGCGCTCCTGCTAAAAATAGTTTTACTGTTTTCTTCATATGTATTTTATTGGTGTATGATTAAATTATAACTTCGGTAAAGATAAATAGTTTTTACAAATTAGGTGTACGTCCACCATCAACGGGAACGTTTATCCCCGTTATGTATGATGCATACTCACTTGATAAAAAGGCAATCGCATAGGCAATTTCTTGTGGCGTTGCAAAACGCCCCATCGGAATTTCGTCAGTCATTTCTTTGCTAACCTCCTCAATACTATGGTTTTGTTTTGATGCCTTGCTTTCAATAATTTGTTTTAAACGATCAGTTCCTGTAGCACCGGGTAATACATTATTAACCGTAATGCCATGTGGAGCCAATTCAAAACTTAATGTTTTTGCCCAATTACCAACAGCTGCACGTATGGTATTTGATACACCTAAACCTTTTAAAGGAGCTTTAACAGAGGTGGAAATAACATTGATAATACGTCCGTAACCACTGGCGCGCATACCATCAACCACAGCTTGGGCCAATACCTGATTACATAATAAATGATTGGTGAATGCAGCAGTGTATTCGTGTAACTCCGCATCAATTGCCAAACCCGCAGGCGGTCCTCCGGTGTTGTTCACCAGTATGTGATACACTTTGGGCTCATGAACTTTTTGCTGAATTTTTTCTCGCAAGTTTTCCGGTTTACTAAAATCTGCAGCAATGTAATCATGCACTTGTCCTTTTGTTGTATCTAAATCACGTATAATGCGACTTAAAACACTTTCGTTTCTCGAGATCATGGTAACATTAGCACCTAATTGAGCCAATAAAAGGGCTGTTGCGTTGCCAATTCCTTTGGTTGCGCCACACACAATGGCGTTTTTCCCTGATAAATCTATATTCATACAATATTTTACTAAAGGCTATTAAACAGCCGTTCTAGTTTTTCTTTCTTTAAAACTTTTTGTCCGGTTTGCCCACTTGCGATTAACCGTTCACCTACTTTGGCCTCAAAACTACAAATTACATGGTTACCTTCTAATCTGTCAAACATAGCTTTAAACTCAACGGTATTGCCAATAAGTGCCGGGCTGTGATGATTTACATGCAAGAAGGTTCCAATACCTTCTTCATCAGCCTCTTTCATATCAATAACAAACAAACGACATACCCACTCTGCATCTCTGCCTAAAGCAAATGTTGCATACACAGGATGCACCTCACCGGAATCAAACGTAGCGGTATCTTGTGATTCTACCAGTTTTGAGTATACTTTTATGTCTCCGTTATTAAATAAACTTTTCATGATACTTAGAATTCCAAATCTCCAGCTACACAAATGCTTGCATTTCGCTTAACTTATGATACACCCCTTTTTGTGTAATTAAATCAGCGTGTTTGCCGGTTTCAATAATTTCGCCTTGTTGCATCACCACAATCAAATCAGCATGTTGTATGGTACTTAACCTGTGCGCAATTACAATACTTGTTCTGTTTTTCATTAAGTTTTGAATAGCATCTTGCACCAAACGTTCACTTTCTGTATCTAAAGCAGAGGTAGCCTCATCCAAAATTAAGATTGGAGGATTTTTAAGTACCGCACGTGCAATACTTAAACGTTGTCTTTGGCCACCGCTCAACCTCCCGCCTCTATCGCCTATGCTGGTGTGGTAGCCATTTTCCATCTTCACAATAAACTCGTGCGCATTGGCAATTTTTGCCGCTTCAATTACTGCTTCTTCGCTCACGTTGCTCATACCAAATGCAATGTTGTTAAACACAGTATCATTAAATAAAATACTTTCTTGTGTAACAATGCCCATCATGCTATTTAAACTAGCTAACTTAGCATCACGTATATCAACTCCATCAATTAAAATTGAGCCCTTGGTAACATCATAAAACCTTGGTAACAAATCGGCCATGGTACTTTTTCCGGCACCACTCTGCCCTACCAATGCCACCATTTTTCCTTTAGGTATGGTTAAGTTTATGTTTTTAAGTACCTCGTGTTCGGCATATTTAAAACTTACATTTTGATAGATGATTCCACCTTTCAACTCACCCAACTCCACCGCATTTGGTTTCTCTGTTATGTTTACTTCAGTTTCTAAAATGTTGAAAATGCGCTCACCACTGGCAATACCACGTTGTATATTGGTTATTGCTGATGATATATTTTTAGCCGGAACCAATACTTGAGAGAACAAGATAATGTATGTTATAAACTCACTCGCATTTAACTCACTTTGGTTATCCAATACTAATTGTCCGCCATATAATAACACCCCAACCACTACACTCACACCTAAAAATTCAGAAACCGGTGAAGCCAACTCACGTTTATTCCACATTGATTTTAACACACCACGGTAGGCACTGTTTTGTACATCAAATTTTTGTTGTACATAAGGTTGTGCATTAAAGGCTTTGATAATGCGAACGCCACTGATGGTTTCTTCTATAATACTTAAAATATTACCCAGCAACTCTTGTCCGGTTTTGGCTTGTTTACGCAATTTGCGCGATATGGTTGTGATGATTAATCCTGATACCGGTAATACAATAAGTGTAAACAAAGTAAGTTTAACACTCATGGTAAACAATAATATAATGTAACCTATAATCATCAACGGCTCACGGAACACCACTTGTACCGAACTTACTACCGAGTTTTCAATTTCATTTACATCATTACTCAAACTGCTCATTAAATCGCCTTTGCGTTGATCCTGAAAATAACCAACATGCAACTGGGTGATCTTTTTGAACAGACTTTCTCTGATATTTTTAACTACGTAAGTACGCATGTTGGTTAACACACGTTGCGACCAATACTTAAACACATTGGCTAGAAATACCGATACCACAATAACCCCGCATACAAATTGTAAAGCCCCGCTTTGCCCATATAGTTTAAACACTTGGTAGAAATAATAGTTAAACATGCTTTTGGCATATTCAAGATTTAAGGCAAAATCAGGGTTAGCCACTTCTTGGGTAACTTCTACCTTCTCAAAAATTACGTTTAATAAAGGGATAAGTAGGGTAAAGTTAAGTAAACCAAACACCACTGCAAGTATTGCCAACACCGCATACTTAGGTACAAAACGACTATATGGCTTGGCGAAAGCAAGTAATTTAAAATAGATTTTCATTGCAATAAGGCCCGCAATTTAATCTTTTTGGTGAATATCGATGAACACTAGCGTGTGCATAAGGTGTGGGCATACACAAAACAAAAGCCTCCTTTCAAACCTTATTAATTTGTACTATTGCAGTAGCTGTAAAACAGCATTTTTAAAGCAGCAAAATGAAATTTAAAACTGGAACCAAAACCAAAAATATTGAGATAAAAGGCGCAAGGGTGCACAACCTTAAAAACCTTGATGTAGAGATACAACGCAACAAACTAACGGTGGTAACCGGTGTTAGTGGTAGCGGCAAATCAAGTTTGGTTTTTGATACTTTATATGCCGAAGGTCAGCGTAGGTATGTAGAAAGTTTATCGGCATATGCCCGCCAGTTTTTGGGCAAAATGAATAAACCCGAGGTAGATTACATACATGGCATTTCTCCGGCAATTGCCATCGAGCAAAAAGTAAACACCCGCAATCCGCGAAGCACGGTAGCAACTACTACCGAAATTTACGATTATCTAAAATTATTGTTTGCACGTGTTGGTATAACCATTTCTCCTGTTAGTAACCAGCCGGTAATTAGGCATACTATTGAAACTGTAGTTGATGAAATCGAGTCGTTGCCAGAAAACACTCGTGTACTTTTATTGGTTGATATTAAAGAAAGTGTAACCGAACTAAAGAAAAAATTGGAGGTGTATTTGCAAAATGGTTTTAGCCGATTGTTGGTTGATGGGGAAATGATTTCTATTGAAGATTTTTCTGCACAATTCAACCCAAAAGGAAAAACCAAACCTAAGATATCTTTACTGGTTGATAGATTTAGTGTTACCAAAGATGATGAAGAAAACCGCAACCGAATTGCCGATAGCGTGCAAACTGCCTTTTATGAAGGCAATGGCGAGTGCGAAATAGAAATTTGGAATGATGATGGAACCAAAACACGTAAGCTATTTAACAACAGGTTTGAGTTGGATGGAATTACGTTTGAAGAACCAAGTGTAAACTTCTTCAGTTTTAATAATCCTTATGGTGCTTGTAAAACTTGCGAAGGTTTTGGAAGTGTTATTGGCATTGATGAAGACTTGGTGGTTCCGGATAAAAGCCTAAGCATTTATGCTGATGCCATTGCGCCTTGGAAAGGTGAGAAAATGAGCGAATGGAAAGCTCATTTTGTGAAGTTAAGCAGCAAAACAAAATTCCCAATACACAAACCTTACCACGAGTTAACCGATGAACAACGCGAGTTTTTATGGCGCGGTGGCAATGGCTGGGAAGGTGTTGATGCGTTTTTTATAGAACTTGAGAAACAAACTTATAAAATACAATACCGTGTAATGTTAGCACGCTATCGCGGTAAAACAGGTTGCCCCGATTGTAAGGGAACCCGCTTACGTAAAGATGCAAGCTATGTAAAGTTGATAGATACACATGTTAAAGATTACAAACATCAAAAGTGTTTAAGCGATGTTATTTTAATGAGCATTGATCAAGCTGCTGCATATTTCTCTCAACTTAAGCTCAATGCGCAACATCAAAAAATTGCGGAGCGAATGTTGCGTGAAATTACCTCTCGCCTATCGTTTTTACAGCATGTTGGTTTGGGTTATCTTTCACTCAATCGTTTATCAAACACTTTAAGTGGTGGCGAAAGTCAACGTATAAATTTGGCCACATCATTAGGCAGTAGTTTGGTTGGTTCGTTATATATTTTAGATGAGCCAAGTATTGGTTTACACAGCCGTGATACGGAAAAATTGATTAGCGTACTAACCAAATTACGCGATATTGGCAATACCGTTGTGGTGGTTGAACACGACCAGGACATCATGGAAATGGCCGATGACATTATAGATATTGGGCCATTTGCGGGTATCTATGGCGGACAAAAAGTAGCTCAAGGCACAGTTGCCGAAATAAAAAAAGATAAAAACAGTTTAACCGGTAAATACTTAAACAATCTTGAAATGGTTCCGCTCCCAGACAAGCGCAGAAAGTGGAATGATTATGTTGAAGTAAAAGGCGCTCGTCAAAATAATTTAAAAGGTATTGATGTAAAGTTCCCATTGCACGTGTTAAGTGTGGTTACAGGTGTTAGCGGAAGCGGCAAAACAACTCTTGTTAAAAACATCTTGTTCCCGGCCCTTCAAAAACAATTGGGCAATTACACCGGAGAGAAAACAGGTGTGTTTGATAAATTAGAAGGAAATTTAAAATCCATCAAACACATTGAAATGGTAGATCAAAACCCAATTGGTAAATCATCGCGCTCCAACCCTATTACATACATAAAAGCGTACGATGCCATCAGAGATTTATACGCCAACTTAGCCATTAGTAAAAGTAGAGGTTACAAACCACAACACTTTAGTTTTAATGTTGATGGAGGCCGTTGCGAAACTTGCCAAGGCGAAGGTGAAGTTACCATTGAAATGCAGTTTATGGCCGATATACATTTGCCTTGCGAAGAATGTAAAGGCGCCCGATTTAAAGAAGAAATATTGGATTGCAAACACCACGGCAAACACATTAGCGATGTGCTGAATATGAGTGTTGATGAAGCACTTGAGTTTTTTAAAGAAGATACTTCTATTTACAACAAAATTAAACCGTTGCAAGATGTAGGCTTGGGTTATTTGCATTTAGGACAAAGCAGTAATACCTTAAGTGGTGGCGAAGCTCAACGTGTAAAGTTAGCCAGCTTTTTAGGTAAAGGAAAATCTCAGGAACACATCTTGTTTATTTTTGATGAGCCAACCACCGGTTTACATTTTAACGACATTAAAAAACTAATGGATTCGTTTAATGCACTTGTAAACCACGGTCATACCATTATTGTAATTGAACACAACATGGATGTAATTAAGTGCGCTGATTGGGTAATTGACCTTGGTCCTGAGGCAGGAACAGAAGGCGGAAACCTAGTATTTGAAGGCTTTCCGGAAGATTTGGTGAAAGAGAAAAGAAGCTATACCGGAGCGTATTTACAAGATAAATTGAACATAAAATAGGCCAACCAAAAACCATCCACATAAAATAAACAGCAATTTATCTTGTTATTTTGTTAAATAACGTATATTTGAACAAATATCAAGATTATGAAACTACTAAAAATACCGGTTACCTTGGTTGTTTTTGTGTTTAGAACGGTTGGTGTTGTTTTCTGTTTATTGCTGATAGAGCTAACGTCTTCTCGTTTAGCAACATGGCTAAAAGGCAAGCGTTCTGCCAAATCAAACCACATTAAATTAGATATTAATATCATCGACATGCCAGAGGTTGGCCGTAAACTTCAAAACTCTTTTAAGTAAAAAATCTTTTCCCTCTAATAAAAAACGCCATCCCGAAATTTTCGAGATGGCGTTTTTGTTTGATTTATTTTTTATTAACGTAAAATGTAAGTAGAAGTATTTACCAAAGTACCATCAATGTATACATCAATAGTATAGTTTCCGGCAGTTAAGTTGCGCTCATCAGTTTCAAAGCTAACTTTAACATCTTGTTTTTGTCCGTTGTAAGCAATTTTGTATGATGCTGTTGCTGCAATTTCTTCATTAGTTTCTGCAGCAGTAAACTTAGCCATACTTGCACCTGCCAATACTTTTCCCGATGGCTCTTTAACAACCACATAAATCATTTTATCACCAGGTTCGGCAACTTTATTATCCATTACAGTTAAGCTTACATCAATTTTATTGGTGCGTTTAGCTAAGCTGGTTTCCACAAACTTACCACTGCTTTTCTTTTTAAACGAAGCCACTTTAACATACTCTGCCTTTAACTGAGACGCAGTAGCCACTTTGGTTTGAAGGCCAGATTTTTCTTCATTTAACTTGGTAATAGCTGCTGCTTTTTCTTCATTTTCTTTTTTCAACTGCTCGTTTTCAGTAATCAATTGATCAATTTTTTCTAAGTATTGTTCTTTTAGTTTACGTAACTCAGCAAGTTCAACTTGAAGTTTTTTGTTTAACTTCTCTCCGCTTTTTTCTGAAGCCAATAACTTTTTAATTTTTGCTTCTTGTGCAGAAATTTTGCCGTTTGCATCATCCAACAATGAATCTAAGTTGGCTGCAATACCTCGGTAACTCTCTAATTCGGCACCGGTAGAAACCAATTCCTTTTCTAATTCAACTTGTACGGTAACCAACGTATCAATCTTAGAATCACGTACCGAAACCTCTTCTTTATTGTTAGTATATTGAAACACATTACCAATTAAAGATAGAAGTAACAGTGCTATTAATAAGTACTGTGTTGATTTGTTTTGCTTTTGATTTTCCATGGTGTTAGAATTTATTAATTTTATCAAAAATAGTTTTTAGCGTGTAGTTTAAAAACAGTTTACTAAAATTGTGCCATCAGATGAAATATTTTTTAATAGCAGGCGAAGCTTCGGGCGATTTACATGGAGCTAATTTAATCAAGTCTATCAAACAAAAAGATGCCAATGCCGAGTTTAGGTATTGGGGCGGTGATTTGATGCAAAATGAAGCTGCAGGATTGTTGATGCACTACAAACAAGTAAGCATCATGGGCTTTGTTGAAGTGCTTTTAAACTTGCGTAGTATATTGGGTAACATCAGTATATGTAAGCAACAAATTGAGGAATTTAACCCCGATGTGGTGATATTGATTGATTACCCGGGATTTAATTTACGGATAGCAGAGTTTTGTAAATCAAAAAATATTAAAACAGTTTATTACATCGCGCCTAAAATTTGGGCTTGGAAAGAAAACAGAGGAAAAAAACTAGAGCAGTATGTTGATTTACTCTTGCTTATTTTTCCTTTCGAAATTTCTTATTTTGAGAAATGGCGTGTCAAAACGAGATACGTTGGCAACCCATTGCTAGATGCCATAACCAATCATAAACCCGATGATGTGTTTAAACAAACTTACGTAACCAATCAAAAACCCATTATTGCTTTATTACCCGGTAGTAGAAAACAAGAAATTAACCGCATTTTACCTTTAATGATGCAAGTAATGAACCGTTTTCCTAACCATCAATTTATTATTGGTGGAGCTCCGGGTATGGATGCTGAGTTTTACAAACCGTTTTTAAACCAACAGGTTAAGGTGGTATTTGGCAAAACATACGATTTAATGATGCATGCCGAAGGTGCTATTGTTTGCAGCGGAACTGCTACTTTAGAAACCGCATTGTATAACGTGCCGCAGGTTTGTGGTTATGTGGCCAATCCTGTTTCCTATCGTATTGCACGTATGTTGGTTAAAAACATCAAGTACATTTCGTTGGTTAATTTATGTTTAGATAAACCGGCAATTGTAGAGCTGATTCAAAACGACTTTACCCTTGATAAAGTAACAGATGAACTGAATGCAGTATTGCCGGGTGGCAGTAAACATAAAGGTTTGATGAACGATTACCAGAAACTTCGTGTTGATTTGGGTGGCGAAGGGGCAAGCAACAAAGCTGCTGATGCCATTTGGGAATTAATCAAACAATAAAAGCCGTTGTACTGAGTACAACGGCTTTTATAATATAAGGCACTTGCGTACCAAGTAATTATTCTTCTATAACTACTACTTTGTCTTTGTTAGGAGATACTACTTTAACAACAGCGTTGTTTAATTTTAAACCTTGTGTACGTAATCTTGACACAGTTCTGTTTTTCTTTTCTTTTCTTTTGTATCTTGTAAATGCCATGACAATTATTTTTAGGTGTGCGAAAGTATGAATAGTTTTTATTGTTTGCAAGTTTTATCCAAAAAAAGTGTGATTTTCTTGTGGATTACTCATCAAAACCAAACCTATTCTGCTTGCAGCTAAGTGTGGCGCAAGTATACAACTATTTTAATTACCGTTTAAATAGCATTTATTTGCTACACAAAGGCAGCATATCTCCTACTTTATGATTAGTATTATTACAGCCGTTCATAACCAACTGGAAATGAACAAAATTTTCCTTAAAAACTTGCGTAAATACACGGTTAACCCTTTCGAGTTGATTATTATTGATAACAACTCAACAGACGGTACACGCGAGTTTTTTGAAAAAGAAGGTGCTGTGGTAATTGCCAACAAGGCAAATTACAGTTATCCGTACACCCAAAATCAGGGGATAAAGGTGGCCAAATACAATTTGTTTGCATTTTTAAATAACGACATTATTGTTTGTCCGCAATGGGATCAAAAAATAATAGAAAGTATGGTGGTTAATGGTCTTGACTTAATTACAGTATGCGGTATTGAGCGCGTTGAAACACCTGAATTAACCAAAAAACTGGGTCGCAAATGGAAGCGCATCAAAAATATTTTAAAGCAATTGGGGTTGAGTGAGTTTAATTTAACCTTGATGCATAAATTGATGTACGGAAACTGGGAAGCCTTTAACGAAAAACGACAACAACAGTTTAAAAACAAAGTTATTGAAGGATTTGTAGGCAACTCGGTTATTTTTAACCGAACGGCATTAGATAAAATTGGTTTGTGGGATGAGCGCATACAAGGTGCAGACTTTGACATTTACATGCGCAGCAAAAAACGTAATTTAGAATTTGGTGATATAAAACCCTGCCATATTGCGCTCAATGTATTTAATCACCATTACATACGCATTACCGCAAAATCAAAACCACCGGTATTTGCAGATGCTGCTAACATGATTGCCCTTGAAGATAAATGGAGCGAAGCAGAAAGAAAATTGTTGTTGAAGGATAATGTTACAACCTAATTTATGTCAAGAAGTAAAGTTAAAACTTACTGCCATCTGCAGCAGTAATCCTTCTCACTAAAAACAAAGTAAAAATAGCTGCAGTTACACTCATTACTCCTACCCAATTGTAATTTAACATTTCGCCATTGGTTTGTTTTATCACCACTAAACCGGCTATGTATGAGGCCAAACCTGCACTTAACTGCTGCATGCTCGAAACAATACTCATAAAACTTCCACGGTTTTTAGGTTCAACTGTAGCTGTTACCATGGCTTGTGCCGGAATAAACCTTCCGCTACTCACTGCAAAAAATACGGATGTAGCAATCAGTGCAATCCAAATATCAACCCTTGGCATGTGCGTAATAAACAACACCGGAATACACGATATACTTACGAAAATGGTAAACACTTTTAGTTTACCAATTTTATCGGCAAGCTTACCAATGAGCGGTGAAGTGATGATGGTACTCAACCCTCCAAAAAAGTAAATTTGTTCGAGTTGATTTTCAGTAAAACCAACATTACTTACCATGTAAGGACTTAAAAACGGAATGATGCTAAAGTGACCAAACATTACCACCATCATTAAAGTAATGGCTTTACGTTGGTTAGAACTTGATGTAATATTTTTTACTACTTGTAAAACATTTACTTCTTTTCCGGCTTGAGTATGTGAACTTAAATTAGGTACAAATTTGTAAATAAAAAACTGAACTGGAAGAGCAAGTAGTGCCAATAAAATAAATGGTGTATTCCAACCAAACTCGTTGGCAATTCGCAAACCAAAAGGTACACCTAAAACGCTGGCGATGGAAAATGCGGCCATCACAAAACCCATGGCTTGGCCTCTGCGTTCAAATGGAATAACATCACCAACAATTGCTAAAATAACTGCTCCTAATACACCTCCAAACAATCCGGTAAATATGCGGGCAACCATTAATAACTCGTATGTGTGCGCCAAACCACAAGCCAGCGTACCAATTAAAAAACCTGCATATAAAACCTGTAAGAAACGTTTCCTATCAAACTTATCAATAAAAAATGCAGTACAAAATCCCGAAAAGCCTGCACTAAATGTATAACTCGAAACCACTAAACCAAATTGCTGAGTATTGATTTCGAAGATGCGCATAAGTTGCGGACCCAGCGGCATCATAATCATAAAATCCATGATATTGGTAAAGTTGATTGCGGCTAAGGTGAGTAAGAGAAGTCTTTCTTTGCTATTCATTGTTGCAAATAACGACAAATAAAAACGGCCTTACCACCACTTAAAAGTTATATAAGCAAAAATTAATCACGAATCAGTGTAACGGTTCCGTGGTAAGTTTGATCTTCGGGTTCGGTAATGAGTTTGTATTTAAACACTACAAAATATGTTCCTTCCGGGCATTTCGATCCATCATTTTTATCACGCCCATCCCAATTTATACCGTCATTATATAAGCCATCTTTAAATCCTTCAAACACCATAGTTCCCCAGCGATTGTAGATATACAATTCATATTTCTCCCAACCCTCTATATCAATATCAAATGCATCATTTTTTCCATCTGCATTGTCGGGTGTAAATACGTTTGGTATTTTAACTAAGCTTTTAATTGGAATGATTTTGCAAACAGAATCCATACAATCCAATGCATCAAAAGCCATTAAACATACTTTATAACTTTCTGATGTTTCACCATAATTATGTGTTGGGTTGACATCAGTACTTGTATTTCTGCCTGAACTTGGCTGACCAAAATCCCACAAGTATCTTACTGCGGCTTGAGACAAATTGGTAAATGGAATATTAGGATAGTTACTCAATTTAAAAGTAAAATCAGCTTTAGGACTTAATACTGAAATAACTTTTTCTGTTCCTACCACACAATGAAACTTTTGGACTAAAATTGGATCAACCTTTATTTTGTAAACCCCGGAACTATCATAGGTATAAGAATAATCCGTATTTACAGGCCACAAGGTACTTACCGAATCAATACCCCATAACCATTTGGTTTGTATATTATGTTGCGTACCTGTAGCTTTTGCAGTAAAGGGTACATCAATACAAACCGTGTCTGGCACCAGTAACTCAAGTGTATCAATTGGTAATGCAGTTACTGTTCTTGGATGATAACTATTTGGATTATCCAAGTAAGGAAATTTAGCGGTACAATTTTTAGTTTCGTTTGTGGTTGGGTTGGTTATACTATCCTCGCCCAACAAATCTATTCGGTAAACACCCGGCTGTGTATAGGTAAACGTAATATCAGAATCGCTTTTTGTCGAAAAAATTGCCCCCGATTGGTTATTAAAATACCAAATAAAATTATTAAGCGGTTGCCCTGTTTGATTGCGCAATTTAACAGTAAACGGAATACACCCAAAAGTATCTTCAACAATGACAAAATTAGGCGTTGGACCTACAATGTTAATGGTAATACTTGTGGTATCAGAACAACCATAAACTGACTCGGAATAAAGCTTAGCAGTGTACCTTCCGTTTTGGTTATAAAACACAGCGGGTTGTTTTAATGTGCTTGTTCCTTTGCCAGAGTCAAACTCCCATAATCGATTAACAATGTGCGATGGTATAGGAACAGTATCACCACGCATGCCATAAGATTCATCATTAAATGTTACAACCGAAGGCGCACAATAAAAAGTATCGCTACTTAATTTAGCTATAGCACGAGTTCCATTTACCAATACACGGTATTGAAACCCTTGAATGGTGTCAAAACAAGCCACTGCATTGCTGTCTTTATAGGCGATTTTTATAAAATAATAGCCGGGTTTGGTATACTGATAAGTCATCTCCTCTTTACCAAGATGCCACAAGTCGCTATCACCAAAGTTCCAATATATCCTTTCTTTATCCGCGTTAATTCGAGAGGTTTCATTCCAAAAAGCAGAGTCTGGATTAGTTGAATATCTTATTCTGGCCTTGAATAATGCATTTGAATAAATACAAACCTCCGGAGAAAGAACACTAAGTGTTGCAATATTTCCTAATTGTAAATAATGTTCATCAGTTAACGAACAACTATCTTTGTAATAATAAGTTACACGCGTTGTAAATGCACCGTTTCTCTGATAATTATGATACACAGAATAAATTATTGTATCAGCAAGGGATTGAAATACCACTGTTGTGTCCGGTGTTCCATCACCAAAATTGTACGTTACAGACAGTATATCATTTTTAATACTATCAGAGAAATAAAAGCTGGCTAAGTGTGGTAAACAAAAATCGGAATCTACTACCCTTACTCTATAATCCAGGGGTACTATAGGTTTCCTTATCTTGTATCTGTAATAACCGGTATCGTAGCAGGGTACACCAAATGCATCTAAACCATTTTTTACTATCACTCCAAAATAAGCATGGTCTAAATTACTACAAATATCTCCTGGCGCAATTTCCTGTTGTTTGGTTTTAAATGGAGCTTGTGATATAATGTTCCAGGCTTTGGTAGGACAGGAAGTATCGGGCAAAAACCAGACAGTTTCAGGCCCACACCTTGGCTCCAAACCATCAAAATAAACCTTGATATTTTCCTCACTGCAAGAGGGTGGAGTTGCTGCCCATGCCCTTGCTCCCGAGAAAGAGTCAGAGGCTGCTTTGGGTTGTGCAATCCGAATGTACTTAAAAATGGAATCAGTACACTGTCTGACGTTATCAGTAATTTTTAATTTCACCGAATAACATCCCGCATTTGGGAATGCATAATAATGCTTGACCATTATTGAATCAGTACTATACCTACAGTTTTGATCTACATTAATTCCTAGTTTAGTGCTGGTTGTGCAAGCAGGTGCATAGAGGTCGTCAAAATCCCAAAGGTAACTTAGGTTGGAGTTTAGGTAGTAACAACTTTTATCAACGTATGATAATCGCACAGTATCATGTGGAGTACATTGTATGGTTTGTTCAAGGAAATTAAATGTATCAGCTATTATTGCTCTGGGGCCATATACAGTAACATGTGTATCCGTTTCAAACTTACAACCATTATAGTTAAATCTGAGTTTTATGTTGTATATACCACAACTTGGGAAATTAGCACCTCTTATTGATCGCTTTAAACTGTCTGTTTGATATACGTCATCCAATTTGTAAAATGTCCATGCATATGCAAGCGGTTGACTTAACTTTGTTTTGTTGTCAAAGTCAAAATAATTTCTTAAAAAACATGACTTATCTGAGGGTGTAATATGAATCGTTGAATCAGGTATAAAAGTAGTTACAGGTAAAACAACCTCAGAGGTATCCATACAGCCATTTTTATCTTTAATAATGAGCTGTGGGTAATAAGTAGTATCACCATAATAAGTGTAATAAAACCTTTGATTGGCAGTGTCGTTTGTTAAGATTTCTCCATTACCAAATATCCACGTGGTTTGTAACCCGTTGTAATTTACCAAACTTAAATTTATGAACTCCACAGTTGTTTGTCCACATCTCATCTCCTCTAGGAAAGTCATATCGGCAAAAACCCTAGGATGAACCACAACCGTATCTATCAATTGAGAAACGCAACCATTGGTGTCTTCCACCTCAAGTACAACACTGTATCTATCTCCATTTGTATTTGTATATATATGCACAAACTGTTCACCACTTGATGAGTTGTTGTTGTCAAAACCTCCATCACCATATATCATGGTTCTACGCTTTATAGGCGCGTTACTTATTCCGGGAGTAGAAAGATCGTTAAATACAAACCTGTTTTGATTAAAACATTGTGTATCGTTTGGCGTAATGGCATAATCAGCTATCGGCCTCGAAAAAACCCTCACCTGAACGGATGGGGCATCACAAAACGTACCTCCAACTTTATAAACCCTAAGATTAACAGTATATGTTCCTGCAATGGTGTATTGATAGGTAGGTGTGGATTGATTACTGGTACTGTTATCCCCAAAACTCCATACATAAGCCGAGTCGCTTGCTTCAAGTGGGGTACGGTTGAATGTAACGGTTGAGCCGACACAAATTCTTTGTGTATTGGGTAGAATAGTACATGACTGCGCTTTCAAGACCCAATCACCCACAAACAAAAAAAATAAGGCTAAACCAAAATATTTCACAAGGCTAAATTTACGAATTACAATTCTAAATAAATTATTAATAACTGCACAAATTCTTATTTAAACTTAGTATCTGTATCTTTGCCGCAATGAGCAAATCGGTAGCATTTTATACATTAGGTTGTAAGTTAAACTTTTCTGAGACTTCAACCATTGGCAGGCAACTAACAAACGAAGGTTTTACTAAAGTTCCTTTTGAAAACGGTGCAGATGTTTATGTAATTAACACCTGCTCGGTTACAGATAATGCCGATAAAAAATGTAAAAAAATAGTAAATGAAGCTTTACGCCACAACCCAAATGCATTTGTAGCAATTATTGGTTGTTATGCGCAATTAAAGCCTAAAGAAATTGCACGTATTCCGGGTGTTGATTTGGTTTTGGGTGCTGCCGAAAAATTTAATATCAACGAATATTTAACCAATACCAATAAGAAAGAAGTTGCTGAAATTAAAGATGGCAAAATTAAAGAGGTGTTGGATTACCACAGCTCCTACTCCATTGGCGACCGTACACGTACCTTTTTAAAAGTACAAGATGGTTGCGATTATTTTTGTTCGTTTTGCACCATTCCTTTAGCGCGTGGCACAAGTCGTAGTGATACCATTGCAAATGTGGTTAAACAAGCCGAAGAAATTGTGGCCAGTGGCATAAAAGAAATTGTATTGACAGGTGTAAATACCGGAGATTTTGGCGCTAATACAGGCGAAAACTTCTATCAATTGTTACAAGCTTTAGAAAAAGTTGAAGGATTAAAGCGCCTTCGTGTTTCATCAATAGAACCCAACTTACTTACAGATGAAATTATTGAGTTAGCCGCACAATCAAATGTAATTGTTCCGCATTTTCATATACCCTTACAAAGCGGTAGCGATGAAATTTTAAAAAGCATGCGCAGAAAATACCTCACTAATTTATATACCAGCAGGGTAGAAAAAATAAAATCGTTGATGCCGCATTGTTGCATTGGTGTTGATGTGATTGTGGGTTACCCGGGCGAAACAGACGAACACTTTTTAGAAACTTACAATTACCTAAACCAATTGGATGTTTCGTACCTACACGTGTTTACATACAGTGAGCGTGTGAATACAACTGCCAATAAATTGCCCGGAAAAGTTTATCCGCATGTGCGTGCCGATAGAAGCAAAATGTTGCATATACTAAGCGATAAAAAACGCAGGCATTTTTATGAACAACATATTGGTAAAACCTACCCGGTGCTTTGGGAAGCAGAGAACGATGCTAACGTGATGTATGGCTTTACCAGCAACTACATTAAAGTAAAAACTACTTACGACCCAATGTTGGTAAACGAAATTATGAATGTAGAAATTACCGGAATTGATGCCGATATGGTAGCAACCTGTAAAGTTGAGTTTGGGGTAATGGCATAAAAAAAGCCACTGAAAATTCAATGGCTTTTCAATTCAAACAATAGTTTTTAAAATGGGAGCTTTACACTTAAACCGGTAAAGCTATCTTTGTATCCTCTTGGTTGAATAAAATCTATGGAGATTCTGAATGGACCAATACCTTCAGCAATCAACCCAAATTTAAATGCTTTATCGTAACTACTTAAATCGTTTGACGTAATCATACCAACTCCAAGGCCAACCCAATATCCATTTGACTTTACATTTGGTTTTAAGTTGTACATTAATTTAAAATCATAGGCGTTAAGTAGATTTATTTTGGTTAACTCACCTTTATTTGTTTCAAGAAGCGAAAAACCTGTTAAATCAAATCCGGTTCTTAAAAATTGGTTACCATATTTATTACTGAAACTTAAATCAAACTGCGCTCCTAGTATGGGCGAAAACGAGTTTCCGAACAAGGTAGCGCCATAAAATGGCGTAACCTCAAATGATGCAAGCCTTACTTGTTTTACATTTGCTACGCGGTACGCATTACTATCAGTTGAAATTTCTACTTTATAAAACTCACGCGTCAGCTTCTTATTTTCAAAGGCTTTATTAATGGCAGTTTGAATACTTACTTCGCTTAACTGCGGCATTAAACTATCCGGGTTATTGATAAAAATCTGCATGGTTACACCGCTCGTTATATCTATTATCGTGTATTGGTACTTAGGTAAATTTAAACGCATTCGTGCTATTTCAAATGCTACATCAACACTATTTTCACTATATTCAGGGGATTCTGTTTTTAAACGTCTTCTGTTTTCACCATCAATGAAATAATATACAGATTGTGCATTTATACTAATTTGTTGTGTAGATAGTGCTTTGTTAAAATCAACTAGAAATGTAGTTTTTACTTTATCGGCCGTTTCTGCCCAAGCTCTATAAAACTTTAGTGTTTTACCGGTAAGCATTAGCACATTGTTTTCTTTAAGCTTTACAATCACGGTATCGCTCATGGTATTTAAAGCCTCGTTAGATGGTGATATAACGCGCCATTGCGCACTACTTTTGTTGGTTAAAGACATGGCTACGCCACATGCCATTAGCATTAGTAATTTCAGTTTCATAAAATTGAGGTTTGTGTTTAAAAGTTTGTTTTAAAAATACGAGCGCCTTTGTAATTGCTAACTTGGTTATTGTTACCCACACCCAGTTTAAATTTAAACTTCTGTGCCTTTACCACGGCATCTGTTGGTGCAGATGGTATTAGTATTGGTGTGGTAAAATCAACTTCGGTAAATCTTTCTGTTGCGGCAACTTGCTCGTTAATTACTGTATTTATTATTGGTTTACCAGGGACTTCTACTTTTTGTATGGATGAATCAACACTTATATTTTTATCATTATTTGCCAATTGAATTGGTGTATTTACCATTACGTTTTTAGTAATTTTTGGAGGTGATGCTATCACCTTTTTTTCTGCAATTGGATTAGCCTCTTCAACATTAGGTTGTACAATTACAACGCTATTGTTGGTTGGTTGTATGGTTGATGTTGCAAGTTTAGCGGGCCTTTTAATGATGATTAAACCACTACCGCCAATTAATAAAAGCATTGCCGCAACTGCACTTGCACGTTGTATATAATACATTACCGGCTTTTTATTTTGCTTGGGTTTTAAGCCTGCTTGCAGCAACTCCCATTTACTGTTTAGGTTTGGTGAGTAGCCTTCCGGTAAATCATTTACCGAGTTTATTTTATCTTGTATAATTTTATTGCTACGCATTTCCATAACCATACTGTTTTTGAGTAATTACATGTTTTAATTTTGCTTTGGCTTTTGCCAATTGTGTTTTACTTGTATTCTCACTTATACCAAGGGTTTCAGCAATTTCTTGATGACTGTATCCTTCTACCACAAACATGTTTAACACAGTGCGATATCCGGTTGGTAATATGGTAATGGCATCATACAAATAATTAGCTTCTATTTGTTGTAGGGCATCATCATCAAAACTTACCTCTGGTGTTTGATCTAATGCCACCATATTAAAGTTGTTTTGTTTACGCAAAGCCATCAAAGCTTCGTTTACCATAATACGTTTCAACCAAAACTTAAAGCTATCTTCACCTTGGTACTCAAACCGCTCTATTTGCTGAAAAGCTTTTAAGAAACCTTTCATCACACAATCTTCGGCTTCATCTGTTTTTACAATATACCGCAGGCAAACCCTAAACATGGTACTAAATAATCCTTCAAACACCATTTTTTGTGTGCCTGAGTTTCCTTGTTTAAGTTGTTGGATATGTTTTTCGTTTACCTGCATTTGATCGTATACTGCCATAATGTGCATATGGCACCAAAAGTTGCCCGCACACTAAATTATTTTACAAATAACTGATTATCAATTTAATTATTTACCTAAAATTTAATGTAATTAAAATAAATATCATCAAAGTCAACAAATATTTAGAAAACAAAACGCCCCAACTTATTACTAAGTCGGGGCGTTTTTTATGGTTATGATGTTGCAACTTTATTCTTTCGTATCATCATCAGTTGGTGTGTTTTCTTCGTCAGCTTGGTCTTCGGCATCCTGCATGGCTCTGTCAACAATATTGTCAATATTGGTTGGCATACCATCAATAGGTGTTATTGGAGTTCCGTCCTCGCCTACTTCACCTTCCAATAGTTCTTCCGGTTCTTCAACGTAATCAATTTTTGCTACCGATGCAATGGCATCTTTATCATCAATATTAATTAAACGTACACCTTGTGTAACACGACCCAACACACGTAGATCTTTTACACTTAAACGAATGGTTATGCCTTTTTTGGTCATAATCATAATGTCGTTGGTATCGTCAACCTCTTTAATGGCAACTAACTTACCGGTTTTGTCAGTAACATTCATAGCCATTACACCTTTACCACCGCGGTTTGTAATGCGGTAATCTTCTACTTCACTGCGTTTACCTAAACCGTTTTCAGAAACCACTAAAGCATTGGTTACTTTAGGATCTTCAATAGCAATCATACCAATAACGGTATCACCTTCGGCTAATCTAATTGCACGAACACCGGTTGCGGTACGACCCATTGGGCGAACACTACTTTCGTTGAAACGAATAGCTTTACCTTCGCGACTTGCAATAATCATCTCGCAAGTGCCATTGGTTAATCTTGCTTCAACCAACATATCACCTTCGCGTACGTTAATGGCATTTACACCATTTGCACGCGGACGAGAGTATGCCTCTAAGGTAGTTTTCTTAATGGTACCTTGTTCGGTACACATTACCACATTGGTATTTTTAATGTATTCCTCATCACTTAACGTTTTAACATTTAAGTAAGCCATTACTTTTTCTTCGCTGCTAATGTTAATTAGGTTTTGAATAGCGCGGCCTTTAGAGGTTTTATCACCTTCAGGAATTTCCCAAACTTTTAACCAGTAACACTTACCTTGGTTGGTAAAGAACAACAAGTAATTGTGGTTAGTGGCCATTAACACGTGTTCAACAAAATCCTCATCGCGTTTAGAAACACCACGAGAACCACGTCCACCACGGTTTTGCGTACGGTACTCACTTAATAATGTACGTTTAACATAACCCAAATGCGAAATGGTAATTACCACATCATCATTAGGAATTAAGTCTTCCATACTCATTTCGTTTCCTGCATAAATGATGTTTGTTCTGCGCTCGTCACCGTATTTCTCTCTCATTTCAAGAAGTTCATCTTTAATGATTTTCATACGTAATGTTTCATCATTTAAAATTGATTGTAAATAAGCAATCAACTTCATCAATTCGGCATATTCATCTTTTAACTTATCACGTTCAAGTCCGGTTAAGGCACGTAAACGCATATCCAAAATAGCTTTCGCTTGTATTTCGGTAAGTTTAAAGTTTTCCATTAATTGTGTGCGCGCTTCATCAGGGCTCACCGCTTCGCGAATAATTTTAATTACCGCATCAAGGTTATCAATAGCAATTAATAAACCTTCTAAAATATGTGCACGTTTTTGTGCCTCTTCTAATTCGTATTTGGTTCTGCGAACCACAACTTCATGACGGTGATCAACGTAGTGTCTGATTAAATCTTTAAGATTTAACATCTCTGGTCGGCCGTTTACCAACGCAACATTGTTTACGTTAAATGAGGTTTGTAAAGCAGTGTATTTGTATAACTGATTTAAGATTACATTTGGTACTGCATCACGTTTTAAATCAAACACAATACGCATGCCCTCTCTATCCGACTCATCACGAATATCGCTGATGCCTTCAATTACTTTTTCGTTAACCAATTCTGCAGCACGTTCAATCAAAGAAGCTTTGTTAACTTGGAATGGAATTTCGTTAACTACAATTTGTTCTTTACCGGTTTTGCTGGTTTCAAAATTAGCTTTGGCACGCATTACAATACGACCTCTACCTGTTTCAAAAGCTTCCTTAACGCCTGCATAACCATAAATGGTACCACCTGTAGGGAAATCAGGAGCTTTTACATGTTTCATCAATTCAGCAATTTCAATATCTTTATTATCGATATAAGCCACTACTCCGTCAATAACCTCCGTTAAGTTGTGCGGAGGCATGTTAGTGGCCATACCAACGGCAATACCGCTTGCACCATTTATTAAAAGGTTTGGTACTTTTGCCGGTAATACGGTTGGCTCTTGTAAACTATCATCAAAGTTTGGTTTAAAATCAACTGTATTTTTGTCGATATCAACCAAAAGTTCTTCAGCCATTTTACGGAAACGAGCTTCGGTGTAACGCATTGCTGCTGGCATATCACCATCTACCGAACCAAAGTTACCTTGACCATCAACCAACATGTAACGCATGCTCCATTCTTGGGCCATACGTACCATGGCATCGTAAACTGAACTATCACCATGCGGGTGGAACTTACCTAAAACCTCACCTACGATACGCGCAGATTTTTTGTAAGGTCGGTTAGATGCTAAACCTAACTCTGTCATACCATAAAGAACCCTGCGATGAACGGGTTTTAAACCATCACGTACATCAGGTAATGCGCGCGAAACGATAACAGACATCGAATAATCGATGTAAGCTGTTTTCATTTCATCTTCAATGTTAATAGAAATAATTCTGTCTTCAGCCATGCGTATATGTTGTAATTTTTAATGCTTGTTTAAATGTCAAAACCTTTGGTTTGACAACCTTTTTAACCTTGTTTAAAATACGTGGCAAAATACAGTTTAATTGCCTGATAAACGAGGCAAAATACCCACATAAATTAGCCATTTTGTGGATAAGGTGAGAGCTTAAAAATGACTGACATTTTATTAGTATGGACGCTTAATAAAATCCAAATATCAATTACTTATAATTCTAAACATAAACAGCAGGCTCATGGCCTGCTGTTTATGTTTAAATTTCAATTAGATGCTATTTTTTAATTGCCTTAACAACCCTTGTTCTTCCATCTTGCGTAATTTTTACAAAATACACGCCTGAAGCATTTAAGTCATCAAGCATTAATTTGTAGTTGTTAGCACCAATTACAGGATTAATGGTTTCAGTTTTAATTAACTTACCAAATGCATCTGTAATATGAATATCAACCTGACTAATGTTACTTGTTTTGTAACTGATGGTTGTTTCATCATTAAACGGATTTGGAACAGTAGCAATAACTTCGAACATTGCATTTTCAAATTGGCTTACAGATAATACGTTGCTGTAATCAAACTTACCACTAATGTCAACTTGTTTTAAACGGTAGTATAAAACATTTGCTGATTTTAATGCCTCAGGTGATGTTGCATCAATAAATGCATAATCAGCTCTACTATTGCTATTACCTTTTGCTTTAAGTGTACCAACTTTTTCAAATTGATGTCCATCAATAGAGCGCTCAATATCAAAGTAGTTGTTGTTGATTTCTGATGCAGTTGTCCAGGCCAATTTTGTACTACCTTTTATTAATTTAGCTGTAAATGCAATTAACTTAACAGGTAGCGGACTATTAATATCACCAATACCATATATGCCGGTTTCGGTAATATTAAATACAATTGAGTAAGGATTAGAACCACCTGCAGCAACCGGAGCTCCTGAAATGTTACTCCAAACACCACCATTGTATCGTCCAACAATTAATTGGCTTCTGTTTAACGAAGCCTCATCAACTGTATTCCACTGAACAGTTACTGATACATTTGGTGATCCTACAAAATCTTTATCAATGTTTAAGGTTCTGCTCACCACATTTGCTGTAATTGGGCCTGAACCAACAAGACCAGTGTATGAATTGTAAACATTATCTAACAAGGTTAAGGTGTAATTACCGGTTGTACCATTGTTATTAATAGTTATAGGGTTATATGAGGTAACACTACCCAACGGATACAACTTAGGAACTGAAAGTGCAGCAAATTGTTTCAATCCGCCTGTTCCTGTTATAAAGTATGAATTGGCTGAAGCATTGGTTATGGTTGCCGAAGTACTTATTGTTAAGGTAGAACCATTTAAGTCTACCTTACCATTAGTTAAGTCGACATTGTTTGTAACCGTTGCATTTCCTGCAAAGGTTTTAACACTTGAGCTATTTACTTTTAAGTTATTATAGGTGATACCTGCCATATTTTGTGCAGCACCACCACTAAACTCAACAGTACCATTTGCCGTATTAAATGTTCCATTCACAATTAAGTTACCTTTTACGTCTAATGTATTACTTGTTCCTGTAAATGAGAGTGTGGCACCTGCATCTACTGTAATGTTATTCACGGCTGCAGTTGCTAAATCAATTACGGGGCTATTAGCAGTACCAGACGGAATAACAACATTTGTTGTTGATGTAGGTATACCACCGCACCAGTTGCCTGCATTATTCCAGCTTGAGCTAATTACACCTAACCAAACACCACTACTTGTTACGCTTACTTCAAACTCGTTACTATTTTCTACATTACAAGTTCCATTTTGAACCACAGCACGGAAACGTGTGGTTTGTGTTAATGAGCCGGTTGTAAGAGAAGTTGTTGTGTTAGCAATGTCAGTATAAGAAGAGAAAGGAGCAACAGCACTTTGCCATTTAACCACATTACCAACATTTCCACTCAAAGTAAGATTTACTGAGCCAGATGAACATACCGCTGAATTACCTGATATGACACCCGCAACTGTTCCCGGGTTAACTGTAATTAATACCGATGATGAGTTTGCGGAAGCACAACTTCCATTTTGCACTACTGCTCTGTAATAGGTATTACTTGTAACACCAGTCGGAGTATAAGTAGTTGATGTATTGGCAATATCAACCGGAGTTGTAAATGTTGCATCACTCGCGCTTTGCCATTTTACTACTGTACCCGTGTTACCTGTTAAAGTAAGTTGAGCAACAGTTCCGCCCGAACAAATCGTTTGGTTGCTTGATACTGTTCCTCCAACACTTGCAGGGGCAACAGTTATTAGTGCAGCAGCAGAGTTTACCGGAGCACAAGTACCGTTAGTAACCACTGCTCGGAAGTATGTTGATGTGGTTACACCGGTTGGTGTTAAGGTTGTAGTGGTATTGGCAATATCCACCGCACCGGTAAAGGCTGCATTATTTGCACTTTGCCATTTGGTAACAGATCCAACATTACCGGTTAGATTTAATGCTGCAACTGTTCCTCCCGAACAAATCGTTTGATCTGAGCTAACTGTTCCTCCAACACTAACAGGACTAACAGTTACTGTGTGTGCTATTGAAGTATCAGGAGTACAAGTACCCGAAGCCAATATTGCTCTGAAACTTGTTGTAACCGTTAAGTTACCCGGATTGTAAGTTGTTGTTGTATTACTAATATTAACCCAACCAGAACCACTGTTACTTTGCCAGCCCGTAATAGTACCTGAATGACCACTTAAGGTTAATGCACCTGGTGATGAACCTGAACAAACCGTTGCTGTTCCATTTACTGCACCACCAACAGGAGCAGGGTTAACTGTAATTAATGCCGATGATGAATTTGCAGGTGCACATCCACCACTTGCTACAACAGCCCTATAGTATGTTGTTGTGGTTACACCGGTTGGTGTTAAAGATGTAGTTGTATTAGCAATATCCACCGCACCGGTAAAGGCTGCGTTGTTTGCACTTTGCCATTTGGTTACCGAACCCACATTACCGGTTAAGTTTAATGTAGCCACTGTACCACCCGCACATATTGTTTGATTGCTCGCTACACTACCTCCTACACTTGCAGGGGTTACTGTTACTGTGTGTGCTATTGAAGTATCAGGAGTACAAGTACCTGAAGCCAATATTGCTCTGAAACTTGTTGTAACCGTTAAGTTACCCGGATTGTATGTTGTTGTTGTATTACTAATATTAACCCAACCAGAACCACTGTTACTTTGCCAGCCTGTAATGGTACCTGAATGACCACTTAAGGTTAAAGTACCCGGTGATGAGCCTGAACAAACCGTTGCTGTTCCATTTACTGCACCACCAACAGGAGCAGGGTTAACTGTAATTAATGCCGATGATGAATTTGCAGGTGCACATCCACCACTTGCTACAACAGCCCTATAGTATGTTGTTGTGGTTACACCGGTTGGTGTTAAAGATGTAGTTGTATTAGCAATATCCACCGCACCGGTAAAGGCTGCGTTGTTTGCACTTTGCCATTTGGTTACCGAACCCACATTACCGGTTAAGTTTAATGTAGCCACTGTACCACCCGCACATATTGTTTGATTGCTCGCTACACTACCTCCCACACTTGCAGGGGTTACTGTTATAATAAATGAGCTAGTGGTAACTTGAGCACAAGAACCATTTTTTACAACTGCACGATAGTGAATTGTTTGCGTTGGATTTCCTGCACTTTGTGTTGTTGTTGTATTTGCAATTGGTGTAAACACGGTAAAAGGAGACACCGCACTCTCCCATCTAACCACATTTCCAACATTTCCACTCAAAGTTAAATTTCCTGCAGAGGCCCCTGAACAAACCGTGTTGGTTCCGCTGATTGTACCTGCAACACTTGCTGCATCAACAGTAACTAAAGTTGATGAAGAATTTGCAACTGCACACGTACCACTTTGAACAACCGCTCTAAAATACGTATTTGCTGTTAATGCTCCTGAAGTGTACGTAGTTGACGTATTTACAATATCTGTAGCTCCGGTAAATGCAGCATTGTTTGCACTTTGCCATTTTACCACACTACCCGTTTGTCCGGCTAAAGTTAATAATCCTGAATTGCTGCCCGAACAAATTGTTGTACCACCTGTAACTGTACCACCTACGGATAAAGGACTAACAGTCATTGTAATGGTATTAGAAGTAGCATTTGGAGAGCTTACACAAGGGCTGTTCGAAACAATTGCACAAGTAACCACATCATTATTGGCCAAAGTACTTGAAGCGAATGTTGGAGTGGTTACAGTGTTTACTCCATTTACTTTCCATTGATATGTAGGTGCATCACCACCATTTGTAATACTTGCTGTAAAGGTAACATTCGTACCTACGCATATATTGTTTGAAGAAGCTGAAATGACCACAGATGCAGGAACAGGAGTTATTTCACCAATAGCTACATCACCATATATATTCAAACCATTTACAGCAAAAGAAGTTGATGTTGCAGTACCTGTTAAACCTGCTTTCCAAGAAGTACCATCGTTAACAAACAATTTTGCTGCAGTTAACAAGGTACCTACATCAACCTGACCGGTGGTAAAATTGAATGTATAGTTTCCTCCTGTAGTAACAGTTCCGGTATTGGCTAACTTCCAATTCATATTAACCGATTTTGCAGCATTAATACATGATGTAGCTATTTGAGGATGCTCACCAGTATTGATGCCTAATGCGATAGTTCCCGCTGTAGTAACTGAAGGGTATGTTACAGTAACCGGCAAATAATCTGTTGCAGTACCAATTTCAAAAGTACGTGCAACATTTGAACCGGCAGTAACATGTTTACCAAAATTACCTACTATATATCCGGTTGTTCTTGTTAATGAACCTGTTGATGTTAAAGCTACAGTATTGGTGTTAGTTATAACCTTTAATGCTCCTAAAGCTAAAATTCCACTTACACCAAAAGTTACATTTGTTGTGTTTAATGTAAGGCTATTTCCATTGTCGATGCTCAAATTGGTAAATGCGCCTGTTGGGGTAGTCAAAGAGTTTCTGAAAGTGCCTGTACCCCCTATTGCTTGCGCGTTATTTATGATATAGCCATTACCACCCATAATAACCGGGCTAGTACATGTAAGTGTCCCGTTATTAACAATATCACCACCCACAGCAAATATGGCAGCACTTGTGTGTCTGAACTCTCCTGCCGTGTTTATGGTTAAGTTACCTTTAATATGAGTTCCTGTACCCGATGTATAAGAAGTCGATACCCATCGACCAGACCCATTACCGGCATTAACAATTACATTTTGAAGTGGTATAATACCAACTGTATTTCTTGTGTTTATTACAAATCCATTGGCGTTACCAGTCTCCGTACTGGTTCCATTTCCAAATCTAACCGTATGAGTTCCGGTAAAGGCTGTGAGTGATCCAGCAGATACTTGAATTCTCAATGAATTTGTGGTTCCTGCAATAATTGAATTATGAGGCGGATCAATAATAGTTAAGTTACCTGCATTACAATTTATAGAAGTTGAATTAATACTTACCAGATGTATGCCTTGTGCAGTACTGGTTGATGCAGAACCCGAATTTCCGTCAATGTTAATATCCCCTCCTGATTGATTGAAGCTTGCACCACCAACTACAGAAAGGTTTCCATTAATATTCAAAGTACCACCAGATACAGTTAAAGTACCTCCACTTTCTACTAGCATAGTGCGGTTACTTCCACCTGAGGGACCAAGATTTACCGTTCCGTTACTGACAGTTAATGAACCTCCATCATTAATGGTGATACCATTATTCGCGCTAGAAACTACATTTATTACGGTTCCACTGGCAACCATAGTTCCATCAACAATAATGTTGCCGCCATTATTCATGTTTCCTGCTGACGCAGTCAATGTTGCACCGGCACTAATGCTTAAACCATTACATACCGCAGTGTATCCGGTCGGGATAGTAACATTTACGCCAGGTGCAATGGTTGCACTATTACTTATGGTTGGAATTGTTCCGTTCTCCCATGTGGCCGTATTATTCCAGTTACCTGTGGCTATTGCAATAATTGTTGGAGATAATGGGTTTATTGCCGAATTTGTACCTATATAGATTGTATCAAAAATAGCTCCACCTAAAACATTCGGTTGTGAAAAATCACGATTACCTTCCGGTATCGACACGGTTCCAGTACCATCCTGATGTGTCCCATTTAGCGGATCATTGCCTTTAACAAGGGCTATTTGTGAAACATTTGTTATAGCACCAATACCTGCAGCTTTAACTCGCACTGATAAAGTATTGCCAATACCAATGTCCGGAGTAGCTGTTGAAGTTAACTTCCAATAAGTATTAGTTCTACGATTAATGGTAGTTGATCCTTGCAAATAAGTTGGACCTACCTCTGTAAAGCCAACACTATTAACATGTCTAACGGTTAAATTTCCACCAGACGACAACGAACCTCCATTTAAACTGAACAATAAAGAACGCTCGCTTGTCCCGTTGCTAAGAGGAAAACCGGAAGCATATCCAAAGTCAGGGGAAGTCGCTGCTGCAAACCATCTTGTAAAAGTTCCATTTGTTCCAAGCTGAACCAACCCACTACCCCTAGTTAAAATTCCCGCGTTTATGGCCGAGGTACCTAACGTTAGAGCATTGTTGCCCATGTTTAAAATACCAGAGGTCAGATTTAAACCGTTTACCAAGGATATATTTCTGTTGGCAACCAATCCTTGCTCATCATTAACCGTTAACGTGCCCATAGTAATTGCTCCTGCAGGTATTTCATTGAATGAACCTGTTTGAAGGGTATTAGCTGCCGGACCGTATGTGAAGTTCGCTGAACCGAAGGTTGTATTAATAGTTGGAGGAATTGCAAAAGTACCCGCAGTTGTGGTTTCATTTAATCCACCAATTACTACATCACCTCTATAGGTAGCTCCACCAATTGCCAAGGAACTTGCCAAATTATTAACGTTACCTGTTTGAAGAGTAATTAAATCCAGTGCCCATGCATTTGAGTTAATAAAATCAACACCTGCAGGATTCGCAACTTTTACCGATAATGCTGGTGCTAAACCTGTACCTGAAACAGTTTGTTTTACGGTACCTTCAAAAACTAGTGAGCCTAAGCCTGTTCCTGTTGCACCCGGAATAACACCTGCGATTGACCCGTTGTTCAATACGCCTCCTAAAACAGTTAAATTGAATCCTGTAAATCCTGAAGCTGTTTGTAAATAACCATTTGAAAAAACAATTAAACTGTCGATTATGGTCAAATTATTTAGTAACCTGCAAAAGCGCGAAGCAGAAACTGATATGTTATTTTTAATATGTAATCTGTAAATTGGGTAGGCTGAATTAATCGCAAAACCGGAAGTTGCGGAAAGTGTTCCACCAGAAGGTGAAGTTGCATCGTTACCTATTACAAAAGTACCACCTGTTATAAGTTTAGTTCCGCCCGATGCAATATTAATAGACGTTCCACCTGCTACTGAATGTGGGTCTATAATCTCTATACTACCGCTTGAAAATGTAAACCCTGATAATGAATTAACAGAAAACACATTCACAAATGTTCCTAAGTTACCTGTTGCTTGAGGATCTATAGTTATTCTACCTCCTTCAACAAATAACCTAGCCGTGTTGGTATTCAGAATTTGAAGTGCTCCGGATAAATTCAACGTTCCTCCATTTACTCTCAAAGTACCGTTAGTTGAAACATTATGCTGTTGATTACCGAGACCAAGTGACAGCGTACCATTGTCAATTCTTAATTCACCGGTTAAAAACATTTGACCACTTGTGGCCGATGGGTGCATACCCATGTTTATGCCTGCATTGTTTAACCAAAGTCTGGCATTTACAGTAGAAGCAAACTGTATTGAAGTGGTAGAAAACGAGTTAGTAACCACAGGTGCTGAAATCTTGAGAGTTCCAGACGTAACTGTTAGCCTTTGCGTTCCGGTAAAAACTGCATTTGATTGAGGTTGACTATATGTTCTCAAAAACTCGATCGTGTTGTCTAAAGCTCCTTTGTCTACCAGAATCATTGGTAACTCACAAACTGCACCGGCTCCTGTAACAGTAGAGTTTTGAATTCCAAAAAAAGCAACTTGCGCTGTATTAGTAGCTGTTACTAAATCTAAAGTACCATCTACAATTAAATTACCTGAAATATTTCCTAATGCTGTGTTTCCGCCTATGTTAAGTCTGAAAGGAGTTCCGAACGATGCGTTAAAACTTGCCGTTCCCACTGTTAGAACACCTCCGTTATCAACAATTACGTCACCATTAACCGTTAGTGTTTGTTGTGTTGGAGTAGACCAATAAGATAAATTCCCTTTAACAATCAGAGTACCTGTAGAAACAGTTGTTGCATCTAAAACCACATTATGACCGGTAGAAATTTCAGCAGAATCCTGCGCGCTTGGTACTGCGCTTGTATTCCATATAGAAGGGTTATTCCAATTACCACTTGCTACTGTAAAAAACTTAGTTGCGGGCAATGTAGAGGCAACACCATCTGCCGGAGCAGATATACTTTCTCTAAGTGCATATACGCGCCAGTTGTAAGTTGTATTAGCTAATAATCCTGTTGCATTAAAAGTTGTAACATTAACCCCCGTTGTTGTAACCCAAGAGTATGTTAAACCTCCATCTACAGACCTGTAAAGCGCATAACCAACCTCATTGGATACATTGTTCCATGACAACGTCATTCCGGTTGTTGTTATGGCTGATGCAATCACTGTTCCCGCATCATTTATGGGATTAGGTATCCAAGTGTAAGCCCTCTGGCTACCGGGTGTTGCCTCATCCAAACCAGGAATTGAACCATTTGAGGCATAGGAATTTGCAACACTACTTGATGTAGAGGAAGTGTGTGTAGAAGTATTAACATGTTGGTAGATGGTATTTGTAAACTGAAAACCAACGTTGAAGCTCAGTGGTGCTCCGGCAGTAATCTTCATTCTACCATAAACATATTCAATAGCTCCTGTTGCCTCATATAGCCTTACCTGAAATGTGTTGGTATCATTAACCACATTCGACTGTATAGCCATTCTCAAAAACTCAACCACCAGCACTCGGTTTGGCTGAGCACCTACTACCTTACTATGAATCCTACCAATTGAACTTGTTCCAATTGATGTTGTTGCACCCAAAAAAGGAGCCAGTTTAACACCTGTAGTGGCCAAAAAGCCTTGAGCTGTTGAGGCAAAAGTTCCTAAACCTACCCAACCATTACTGGTAACATTGAATTGAGTAACACGTGTACCATTAACAAAAAAATCGAAACCAATATTTTGAAGGGTGGTTGTAAAATTACTTTGAGATCCCCCAATTAAATTGGTTGTTCCGGTGTTCATGTCAATGTCATCAATCAAACTACCTGCTGTACGATTAAGTGATGAACTTGTGTTGGTACTAAATACATAATTGTTGATACTTTGAGCATTAGCCGAAATGACGACTGTAAGCCATACCAGAATAAGGCAAAGCTTTTTTAATGATAGGTAGAAAATGTTCATATGTGTATTGTTGTAGTATTTTTTAGGGGTGAAAAATAAGTGGTATACATCTTAATTTAATTTGTCGCATTTTTGTGTTTGACAATTTTAGCACAAATAATTGAATTTACAATGATTTTTATAACACTCCGCCCCTACGCAAAACAGAAACTTGTCGCATTTTTTGCACTTACTTTTTTTGTGAACTTTTTAACCGTGGCACAAACCTACCAAGATGCCCTAAAATACCATTTAACGATTAACGCATCAGGCATATTAAACTCTGGCATTCAAGCAAATATGCAAGTTAAAATTAAAAAGTTAAACAACGACTCCGTTGTGCGTTTCGATCTATTGGGATTTACAATTGATAGTGTACTCGTTAATCAAAATTTAACCTCTTTTCAAAAAACAGATTCAACATTGTTGGTAAATATTCCATTCTCAAGTCAAACCAACGATACAATTCTGGTTAAAATTTACTATCGAGGTATACCACAAAAGGACGCACTTTGGGGTGGATTTTATGTGAGCGGAACATACGCTTTTAACATGGGAGTGGGTTTTCAATCAAAACCACACAATTTCGGTAGAGCTTGGTTTCCATGCTTTGATAACTTTACCGACCGTGCTTTGTATACGTTAGAAGTTACAACCGCTCCAACATACAAGGCTGTTTGCGGTGGTTTGTTGGTTGATGATACAACTTATGCAGACGGATCAAGCAAATCAACATGGGAACTTAATCAACCCATACCTACTTATTTGGCTAGTATGGCAATTGGTAAATACACTTTTGTAAAACAAACTTTTACCGGTCAGTTTGGATCGTTGCCTGTTTGGTTAGCCGTTGAAGCGAAAGACACCGCAAAACTCAGCGCTTCATTTATCAAATTAAACAATGCTATTTCATGCTTCGAAGAGAAATTTGGTCCTTACCTTTTTGATAGAGTTGGATTTGTAGGCGTACCTTTTAATGCCGGTGCTATGGAACATGCAGCAAATATTGCTTATCCGCTATATGCCATTGATGGAAGCTTAAGCTACGAAACATTGATGGCCCATGAATTGTCTCATCATTGGTGGGGTAATTTAGCCACTTGCGAAACTGCAGAAGACATGTGGCTTAACGAAGGTTGGGCAAGTTTTTGTGAAGCTTTATTTTTAGAATGTGTTTATGGTACAACAAACTACCAAAACAACATGCGCGAAAAGTTAACAGAAGTATTGTTAACCGCACCTGCCAACGATAGAGGTTATAGAGCAGTTAGTGGTGTTCCGCACGAGCAAACTTATGGCACAACGGTATATAAAAAAGGTGCTTTAATGGCCAATGCTTTAAGAACCGCTATGGGCGACTCGGCATTTTTTGCTGCTTGCAAAAGCTATCTTGATAAATATAAGTTTAATCATGCTAACAGCCAAAATTTAAGAGATGAGTTTCAAAGCTTCACTTCAACAAATTTAACGTTCTTTTTCAACCAATACATTTTTCAGAAAGGTCATTTTGATGTGGTGGTATTTTCAAGTTTAAAAAGCGCATCAAACCTAACCTTGCACTTAATGGAATTAAGCAGGTACAAAACGGCAAAACACAGCAGTATGACAGTATCTGTTAACTTACATTTTACCGATCAATCAAACCAAAAACAACAAGCTGTTTTAACCAATGGTGAAGGTACTTTAAGTATTAATATTCCTGCAGGTAAAACCTTACATTACATTAGTATTGATGATGAGACTAAATATGCATTAGGTTACACTTCGCAAACAGCTGTTATCAAAACCAAAGGCGCATTTAACTTTGCTGATGCATTATTAAATATCAATACACAAAATATTACCGATTCGGTGTTAATAAATGTGCAACACCATTGGGTTGGGCCGAGCATTGGCGATTTGCGCAAGCAAGGAATTAGAATAAGTAACGAAAGATATTGGAGTGTACGTGGTGTGTTTCCTGAGTCATTTTCGGCTTGGGCATACTTTAATTACAATGGTACTTCACAAAATTATTTAGATGAAGAATTACTAAATATTGCACCAACTGAAGATAGTTTAGTTTTACTTTATCGTGCGGATGAAAACAGCCAATGGAGTGTGGTTAATGTTCCAACTGATGCCACCTATCAACCCGGTGGAAACCCAAAAGACAAATTAGGAAGATTTTGGTTGAATAAGTTGTTAGCCGGAGATTATGCCATAGGTTTGCGCGACCAAAGTGTGGTTGGGTTAAAATCAAACCAAACAGAAACCATTATTAACCTTTCGCCAAATCCGGTTGATGATGTATTGAACATTACCCTACCCGACTTTGAAAACTTCACAAACAGTCAAATTTTAGTAACCAACAACAACGGGGTTGAGGTATTTAAAACACGAGTAAATAGTTACCTTAACAACTATGCTTTGTCAGTTAAAAAATTAAGTCCGGGCATTTATTATGTAGTGGTTGAAAATGGCAAAAAGCGCTATTTAGCTCGTTTTATCAAATCGTAATAAAACTAATAGTATTATTTTGGGTTAGCTTATTACATTTGCCGCAATTAAAAATTAATATACAACACATACTTTTATATACATGAAAAACATTACTGTAATTGGATCGGGAACAATGGGTAACGGTATTGCACACGTTTTTGCACAAAATAACTTTAAAGTTAGTTTGGTTGATGTAAACGAAGCTGCTTTAAAAAAAGCCATTGAAACCATTGGTAAAAATTTAGACAGACAAGTAAGCAAAGGTCAGTTATCAGAGGCTGATAAAGCCAATGCTTTGGGCAACTTAACAACTTACACGGATTTAAAACAGGGTGCAGCAAATGCAGATTTGGTAGTTGAAGCAGCTACTGAAAACATGAATATTAAGTTGGATATTTTCCGCACTTTAGATGAGGTTACTCCTGCCCACTGCATTTTAGCTTCTAATACATCATCAATCTCTATTACCAAAATTGCATCGGTAACCAAACGTGCAGATAAAGTTATTGGCATGCACTTTATGAATCCGGTGCCGGTAATGAAGTTAGTTGAGATTATTAATGGCTACAAAACTTCTGCAGAGGTTACCCAAATCATTACAGAATTATCTAAAGCAATTGGTAAAGTCCCAGCATCAAGTAATGATTATCCTGGTTTTATTGCCAACCGTATTTTAATGCCAATGATTAATGAGGCAATCATTAGTTTACACGAAGGTGTTGGTGGTGTGGAAGAAATTGATACCGTAATGAAGTTGGGTATGGCTCATCCAATGGGTCCGCTACAACTTGCTGATTTTATAGGTTTAGATGTTTGCCTGGCTATTTTAAATGTATTACATGATGGCTTTGGTAATCCTAAATATGCACCATGCCCATTATTGGTAAACATGGTAACTGCCGGTAATTTAGGTGTTAAATCTGGTGAAGGTTTTTACAAGCACACACCGGGCAGCAAAGAGTTGGTGGTATCACCAATGTTTGCAAATATCAAGGCAGGTAACTAATTATTACGCTTAAGTAAAAAGCCGCTTCTGCAAAATGCAGAAGCGGCTTTTTTGTTGTTATAAAACCAACTATTTAATTCTGTAATCCTTTTCGTATGGCTGTTTTCCCTCGCGCATTTCGCGTTTAAAATTAATCCACATGTAAAACATGGCCACACAATAACCAATTAAAATAATCCAATAAAGTAGTGTTTTAAAACGCCTACTTGCTCTCATAATATCCTCCAAAATCGTTGCCATCCGTATCTCTTCCGGCAGTAAACATTCCACTCATAATGTCTTTAAATACGGGGCCCGATACATCATTGGTTTTACTAATTTGACTAAACTCTGCTAAACCATGTAATACAAATTCCATCATAAATAATAAATCTTGTTTGGTTTGTTTACCAATATGATGCTCAACAAAATCTTTTAATCCGGCCACATCCATCAACATTTTTTCATACTCTTTATCGCTTGTTGTATTGGTAATGTACAGTTGATTACCATCGTTAAACCATGCAATAATTTTTGCATAAGGATTAGCTTGTTTAGCTCGTTTGGCTTTTTCCGGGTTTACAAATTGTTTTTCGAAAGAAGTGCGTATGGCTTTACCTATTAAGCTGTAAGCCACACTTGACGAACCTTCCAACTCTCCTTCATACACCAACTCAACCTTACCTGTAATTGCAGGTATTGCTCCATATAAATCTTGTATGCGGGTGTAGGTTTGTTTTTCCCTGTTAATCAACATGCGTCTTTCAGCAAAGCTATACAAGTTTTCTAAAGCACTAATGGTTAACCTTGCAGAAACACCACTTTTCTGATCAATCAATTCGCTTTTACGCGCTTCCATAGCCACTTCTTCAACCAATACATGCACAAGTGGGTTGGTTTGAATTTGTTTTTGTTGTGATGCAGATAGTTTTGCCTCTTGTTGCGTTATGGCCAATGATGTTTCTACCTCCTTAGGATAGTGTGTTAATATTTGACTATCAATCCTGTCTTTTAAAGGCGTAACAATACTTCCTCTGTTGGTGTAATCTTCAGGATTTGCGGTAAACACAAACTGAACATCCAAAGGTAAACGCAATTTAAATCCACGAATTTGCAAATCGCCTTCTTGTAAAATATTAAACAACGAAACTTGAATGCGTGCTTGCAAATCGGGCAACTCGTTTATAACAAAAATACAACGGTGCGAACGAGGAATTAATCCGTAATGTATTACGCGTTCATCAGCATAAGTTAACTTTAAAGATGCCGCTTTTATCGGGTCAACATCACCTATTAAATCAGCAACTGTAACATCAGGGGTCGCTAATTTTTCAGTATACCTATCGTTTCTATGCACCCACTCAATTGGAGTTTTATCCCCCATTTCTTCAATCAAGTCAACCGCATACCTGCTCAGTGGCTTTAATGGGTCATCATTTACCTCACTGCCTTTAACAACGGGCATAAATTCATCCAATAATTTAACCATTAAACGTGCAATTCTTGTTTTAGCTTGACCGCGTAAGCCAAGCAAAATCATGTTGTGTTTGGATAATATGGCGGTATGAACCTGAGGTAATACTGTTTCATCATAACCCTTTATGTCGGCAAATGGATTGATGCCGTTTTGTAAACACGCAATTAAATTATCGCGCATTTCTTCTTTTACACTTTTACTGGTGTAACCTGCTTTTTTAAGCGCTCCTAAAGTTGTTGGTAATTTAGTTTTTGTCATTTTGTTTTGGTTTGATAACAGTTGCGGTTACAGTGCTTCAAACGGATAAAAAGCATCTTCAATATGCTCTATTTCAAATTTGCTTTCGTTTTTTACCACCGCAATAATATCAAAACGCACGGGATAGGTAATTTGATTTTCTTCTAAAAAATTTTCTGCTGCTAAACGTATATTCTTTTGCTTGGCTTTACCTACAGCCTGTTCTGGATAAGCCATTTGATCACTTGTTCTTGTTTTTACTTCAACAAAAATAATTTCATTATTCCATTCACAAATCACATCCACTTCAACCCTATTAAACTTGTAATTGCGCACCAAAATCTTGTAGCCTTTGCGCTCAAGGTAATCGGCAGCAATGTCTTCACCAAGTTTCCCAAATTGTTGGTTGTGATTGCTCATAGGATTAATTAACTAAATTAACGCAATTACTTTGGGCACAAAAACAATTAATCCAACTACCAGAGCGGCAATTGAAAAAACTAAAACTGCACCTGCTGCTAAATCTTTAACCCTACCTGCAATAACATTATGTTGTGGCGAAACCAAATTAACCAATTGCTCAATAGCGGTGTTAAAAATCTCGGCAGTAATTACACCTCCAATACTTAAAGTTACCACGCACCATTCAGTAAAACTGATGTTAAAAAACCATCCGGCAACAACCACAAGTATGGTGGCCAACAAATGGAATTTCATATGTTTTTCTGACCTAATGGCATAAACAATTCCATTTAAAGCATCTGCAAAACTTTTAATTTCTGAACTCATTTTTCAGGGTTATTCAACCACCACTTTACGCGTAATGTGTTGCGTATTGTTACTTAATTTTAAAATATAAACACCTTTTGACATGCCCTTCAAATTAATTGTCGCATTCGACTCAATACTTTGCTCTAGCTGAATTTTTCCACTTATATCCAATAACTGCGCTCTTAAGTTTTGGTTTGAAGTTGAGCCAATATACAATACATCTTTTGCAGGATTAGGGAATACCGAAATACTGTTTTCAAATGTATTTTCAACCACTCCAACAGTTCCATAAACAAATAAAGTGTAACGTGTATTACTGTCATTTTGTACCGGCAGCGGAACATCAATAAAACCTTTTAAAGTTGGGTAGGTACTAATGTAAACTACTATTGGATAAACACCTGTTTGAGTTGGCGTACCTGTTAAAGTTAGGCAGCTCGACTCGCCTCCATTAAACCTGCAATTGGGTGTAAAACAATTGTAGGTAAAGCCTTGTGGTAAACCTTTTACACCGGTTATTTCCATACTGTCAATACGCACAGGAACGCTTGTGCTTCCTACCATTGTTGATGTATCTGATGGTGCACGGAAATAAATAACCTCATTGTAAACCACGTCTTTGTATCCTATCTGTATGGATTCAGGGGAAATGGTTCCTTTTGGCATATTGTTATCGGGTGTACATTGCGCACTTAATTGTAAACTTGACAATGCACTCATTATAAAAAAAGTTATTTTGGCTAAAGTTTTCATACTGCAATATTAATGATACCAAGATACAGTTTATTTAAATATTACCTACTTTTTTGCGTGTTAACTTTCGGTTTATCAAACCAATTGTTGGCACAAAAAACAATTACCGGAAAAGTGTTTGATGCACAAACAAAAGAACCGCTTATTGGCGTTTCGGTTGTATTGAATAACAAAGGAAATTTGTCTGATCAATTTGGAGCATTTTTATTCCATATCAACCCAACAGAGACTAGCGTAACATTGCTGTTTAGCTACCTTGGCTATCAAACAAAAACTGTTATTTGTGGGGTAGACACACCCATTTTTATTTACCTCAAACCTACACAAAACCAACTAGATGAGGCTGTGGTTACTGGCAACAGAAGTGCGGCCTCTTTAAAACGACAAACTGTTTCTATAGACGTTATTAAACCTTATTTAATAGAAAACCGGGTTACAACAAACCTCGAGCAGGTAATGAATCAACTGCCAAGTGTAAATGTAGTTGACGGACAAATTAATATACGCAGTGGTAGTGGTTGGACATATGGCGCAGGTTCACGTGTTTTGGTTTTGGTTGATGATGTACCAATGGTTACAGGTGATGCCGGACAGGTACAATGGAAGTTTTTACCAACGGAAAATATTGGAAGTATTGAGGTAATAAAGGGTGCAAGTTCAGTAATGTACGGATCGGGTTCGCTAAATGGAATTATAAACATTAGAACTGCTACACCAACTAAGAAAGGAAAATTTAGTGCCAATGTTTTTAGCGGATTTTACAGTAAACCCAACAGAGATAGCGCGCAATGGTTTAATGGATTGCAAGCTTACAGTGGAGCAAATGCTTTTTATGCCAAACGCTACAATAGATTAGATTTAACAGTAGGTTTAAACGCATTAAACGATAACGGCTATCGCCTTGGCGAGTTTGACAAACGATTACGTACAACGGTAAAAACCAATTATCATTTTAAAAATATACCGGGTTTACAAGCAGGAGTTGATGCCACAATAATGACCCAACAAAGTGCAAGCTTTTTATTATGGGAGAGTTTTGATTATGGGTACACAGCCTTAGACAGCGCTCAAACCAAAACAAAAGCCACCATTTTTAGTATTGATCCACATGCTGATTTTGTAAAAAGCAATTATAAAATACGTTACCGTGGTAGGTTTTACGGAGTTGACAATAACATTGAAGAATCTACACCCGGAGTTGACCAAGACAATAATAGCTTAAATGCATACAACGAATTAACGGGGCATTACTTCTTGAATAAAAACAGAGGTACTTTAGCTTTGGGTACAAGTAACAATTACACCCTTAGTCAAAGCCCATTGTTTGGCGGAAAAGATATTACCGCAAACAATGTCGCAGTGTTTACGCAAGCCGATTTAGGCTACAAAAAGTGGAGTTTTAATGGCGGTTTGCGTTACGAGTATTTTAACATGAACGGCAACACCGATGACCAAATTATTGGTAGATTAGGAATGAGCTTTGAAGCCACAAAATCTACCTTTTTACGTACCAGTTTCGGACAAGGTTACCGCTACCCTACCATTGCCGAACGTTATATAGAAACCTCAGTCGGTTTGGTAAATATTTTCCCTAATCCAAACCTCAAACCCGAAAAAGGCTATAGTGCAGAAATTGGTTTAAAACAAGGTTTTACTTTCGGTGCATTTAAAGGTTATGTGGATGCGGCTTATTTTTTTACTGAGTATGACAACATGGTGGAGTTTAATTTTGGCCAATGGCGTGCCCGACCAATCAATCCAAATAACCCACTAAACAACATTGGTTTTACCAGTTTTAATATTGGTAAGGCGCGCATTAGTGGTATTGATGTGGGCATAACCTCCGGTATATCAACCCGAAAAACAGAATGGCTTTTTATAATAGGTTACACCTACAGTAATCCTGTTATGCTTGAACCTAATAAAGTTTTTGCAATTGATTCATCAACCCAAAAACGTGAATACACGTATAACTTTACCAGTACAGATACCATAAGCAACCCACTGAAATACCGCTACAACCATTTGGCCAAGATTGATGCACAGTTTACTTACCTTAAAAAATTGATGATTGGTTTAAGTGCAAGACACAACAGTTACATGCAAAATATAGATCGGGTATTTGTTACTCCTCCAATTAATTTAACATCTCCGGGCATTGACAGAGGAAGACTACTAAATCCTAACGGTGATTGGGTATTTGATTTACGTGCCGGATATACCTACAAAAAAGTATCCGTTACCGCAACTGTAAATAATATTTTTAACACCGAAATCATGAGCAGGCCCGCTGATTTAAGACCAACACGTTTATTTATATTACAACTTGGCTACAAGTTTTAATTACTTCAATTCATCAAACCAAAAACAACCGTTGATTTTTTGAGTATTAGAGTACCAAATCACCGACAGTAATATGGCCTTCTTTTAGGCAAATTACATTGACGCCAAAATTAACGTTATCACCTACTCTGCGGTATTTAGCAAGAGTTGCTAAAGGTTCTTTCCCGATTTGTAAAGTTTGTTGATTGATGGTAGTAACCACGCAACGCGCGCATGGCTTAGCTACCTTAAACTGCGCAGTACCTATTTTAAAGTTTTGTAAATCGTCCTCGGCATGAGGTGTGGCATCAGCTAACACCACATTAGGCCGAAACCTATCCATACCAATTGGCTTTTTTAGTTTGCTGTTTAATAACATTAAAGACGCTTTACTAATCATCATCAGCGGATATCCATCGGCAAAACTAACTTGTTCGTTGTTGTTTGCATACTTTGGGTTTACATGTCTTACACTTTGATTGTGCAGGTAAACCAATTTTACTTTTTGATTAAGGTGTAAACTAAACCAATTGTTTAAATCATCGGTTGCAATAACTGCATCCACCACATCATCCCAAATGGTTACTTTTTGCGTAATTCCGGTTATGGAAAAAGGTACTTTAATCACATGGTTTTCATAATTCACCACAAACCCATTATCCACCAAATTCAACTTAAACAACGCCATTTTATGAAAAGTACGCTGTGAAATAAACACGCCATTTTCATCAACCAACATATATCGCCTATCGTATTGTAAACTGCGTTGCGTAACCACCGATTGTTTTAACTCTACACCACCTAACGACTTTATGGGATAAATAAATATTTGGCTAACCTGCATAATTTTAATTCACAATTATAGAACAAAAAAGCCCCAACAAATTCCAATGTTGGGGCTTTTTGTTAATAGTATTTTATTTATCCCGGAATACGAGCCAAGTATTTTTCTAAATCTTTAATCTGACTTACCACTTGTTCGTTTTTGGGTTTGCAGTTTTTAGCTCTTCTAAAAAACTCTTTAGCAGCCCTAAACTCACGCTTGTTCATATATACCTGCACCATTCCTAAATGAGCCATGGCTTCACTTTCCTTGTCTGGAATACCTTTTGCCAATGCAGCTTTTAAATATTTTTCAGCTTCTTTAAAGTTACTTTTTTGTAGCGCCATCATACCCAATTGCATTTTGTTAGCTCCTTCTGTATCGGCTAAACTGCTACCAATTGATGCACTCTTTTTCAGGTGTTGCTCAGCGCTATCAAAGTCTTTGTTCATCATGGCAATGTTACCTTTTAAGGTATAAAAAGTGCTACGAATAGGTTTAAACAACAATGCCGGAAACCAAACTGAATTGATGATGCGTTCTACTTCTTCCATATCGCCATTTTCCATGGGTTCTTGCACCAAACGCAACGGACCAATAAAAAAGTGGGTAAAGATTGCAATAAACGATAAAGCGTAGAATATTATAGCTGCCCATATATCGCCCCAACCGGTGAATTGCAAAATTAAACCAATTACCAATGATGCGATACCGGCCCAAAAACGATATTTGATGAGTGAATTATAAAATTTCATGTTTAAATTTTTAACGCTGCAAATGTATTAAAACCTGCATAAACTCAACACAAAAAAGAAAAAGCACTGTCAGAACCACATCTACCAATAAACAATTACAAGTTAAACCTTGTTTATCACCTGCTTAACAGAGGTTGATAACAACTTAAAATCGAGTTTACCTGTTAAATGTTATATTTATAAACATCTTCCATGGCCTCGGTTGGCGATTTAAAATTACACAATTCTTTAATCAAACCATCGGCCATACCGTATACCCAACCGTGCAATTGTATTTCGCGGTTTTTCCAGGCTTGCTGTACAATTGTTGTTTTGGCCAAGTTTTTAGTTTGTTCAATTACATTTAACTCTGTTAATCTATTTGCTCTTTCTTGTAGGGTTGATATTTTATTTAACTCACCATCATGTTTAGTGTACACATCTTTGATATTACACAACCAATTGTCAACAAAGCCATGTAAATCGTTGCTCATTGATGCCAACACCCCACCACAACCATAATGACCGCACACAATAATGTGTTTAACATGTAAGTAATTAACTGCATATTCTAACACACTTAATAAATTCATATCAGTATGTACCACCACGTTTGCAATGTTGCGATGTACAAATATTTCACCACTACTTGTATTGGTTACTTCGTTTGCCGGAACACGACTATCACTACAACCAATCCATAAATAATCAGGACTTTGACCCTTGGCCAAATTCGCAAAAAACTCAGGATCTTCAGCAATTTTTCTTTCTACAAACGCCTTGTTTCCGTCAATTAATTTTTTATATGATTTATCCATTATTTTATTTTTAATGTGTACCAAAGCGATACACGTCTTTTATTTTTTTAAGTTCAAATTTTATATTTCTAAGTTTAGCTGTATCCTTAAAATCATTGATTACCTCTAATACATCGTAATCAATATACCTTGATCTGGACCCATCAATAATTACATGAGAGTTTTCGGGTAATTCATCTAGGGTTTTAAGTATACTTGCTTTATTCAAAAATGAAACCTCCTCTGATAAAACAATATGAATTGGTTCGTTTTTGTTACCACTTTTTATATTGTTGGAATATGTATTTTGCATATTATTCTTCAATACATAAAATACACCAATTGCGAGACCAATAGAAATACCTATTAATAAATCGGAAAATACAATAGCAATTATGGTTACAATAAATGGTATAAACTGATTGGTTCCAACCTTTAACATGCTTTTATAAAGACTTACTTTGGTAAGTTTATAACCTGTAACCAAAAGAATTGCGGCAAGCGATGCATAAGGAATTAGATTGATTATTGTAGGTATAAAAATTGTTGACAACAATAAAAATAATCCATGAATTACAGCTGACATTTTACTTTGCGCACCGGCATTTACATTGGCTGCACCACGAACAATAACTGCCGTTAAAGGTAAACCACCAATGAACCCCGAAACCATGTTACCTATCCCTTGCGCTTTTAATTCGCGATTTGATGGTGTATCTCTTTTGTATGGATCTATTTTATCAACCGCTTCAATGCTTAACAGGGTTTCGATACTCGCTATTATGGCCAATGTAAAAGCGGCTTTGTATACTGATGGATTATTTATAAATGAAAAATCGGGTAACGTAAAAAATGTAAAAAACTCACCTAAAGAGTTTGCAACAGGTATGGTAACCAAATGCTCATCTCTTAAAGCAAAAATTTGATGGGCAGACTCAAAAAACATATTTAATACTATACCTACCACCACAACAACCAATGGTCCGGGTAATAAGCCCAATTTGGTTGATTTTAACTTATCCCAGGTAAATAATATAATTAATGATACCAGACTGATGATAGCAGCTCCTAAGTTAGTTTTATTAACAGCAGAAATTAGTGCTGTAAATGAATTTTCTGAATCAGACTGAAAGAACTTAAAGTTGCCACTATAATCTGCATCATACCCTAAGGCATGAGGAATTTGTTTCATAATTAGTATAATACCAATGGCTGCTAACATTCCTTTAATTACGCTTGATGGAAAGTATTTACCAATCATCCCTGCTTTTGCAAAACCAAGAATTATTTGTAAAACCCCTGCTAAAACAACAGCTAACAAAAAACCTTGATATGAACCAATTTCGGTAATTGCATTTAATACAATAACTGTTAAACCTGCAGCCGGACCACTAACGGCAAGCTGACTACCACTAAAAACAGCAACAATTAACCCACCTACAATACCAGCAATTAACCCCGAAAATAATGGCGCCCCCGATGCAAGTGCAATACCCAAACACAATGGCAACGCCACCAAAAATACGACTAAGCCCGCAGGTAAATCGTGCTTAATGGTCGAAAAACTTAACCCACCAAATAAGGGTTGGTTTTTAATACTCATAACTTTTATAAGATAAAATAATTTGATGTGTTCTTGATAACCAAAAATGTTTCAAAAACTAAATAAAATACTTTTTGATAATTAAAGTATACATTCCGGAGGGGGCTCTGGAACACCTCTCAATGCAACAGTTTTAGAAAAGTTATCAGTGTGATTATAATTAACACTTGACGTAGCAGGATATTGCACTATGATGGCTTGGGTAATTAACAACGACTCTTCAACACTTGAACTGTGTTCATCTTCTGTTTCATTCTGGCTTTCTTCAACCGGACGTTCTTCTTCAACAACACTAATGCCTTGAGATAAGCATTTTTTAAGTACAATGAAGAAATTCAATTTCGGTGTTTCAGTGTTTTTGATTTGTAAAGTGGTTTGGCTGCTGTTTTGCTTTGCCGATAAAGCTCTGCCATAACCCGGGAAGGCTATTACAATGCAAAAAAGCATAAACAGAAAAACAGAAATGAAACGTTTACCCATAAAAACAGAGCGCAATTTAATTAAAAATTACGCTCTGTTAAAATTAATTAATGAATATCATTTAAATATTTTATGAGAACCTAAACCCCATTTGTGTAAGCGATACACAATTGATGTATGCAATACACCTAAGCCATAGATACTACTGCGTTTAAAGTTTATGCTTGATGCCTCGGGGAAATATTTTGTAGGGCAAGTAACTTCACCTATCTCAAAACCTTTATCAAAAATTTGTGCTATCATTTGGTTGTCAAACACAAAATCATCACTGCATAATTCGTAATTTACGTTATGTAAAACCTCTTTGCTAAATGCGCGGTAACCGGTATGGTATTCTGATAATTTTTGGCGCATCATGATATTTTGAAACAACGTTAACATGCGATTAAACACATATTTATACATGGGCATTCCGCCTTTTAGTGCGCCCATTCCAAGTATACGCGAGCCAAACACCACCGGATAAACATCGTAAGCAATTATACCTGCCATGGCATGAATTAACATTGGCGTATATTGGTAATCGGGGTGCAACATAATAACAATATCCGCACCTATTTCTTTAGCTTTATTATAACATGTTTTTTGATTACCACCGTAACCTTTATTTTGCTGGTGCTTAATTACGTGCTTAATACCTATTTCTTTTCCAAGTTCACTGGTATTGTCTTTACTGGCGTCATCAACCAATATTACATCATCAACTATATCAAACGGAATTTCGTTGTAGGTTTTGGCTAAGGTTTGAGCAGCATTATATGCCGGCAATACCACTACAATTTTTTTGTTATTAAGCATGCAATTTAAATGTGGGGCAAATATGCAGCTACATATTCAAAAAGCCAAAATTAAAGGAAAGTTACTCGTATCGTAAGGCTTCTATTGGGTCGAGTTTAGATGCCTTTACAGCAGGGTAATACCCTGAAACTACACCCACTATCACGCAAATAAATAAACCTAATATAATCCACAACCAAGGTATAATAAAGCCACCACCCATTAATATACTAACCACGTTACCAATGGTAATACCAAGTAACACGCCACCAATTCCTCCAATTTGGCAAATCATTACGGCTTCAAACAAAAACTGTCGTCTTATCACGGCATTGGTTGCTCCTATTGCTTTGCGCACACCAATTTCGCGTGTACGCTCGGTTACAGATACCAGCATAATATTCATTAACCCAACTGCTGCACCAAGTAAGGTTATAAATGCAATGGCACTTGCTGCAATGGTAACGTAGCTAATCGCTCCCATCGACTCTTGGGCAAGGTTATCGCTTTTTATGATTTCAAAATTATTGGGCGCATATACCGCCAATTGCCTAATGCGCCTGAATAGTGCCGTAGCTTCATCAACCCCTAAATCCAATTGTTTTAAATTGTTAACCATTACGGTTATCACAAAACTCATGTTGGGTTTACTAAATGTTTGTATCGCATTTTTTAGCGGCACTATGGCAATCCTATCCCCACCAAAACCCATGGCACTTCCTTTCTCGTTCAGTGTACCAATTACCCTAAATTTTGCACCACCAATAAAAACACTCTCACCTATTGGGTCTTTGGTTTTAAACAGTTTTTTACGCAACTCTTTGCCCAATATCACCACATTTTGTGCGCTTTCGTTTTCTTTAGCACTAAAGTTTCGGCCTTCTGCAAGTGTATAACCACTGACGGCCAAATAGTTTTGATCGCCCCCCATAACCATAATATTAGGGTCGGTTTTTATGCCCTCGTGTTTTACCGTACTTGCAAAACTTGCATTAACGCTTAACGATGTTGTGGCCGGGAAATTAAACTGCTGAGCAAACGATTCAGCTTCAAACAAAGTAATGGTGCGGTACCGTTTGGGTGCTTTTCCGCCACCACCAAAATGAATATTATCGCCACGGTTTTTGATATTAAAACTACTTGCACCCATGCTAGCAAAATTTTGGTTTAGGGCTGATTTTATACCGTCAATTGCGGTTAAAATTCCAACTAAAGCCATAATGCCAATTGAAATAATTAACGCAGTAATAACTGCCCGAAGTTTATTACCGGCTATGCTTTGTAATGATATGCGTAAAACATCGGTGGTGCGCAAGTTTAATTATTTATGAAGTTTGTTTATTTTGCTAACTCAACGAAGGTAAACCCTTTTCTATTTCCATCCTCTACATAATCAATCTGCATGCCTGCGAAAAAGAAAACCTCTCCCGGACTATAAATTACATCCACCCCTTGTATATTGGTAAGTTTATCCTTGTCTGTTTTTTCATCAAACCCAATTAATAAACGTTTGTTGGTTTCGTTTTTTTGCCGAATACCCACACGTAAAAAATGATTAACCGGAATTTGCAGTGTTTGCTTATATTTTTCTATGGCCTTGATGGCCGATGTTGTAAAATGTATAATATCCATGTGCGTTGCAAATAAACAAAAAATCAGTCAGCATATTTGGTGATTTTTATGAGTGGCTTTATGGTTGCTTTTAATGTTAACTAATGGTAGATAACAATTGAAGTGATTATTTTTTTTTGCCGAAAAAAGTAGACACTTTTACCACAAACTTTTAAACTATGGCAAAGATTTTAATTATAGATGACGAGAAAGCTATTCGTACTACCCTGAAAGAAATTTTGGAGTACGAAGGTTTTATTGTTGATGAAGCTGCCGATGGCGCTACCGGTTTAGATAAAATAGAAAATGAAGATTACGCGGCCGTTTTATGCGATGTAAAAATGCCTAAAATGGACGGACTTGAGGTATTAACCAAAGCGCGCGAAATTGATGATGATATTCCCTTTGTGATGATATCGGGTCATGGTACCATTGAAACTGCTGTTGAAGCTACCAAAAAAGGAGCTTACGATTTTATCTCTAAACCACCTGATTTAAACCGCTTATTAATTACCCTACGCAATGCCATCGACCGTAAAAGTATGGTGGTTGAAAACAAGGTATTAAAGCGTAAAGTTAGTAAAACCCGCGAAATTATTGGTGATAGCCCTGCTATCATGAATATTATTGAAACCATTGATAAGGTTGCTCCAACCGATGCACGTGTGTTAATTACAGGTGAAAACGGAACCGGAAAAGAGTTGGTAGCACGTTGGATTCATGAAAAAAGTAACCGTGCTAAAAACACATTGATTGAAGTAAACTGTGCTGCAATACCAAGCGAGTTAATTGAAAGTGAGTTATTTGGCCATGAGAAAGGAGCATTTACCTCTGCCCTAAAACAACGCATTGGTAAGTTCGAACAAGCACACGAAGGCACGTTGTTTTTAGATGAAATTGGTGACATGAGTCTAAGTGCTCAAGCCAAAGTTTTACGTGCTTTACAAGAAAATAAAATTACACGCGTTGGTGGCGATAAAGACATTGAAGTTAATGTGCGCGTAATTGCAGCAACCAACAAAGACTTATTAAAGGAGATTGAAAAAGGTAATTTCCGTATGGATTTATACCATCGTTTAAGCGTTATTTTAATTCACGTACCAAGCTTAAACGAACGTAAAGATGATATTCCGCTATTGGCCGAAAAGTTTGTGAAAGAGGTTTGTGAAGACAGTGGTGTTCCTAAAAAATTGTTTACACCAAATGCGTTAAACGAATTAAAGAAAATGAACTGGAGTGGTAACATTCGTGAGTTGCGCAACTTGGTTGAACGTTTAATTATTTTAAGCGGACAACGCATTACCGAAGAAGATGTGATTAAATACGCAAGCCCAAGCCATAGCCAAAGCAACGAAAAAAGTGTGTTCGAAAAATTCTCTACCCTGCAAGATTTTAAAGACCACGTAGAGAAAATTTTTATTGAAGAGAAACTGAAAAAGAATGGTTGGAATGTGGCTAAAACTGCGCAAGAAATTGACATTCAACGTAGCCACTTATACAACAAAATTGAAAAATACAGCTTACGTAGAGGCGAAGTTGGCGAAATAAATTTGTAATACATTTGCAAAACCCTAACGGTAATTTAAAATGCCGTTAGGGCTTTATATTATGGTTGGAACCGACTTACAAACTGCGATTACATATTTACAACAAGGGCAATTGGTGGCCATACCTACCGAAACCGTTTATGGTTTAGCGGCAAATGCATTTAACCCCGATGCTGTTGCACAAATATTTGCAGTTAAAAATCGTCCGTCATTTAATCCGCTTATTATTCATACCAATAACCTAAACCGCCTGCAAGATTGGGGATTACAATTGCCACAAAAAATGCTGCAGTTGGCTGCGTATTTTTCTCCCGGTCCTTTAACTTACGTTATACCCAAAAGTAACATCATTCCTGATATTGTTACTGCCGGAACTCCGGCTGTGGCTGTGCGTATTCCAAACCATACTTTAACATTAGAATTGCTAAGTAAACTTGATTTTCCTTTGGCAGCTCCAAGTGCAAACCCAAGCGGTTATGTAAGTCCTACAACAGCACAACACGTTAACCAACAATTGGGCAACACCTTACCTTATATTTTAGATGGAGGAGCATGCCATGTTGGAGTTGAATCTACCATTATTAGTTTTTTGGATGAAACACCTACCCTGCTTCGTCACGGTGGAATTACATTGGAACAAATAGAACAAGTTATAGGAAAAGTAATTGATAAACCCGGTGAAGCCGGTGAAGAAATTTTAACAGATAACCCGGTTGCTCCCGGTCAGTTGGCTAGGCACTATGCCACCAAACATATGTTGATACATGATGACCCAAGTAAGCATTTCAACCAATTCAACCCACAAAAAACTGCCGTAATTTCTTTTAAAACAAGCTACACACAAGTGCCACAAAGTTTACAGTTTGTGCTTTCGCCACAAGGTAATTTGGCTGAGGCAGCACAGAAAATATTTGCCACAATGCGTATGATTGATGAGTTGGATGTGGACGTAATTTTAGCCGAAAAGTTCCCTGATGAAGGTTTAGGCAAAGCCATAAATGATAGGCTTAAACGTGCCTCAGTAAAGTGATAAAACTAGTTTGGTGTGTAACCTTCAGGCCACTCTACTACCCTTATTCTTACCTTTAATAAACCTGCGCCTTTGGTTAAACCCAACTGACGGGCAGCTTCGTAACTCAAGTCAATAATACGTTTGCGGTTGAAAGGACCACGGTCGTTAATCCGTACCACCAGCCATTTGCCTGTTTTCGCATCAGTTACACGAACCAAAGTACCAAAAGGCAAGGTACGATGCGCTGCAGTTAATTTTCTGCCACTATATCTTTCTCCGCTGGCTGTACGTCTTCCATTAAATTTCTTTGCGTAATAAGAAGCAATACCTGTTTGCCTGAACGTTTTGATAGTGGCCGGTTTCACCGAATCTGTCGGTTGAACAGACAAAGCGAAATTCGTTCTTTGTTGCGTATCTTGAGTTTGGGCATCAACCCAAAAATAAAATACACCAAGCAATAAAACGAGTATGCTTATTTTGTGCTTAATTTGATGAAACATTGGCGCAATATACACATTTTTAGGCATGAACACTTATAAACCTCTGGCTGAACGCGTTAGACCACAAAACTTGCAACAATATATTGGTCAGGAACACCTAACCGGACCTGATGCTCCTTTACGAAAAGCCATTGATGCCAAAAACATTCCGAGCATTATTTTTTGGGGACCTCCGGGTGTGGGTAAAACAACGCTTGCTCGTATTATTGGTAATGAGTTAGGATTACAATTTTATCAGTTAAGTGCAATTAGTGCAGGCGTAGCCGAAGTGCGTAAAGTTATTGAAGATGCCAAAACACTGGGCAAAGTGTTGTTGTTCTTAGATGAAATTCATCGGTTTAATAAAAGTCAGCAAGATGCATTATTGGGTGCAGTAGAAAGCGGACGTATAGTATTGATTGGAGCCACCACCGAAAATCCATCTTTTGAAGTAAATAATGCGCTATTATCCAGATGTCAGGTTTATATTTTAAAAGAACTTGATGTTGATGCATTAACACAAATTACACATCAGGCCATAACGGAAGACGAGGTACTGAAAAAGAAAAAAATTACATTAACCGAACACGAAGCCTTATTTTTATTTTCTGGTGGTGATGCCCGTAAACTCTTGAATATACTAGAGATATTGGCCAATCAACCCGAACAAGAAATAAACATAACCAATAAGTTAGTAAAAGATACTTTACAGCAAAACATTGCTTTGCACGATAAAAGTGGCGAAGCGCATTACAATATCATCTCTGCTTTCATCAAATCGATACGTGGAAGCGATCCAAATGGTGCAGTGTATTGGCTCGCACGCATGCTTGCAGGTGGCGAAGATGTTAAGTTTATAGCTCGCAGGATGCTGATTTTAGCAAGTGAGGATATTGGCAATGCTAATCCTAATGCACTACTTATTGCCAACCAAACATTTACGGCTGTAAGTGTAATTGGCATGCCCGAAGCAAGAATTATTTTAAGCCAATGTGCTACCTATTTGGCTTGTAGCCCAAAAAGCAATGCAGCATATAAAGCCATTAACGAGGCCATGGAATTGGTAAACAAAACCGGTCAGTTACCTGTGCCATTACATTTGCGCAATGCGCCAACTAAATTAATGAACGAGTTGGGGTATGGCAAAGATTATAAATACGCCCACGATTACGAAAATAACTTTGTAGCTGTCGAATTTTTGCCTGATGGATTTGTGGGTAAAGCCTTTTACGAACCGGGTGATAACGCCCGCGAAAACGAGCAACGCGCATTTTTAAAACAACGTTGGAAAGAGAAGTACGGTTACTAAAAGGTTGGTTTGTTTAGGGTTTAGGGTTTGAGGTTTGTTTGTTTTACAGTTCAATCACAAAAAAACACCCAACTTTCTTGAGCCGGGTGTTTTAAGTATCAAGCCCAAAAATGTTAAAGTTTAATGCAAACGTTTTTAGGTTCGGTGAAAAAACGCAAGGCTTCCAAACCGCCTTCTCGGCCTACACCACTGCTTTTTACTCCACCAAAAGGTGTGCGTAAATCGCGCAGCAACCAACAGTTAATCCAAACAATACCTGCTTTTATTTCTGCTGCCATTTTATGCGCGCGTGTTAGGTTTTCTGTCCAAATAGTAGATGCCAAACCATACTCTGTAGAGTTGGCCATCATCAAGACTTCTTCATCTGTATCAAAAGGTGTAATCGTAACTACCGGGCCAAAAATCTCCTCTTGGTTGGTTCTGCAATCATAACTCAAACCTTCTATAACAGTTGGTGCAATGTACCAACCATTGGCACAATCGCCTTCCAGTTTTACGGCATGTCCGCCACATAAAATGGCACCACCCTCCTGTTTAGCCAACTCGATGTAACTTAGCACTTTTTCAAAATGCATTTTACTAACTATCGCACCAGTTTTGGTCTTAGCATCCAACGGATTTCCAACCACTAATTCAGCCTTCACTTTCTCTACAAAAGCAGCTTTAAACTTATCGTAGATAAGTCGCTCAACAAAAATGCGCGAGCCACATAAACAAATCTCGCCTTGATTTAAAAACGATGAACGAACAGTTTCGTTCAACATCTTATCAAAATTGCAATCGGCAAAAATGATGTTTGGATTTTTTCCGCCTAACTCCAGCGATAATTTTTTAAACATTGGCGCGGCCACACGGGCTATTTCTGCACCTGTTTTTGTACCACCGGTAAAACTAATAGCCTTAATTTTAGGATGAGCCGTTAAAGCGCTTCCCACCTTAGGACCAAGTCCGTGAACAATGTTTAACACACCGGCCGGTAAGCCTGCTTCTATACAAATTTGACTTAATAGGTAAGCCGTGTATGGCGTAATTTCACTTGGTTTTGCTACCACACAATTTCCGGCAGCAATAGCAGGTGCTATTTTCCAAGTAAATAAATACAAAGGTAAATTCCATGGAGAAATACATCCTACCACACCAATTGGTGTGCGTAATGTATAGTTAATGGCATGTTCGCCCATTGGATGTGCTTCGCTTGCAAAATGCTCTATAGCTGTACCAAAAAATCGAATATTACTGATGGCGCGCGGCATTTCACCATTTTTAGATAACCATAATGGTTTACCCTGGTCAATGGTTTCTGCCATGGCAAACTTATCGATATCGCGTTCTAGCAAATCGCTGATACGCACCATAATTCTGCTACGTTTTTCGGTTGGTGTATTGCTCCAACCTTCAAAAGCTGCGTGTGCTGCTTGGTAAGCCAACTCCACATCTCTTTCGTCACTATCGGGGCAAAGTGAATACACCTCACCGGTTGATGGATTATAATTATCTATATATTGCTTCGAAATCGGTTCTACCAAAGCACCATTAATGTAGTTTGCTATTTTTTGCATGGCGCGAAGATATGTTTTGGTATTGAAATTTGGAATGATGTGATGGTTGAGTTTAAACTAATTCAAATTAAAACTGAGAATAGAAATTACTATAACAAATCTTGGGGTTGCACTCCAAACCTAGTTCTAATACAACTGCACTTACTTGTCACGCAAAAATCTCATTTGCCGAATGGAATCCTTCAAGCATGGTTCAATATTCAAACATGAGTTGCAATTACACAAAAAAAGCGGCCTAGGCCGCTTTTAAGTATTGTGTTTCAAAATTATTTTACACGCTCAACGTAATCGCCTGTGCGGGTATCAACTTTTACTTTATCGCCTACGTTAGTAAACAAAGGAACACGAACCTCTGCTCCGTTTTCTAAAGTTGCTGGTTTTAGTGTGTTTGTTGCTGTATCACCTTTAACTCCGGGCTCGGTGTAAGTCACTTCCAAAATTACAAATGTTGGAGGCTCTACACCAATTGGTTCATCACCTTCAAACGAAACTTTAACAATCATTTCTTCTTTTAAGAAACGTGCTTGATCGCCAAACAATACTTCGCTAATATAAATTTGATCGAAAGTTTCAGGATCCATTAATACAAAGTTGGTCCCATCTTTATAAACATATTGCATTTCTTTAAAATCAACACGAACCACATCAATAGATTCACCTGCTCTGTAGCGGTGTTCCATTTGCTTACCGGTTTTTACGTTACGCAATACCACTTGGTAAAATGCGCGTAAATTGCCCGGTGTACGGTGTTGATATTCCATTACTTGGCACAATTCGTTGTTGTGTCTGATGAACATGCCTTTTGATAAATCTCCGGTATTTGCCATTGCTTAGCTTTTAAATATTATGCTGCAAGTATACATTTTTTTATAAAAACTTACTTGCTGTAATTGCTTGGTTGGTTATTGGTTTAATCTTTTTAACTCTGCTTTTAGTAGCGGACCTAAATTAACTACTTGTCCATTTTTTAACCTAATTTGGTATGGTTTGCCACTTACACTGCTTGTACTTGCCAATTTTTCGATAAAAATATCGGCAGTTTTAATGGCACTTCCACCCTTTTTCCATTTCATGCGCAAATGCTCTGCAGCTTGTCCGGGTGTGTATTCGCCACCGTTTCTTAAAAATACGCCTTCTTGTTTAGCTATAAAAGCAATCAATGATTCTATTTTCTGGGTTTCGGTAAGTTTTTTAGGTTGTTGCGATACATTTACCGAGCCAAATAATGATGCTTCGGCCGGAGTTATTGCCCACAAAAACAAGGCTAACAATGTTATTTTGAGTTTCATTTTTTTTGTGATGGTGTTGCTTTATGCAATCATACCAAAATTAAGCCAAATTATTTTATCCCAAATTCAGTTCCGTTAATAACGGATCCGAATCGATAAAGAATTTGTAAGCATCAGTTTTAACAAATTGCTGAACAAATTCTAATCGGGATTGGCCAAACTAAATCAAGTAGCTCGCTTTTGCAAATTTTCTATTGATTAATTTTGGCCTAATGCATTATACCACTGTTGATTCGGGTAATGTGAACCCAACAAAACGGGCTCTCCTATCATGGGTGTAGTGATGAGCATGTGTAACTCTTTTGCCCTTGTTGTAACTCGGTTTAATGGTTCATTCCATGGGTGAAGCGCCAAAGTAAATTTACTGTTGTGTACCGGCATTAGCAATTTTGCGTTTAAATCAACAGCAGCTTGGGCAGTTTCCTCGGGCATCATGTGTATGTTTCGCCAAGAGGTATTATACTGTCCACATTCTAATATGGCCAAATCAAAACTGCCAAACTTTGAACCTATTTCTTTAAAGTGTTTTTCGTATCCACTATCTCCTCCTAAAAACAATTTCTGTTCGTTATACTCTAGCACAAATGACGACCACAAGGTTTTACCTCTGGCAAATTTTCTACCACTAAAATGTCTTGCAGGTGTGGCAGTAAACACCATGTCGCTATCTAGCTTAGCGCTTTCCCACCAATCAAGTTCGATTATTTTAGTGGGTGATACACCCCAATATTCTAAATGCGCACCTACACCCAAACTTGTACAAAATTGTTTGGTTTTTGGTATGAGTTTCTGGATGGTTTTGTAATCCAAATGGTCGTAATGATCATGAGTAATCAACACCACATCAATCTCAGGAAATGCATCTACATCATATACGTTACTGCCTTTGTAGTTTTTACCAAAAAAGCTAACGGGTGAAGCCGTTCCACTAAAAACAGGATCAACCAAAATATGTTTACCATTTATTTTTATGAGGTATGATGAGTGACCAAACCAAACAACCGTAGGAAAAGTATCCGACAACTGTTTTAAATTGGTGGTAACGGATGGAATGTTTTCACTAGGTTCACGACCTTCTATTTTACGTAAATAATCTTTCATCACTGTCCAATAACTTACGCCTTCGGCCATCATGGGTGTTGGTGTTAGGTTTTGAAAAGCGCCATCTTTATAATTTGGCGACTTTAATATCCTGGATAAACGAATACCTTTAGGCTCGGCCCCAAACTGTTTTTGTTGCATAAAAAGATAACCGCCACCGGTAAAAGAAGCTAAAATTGCAAATAATAATATCATTCTTGTTTTTTTAATCACCCGCAACAATACTTTTTTGTGTGGTTTGATTTTTAACAAGTAGGTTAAACACTAAAACGCATAGGTTAATTAGGTGTAACAAGAGATGAATAAAATACAAAATCCGCCAAGCATTGCTGCAAGGCGGATTTGTTTTACGCAATAAACAATTTACTCTACTATCAATTTGTAAGTCTTGGTGTTTTCGCCTTTTACAAAGTAAACCCCACTTTGCAAACTGCTAATATCTATTGTAGCTTCGAAACCTGTTTCTGATTTAGTGTAAACCAATTTACCGGTAATATCGGTAATGGTTAGTTCGCCTATGTTTTGTTGTAAGGTTTGGGTAATGCTTACAAACTTGCTTGCCGGGTTAGGGAATAAACTTAATGTGTTTGCTCCTGCCTCCATCTTTTCGTTTACATGTACTACCACCGTATTGCTGTATTTGTTTTTACCTGAAATATCAATTTGGTTAATGCGATAATAAACTTTATCAATACCGGCATTAATTGCATTTTTAGCAGCAAGTTCATCAACAAAATCATATTGTATTTTCACTTTACTGTTTCCTGCTCCCTTAACTGTTCCAACCTCAGTAAATGATTTGTTGTCGTAAGATTTTTCAACCACAAAACGATCGTTATTCACTTCAGTAGCTGTTGTCCATTTCACATCAATGTCACTGTTTACGGCATCAGCTCTTACTTCTACAAAATCAACAGGTAATTGGTTTTGATTGGTGATGATCAATTGGAATCTATCACCCTGAGATAAACCTGCTGAAGTAATGCTAAAGTTGTAGGTTTGAGTAGCACGCAAGTCAACCATCACATTGGTAAACATATCTTTTAATAATACTTGCTTGTTAGCAGGTATATCGTTAAAGTTTGATGCCTCAATGCGGAAGTTACCTTGATTACCTTGCATGAACAACACAAATGTATCAGAAACAGCAGATAACTGAGGAATAGTATTGATGTGTATTCTTGAATTACCCAATTTAAATCCAAAGTTGATACTGCTGTTAGTTAGCTTAACAGCATCTTCCATTTCATTAAAGCCTGTGCTACTTCCGTTTCTTAATCTTAATAAAGTATAGTCGCTGTTTAACGAATCTAATACTACTTTTAATTTAAATGGAACAATAGGTGTACCTGTTTTAAACAAGCCATTTCCGGCATCTCCTGTTTTACAATTTTCTGTGAAAGTAATGGTTGGATTAGCGGCTATTGCTTTAACAAAAAATCCTTGTCCCGATGCAATTGGAGTAATACCATCATTAACCACATATGCATTTGTTGTTGGATCTAAACTGTATACAAATGGTGTAAGATTTGTTTTGTTTACCAAACTCCAATCTATTTGCGAAGGATAAGGATTACCTACCAAGTTCCAACCATCATTATCAATTACACCCGTATTGGTAAAGGTAATTGTAGGCGAGTAAGTGCCTTTGTTTACCGGACCAACAAAATCCATGTTTACTTCATTTTGTGCAACAAATGGGAAAGTATACCATTGTGGGGCAGGTAAAGTTCTATCACCACGCACAAACACAATTGCACCATAAGCAGGATTTAAGGTTTGGTTGATGTTGGTTACCGCAACCCAACCACGTCCACCGGCAGTAGTTTCTCTATAAGTATAAATACTTGCCGAGTTAGGATTTGATACGTCAAATCCATTTGCTGCCCCACCTGAACCTGTCACAAAAATATCATCCTTAACATCGTTGTAAGTAAACGATGATGTGTTTGGAGAGATCATTCTGTAACGTCTGGTTACGGCAGGTATGAATCTTTGTGATACTACATTACCAACTATGTCGGCAGTATTTGCAATGGTAGCAACACGCGCTGTATTGGTTGCATTTGAAACTAAAACTAAATTTCCATTTGCATTTAACTTACCGTTATTCAGAGATAAAGTTCCTGTTAAATTCAATGTATTTCCTAGTATAATCGAATCATTGGTTTTGGTTGAACCAATGTTAATTGTTAAGTTCAATAATGCATTGGTGACACCATTTGTGGTTTGATCCATTTTTAGCGCACCCATATTACCTGATCCATTAATTACGATTGATGACGTTGTGCTACCTTTAACCACACCTTCACCAGATATTGCTCCATTAATGGTTAACGTTTTACCGTTTAACTCAATGCGCTTGTTGCTTTCTGTTAACTCTAAATTATTAACGGTTATATTACCCGGAAGCACAGGCATATTTGCGGCCGAACCGCTAATAATGATATTTGCATTTGCGGGTGGTACTACTCCACCACACCAATTGGCAGTATTGTTCCAATCGGTATCTATACCCAACCAAAGTGGAGTAACATCAACAACAGAAGATGCAGACATGTAACTAGCGCAACCTGTAGTATTACTTGTAGCCACAACACGGTAAGATCCGCTTGTATTTACATTTGGAAAAGTAAGCGATGAGCCGGTACCGTTTACAATACCAGAAACCGCAGTTTGTAATCTGAATAACTGATAAGTTGTTCCTTCTTCAGAACCTGACAAAGCAAACATTACTCCTGTTGAACCCGCACAATATGAACCGGAGCCACTCAATATAAATGGTGCCGGTAATTCAATTTGCTGTAAGGTTGCAGATGTGCTGTTGTTCGATTCATTATTATCGCCAGTTGTTGTTGCAGTTGCGGTGTATGTATAGGCACCTGCATTAATCACTTGATAAGTTGTTGTAATATTAACTTGTTGACTTGCACCAGCAGCCAAAGTTCCACTATTAATTATGATATGATTAAACGATGTTGTAACATTAGCCGGACTTAATACCGAAGCAGAAATAGTAACCGGATTAATAGAGAAGTTTATTGGAGCAACGCTATAGTTGGTTAAAGCAACGGTTACGGTTGTATTGCCGCAGTTGTTTTGTGTAGGGCTAACAAAACTACTAATACCCATATCAACATCATTAATACTGATATTAAATGTTTGCGAAGTAGGCGCTGTTGAACCAAAATCATAAACGCGCACATAGTAAGTTTGCCCAACTGTTAAATCAACTGCTCTCAAGTTTTCACTCATACCGTTACCATTCGCATTTACCGTTTGCATGGATGTTAACGAACCACATGAACCACTAAACAATTCAACCACAGCATTAAAAGAGTAAGCTGCACTTACTGAAATATTATGCGCAGTTGATGCTGCCGTGAATTTATACCATACGTCATCATCAGCTGTACCAACAGTACCTACCATACTTTGTGTGGCATTTAAAACAGTTCCTGAAATAGGTGTTGATGAGGTTGGATTAATGGTAACCGCACCAGAACAATTATCGTTAACAGGAGCTGCCGATATTGTTGTAAAATTGTTTACGTAACAACCTGTAGCAGCACCGTTTCCATTTGCAGGTATAACTGTCCAATAGTAAGTAGTGTTGTTTTGTAAACCACTTGCTATGTAGCTTGTTGATGTAATACCATTTGCAACACGAGCCGTTGCAGATAAACTAGCCACAGCAGATTGGTTGGTGCTTAAAAATACTGAGTATGATGTTGGAGAACCTGAACCCGCTGCCCATGTTAAAGTTAAGTTGGTATCAATATTTGCTGATAAAACTTCAGGAGTTAAGCTTCTTGCACAAGAAGGAACAGTTCCGGTGGTTGATAATGTAAAATAGTTACAACCTTCTGATGAACCATTTGCATTTTGTGCAATTACTCGCCAGTAATAAGTAGTTGATGCGCTTAATGTGTTTGCAGGCAAACTATATGAGGTAGTTGTTAAGTTTTGTGCTGCCGAAATATTCAGGGTATCTGTAAAAGTTGGATTGGTTGATATTTGCAAGCGGTAAGTTTTGGCACCTACTGTTGGCAATACAGCTGCATTCCAAGAAAAAGTAATTGCATTGGTTCTTACCAAATTGTTTACATTATTTGCCGGTGAAGTTAATGTAGGGCATGATGGAACAATGTTACTCACCAAGATACTAAACCCTGTTGTTGGTGTAGCGCCATTTGCAGAATGATACACTCTGATATAGTATGTTGTACCAATAGTTGTTGAAATATCTAATGTTTCGACACCTGCAGCACCGGTACTGCTTACACAACCCGCACTTGTTAAATTTCCGCACGTACCCGTAAAATATTGCATTACGGCATTGTAGGCAGAACCACCGTTAACAGTTAAACGTGTAATGGTACTTGTTGCAGTAAATTTAAACCACACATCATCATCTGGTGTTCCCGGACTACCAGCCGTACAAGCAGGAATGTTGGTGCTTAATGATGCATTGGCTGTATTACCAGAAACAAATTCACTTCCAACATTCAATATAATTGCATTGGTACAATCATCATTAGTTGGTGGTGTAATAATGTTGTATACTGATATTGCAAAATTACCTGAACCTCCTGCCCCTGTGTTTGCATCATACACCCTCACAAAATAGGTGCCTTCAACCAGCGTGTCAACAGTCAGAGTTTCAATCAAACCATTACCTGTTGCATTGGCACAAGCAACATTGGTAAGCGTGTTGCAGTTACCTGAAAATAATTGGACAACACCATTATAACCTCCTGAAGAGTTAACCGTAATACCATAAGCACCTGCATTGGTTACTGTAAACCTGAACCAAACGTCATCATCAGCGTTGCCTGTTGTGGCTGCATTACAAACCGGAATAGAGGCAGAAGCTGTTGCTCCCTTTGAAGAGTATACTCGGCAAAAATCGTTTTGTATACCGTTCTGAATTGGAAGTACAATTGCAGTGTTACAGTTATCGTTTGTAATTGCAGAAGCACTTGCACTCAAAACAGGTGCCGAAGCATCAGGTACAAATGTAACAGTGCTGAAGCAATCAGGAAGTTCATTTAAGTTTGTGGTGTTAACATTCGAGAAATTTAATACATTAGCCAATTGCTGACAAACCAATTGTCCGGCACTAGGAGGAGATGAAACTGTATTTCCGCTTAAACCAGCACTGTAACTGTAGGTATAATTTGCAGTTCCGTTAAAACCAAACATTTTGCCATACACAAACTCAATTTTATCATCTTGTTCGTAAAGCTTTAATTGAAAATTGATACTCGGACCTGCATTGTTATAAATTTCCATTTCCGACCACTCTATGGTTAACACCTGATTTCCTTGTTGACCTGTTACCAAATACTTAACTGAGTTTTCAAGTAAGTTTTTTTGTATTTCCTGGCTTGATCCTGCAATGTAACCTTGACACACCAAATCTTCCCAAAATGGCGCAATGATTTGCCTCTGACTGTTAAAAGAATTGGTATATGTTGCGTTTGATGACATGTTAAAAGTTACAAAACCATTTGTATTTACTTTTAACTCATTAACCGGTAAACCTTGATATGAAAATCCTGTAAATCCTAAAGCAGAGAGGTTTAATACATCACTCATTTTGTCATCCGCATTATACGTGCCACTCCATGAAAGCATATTACCGGAATTAATGATACTATTAAAAGTAGTATTTACATTACGCGTAATTGAAAAGTTTAAAGGTGCTAAAGTTGTTGTAAAGCTAAATGTATTGTTGTTAAGAGATGAGCTGCCTGAATTATTTACGGCCACCACTTTCCAATAATAGATTGTAGAAGTATTTAAGTTATTGGTAAGGGTATAGCTATTTGATGAAGTTGAAGAAACCAAAAGGGATGTTGAAGATTCATTAACAACATCATTTTGATTGGTACCAAAATAAATCTTATAGCTTGACGCACCACAAACACTTGGCCAAGAAAGTGTTAATCCATTGGTGGAAACATTGGTTTGACCATTTGTTGGCGATGTTGGAGAGGCAATACCTAAAATTGGAGCAACAGTTGTTACGGCATCAGAATGATTATAGGCCTTATCCTCGTGAACAATGGCATAAACATAACTTGTGCCACTTGCTATTGTGTTGTCTGTATAAGATGTCGCATTAGCCGAAACTGTATCAATAACAGTCCATGAACCAGCTGCAGACTCACCATAGCCACCAGCTTTACTATATATTACCTGATTATCTAAAACAGGGGCTGATGTTGAACAGTTGCCAGTGGTACGTAAAATAATGGTTCTTTGAACACCACTTCCTCCGTTATTATCTGTTCCGTTCTGCCAATTAAGTGTAACAGCACTTGAGGTAAATGATGCACTTAAATTGCTTGCGTTGTTGGGTGAGGTCAAATCAATTGTTGCCGAATTGCTAACATAGGCAATAATATCATCCCAATAAAAAACACGCGATTGAGTTCCGGAACTCGAATACATATTAAATCGAGGTTTCCAATTAGCAACACTTCCGGTGGTGTTTTGTATGGCATTACTAATTTGATAGTAAGTATTGTTGGTCGCAGGAGTAATAGCAGATCCCATATTACCAGAAACACCAATTTGAACTCTTGAATTTCCATTTCGTGAGGTAACTTGGTAATGAGCTATTAACACCAAATACTGATTGGCCGGCACACTAACAGTACTATTACTCTCAATGTAGCCACTGGTTGAGGTATTGCTGTAGTTATTACTAAAAGAATTTGACCCTGTCCTCATTTTTGTGGTTGCTACACTACTAGTTCCAGCATGGTTAGCAGTATTCCAACTGGTTAATGAAGATGAGCTAGCTTCGAAGCCAAAATTAGTTACCGGGTTAGGTTGAGCCAGTAACGCTTGGGCGTTTATTAACATTAGCGCTAATAAAACACATGTAAACAGTTTAGGGGTAGTCTTGTACATGATAAGTTGCGTTTATTGAGTACAAATATATACGTATACAAAACAAAGTACGGTTTAACTAAACGAACTACTTTTTATAAACAACTGATTTTCAGAGAGAAAAAAATTTAACAGTAAGCAATAGACTGACCAAAAAACGCTACTTATTTCAAAAAACATTCATTCAAACCACAAAAAAGCAACTTAAACTTTACCTAAATTGCATGATTACATACGAAAATAACTACAATCAGGTTTAGCGAACACGGTGATCGTAAACAGATACAAAAAGGACATAAAAAAAGCCCCGGCCAAGGCCGGGGCTTTTATAGTAATTCAATCAAATATTATTCAGAAACAACTTCGATTGCAATTGGAACTACCACATCTCTGTGTAAGTTTACAATTGCTTCGTATGTACCTAATAATTTAATATCATCAACTTCAATTTTTCTACGGTCAATTTCGTAACCTAAGTTTTTCAAAGATTGAGATACTTGCAGTGGTGTAATCGAACCAAAGATTTTTCCGTTGCTACCGGCTTTAGTACCAATAGTTAACTTCACTTCTTTTAGTTTTTCAGATAATGCCAATGCATCAGTTTTCATTTTTTCACGCTTTAATGCACCTTGACGGTTGTTTTCTTCCATCATCTTAATGTTTGATGGAGTTGCCATAATGGCCAAACCGCGAGGGAAAAGGTAGTTGTTTGCATAACCGTCTTTAACAGTTAATACATCACCTTGCGCACCAAGGTTTTTCAAGTTTTCTTTAAGTATAATTTTCATCTTGATGTTCTCCCTGTTGAAATTATTTTAAACCATCAGCAACATAAGGTAAAATAGCTAAGTGGCGAGCTTTCTTAACTGCCAAAGCAATTTTACGTTGGTATTTCAATGAAGTACCGGTAATTCTACGAGGTAGAATCTTACCTTGCTCATTAACAAACTTCATCAAGAAGTTAGCATCCTTATAGTCAATATACTTAATACCGTTCTTTTTGAAACGGCAGTATTTTTTCTTTAATGGAGTTTCCGGGGTGGTGTTAAACACCATAGCCGGATTGTGTTGAGTTTTAGGTCTGCTCATAATTACTTTCCTTCTTGTTGTTTTTCTTTTTTGTTTTGATTGAATTCACCATTACGTTTACGTTGGTTGTAAACTTGTGCGTGCTTGTCTAACGATGTAGTTAAGAAACGCATGATTCTTTCATCACGTCTGAAGGCCAATTCAAATTTTGCGACAAACTCAGCTGGAGCTTTATACTCATAGATAACATAAAAACCGGTGGTTTTCTTATCTATGGCATAAGCCAACTTTGTTAAGCCCCAATTTTCTTCATGAACCATCTCTCCGCCATTATCCGTAATAAAACTACGGTATTTGGCTACAGCATCTTTCAGCTGCTCTTCAGAGAGCACGGGTGTGAAAATAATCACAGATTCATAGTCGTTTAAGACAACTTGCTCTTTTGTTGTTTTTTTAGCTGCCATTCTTGGGATATTTTTTTATATAAAAGGACGGCAAAAGTATGACTATTTTAAATAACTACCAAACATTTCCACAAATCCCTTTAAAATTCATCTAGCTAACAAGTATAATTAAGCCACTTTGCAAACACCAAATCATCAAACCAAACACAAATATATTGCAAATACTCATGCTTACTCCATATTTAACTAAAGTGTACTAATTCTTAACACCCTGTTGAAATTCATTTTACAAACCTATCTCCCACTCCGTTTACTTTGCGCCACTGTTATGTTAGCACTCATCACCCCACTTGGTTGGATACTTCTTTCTGCACTTGGCGCATCAGCCTTGGTGCTGCTTTATTACTACTTTGTGGTATTTGGCAAATTTGCCTTTTTTAAACCACAACCCGCACAAAACCTAAAAACAGAACCCGTATCGGTAATTATTGCTGCTCGCAATGAGTTAGAGAATCTTCAAAAAAACCTAATGTCTATATTGGAGCAAGACTACCCTGACTTTGAGGTTGTTGTAGTAAACGACTGTAGTTGGGATGGTAGTCAGGCGTGGTTAGAAGAACTTCAAAAAACACAACCACGCTTGAAGGTATCGCAACTTATTGAGCAAGAAAAATACCCTACCGGCAAAAAATTTGCCGTAACCATTGGTGTAAAGGCTGCAAAACACGATTTACTTTTATTTACTGATGCCGACTGTGAACCCGCTAGCAACCAATGGATTCGTAACATGCAAAGCCGCTTTACTGCTGGAAAAGAAATTGTATTAGGCTTCTCACCTTATCGCAAACGTAAAGGCTTTTTAAACCAATTTATACGTTTTGAAACCTTAATAACTGCGCAGTTTTATTTTGCAATGGCTTTGCGAAAAAATCCATTTATGGGTGTTGGCCGTAATTTAGCCTACCGTAAAGATTTATTCTTTAAGCACAAAGGATTTGCAAGCCACCAACATATCATGTCGGGTGACGATGATTTGTTTGTAAATGAGGCTGCAACATCAACCAATGTTGCCATAGAAGTTGATCCGTCATCATTTGTAAATACTGATGCCAAGACAACTTTCTCATCGTGGAGCAGCCAGAAATCGCGCCATATGACCACGGGTAAATATTACAAAACCAAACATAAACGTGTTTTGGGTACTTACTATCTATCTATCATGCTGTTTTATGCATTTTTAGCTACAACACTTGTTTGTAACGCATACTCATGGCCAATTGTAGTTGGAATTTTTGCCGTTAAATATATTAGCCAAAGTATTGTATTTTATTTGAGTGGCAAAAAATTGAAGTATCAATCGCTGGTTTTTAACTTACTAGTACTAGATATTGTGTACTTGTTTTATATGATTGTTTATGGAACCAAAGGCTTATTTACTAAAAACAGAAAACAATGGTAAGGTTTAATATACCTTTGCTCCGTTTATGATTGATATAATTTTAAAATACTTCCCCGATATTACAGCACTACAGAAGCAACAGTATACAGCTTTGTATGAATTGTATAAAACTGCCAACGAAAAAGTTAATGTAATTTCGCGCAAGGATATTGACCAACTTTATGAGCGTCATATTTTACACTCGTTAGCCATTGCTAAATTTATACAGTTTATTCCGCACACCAAAGTACTAGACTTGGGAACCGGTGGAGGGTTTCCGGGTATTCCTCTTGCTATTATGTTTCCTGAAGTTAACTTCACCTTGTGTGATAGCATCAGTAAAAAAGTTGTGGTGGCCGAAAGTATCGCAGAAGCGCTTGAATTACCTAATACTGATTTTGTGGTAGGCCGGGTTGAAAACCTTAAAGAGCAGTTTGAGTTTGTGGTGAGTAGAGCAGTAGCACCAATGGATCAGTTACATCGTTGGACACAAAGTTATATTGACGAAAACAGTCGTAATAGTAAAATTAACGGCTACCTTTTATTAAAGGGTGGAGATTTAAAGGAAGAAACTAAAGCTATTAAGCGTATAAACCGTAAACTTTTTGTTGATGAATACCCATTAAAAGATTGGTTTGAAGAAGAGTTTTTCGAGACCAAGAAACTGATTTACATCTATAAATTTTAGTGTTATATATTAGCAACGGTTACCCACAAAGGTAATCGTTTTTGTTTGTTTGATAGCATAATATCACCCCTTCGGGGTTTGTTTTACATTTGTTTCAGTAGTTAGTATAATTTCACCCTTTCAGGGTTTGTGATGTTAATTCCCATAGAGATGAAATTAGCCCTAAGCAAAAGAGTCATTGCCACCTGATCCCTTACAGATTGCATGCTGCTATAATATCACCCCCTTTGGGCTTTGAGGTGTTAATTCCCATAGAGGTGAAATTATCCTTTAGTAAAAAATTCATTGATGGATAATCCTAAAGGGATGACATTATGTTGTAACAAAAGAGTGGTTGCTACCCAATCCCGAAGGGATGACATTATTATACCATAAAAGCATGATATGCAATCAAATCCAGAAGGGATGATATTATTCTTTATTCTACAACCAACTTCTTATAACCTACTTTACCTATTTGTGTTAATTTAACAATGTATACACCGGTTCGTAAATGGTGTTGTAAAGATTGAAATGCATAGATATTTTCTTGCTCAAAGACCAATTTTCCGGTAATATCAAACACTTGTAGCTGTGCATTTTTAACACTACCACCAATGGTAAAATAATTTGTTGATGGATTAGGGTAAACCTCAAAGTCCATTTTTTGTGTTGATTGCTCCATCAAACCAACTGCATTTACTCCGCCCATTACGTTTACAGCCGCGCCTAAAGATAGTTGATGGTATTGACCCGATGCTGATGTTTCAACAAACAAAGCCCTAACGTGCATATAATTTGCACCCGGAAAAATATTGCTAATGCTTACCGAATTTGTGTTACTTGTTGCAATGACATCACCACCATGCATTGGGTTTAACGACCTATAAACTTTGTAACCTACTGCGCCAGGAACAGCATCCCAGGTTAAGTTAAATTGGGTTGAATCGACATTGGATGTTGCGTTTACATTCTGCGGAATGGCGTTGTAAAACAGTCGCAAACTTGGGTCGCCCATTAACGAAATATGCACATATGAGGGAAAGAAACTGCTAAAATATCCGCTTAAAGTAATAGGTGTGAGCAATCTTCCATCTATATTATTTTGAGTCAATTTAGCACAATGTCCAATGGTGTGTCCCATGCTCATAGGGTGTAAATTCCAATGCGGTCTGCCGCTCCACATGGTTGCCAAACTCATAGGTTTTGAGCACAATGGTGCACGTAAAAAATTGTTGTTGTTATCCCAATCGCCAAAGTAACTTCCAAACAACATCATGTAAACCGCGTTAATACTATCTGATACAAAATTTGATGTATTGCCAATACCAGATGCACTAGTGTAAGATCCGCCACCACAACCGTATGCCAATAAATGAGAAGATTGTTTAACGGAAGTTAGCAAATCACCATCCTTTATATTTTCACTTCCAATCATAGTACTAAAACTACGGTAGCCACTACTCGCAAAAGCCTCACCATTCATCACGCCAAAGTTTTCATCTATTACTGCTTTACGATTTGGCACAAAAGTCATAGTTTTAAAATCATGAGCACGGTTTAAGTAATTTCTAACCAACTGCGTATCACTTTGACCAAATGCAGTCATGTTGGTTAAATCAACCCTACCTATTTCTAGACTACTTGAATCAGGAAATAAATAGTCTACATCAAACTTACCATCACCAGGAACATTGCGGTTACGCGCTTGTGAAGCAGAATCGAAATTAGCAACATTATCTGTCCAAATTTGCTCATTCATCACCCCATAATAAACATCTGCAGGCCATGCTCCTTTGTGGTCGGGAGTGTGCCCATCAGGAAAAATAACACCGGAATATGGCACCGGAATTCTTCCTAACAAATACAGCTGTTGTGGTTTGTGTATGTCGTTTTTGTATGTGTTGTACCATGCTACTATACGCTGTTTAACCGAATAAACTGTGGCATCGCGACTAACCTGTATGGTATCTACAAACCAACCATCCGCCACTAAATCTTTAATTAGTTGACTAATTTCTGTTGACAATGGTAACACATAATTGGCATCAATGGCTAACAACATGCGGTTCGATTTTACAGCATCTGAAATACCTACGCTTGTTAACAAATAACCATGCCCACGTTTGCCATTGCTTAAGTTACGTTGCACGTAATATTCATAAGTTCCTGTGGTTACATTATCCAAGTAAAATGTATCGTTTGCTGTTAATGTAGCAACTGATGCCCCCCAAGTTGATTGACCGGGAGTTCTTCTATAGATGTTATAAGAATTGGTCGTATTGTCTTTATCCCAAATCAATTTTATAGGTGTTGATGTACCCTCGCGTTTTACCATTACGGCATAACTTTTAACCGTTTGCGAAAAGCTATTAACCGACAAACAAATAAATAGCAATAGAGTAGTGTAAAGTTTGTAATTATGTTGCATAATTTGCATGTGAAATATAGTTCAAGTTATAAATATTAGATGAGTAATCAAGTAGCAATTGCAGAAAGTTGGAAACCGGTTTTACAACAGGAGTTTGACAAGCCTTATTTTGAAGTTTTAATTGGCTTTTTAAAGCAAGAAAAAGCAGCAGGAAAAACAATTTTCCCTCCTGGTCCACAAATATTTGCTGCTTTTGATTACACTGCTTTTAACGATGTTCGAGTGGTTATCATCGGTCAGGACCCCTATCACGGACAAGGCCAAGCGCATGGTTTGTGTTTTAGCGTAAATAAAGGAATTGCGGTTCCGCCATCATTACAAAACATGTACAAAGAGTTAAAAAGTGATATCAATGGTTTTGAAATTCCAAATCATGGAGATTTATCGCATTGGGCCAAACAAGGTGTGTTGATGTTAAACGCAACTTTAACTGTTGAGAAAGACAAAGCCGGATCTCACCAAGGAAAGGGTTGGGAGGAGTTTACCGATGCCGTAATTAAGGCTGTATCAACCCAAAAAGAAAATGTGGTATTTATACTTTGGGGAAAGTTTGCACAAAGTAAAGCACGTTTAATTGATAACACGAAACATTTAATTTTAATGGCAGCTCACCCCTCGCCTTTTTCGGCTTACAATGGCTTTTTCGGGTGTAAACATTTTAGCAAAACCAACGACTATTTGAAACAACACCAATTACCCATTGTTAATTGGTAAATCAATACATTTGTACAACTGATGAAACAACTGCGCATCATTTTTAATCAAGTAACCGAAAGTACCATTTTTGCGTTTCAGGCATTAAAGGGCAATAAGGTGCGCACCCTCCTATCAACCCTTGGTATAACCATTGGTATTTTTAGCATTATTATGGTGTTGGCTTTGGTTGATTCGCTTGAACGTAACGTTAAAAAAAGTATTGATACTTTGGGTAAAGATGCCATTATAGTTGACAAATGGCCATGGGATTTTAGTGGTGATTACAAGTGGTGGAAGTTTATGAACAGGCCTAACCCAACACTTAACGAGTTAAAACAAATTGAATTAAACAGTCAACTATCAGAAGCAGCTTGTTTGGTTGCCACTGTTGGTAATGCAACTGTTGAATATGGCAGTAACTCTGCAACAGGAGTCAGCGTTTCAGGAGTTACCCATGATTACTACCGCGTAAAAAATTTTAACATTGTTGATGGCAGGTATTTTACCGAAACAGAAACCAACAATGGTTTACCCGTTGTGGTATTAGGCTATGGATTAGCTGATAATTTGTTTCCAAATGGTAATGCCGTTGGAAAAGAAATTGTAGTGAAAAAGAATAAATACCGCATTGTTGGTGTTATTGAAAAACAAGGAGAGAGCTTATTTGGCAATCAGTTTGATAATTTGGTAATAGTGCCTGTAAAATGTTTAGCCAATTACATCAGGTTAAACTCAAACCGCAACCAAACCACTATTGAAGTAAAAACAAAAGCGGGTGTATCGCCTGATTTATTAGAAGAGGAACTGCGTGGTATTATGCGTGCACAGCGTAAACTACGTCCCGGACAAGAAGAAAATTTTGCATTAAATAAAACCAGTTTGTTTGATGCGCCACTAAAAGCAACATTTAAAGCCGTAACCATTGCAGGATGGATTATTGGTGGTTTTGCCATGTTGGTAGGCGGCTTTGGCATTGCCAATATTATGTTTGTATCGGTTAAAGAACGAACTAACCAAATTGGTATAAAAAAGAGTTTAGGCGCACGCAGCTACTTTATTTTAATTGAGTTTTTGGTTGAAGCAGTTGTGCTTTGTTTGGCGGGAGGCGCTGTTGGCGTTAGTGTTGTAGCATTATCTGTTTTTGCAGTACAACACTTTTTTGATTTTGAAGTAGTGCTCAGTATTCCTAATATATTTATTGGTTTCGGAACCTCGGCTGCTGTAGGTATTCTGGCGGGTTTGATTCCTGCTGTATCGGCTGCAAAACTAGATCCGGTTACAGCCATGCGCGCAAAATAAACATCAATAAATTACACCATCTAATTTCACATCATGCGCTTCTATTGGAACTTCATCAACCAACTGAAAAGGATAGCACACGCCTATTTTTAAAGCATTGGGATGTTGTGCTAAAAAAGTATCGTAATAACCTGCGCCATACCCCATGCGGTAGTAGTTTTTATCAAAAGCCAAACCGGGCACTATTATTAAATCGTAGCTGCTATTGTGTATTTGGGTTAATGCCGGATGTTGTGTGCCGTACATACCACTTTCTAATTGATATACTGATGTAAGTATCCTATTTTCCATGATGCGCTTTGGTAAAGATTTTGGACAAACAACTCTGATATTTCTATTCAGCATGTATTGTATGGTAGGCAAAATATTTACCTCGTTGCCCATAGGAATAAAAGTATGTACAATTTGAATGTGGCCCAAGCCTAATATTAATTCAAGCTGTTCGTTGATGGCCCTATCCCAAATGGCTTTTTGCTCGGTTAAAATTTCATTTCGTAGTGTGGTGATGTGTTTTCTTAAATCTTTTTTCTCTTGCATATCAATACCATACTGAATTGTGCAGACAAACATAATGTTTATTTAGGACAAATTTGTCCGTAATAAAAATTTTTATACCTTTGCTGCGTAATTAATACTTAAACATGTTTTCAAAAGCTTGCGAATACGGAATACGGGCCTCTATATACATTGCAGAGCAATCGATGTTGGGCAAACGCGTAAACCAAAAAGAAATAAGCAAAGCTATTGATTCGCCTGAAGCGTTTACAGCCAAGATACTACAACAGCTTTCAAAAAACAACCTCGTTCACTCCGAAAAAGGCCCAAGTGGTGGATTTAAAATGGATACTCAAACCATAGACAAAATGAAATTAAGCCATATTGTTTTTGCAATTGATGGTGATGAAGTATACAAAGGTTGTGGTTTAGGTTTAAAAAAATGTAACGAAAAAAAGCCTTGCCCGGCTCATGATAAATTTAAAATTGTTAGAGATGAACTAAAAAAGATGTTAGAAACTACCACCGTAAAGGAGCTCACTTTTGGACTAAAAGATGGGTTCACCTTTTTAAAGCGGTAGCTTTTTTTTAGCCCTATTTAGGACAATTTTATCTGAAATAAAAGAACTTAGTTTAAACACTTATGAATATATCAAACCAAACAATTGTAGGCGAATTGGTAGCACACGACTACCGCACTGCAGCCGTATTTAAACAACACGGTATAGATTTTTGCTGCAAAGGCAACCGCACCATTACAGAGGTATGCGACAATAAAAAAGTAACAGACACTACTTTGATTAATCAATTAAACGAAGTGATGCAAACACAAACCGATGGGCAAATAGATTTTAAATCGTGGCCAATTGATTTGCTGGCCGATTACATTGAAAAACGTCACCACCGCTACATCATCGAAAAAACACCGCAGCTATTACAATACTTACGCAAGGTTGCAGCTGTTCATGGCGATCGTCATCCAGAATTAAGAGAAGTAGAAGAACACTTTAAAAGCTCGGCATCAGAATTGGCCATGCACATGAAAAAAGAAGAGTTGATTTTGTTTCCTGCTGTGCGCAAAATGATGCAGACCAAACAAAATAATCAGTTGCACGAAAATCCACATTTTGGATCTGTTAACAACCCCATTGCCATGATGATGACAGAACACGAGACCGAAGGCGACAGGTTTAGAACCATTGCCGAATTAACCAACAACTACACCCCTCCTGCTGATGCTTGTAATACTTACCGGGTATCGTTTGCATTGTTACAGGAATTTGAAAACGACTTACATGCCCACATCCATCTTGAAAATAACCTCTTGTTTCCTAAGGCTATTGCTTTAGAAAAAGAACTCGCGGTTTAGTCCAAATACATTAAAGGACAACAATACTCTTTTCATTTGTTACGCGTTTCCATTCAATTGGTGGGGATATGCCCCACCTTTTGTTTGGATAACTAATCATGATAAACATTGCAGTCTATCAACATAAACATACAATTGGATAACCGTAGCAAAACCATTCACACTTTTGCAAACGAGTACCGCAACCTGATGCAATTGCTCATTAATCATTTTTATTTAGATGATTTTGGCGAGTGCAGGGGTATGGGCAGATGTTGTACTTGTGTTGTAAAAATAAAAAGTACGCAACCTATAGCTGAGTTTAACAGCAATGAAAAGACAACCTTAGCGCGTCATGACTTTAATCCGAAAGAAGTGCGCTTAGCCTGCCAAATTCCCATTAACAACCAATTACATTTAGCCACCATAACTATTGTTTAAATTATGCATCAAACCAAACCCATAAAACGCAATGAGGCATTGCAACCCGTTAGCCGCGAGCACCACCAGGGCTTATTGTTGTGTTGGAAAATTCGTCAAGGACTTAAAAAGAATATTGCACCAAACCGCATGAAGGTATATGCTGATTGGTTTTACAAGGAACATTTGCTGCCGCATTTTGAAATAGAGGAAAAATACCTATTTCCTGTTTTGGGCAACGAGCATGAATTAATTATAAAAGCCACTGCCCAACACCGCAGGCTTACACGCTTGTTTACCGACCAACAGCAATTGGCCAAATCGTTGAGTTTTATCGAAGAAGAATTAGAAACACACATCAGGTTTGAAGAACGTGTATTATTTAATTTGATTCAAGAAACAGCCACCACCAAACAACTCCATGCAATCAAAAAACACCACGTTGAAATGCCGTTTGTAGAGAATGAAACGGATATGTTTTGGGAGTAGGTTGAATAAAAAAGACGATTTGCTATTAAATTGTTTATCCAAATAGAACAGCCTTGCGTACATTTAAAATATCTTTTTTAGATTCATGCACTTTACCTACTATAATCTGAAAATCTGGTCCGCCTGTATATGCAAACAACCTAACAGAAACCGAGATTAAATAATGGTTATCTCGCTTAATAAGTTCGTCATAAATCTCATAGTTTCTATTTACAGGTTCTCTTTCCTGCTCATAGCTGCCAACAAATTTCTCAATTTCATCCAACTCATCGGAGAGTATAAACTTGGTTAAAAAAATCTCAAAAGTATCAATACCATATATCGCAATAGCATAAGAGTGAGCTATCTTAGCTACAAGTCTAGAAATATTCTCAAAGTTTGGGCTTGGAGTTACATATTGAAGCTCATTAATTCCGTAAATTTTGTTTAATAGATGAAAGTTTGGTGCCCTATAATTTGTCACCTTCAACTCCGACCCAACCCATTTTTCTGTAATTTCAGCACCTGAAATTAATGTAGGTGGTTTCAATTTAATGTGTGTTGTAATTCCCCACATATGTTGTTTTAATATCTGTATTTGTCCAAGATTGCTCAACAAGCTGAATGTTTTGGGTAGCTTTTTGGGGTTGCGCGACTGAACATTCTCCACAAGCCTTACTGTTCCATAAAATCTAGCTGCCTTGGTTTCAAAACCATTAATTATACCCTGGCATTTTTTACACGAAGATTTGGGTAGAATGTCGACACCCCCTAAACAGAAAGGAACGATATGTTCGTCAGTCAAGTTTACATCAGTTCCTGATAGTCCACAGTACATGCATTTTTCGAGAGATTCAAATTCAATCATGGTAATTTATTTACAAAAATAATATACCAGTTTTCAAAGCAAATTAATTAACTAATTACATCTTAATTATTAAGCACTATGGTTATATTTACAATCTCAAAAACATTTATCTTCGTGCACTGAAAACCATGAATTTACTTCCTTACATAAAATTTAGTAACGACCAACTCGAAAAAATTGGCAATGCGGTAATATACCTTGCTGATAACCTTCCACAGTTGTCTAAAACTAAACTTTTGAAGTTGTTGTATATCATGGACGAGATTTCAATCAAAAAAAGTGGTATTCCATTATTAAACCTTAAATATAAAGTTTGGAAGTTTGGACCTGTTTCTGAGGAATTATTCATTGACCTATCGTCAGAACCCACTTTATTAGAAAAGTTCATTAACATCGAAAACTACAATGGTTATATCAGCGCCAAGGTTAAATTTAGCGATGATGAGTTTTCTGATAATGATATTGAGTTGATGAATTTTGTGATTGATAAGTATGGAAAAAAATCGGCAAAAGAATTGGTGGAGTACACTCATCGAATTAACTCGCCTTGGTACACTACTGCAAAGGAGAACGATGTATTAACCTTGTTGGAAAATGAGTCTATCAACAACACTGAATATGTTATTGATATGAGCCAAATAATTGCACACGATAAGCGTAAGTTAGAAATTTATACCGATTACATCGAATCTCATTAAAAATGTTTGAGGAGAGAAATCTTATATACTTCGATCCCTTTTATTTTAAAAATGGAAACACCGCAAAACCCAAGTATTTTGTTGTTTTAAAACGGCTTGGCAACAAAAGTGTGTTAGCCTCTCTCCCAACCAGAAAAGATAACATACCAAGCACTAATAATGCTGAAAGAGGCTGCATAGAATTACCCGATATTAACCTAAATTGTTTTGTACTTCCTGACAACACTGAGGTAACCGATTGTGGCAAATTATTCACTTTTAAAACATACTTATATGGCCATCAAATTGATGAGTATGACATTGATTTAATGCAAGACATTTACCCCAACGAAGGAAGTGACTACGAGATATTGGGAAAAATTAAACCCGATTTATTTGCAGCCTTGATAGATTGTTTTAAAAACTCAAAGTCGGTTAAACGTAAATATAGAAAAATGCTTTAAACACCAATAAAAACGCCCCTTACAGTTACCTGCAAGGAGCGTTTTGCTTGTACATATACAATCTGATATTTACTTACTTCCCTCAGCGTAGTACTTAAAGAAATAAGGAATGGTTTCGATACCTTTTAAGTAGTTTACAATACCGTAATGTTCGTTTGGAGAGTGTAATGCATCACTATCTAATCCAAAGCCCATTAAAACTGATTTTAAACCCAATTCTTTTTCAAACATGGCTACAATAGGTATACTTCCTCCGCCACGTGTAGGCACAGGCGTTTTACCAAAAGTAGTTTCCATAGCTTTAGATGCTGCTTTGTAGGCAATGCTATCCGTTGGTGTTACCACCGGTTCGCCACCGTGGTGCGGACGAACTTCTACTTTAACACCTGCTGGTGCAATGCTTTCAAAATGTTTTTTAAATAACTCAGTAATTTCATCACTTACTTGGTGTGGCACCAAACGCATACTAATTTTAGCAAAGGCTTTGCTTGGTAATACGGTTTTAGCACCTTCGCCAATGTAACCGCCCCAAATACCATTTACATCTAATGTTGGTCTAATACCGGTACGCTCTAAAACAGTGTATCCTTTTTCGCCCCAAACATCACCCACATTTAAATCTTTTTTATAAGCTTCCAAATCAAATGGCGCTTTGTTTAAATCTTCACGCTCTGCGGCAGTTAATTCTGCAACTTTATCATAGAAACCCGGAATGGTAATGTGGTTATTTTCATCATGCATACTGGCAATCATTTTTGCCAAAATATTAATTGGATTAGCAACGGCACCACCATATACACCCGAGTGTAAATCGCGGTTAGGACCGGTAACTTCAACCTCTACATAACTCAAGCCACGTAAGCCGGTATCAATACTTGGGCAATCGTTAGCAATAATTGATGTATCAGAAATTAACACCACATCTGCTTTCAAACGCTCTTTGTTGGCAATACAAAAATCTGCTAAATTGTTGCTACCTACTTCCTCTTCGCCCTCAATCATCATTTTAATGTTACAAGGTAAAGCGTTGTTTTTCATCATGTATTCAAATGCTTTTACATGCATGTAAAACTGTCCTTTATCATCAGCCGAACCACGCGCAAAAATTGCACCTTCAGGATGTAATTCGGTTTTCTTAATGGTAGGTTCAAACGGAGGTGTGTCCCACAACTCAAGTGGCACAGCAGGTTGCACATCATAATGACCGTACACCAACACGGTTGGCAAACTTGGGTCAATAATTTTCTCACCATACACAATTGGGTGTCCCGGTGTTTTGCAAACCTCTACTTTATCTGCACCTGCAGCACGCATGCTCTCGGCTACAAACTCGGCAGCTTTAGCTACATCGCCTGCAAAAGCACTATCGGCACTAATGGATGGAATACGTAATAACGCAAAAAGTTCGTCTAAAAAACGTTGTTTGTTTTGTTCAATGTACTGTTTAATATCACTCATAATATGTTTGTTATTGTGCTGTTAAAGTTTTGTTGGGTTGATGTGCATTTACCACATCAATAAATATTTGCGACATGGTAGGAAGCATCTCAGCAAATCTTATGATTTCTGTTTGGTTTAACAACTCCTTCAGTAAAATGTTGTTCGCTTCGTGCTCGGGCTTTTTAATTTCGTACGCAAAATGATTGTTATCAAGCTGTTTACTACTTACCACTTGATAAGAATCAGGTAAAATAATGTTTGCTTCCGTACATTCAACATTAAAAATATGGGTTCTAAATTGCTCACGCACATGCTTAACACTGCCTTCCAACACCTTCTCCGATTTATTAATCAATGCAATATCATCACACAATTGCTCCACACTTTCCATGCGATGCGTGCTAAAAATAATGCTGCTGCCTTGTTGTTTTAGTTTTAAAATTTCTTGCGTAATCAAATCAGCATTTATGGGATCAAAACCACTAAACGGTTCATCTAAAATTATTAACTTAGGCTGATGCAAAACAGTAGCAATAAACTGTATTTTTTGTTGCATACCCTTACTCAACTCCTCTACTTTTTTGCCCCACCACGCCTTTATTTCAAAACGTTCAATCCAATCTTTAAGTTTGTGCATGGCCTCTTTCCTACTCAACCCTTTTAGTTGGGCAAAGTACAAAAGCTGCTCACCTACTTCCATTTTTTTATATAGGCCGCGCTCTTCGGGCAAGTAACCAATTTGATAAATGTGCTCAGGCTTTAATAATTCTCCATCAAAAAACACCTCTCCTTTATCGGCTTGGGTAATTTGGGTGATGATACGAATTAAACTAGTTTTACCTGCACCGTTTGGACCAAGCAAACCAAATATATTGCCTTTAGGCACCACCAAGCTTACATCATTTAGTGCTTTATGTGTAGCGTATTGTTTGGTAACGTGTTTAACTTCTAATATATTCATACAACGGGGCTATTAAAGGCACAAAGTAAACCAAATAAAGCAAGGTTAAAATACCGTTTGTATAAAATTAATCATTTGGGGCTTTACAGACGTTTCGCTGCGCTACAGTCTGCATCGCGTGTTCCGTGTTACTTCGGTAACACTTACACCCGCTAAGCCGGGTTTAACTTACAGATAAGAAACGCCCATATAAGTTCATATTGTTCTTTTACCATTTCATGTCATTGTACTTAAACAATTTTGTTTTAGGTTTGCAGTGATGAAAATAGCCAAATCATTTATTGTGTATTGTTTACTGATGCTACTCACGCATCTTGCACTTACACAAAACATAAGTGCTTTTGCTTTTCGTCAAAATTATATTTCCTCAAATCAGCCGGGTAATCATACCCACCAGCAATTATCATCAACAGATAACCAACTCACAACCGGAATTTTTAATTGGTTATTTGATGGCACAGAAATTTTAAATGAGTCCGAGGATTTAATTGAAGAAGACACAGATGATGAACACCAACCACAGCAATGTGCGCAAGTATACATTTTATGCTCAATAAATCATCAAATCAAATTTGTATCCCTTAACCAAGGGTATATTCAAAGTTTTATTCCGTTTAAACAGGCTCCTCTGTTTGTAATGTTTCATAGTTGGAAAAGTTATTTGGCTTAACACCCAATTACAACTTAACTCAACGCGCATAGCAGTTAATACTTACTAAAACTACCGGACCGACAAGTGCCAAAATATTGGCTTGTCTGCTTGTTCGTTGCGCAATTTCAACAATTTAAAACATTACAATTTTTTATGAGAATTTACCTTTCAGTAATCACTGTGTTCGCTGCATTAATTACTATTTCTTGCGGCAAAAAACACCATAACACAACAGAAGAAACAAAATTTATAGTTACCTCGCCTTTAAAAAAGGATACAGCCATAATCAGAAATTACGTATGCCAAATACGCTCCATACAACACATTGAGTTGCGGGCACTTGAGAAAGGCTACCTTCAAAACATTTATGTGGATGAAGGACAGTTTGTAAAAAAAGGACAACTGATGTTTCAGATAATGCCGGCTGTATACAATGCTGAATTACAAAAGGCTGAAGCAGAAGCCAAATTTGCCGAAATAGAATACCAAAACACCAAACAACTATCTGATAAAAAAGTGGTTTCGCCTAACGAGCTTGCATTGGCTAAAGCAAAATTCGACAAAGCCAATGCTGATTATCTATTGGCAAAAACACGTTTGCAGTTTACAAAAATCACCGCTCCTTTTGATGGCATTATGGACCATTTTGAAGTACGACTTGGAAGTTTGGTTGATGAAGGCGACTTGCTTACTACACTTTCAGACAACAGCCAAATGTGGGTTTATTTTAACGTACCCGAGGTTGAATACTTAAACTACAAAACCAATGTTACCTCAGAAAACTTACAACAAGTAAATTTAATGATGGCCAATAACCAACGTTTTGAGCACAGCGGTGTGGTAAAAACCATTGAAGCCGACTTTAATAACGAAACGGGTAACATTGCTTTTAGGGCTACATTTCCAAATCCAAAAGGCTTGTTAAGACATGGCGAAACCGGTAACATTGAAATGCCTGTACCAGTTAAAAATGCCATCATTATTCCGCAAAAAGCCACCTACGAAATATTGGAAAAACGTTATGTTTTTGTGGTAGACAAAGACAACACCGTTCACTCGCGCGAGATTACCATTGCAGGCGAAATGCCCGATTTGTACATCATTAAAGATGGCTTATCTGCTAATGAGAAAATACTTTTAGAGGGCATTAGAAAGGTGAAAGAAAATGATAAAATAACTTTTACCTACGAAAAACCGGAAGACGTTTTGCCAAAACTTAGCGTGTATGTTGAATAATTTATTAACCCTTAAAAACTAAAATCATGTTTAATAAATTCATTCAAAGGCCGGTATTGGCCATTGTTATATCGCTTATTATTTTGTTTGTAGGCGGACTTGCCATCAAAACCTTACCCACATCGCAGTTTCCTGAAGTTGCTCCACCTGTGGTAATGGTTAGTGCATCATATCCAGGTGCAAGTGCAAAATCATTGGCAGAGTCGGTAATCATACCGCTAGAGCAATCTATTAATGGTGCTTGGGGTATGCGTTACATGACCTCAGATGCAACCAGTGCCGGAGAAGCAAACATTCAAGTAGTATTTAATCCCAGTACAGACATTAACCAAGCATTGGTGCAAGTATCAAACAGGGTACAACAAGTTACCAATAGGTTACCCACTTTAGTACAACGCGAAGGGGTAATTATTACGCCTGTTATTCCAAGTATGTTGATGTACGTTAACTTGTACAGCAAAGATAAAAATGCCAATATGAAATACCTGTTTAACTACGCAGGTGTTAATATGGTTCCCGAGTTGCAACGTATTAATGGTATTGGTCAGGTTAGGATTTTGGGTAGCCGACAATACGCAATGCGTGTTTGGTTAAACCCCGACAGAATGAGGGCTTACAACGTATCTCCGGATGAGGTAATGGAAGCCTTAAACGACCAAAGTATTATTGGTAAACCCGGCAGGATTGGTCGTGGTGATGGTAAACAAGCCGAAGCGTTGGAATATGTGCTTACTTACACCGACCGATTTAACGAACCTGAACAATACGAAAACATCATCATCAGGGCCAATGCAAAAGGCGAAAACTTAAGGTTAAAAGATGTAGCAACGGTATCGTTAGGCAGTGAGTATTATGATATTTACTCAAGCATGAACGGGCATCCTTCTGCAGCCTTGGTATTAAAACAAACTTATGGAAGTAACGCAAGCGATGTAATTAAAGAAGTTAAATCTAAGTTGGAAGAGCTCAAAAAAACCTTCCCTCCCGGCATGGATTACGAAATTAGTTATGATGTTTCTACTTTCTTAGACGCATCAGTAGAAAATGTAATTCATACCTTACGCGATGCTTTCTTTCTGGTTGCACTGGTGGTATTTATTTTCCTTGGCGATTGGCGCTCTACCCTTATTCCTACATTAGCTGTTCCTATCTCGTTGATTGGTGCATTTTTCTGTATGCAGCTGTTTGGTTTAACCATAAATATGGTAACCTTATTTGCATTGGTATTAGCAATTGGTATTGTGGTTGATGATGCCATTGTGGTGGTAGAAGCTGTACATACAAAAATGGAAGAAGAACCTCATTTGTCGCCATACAATGCAGTACGCAAAGTTATTGGCGAAATTAGCGGTGCCGTAATTGCCATTACTTTACTTATGGTTTCGGTGTTTGTTCCGGTATCGTTTATGAGCGGACCTGTTGGTACATTCTACCGTCAGTTTTCTATAACCATGGCATCTTCCATTGTATTATCAGGTATTGTTGCGTTAACCGTTACTCCGGTTCTATGTGCCATGATTTTAAGAAACAACCATGGTAAACCGCGCAAAAAAACATGGTTAAACAGATTCTTTGATAGCTTTAACAGCGGGTTTGAAAAACTAACCGGTAAATACGTTTGGTTACTTAAATTAATTGCACACCGTAAGTTAATTACAGTTGGATTGTTTGCTGCATTTGCTTTAGGTATTTGGGGCGTAAGCAACTCGTTGCCTTCGGGTTTTATTCCAAGCGAAGACCAAGGTATGTTATATGCCATCATACAAACACCTCCGGGTTCAACCCTAGAAAGAACCAATGATTTATCAAACAAATTGGTTGATATCATTACTAAAACAGAAGGTGTTAAATCGGTTTCGTCTATTGCAGGTTACGAGGTATTAACAGAAGGCCGTGGTTCCAATGCTGGTACATGTTTAATCAACCTCAAACCTTGGTCGGAGCGCGAGCATAATGTTGAAGAAATTATTCATGAGTTGGAAGAAAAAGCAAAAGAAATTCCTGGTGCTACCATAGAGTTTTTTGATCCACCGGCTGTGCCAGGCTTTGGTGCTGCAGGAGGTTTTGCATTACAATTATTGGATAAAACCAACAGCGGTGATTATAAACAATTGGAAAACGTAACCAATGAGTTTATGAACGAGTTGAAAAAACGCGAAGAGCTTACCGGCTTATTCACCTTCTTTAGTGCCAACTATCCGCAGTACGAAATAGAAATAGATAATCAGGCAGCCATGCAAAAAGGTGTTTCTATTGGTAATGCCATGAACACGCTTTCTATTTTTGTGGGTAGTACTTACGAGCAAGGTTTTATAAAATATCAGCGCTTTTTTAAAGTGTTTGTTCAGGCTGCACCGGAGTATAGAAAACTACCAACCGACATCATGAATTTATATGTAAAAAACAACCGTGATGAAATGGTTCCGTTTTCTGCATTCATGAAAATTCATAAGAAGCAAGGAGCAAACGAAATTAACCGTTACAACATGTACAATACTGCTGCCATTAGGGGCGGACCAGCACGCGGTTTTAGCAGTGGCGAGGCTATTAAAGCAGTACAAGAAGTTGCAGCTAAAACCTTACCAAATGGTTATGATATTGATTGGGCAGCTTTATCGTATGATGAAACAAGACGTGGCAATGAAGCCATTTACATCTTCATCATTGTATTGATATTCGTATATTTTGTATTGGCTGCACAATACGAAAGTTTTATCATTCCATTGGCAGTAGTATTATCGCTGCCTGCTGGCGTGTTTGGTTCGTTTTTAATGATTAAAGGATTGGGATTGGCCAACGATATTTATGCGCAAGTGGGTTTAGTTATGTTGGTGGGCTTGTTGGGTAAAAATGCAGTTTTAATTGTAGAGTTTGCCGTACAAAAACACCACCAGGGAGCAACCGTTTTAGAAGCTGCTATTGAAGGTGCAAAGGTGCGTTTCAGGCCAATTTTAATGACTTCGTTTGCCTTTATTGCCGGATTAATTCCTTTAGTTTTAGCACATGGTGCAGGCGCAATTGGTAACCGTACCATTGGTGCTTCTGCATTAGGTGGTATGCTATTCGGTACTGTTTTCGGGGTGATTATTGTACCCGGATTGTACTACATATTTGGTAGCCTGGCAGCAGGCAAAAAATTAATTAAAGACGAAGAAGAAAGCTCTTTAACAGAAGACATCGTACATCACATGGATCAATTTCCAACAACAGCAAACGAACATGAAAACAAATAAAAATAGCATATCTATTTTGGGGTTATCGCTTGTGTTAGTGCTCTTTTTAAATGCATGTGCAGGCTCGGCCTTAACCATCAAATCAGAAAATAAAAACACACCGGTATCTTATGGCAACAATAAAGATACCGGCAACGTGGCCAACATAAAGTGGCGTAACTTTTTTACAGATACCAACTTGGTTGCATTAATTGATACTGCGCTTCAAAATAACCAGGAGCTTAACATCATGATGCAGGAAATTAGCATCGCCAAAAACGAAGCCAGGGCGCGTAAAGGAGAATATTTGCCTTTTGTAAACCTAATTACAGGTGCAGGATTGGAAAAGCCCGGTTTATACACCAGTAAAGGCGCAAGCGATGATTACCATGAGATTGCTCCGGGTAAAAAAATTCCTGAACCATTAACTGATCTGGCCATTGGTGCACAATTTTCGTGGGAAATTGATGCTTGGAAAAAACTGCGCAACTACCAAAAATCGGCAGTAAACAAATATTTGGCTACTGTGGATGGCCGTAACTTTATGGTTACACAATTGATTGCCGAAATAGCCCACTCTTACTACGAGTTGATGGCTTTGGATAACCAACTCGACATCATCAAAAAGAACATCGAAATTTATCAGCAATCGTTGGAAATTGTGAAGTTACAAAAAAGTGCTGCACGTGTTACCGAGCTTGCTGTTAAACGTTTTGAAGCCGAATTATTAAGCAACCAAAGTCACCAGTACTACATTGAACAGCAAATTATTGAAACCGAAAACAGAATAAACTTTTTGGTGGGAAGGTTTCCGCAAAAGGTAAACCGTGATGCCAATGCATTTGCCAATATTAGTGTTGATGACATGGCATACGGCATTCCGTCTCAACTGCTTGAAAACAGACCCGACATTAAACAAGCTGAACGTTTATTGCAAGCTGCAAAGCTAGATGTTAAAGCAACAAAGGCAGAGTTTTATCCATCAATTAGAATAACTGCAGCATCTGGTTTTAATGCATTTAACCAAAAGTATTTGTTCAACACTCCGCAATCATTGGCCTATAATTTAGCTGCAGATTTGGTTGCACCACTCATTAATCGTAATGCCATTAAGGCGGCTTATTACAATGCCAATGCACGACAAATACAGGCCGTTTATAACTATGAAAGAAGCATATTAAACGGACACGTAGAAGTAGTAAATCTGTTATCAAACATGAGCAACTTAAAGAAAAGCTACGAGCTAAAATCGCAACAGGTTGCAGCCTTAAACGAATCGATAGATATTGCCTCTATTCTATTTAAAGCAGCTCGTGCAGATTATATGGAAGTGTTGCTTACACAAAGAGATGCACTTGAATCGCGCATTGAATTGGTGGAAACAAAGAAGCTACAACTAAACGCCAAAGTAAGCCTGTACAAAGCACTTGGTGGTGGTTGGAACTAAATTCTTACATCAACATTATTACAACAAAAAAGCGGTAGTCTAATTTGATTACCGCTTTTTTAACTTGAGTTATTTGTTAATCGTGACCCATTCGCTCACGCTTTGTTTTTAAATAATTTTCGTTGTGTTTATTGGCTGGAGCTTTAATAGGTACATTCTCCACAATCTCTAATCCGTATCCAATTAAACCTGCACGTTTGGTTGGGTTATTGGTTATTAAACGCATTTTATGAATACCAATATCACGCAACATTTGTGCACCAACACCGTAATCTCGTTCATCGGGTTTAAAGCCTAATTGTAAATTGGCATCAACGGTGTCTAAACCTTGTTCTTGCAGCTTGTATGCTTTTAACTTGTTAGTTAAACCAATTCCCCTGCCCTCTTGGTTAATATAAATAATTGCACCTTTACCTTCGTGCTCAATCATCTCCATTGATTTTTGTAATTGCTCGCCACAATCGCAACGCATACTATGGAAAATATCACCTGTTATGCAAGATGAATGCACACGAACCAATACTGGTTCATTGGGCTCCCAAGTTCCTTTTTTAAGCACCAAATGTTCTTGTCCGTTGTCTTTTTGCTCAAAAGCAATTAATTCGAAATGGCCATGTTTAGTAGGCATTTCAACAGATATAATTCTGCGAATTAAACTTTCGGTTTTTAAACGATACTCAATCAAATCTTTGATGGTAATCAACTTTAAATTAAAGCGCTCGGCAACTTTAATCAAATCAGGCAAACGTGCCATGCTACCATCTTCATTCAAAATCTCAACAATACAACCTGCAGGTTCAAAACCGGCCAAACGTGATAAATCTATTGCAGCCTCTGTATGTCCTGCCCTGCGCAATACACCCTCTTTATTTGCAATTAACGGAAAAATATGTCCGGGTTTACCCAATTCATCGGGCTTGGTATTGGGGTTAATTAATGCTTGAACGGTTTTAGCCCTATCCTGCGCACTAATTCCTGTTGTACAACCTTGCGTTAATAAATCAACCGAAACGGTAAAAGCAGTTTCGTGCACGGCATTGTTACGCGTAACCATTAAGTTTAAACCCAACTCTTGGCTGCGTTCTGGTGTAATGGGTGCACAAATCAACCCACGACCGTGAGTGGCCATAAAATTAATAACTTCAGGAGTTACATTACGTGCAGCAGTTAAAAAATCGCCCTCGTTCTCTCTGTCCTCGTCATCAACAACAATAATTAACTTACCTTGTTTAATGTCTTCAATGGCTTCTTCTATGGTGTTAAATTTAAAACTCATTACCTATAAATAAATTGCTACGCAAATTAAGCGTGCGGTTGTGTATTATAAAAATTTAACAAGCGAGCAATCACTTTGTTATTATGATATTGGTCAGTTGCCAGCTGTTTGGCTTCATTACCAAGCTGTTCAGCCATGCTTTGATTTTGTAATAATTCAACAATGGCATTCGCAAATGCAGATGCATCATCTGCTACCAAAACGTGCTCTTTGTTTTGTGCGTCAATACCTTCAACCCCAAGTGTTGTGGTAACAATGGCCTTACCAAGGCTCATCCCTTCTAATATTTTAACCCTAATACCACTGCCGGCAAACAAAGGAACAACCATTATTTGTTTGCTTTGCATAAACACGGTAGCATCTTCTACCTCACCCATTATTTTAATGTTTGATGTTTGGTATTTTTTAAATGATGCAGGCATTTTTTTCCCGGCCATATAAAAAATAGCATCGGGTTCATGTTTAATTACCAATGGCCAAACCTCGGTTACAAACCACTCCATGGCCTGCTGGTTAGGCTGCCAATCCATTGCGCCTAAATGAAAAACAGATTTGGGTTGAACCGTAACCTTGCTTACTGTTTGCTTAAAATCAATACCAACAGGCGAAACAAACATGGGTTGATGACAGCCCAATGCTTGCATATCGGTAATATCTTTTTGGGTTAGCGCAACTATCGCATCAAACTTTGGCAACACTTGTTGTTCAAACTTTTTTAAACGATTGGTAAGCAGTTTAACGTAATTTTTTTTGAGCAATTGTTTGGTTTGATGAGCCAAACTCTCCCAAATTTTATACTCAACATTGTGCTGCCTAAGCCAAATTTTTGCTTGGCTGTGTTTACGAACAACATCTATGTAAGGCGCGGTGTACAGGCCATCAAACAGTATTAAGTCAAAGTGCTGCTTACTTAATAAGTCAACCAAAAGTTGCTCGTAAGCAGGCGTTATAAAACGTTGTATGTTATACGATTGTTTACCAAACAAATTGATAAAAGCCGGTAATGCCTTTACTCTATTATCAACAAATGCAGTATGTAACTTGGCCAATCGGGTAAATGTAGCAGGAAGTTTATTTACATCAACATGGTGCTTACGGGTATTCATGGCAGCCAAAGTAATATCACATCCTGCATCGCTCAATCCTTTTAATAAATTGTAATGCGCTAATGTACCACCGTCTTTAACGGGCCATGGCACGCGGTTTACCAATAATAAAACTTTAAGCCCCATGTTATTTTTTACCTACTAAAAGCAAACGTTTAAATGCCGATTTCCACGAGGCTTTATCAAACAAACCCGAATCGGTGGAGGCCAGATAAGTAAGTATCATGCCAACAGGAGCCAATATCATAACTGCTAACCACATGCCCATTGGTGCTGAAGTTGAAGCTGTTTTAACCATTTTTTCTCCTGTTATAGATATAATGTGGTAAATGATGTAAAACACAACAGATATTACCACCGGCATACCAAATCCACCTTTGCGCACAATGGCACCAAATGGCGCACCAATAAAAAACATAATAATACATGCCACACTTAAGGTAAACTTGCGGTGCCACTCAATATCATATTTAATGCGGGTTCTTTCGGTATCGCTCACATCACTCACGCTGTACTCTATATAACCTTTTGCCGAACGTGCATTGTTTAAAGCTGCGGTTACCACACTTTGCTGGTTAAATCGCATTAAATGTGTAAAAATACTATCGGGTATATTGGTGGCGGCAATAGGCTTTAGCTTTTGGTTTGAATCGGCAAAATGAAAATAGGCATTTAAACTGGTACGTAAAGCTTCATTTTTCTGAGCAATTACGCCACCAAGCGAATCGTAACCGCGACTTAACTGCACCACATTTAACATTTGATGGTGGTTTTTAAACAAACTTTCGTCTGTACGACTAAACTTAAAGGCTTGTAAATCGAATACAATTTCTTCTTCCTTAAAACTAAATGTAGTGTGCGGATAAGTGCGATCGTAGCCTTGTTGTTTATCCATTTCCTCGTAACGAGCACCATTGTAAAGGGTAAAAAACAAATAACGTTTATCATCGCCCATTACCATTTTGCCTTTTTCGGCCGTGATAATAACAGGTTTACTTCCACCCTGACGTTGGTCGTAAATTACAATATCCGAAAGTTCATCCGTATCCGGATCGCGTTTACCCACGCGCATACTAATGCCTTCAATACCATTAAAAAATACGCCATCCTGAATTAAAATAGTAGGCTTTTGTTGTTTGATATCGTACAACAAAGCTCCTTTTTTTAGGTTAGCTTCTGGTATTAAAACGTTTGATGTAAAGAAACCAAATACACCTAAAGATAACATTACGTAAATAAGCGGCATGAACATGCGCCAAATAGAAACGCCCGCAGCCTTTGCAGCAACTAACTCATAGGTTTCGCCCAGGTTACCAAATGTCATGATAGATGCTAACAAAATAGACAAAGGCAAAGCCATTGGAATAATACTGGCCGAGAAATAAAACATTAACTGAGCAATGACCCAGGCGCTTAAACCTTTACCGGCAAGGTCGTCAATGTACAGCCAAACAAACTGCATGAGTAATATGAACAGCACCACTAAAAAGGTGGGCACAAACGACTTGGTAAATTGTCTTACAATTAATAGGTTTAACTTTTTCAAATACGCTTTATTTGAAGTGGAATGCAAAAATCAACATTTAAACTGACAAAACATGAATTGGATTTTATTTCGGATCCAATTTACATGCAGATGAAGCAAAAACTAATCCGAAATTTTTATGATGCCATGCATGGTATGGGCAGTTGGTTGATGGCGAAGTATTACCCTAACAGTAAACTTAACTTTAAAGTTACCCGTGGCGAAAACTACCTGGATATGCCTTATGTGGTGCTGGATACGCCTCAACTATCAACCCAATATATGGAAAACCACCTGCGCATTATGCTTTGGTGGGGCCATTATATTAGTTTGCAATATTTTATTGGGGTTGATGAAAATACAGTAACTAAACTTAAACAATTAAAACATCTGCCCTACAAGGTTTTAACTACCGACAATTTGTTTAATAATAAGCTGGAAGATTTAGATTTTGTTGACACTTCTACTTTAAACGAAAAACATTTTACACTTAATAAACTTACTAAAATTTGTTACCGCGTTGAGCTAAGTGAATTGGAAAACTTAGAACAACATATTGAAGTATTTATGAACCATGTGCACGGTTAGCATTTTTTTACAAATTATAACAAACTAATAATTAGCCTTCAACTAAAAACTTTTTGTTCATTTTAAAATGTATTGATTGAAATTAAAATAAAAAGTTACTTTTGCTACTCTTTAAAAATCAGAATATGGTTTTTAATAGATTTCGTAGCTCAGCTGGTAGAGCATTACACTTTTAATGTAGGGGTCCTGGGTTCGAATCCCAGCGAAATCACAAAAAGCCTGAGATTAAATCTCAGGCTTTTTTATTTCCATCTCTTCTATGCAGTATAAAGTTAAAATTTTCGGGGCAGGAATATTGATGCAGTTTCTCTTTAACTATTTCGATCCAATTCAATCAAATAGAAATAAATTAAAGTTGGCATAGCACTAACATTATGAATGATGTTAAAATTTGGCATAAAAAAAGGAGGCTTAGCCTCCTAATGATGTTTTTAATTCATGAACTTGGCTATCCCAAAGTTGAGTGGCATTTGCTTCATCAGCTTCGTCAACAAAGTCTGTAACAACCAGGGCTACATCATCTGTTAATTCATCTTGTATAATTTCAAACTCGAAGTATTCATCCGGTTTGGCTGTTTTCCATCTAAACTTAATTCCTTTAGAAGCTGTCTTTTTAATCAACTCTGCTATTTGCTCTTCACCATCCCATTTAAACTTGTAGTTGTTGTTGTAAATATCTACATCATCAGCAAACCAAGTTGATAGGCCAGATGGAGTACTAATGCTATTGTATAAAATAGCCGGTGAAGATTTGATTGGGTACTCTAAGCGAATTTTTTTCTTTTTCGACATTCCTCTAATATTTTAAGGTTAAAGACTAACTGTTTTTTTAACCGTCTTGTATGGCAAATATATGTTTTTAATCTACTTTACAAACTTATTGGTTAACTTTTTAGCTCATCAGATAGAGCCTATTAAAAACCAATACATTAGCAGTAAACTTAGCTTTTTATTGTACCAACAACAGTCTGTAAAAAATTCCCCAATAATTAATCAACGTTCCATTTTCTCGCCAAAACTTAAGTCACCTGCATCACCCAAACCTGGTACAATATAACCATGTTCGTTTAGTGCATCATCAACGGCAGCAATCCACAATGTATGGCCATGCAAATGGTCCATTAAATAATCTATTCCGGGTTTACTGGCAATTAAACTTACTACATGCAATTGTTTAGGTTTGCCATATCGCAACAAAGCTTTGTAGGTTAATTCAATACTTTGACCGGTGGCCAGCATTGGATCAATAAGTAAAACCACTTTATCATTTATATCAGGACTAGCTAAATATTCAACCACAATATCAAAGTCCGTATCATTAGTATGTTTACGGTAGGCTGATATAAACGCACAATCAGCTTCATCAAAAAAGCTAAGTAAACCATGGTGCATGCTTAAACCGGCTCGCAAAATAGTAGCTAATACAGGCTGTTCGGCCAATCGGGTTGATTGGTGTCTACCCAACGGAGTGGTTACTTCAACTGTTTTCCATTGCATGGTTTTACTAATTTCGTAAGCCATTATTTGTCCAATGCGCTCTATGTTTTTCCTGAAACGCATGCGGTCTTTTTGAAGGTTTATATCGCGCAACTCACTAACATACTGCTGCAGCAAACTATTTTGTTCAGAGAGATTAATTAATTCCATAAAACCAAAGTTAGGAATTATGCGCTTTTAAAAGCTACTTTGCAGCAAATTTTTAACCGGTTTATCCGGTTATATTACCTTGATATATTAAATGAGTTGGGGTTTAAGTAGATAACATTACACAGCAATAAGCAGTTGTGTTGATATGATGAATACGAAGTGTACATTCATTTGTCTACCCCACCCCAGACATAAATAGAATAGAACGACAGAACATGAAATTAACTTTTTGGGGTGCAGCCAAACAAGTAACCGGAAGCATGCACATGCTTACTTTAGATAATGGTTACAAAATTTTGGTTGATTGCGGTATGAATTATGAACAAAAGCGCGAGTTAAACGAAGAGGCTTTTGACTTTCCATTCAACCCTGCAGAGATAGATTTAGTAATACTAACTCACGCACATATTGACCATAGCGGTAATATTCCAACCATTGTAAATCGCGGTTATAAAGGACAAATTATTTGCACCGAACCTACACTTGAACTGAGTAAACATTTACTTTTTGATAGTGCCAATATTCAGTTAAACGAGTTTAAGTATCTATACAATCGTGCACCCAAACACCGCAAGGCACGTGTGCCCCGCCCAATATACTTGGAGCGCGAGGTTGCTATTGCCATGGACAGGGTGGTTACTTTGCCTTTTAACCGTAAGTTTAATGTGAGCGAAAACATCAGCATAGAATTAATTGAGGCCGGGCATTTATTGGGCGCAGCAAGTGTAGTGGTTGAATACAAAGCCGATGGAAAAACCACGCGCATTGGTTTTAGTGGTGATTTAGGGCGCGATCATGCAGAGCTTATCCGCACACCAACACCTATGCAAAACCTCGATTACCTGATAACCGAAACAACTTACGGTGGTCGTAAGCATACCTCATCAGAACTTGCCGAGCAAGATTTAATGAAGTACATAGAAGAAACGATTGTTAAAGTTCGTGGCCGATTAATTATTCCGGCATTTAGTGTGGGCCGCACACAAAGCATTGTGCATGTGTTATGCAAACTGGCAAAAAAAGGTTTGTTACCTCCAGTAAAGGTTTTTGTTGACAGTCCATTGGCTATTAAATCAACCCATGTGTATAGCAAACACCCGGAATTATTAAATGAAGAAGCCGCAGCATTTTTAAAAGAGCATGGCGATTTATTTGACTTTGAAGGATTAAAATGGATTGATAATTTAGACAGGCACGAGCAAGTTACCAATTATTCAGATTCATGTATCATCATCTCTGCAGCCGGTATGGTTGAAGGCGGACGTATACAGGAACACGTAAAAAATAATATTCAAAATCCTTTCAGCACCATTTTAATTGCAGGCTTTTGTGCTGAAGGAACTCTTGGACATAGATTATTATCAGGGCAAAACACCATTGGAATTAAAGGTAAAGACTACAGAATTTACAGCAAAATAGCGCGTACCGATGTGTTTAGTTCGCATCCTGACAAGGATGAAATTTACCGTTACATTAAAGCATGTGGCAACCCAAATTTAAAACGTATATTTTTAGTGCATGGTGATGAACCCAATTTAGTTGCCATGCAGGAAATGCTTGCAAACGAAGGTATCAACAATGTAGAGATACCGGACATGGGTGATGAGTTTTTAATATAACAACAACATGTTAAACAGCGGACTTACAGCGGCATTTGCCACCTTACTTTGTTGGACGGTTGGAACTTTTGCTTTTACCATTGCAAGTAAACGTGCCGACCCGGCTGCGGTTAACCGTGTGCGCTTGTTTTTTTGCAGCATTGCTATTAAGTGCGGTTGTTATTGTTTTCTTTAAAGTTTCGTTGGTTGAATTATTTACTTTACCAACTTTAGGCGAATGGTTTTGGCTAGGCCTTAGCGGCATTATTGGTTTAACCCTTGGCGATTATTTTGCATTTACCGCCTATAGTATTTTAGGCAGCAGCCGTACCAGTTTATTCAGCACCTTTGCTCCGGTAGCTGCTTTACTTTTAGGCATAGTTATTTTAGGCGAAAGCATAAACGCAGTTGGTGTTATAGGCATGATGATTAGCACCGGTGGCATTATCTGGTTTATTCAATCAACCCAAAAAAGTAATGATAAAGCCATTGATAAAAGCCAGGTTTTAAAAGGAATAACCTATGCTATTTTAGGTGCAATTGGTCAAGGTTTAGGTTTAGTATGTGCCAAAAAAGGATTAAACATTACCCACGATGCAGGAACAGATTTGAGCGCAGTGCATGCCACTTGGATACGCATGGGTATTGGCACTTTAGCTGCATACAGCATTGCTGTTTTTAAACGTAATGTTTGGACAGAACTTAAAATCATCACCTTATCAAAAAGTATTATAACACCATTGTTAACAGGCACTCTTTTCGGGCCGGTTATGGGCGTTTCGTTAAGTTTATTTGCAGCATCACAAATTCCGGTTGGTATTGCACAAACCATATTTAGTTTATTACCAATAACAGTTATGCTTGCTGCAACATTAAGTGGTCGTGAAAAAATTAACGCACCTTCAGTTATAGCTGCTGTAATTTGTATGGTTGGTGTGTTTGTATTGGTTGGGCGCGATGAGCTAATTACCTTTCTTAAGTAGTTACCTCGGTAACATTACAAAAAAAGTAGTGCCCTTATTGGGTTCACTTTTAAACCAAATCTCTCCGTTATGTGCTTCAATAATTTGTTTTGAAATGGCCAATCCCAACCCATAAGTTTCCTCCCCGTTAGTGCCCTTTCGTGATGCTTTGGTAAACAAATCAAATAAGTTATCATGCATATCGAGTGGAATACCTATACCCGAGTCTTTTACAGAAACAATGATATGTTTTGAAAACACTTCTGTTGCCACGTATATGGTTGAACCCTCTGGACTAAATTTGACTGCATTTGCTAAAATATTGTTCATTACCCGCCAAATTTTACTTTCATTAAGCGAAACAACAACATTCGGACAGTTCATTTCTATTGTTTGGTGTTTACTATCTGCCTGATGCATTACAATATGCACAGATGACTCAATTAACAGCCTTAAGTCGGTATCACTTTTTTCCAGCTCTGTTCCTTTTTCTTTAGGTTGAAGCAAATCGTTGATCAAGTTTAAAGCCTTCATGCTCGACTGTCTCGACATGGATATAAACTCAGGTTTTTCTTCATCGGTGAGCACACCACTATTTACCAAATCAAGTGCACCCACAATAGCAGCTAAAGGGCTACGTAAATCATGCGCTACAACCTTTATAAGCTTTTCATTCTCACTATAGCTTTGCTCCAAAGAGTTTAAACTCGACTCCAACCTGTGATTTGTCTGGCTTACAGCTTTGTTTAACTCAACTAACTCTGCAATATATTTACGTTGTTGCTTGCGACCAATACCAAACAATACGATAATAATCATGCCTAAAAACACCCCTGCTACTGCCGTAATTAACAACCATGATTTCACCTCGTTTTCTTTTACCAAGTATTCGAGTTCAACTTTATTTTTTACCTTTTCAAACTCTTTAACGTAGCTGTTCTTCAGTAAAATCTTGCTCCTGATTTTCAGTAGTGAGTCATTTAACTTGTATTTTAAACGCTGATAATTCAGGGCATTTTCATAATGGTTAATTAAACTGTAGTAGCCAAACATTACATCGGCCAATCTGCTTTGTGCATCTAAATCAGGATACCTTGGTAGGGTATCTTGTAACTCGTTAATTAACTTCAAAGCAGCATCTTTATTACCCAACTCAACCTCTAAGTTTGCCAGTTTTATTTTACTGTAAATGGCATCTTTCATATCCTTGTCTGGATGATAATTTTGCTCAATGCTTTTATTTAAGTAGGTACGGGCCAAATCGTATTTTTTTTGTTTCAGCATCACGCTTCCCAAATTACCATAATACACACCACGTGTTTTATTCAACACATTATTCTTACTTGGATACCTTTTTACAGCTTCATCCAATTTCATCAAACCTTTTTGGTAATAAAATAAAGCACTATCCAACATATCAAGTCGTTCATAGCACAGCGCTATATTGTTGGGATTAATTAATCGTTGCAGTAAAAAATGATCAAACTCCTCGGCCGTGCAGGTTTCCCCTTTATTTAAACTTTCTAAAAAATATTTAATCGCATCGCTATACCCCTCTTGCCTGTAAAGCAGCATAGCCAATGCAAAAGAGTACTTCTGACTTTGACATGGATTATTTAAGTTCTCTACTTTTAACTTAGCCTTATAGTGGTAAAAAAATGCATCTTCAAACTTCTGTTTCGACATGGCTATTCTACCCCTGTGTAACAACAAAAACAATTCAGCATCTTCGGCTATCCCTCCTGTGTGTACCGCCAGAATATTATCCATACTGTCAAGGTATAAAGAAGCTGAATCAAAATTGGGTGTAAAATAATAGTATAGCTCGGCTATGAGTTGATATTTCCTCAACCATTCGTCTGGCGTAATATTTTTATTGGCACCATAAGTACTGTCTAAAAAATGGCGTACTTTATATTCTTCACCATTTTCAATAAGTACTCGCGCTTGCTTTAGTGCATCATCAAGTCTTTCTCGCTTTGGCTTAGGCGAGTTGGTGCAAGCAACCAACATGGCTGCTATCAACAACAACAACAATGTTATTGATTTGGTTGGGGTAATTTTACTAGTTACAGTTTTCATAAATATATGCCGCACCAACCAACGTTCATCCGTTATATCATTTTTAACAACGGCTCACGTGTGTTTAGCAGACACATATGATGGATTAGAGTTTTTGAGTATGCAATAATACTCTATTTTAGCGATTTAACTAATTAATTGCTAGTGCACTTAACGATACCGCATAACAAATGCAACGTTTATTCTTCACATCCCAAACTTCTATACTTATTTGTGGGTCGGGAACATCCCAGTTGATGGTAATTAAACCGAAATGATTTTGCATAACCGGTCCGCAAATCCTGTTTTTGTTGGGAGTAGCGAACTCCCAAGTAGAAGATAAACCACTGGCAGTAATATCGTAAATCGGGTACAATCCGGGATGTTCCACCTTCGATAATTCGGCATAATGCACATCTCCGGTTATAAATAAAACACCGTTTGCTTTCGTGGTTTTTATCAGCTCAAGCATGCGTGTTTGTTCGTGCGGAAAATTAGCCCAAGACTCATACCCATTATACTGAATACCAAACTGTGAGCCGCTTCCTATAATTCTTACATCAGCCGGTTTTTTGAGCTCTTCTTCTAACCATTGCCACTGTTTTTCACCCAACATGGTCGAATCTGCTGTGGTATGGGGTACATAATAATGTCGGTGCCTTCCGTTTTTGCGGTGTTTCTTTTTATCAAACCTAATCAGGTTATCACGGAAAGTGCGGCAATCCAACAAAATTACCTGAATGGTTTTACCTGCTTTTTGATAATAATATGATTCATAAACACCTTCTCTTTTTCTACGCTCCGACTCTTTGGGTTCGTCAAAAAAATCAAGCATCACTTGTTTCGATTTTTCTTTTTCTTCAAAATGTCTACCCGCATCATTTTGGCCGTAATCGTGGTCGTCCCAAGTGGCAATAAGCGGTACGTTTTTTTTCAGGTTTTGAAAAGATGGTTTATCACCCATACGTTTGTATATGGCCGCAAGCGTATCCATATTGTGCGTATCGCCATAAACATTGTCGCCTAAAAATACGAATAAATCAGGTTTGTGTTCAACCACCACATTAAATATGGGTAGGTTACTTGATTGATTGGCGCAAGAGCCAAAAGCAATTTTGGATACGTTTTGCTGAGCGAATGTAACGTATCCAAAAGTGTTAAGTAAAATTGTTAAAACGGTATTTTTTAACTTCAATGTTTTAGTGTTTAGTCGAAATAATCTTCGTCTTCAAAATCATAACTGTAGCTATTGTTATTGTACTTACTGCTTCTTACCGATTCTTTTCTTATTTCAATTGCTTTTGAGAACTGCTCCTGAATGGTTTGTTTTTCATCAAAATCTTCTTTGGTTTTGCCATTCATAAAATAAACAAATTCATACTTTGTGGTATCCGCAACTTGCATACCTACGGTGTAGGTTTTCCAGTCATCGCTTTTCTTTAGTTTATATTTAAAGAAATACATATTACCTGTTGCAGCTTTAAAATAAGTTGGCGTTTTATCAATTAATATAATGGTATCCAATTTATTATCGCCATAACTTGGCTTAACCATATTGCGCGCGTAGCAATAAACCAATGCCTCTTGGTTGTTAAACTCTTTCGGCATTTTATCTGATTGCTTGTTGTTTTTTAACGAGAAATAAAAACTTAAACGCGAATCTAAATTATAACTTAAGTTGTAAATGATGGTATCGTGTACCGGTTTTTTATTAGCCAACAACACTGCTACTGCATAACCTTTAACATGATAGTTTTTAGCTTTAAGTTGTTTGGTAAAATATTCTTTTACTTGTGCGTTATCATAGTGTTTTACCAAAATACGATTGTACATCTCCAAATCATAATTGCGGCTGTAACTTTCTTTTTCATCCTCGGTTAACTCTTGCTTCAGTACTTTTTTGGCATCGTTAATTACACCGTTTAAGTATGGTTGATAAGCAACTGCGGTTACCTTGTTACTATCAATTGCATCGGCCAGCATGCGGTGAACATAAATTTTGTACTCTTCGTTTTCGCCAAGTTTTAACACATCAGGCATAAATTGTTTTCTGTTCCATAACGAATCGCCCGACTCAATGTAATCGAACAAACGGCTGTAGAGCGAATTATCACTTGCAAAAGGAGGTTCGGCTACCAATAAATCTTTACAAACCTTATAAGAGTTGTTGCTATTGATTGATGCCAAAGCACGCAAAATAGATACCTGATAATCATAATCATCACCGGCATTTTTATACTCTTTGGTTAAGTAAGGAATAGCCGTTTCGTCTTTTCTAAAACCAATTTCAGTAATCAACTCAATGCGCATATCCTTTTTGTATTTGTCGTCTTTTAATTTACCCAATGTTTCGGCAAGTGGCTTGTAGCTTTTACCTTGAAACTGCGTACGACCAATTAAATCACGAGCTTGAGCATAAGTGGTACTGTCATCACTCAACAAATCACTTAACAACATAGGTGTTTTATCTACAAATGGTTGAACTGCTTTTGAAGTATCGGTTGATTGGAACGTAGTAAAAAACTCACGCACAAAATTGTTGCCTTTGGTGATGGTATCTGTATGTGCAAGCAAGGTATAAATGTATCTTCCTTTTACAATCACCTTTGATATCATCATACGACTGGTGTTGGTATCCGTAAAAATTACATCAGCACAAACAGCTCCGTCTTTATTGTAGTAGCTTACTTTTTGAATGTAATCATTTCGTGGATTCATTTCTTCTAACTCACTTTTCCAAAACTTAGCAGTGTCTTTGGTCATAAAGTATTTATGCAAACGCTGCCAACGCAATTCTACACGCTCACCCGTTTCTGCATCAAAGTAATTGATGTATTCATTTTGTCCGGTATGATTGCTTTTCTCATCACGTTTTTTAAATGAAAAATTATACCCATTTACATCCGGAGGCACCGGAATTGGCGATACTACCATAAATTTATGTACCGTATCAATACGTGGTTTTCCGGATGCGGAAACAATATCAACAATTTTGAATGTTTTAAGTACATCAACAGCTTTTTTCAACTGTTCATCGGTATTGCACCAAGCCGAAAATGCATAAACATGACTACCTCTAATCACATAAATTGCAGCAACACGTGTGTCTCTGTCAGGGTGCTTATAGGTGCTGGTTAACATCGGGTAACCGGCTAAACTGCTGTATTCTCGGCTTAAAAAACGTAAGCCCGTGCCTTCCAAATAACCACGCTCAACAAGGTTAATTTCAACACTATCTTCCTCCATATAGGTGGTGTTAATGGCCACTTGGTTTAACAAAAAGTATTTGATACCATCCGCATCAACTGCTTGGAAAATATGAGAGTTTGGTGTGTAATTGGTTAAAGTAGAGTTTTCGAAATTTGCCAATGGAGTAACCGGTAAGTTTATAGAAAAACCCTCTTTATTGCTGCTGTAAGGCGCAGTTGCTGTTGCCGGATTGTTTATTACAATAGAGTTAAAAAACTGAACAGCATTTTTCTTAATGTAGTTGCCATTACCACCTGCTTTAAACACAAACAATTCGAACGGAGTAAATACAATGCGGTATCGCTGCAAGTTGCCTCGTTTGGTTTTGTTGGTGATATCGTATGCCTGGTAACCACTTACTGTAATAGGTTTAAAGCTCTGTATATCGCCCGGAATAAACTCGTACAACAAACTATCTACACTCTTTTTAAACTGCTCTTCGGTGTAGTTAATAAATGGCGCAAATGTTCTAATACGATTAACCGAATAAAAAGAACCATTCATCATATCAGTTCTTAAATATTGCTGACTTACGCTATTATCAGGCATTACCAATAATTTACCCGGAACATCTACACTAAATCTTCCATCAGCCGAGCTGAATTTTTGATACGTAATAGGCACTTCAATTTTATCTAACTTACCACGTAGTGATGCATTACGTTCGCCCAAGTTTACTGCTCTAACAGTATAACCCATTTGGCGAAGCAAACTAATTACTCCTTTTTCACCGGGTAAATGTGCAGCACCTACACCTGTAAACAAAGGACCTAAACGCATAAACGAATCCATGCGGTTTACCATGTTTTTGTTTCTCACATACAACATCCGCTCAAAATAAGTTTCGCTATAACCCTGTTTTTGCATTAACGAATCCAGCTTTTGCAAATCGGCTTGGCGATAATAATCTTCCAACAGCCTATCAAAATCTTTATTGTATTTACGCTCTTTATCTTCCGGAAACATTTCAGTGTACGCCTGCATCACCAACTTCAAACTTTCGTCTAAATCCTCAACCGAAACAACCTGCTTTTTTAACCTGCTTGCTGTTTGAAAAATGTATAAATCAAGGTAAGTATCCTCCTCAAAATCTTGCTTGTTGCTGCTATGTCTAAACATTAATTGGTTTAATACATCAGGATCGCGAGCCAACGCTTCTTGTATATACCCTTTGGCATAAAACTCTTTAAACCAGGTAAAATCATTAATGGTTATTGGGTTATCGTTACCACGTGCTTCACTGCTCTGGCTGCGCATCGAATAACTCATAAACTCTGTGCTCAAAAATTCTTCCAACCAATTTTCCGGAGAGCTTTCTAATGCTACCCTGTCGCAATTTTTTATGGCCGTAAAAAACGAATCACTTAAGTTAAAAGCAAGCTTACTACTAACGTGCATGGTACCATACAAATAAGATGGTTTTGATAATCCTTTGCCTGATATTTCCCACAACAAACCCTTTTGTAAAGGTTGTGCGAATGCAGCTGATGATAACACAAAGACTAATGACAAAGTCTTTAAAAGTTGGTTGAGTTGTTTCTTCATTTGGGTATAAACTGTAAGACGCAAAATATATAAAATGTCGCGATATCATAACACTTTTTGCACTACACTCACAAAATAAACACGATCAGCACTTTGTAAGTTATTGGTTGATTAGTTGATTTGATTATTCTTAGTTTGAGACTCAAGGTTGATTGACATCCTTAAGTATTCTGATTTTCCTCCGTCAGTTACAACGTCAAGTTAACGACCCGAGTGCACAAGTTGCCGTTTGTGTGTCGGTTAACACGAACCAATAAGTTGATTCCAATTTTGCGCATTGTTTCTTCCAAAAAATTCAATAGTTTTATTCCGAAGCTTCGGAGCGAAATTTCGGAACAAAGTGTGAAAATGCTTTTTAACTCGCTGATGTTAGCAAAAATTACATGACAACCACGTTAAAACATATCGCGTTAACAATTTTAACCTTTTTGGCGTTGACAGTTGATGCCCAAAAACAGACAATTGAAACCCGGAACGATCTTAAAAAATATTACGACCAATTTAAGGTTGATGGCTCTTTCATTCTCTACGACCAAAACAATGACAAGTATATTGTTTACAATCAAACACAAACCAAAGAACAATACACACCATCGTCTATTTACAAAATATGCAACTCACTTATAGGATTGGAAACGGGAATAATTAAGGACGAAAATTTTGTAATTAAATGGGATGGCGTTACCCGACAAAATCCGAAATGGAACAAAGACCACGACTTAAAAACAGCATTCAAAAATTCAACGGTTTGGTATTATCAAGAACTTGCAAGAAGAGTTGGTGGACAGCAAATGAAATACTGGCTCAACAAAGTAAATTATGGAAACACTGACACATCAGGCGGCATAGATAAATTTTGGTTAAGTGGCGGACTGCGCATTACACCCGAACAAGAAATTGATTTCCTCAAACAACTGTACAATAACAAATTACCTTTCTCACAACGCACAATGGATATAGTGAAAAAGATAATGTTTTTTGAGCAAACACCTCATTATACCATCAGCTCAAAAACAGGCTGGGGCCAACAAGATAATAAAGAGATTGGTTGGTATGTGGGTTACATTGAAACCAAAGGCAATGTTTACTATTTTGCTAACTGCATACAAACAAGCGACTCCGGTTACAACGATTTTCCTAAGGCAAGAATTGACATTACAAACCAAATCTTAGCCGACTTGAAATTGACAACACCTGAAAATTTAAAAATCACACACCTCACAGGTGACTATTATATTTTCACAACTTACAAACCAATAAACGGAAGTCCATTTCCATCAAACGGAATGTATTGTGTAACCAACAGTGGAGTGATAATGTTCGATACGCCTTGGGATACAACACAATTTCAGCCACTACTCGACAGCATAACAAACCGACACCATAAAAAAGTGGTGGTGTGTATCGCTACTCACTTTCACGATGACCGCACTGCAGGGCTTGAATACTTTAAAAGCAAGGGCATTCAAACCTACTCCTCAAAACAAACTTTTGATTTATGTAGGGAACATCATGAAAAACAAGCTGCCTTTTATTTTACCAAAGACACTACATTTATAATCGGGAACCATAGTTTTCAGACCTACTATGCCGGTGAAGGACATACCAAAGATAATATTGTGGTTTGGTGCAATGATGCGAAAATTTTGTATGGTGGCTGCTTGGTAAAAAGTACAGAAAACCATGGGCTTGGCAATATTGCCGATGCAAATTTGAATGCCTGGAAAACCACAATCAAAAATGTAATTAATAAATACCCAAAACCAACTTATGTGATTCCGGGACATTTTGGCTGGACAAGTAATAAAGGATTGCAGCACACTTTAAAACTTTTGAAACAGCAATGAACAGAAACACTATTTATAACAAAAATGGCTGGTGCACAACCTGTTTTTAAAATTATAACACAACTTTTGGGGTGATTTTAGGTTTTTAGATCTGCCCAATCACCACATTTATTATATGTAAACCAGGCACAAAATAACCTCCAACTCCCCACTTACATTTATTTAAACCCAACAATTTGCCCAATAAATAAGGCATTTTAACGTTTGGGTGTATAAAACATCAAAATCCAATTGGGCTTTTTGGCTCAAAATGGCTATGTTTGTTTCTCACCCGATAATGTTATGCATTGTCGATAATCAAATTAAATGAATAAATTTTTATCGTACATACTTACCGGAACATTGTTGTTTACAGGAACCCAATCGTTTGCACAATTGGTTGGTTCTAGTGTAGATGACGAAACAATTGCATTGGTTGATACCAATACCATTAAGTTACGCAACAAGTTGTACCCTAAAAAATCTCAAGGAGATTTAAACATTTACGGTTTCGAGGAAAATGATGTGCCTGTTTATGCCGACTCTGTTATGGCTTACAGGTTATCGTTACTTGAGTCGGAAATACCTTTGGAGTTTAACGAATACGTTAAACCATACATCAACCTATACACCATTCGTAAGCGTAATTTATCTTCTAAAATATTGGCCTGGAGTAAGTATTACTTCCCCATGTTTGAAGAAGCTTTAGATCGCGCAAACATGCCCATGGAGTTAAAGTATTTGGCCGTAATCGAATCTGCACTAAATCCAATGGCCACTTCGCCTGTGGGCGCAGCCGGTATGTGGCAATTTATGGCTCCTACAGGCAGAATGTACGGTTTAAAAACTACTGCTATTTATGATGAACGTAGAGATGTTCAAAAATCAACCGAAGCTGCTATTAAATATTTACGCAATTCGTACCGCATTTATGGCGATTGGTTACTGGTGATTGCATCATACAACTGTGGTCCGGGTAACGTGAATAAAGCCATTAGAAAAGCCGGTGGCGTGAAAAACTTTTGGGCCATACAAAAATATTTACCTGGCGAAACCCGTGGTTATGTTCCTGCATTTATAGCTGCTGCTTACATGATGAACTATGCATCGGAGCACAATTTGTACCCTGCCGAAAACATGGATATTGATTTTCATACCGATACCGTTCATGTGGACGCATCATACAACTTAGGCTTATTAGCCAGCAGTTTAGATATGAGTTTGGATGAGTTACTTGATTACAACCCTGCATTAAGACGTTCGGTTATTCCTTTTGGTGTTGAGAAAGTAACTTTAACTTTGCCATACAACAAAGCCGTTAAGTTTGCATCTATAAACGACACCAGTTTTAAACAAAGCAGTAACGAACAGTTAATGGCCATGAATCGCCAAATTGCTATCGAGAAAAAACAGCAATTGGCTTCTAATTCAAACAACAAAAAGAAAACCACCAACGGCAAAACCATTATCGTAAAACGTGGTGACACGTTGGGCAAAATTGCCAATAAATACCACGTAAGCGAAACAGATTTAAAACGTTGGAATAAGCTAAAAGGCACCCGCATTAATGCCGGCCAGAAACTGGTAATTAAAGGTTAGTCATAAAACATATTAAGCTAAAACAGGCTGCTTCAACATATGAGGCAGCCTGTTTTTTTATACGAGCAATGAACAGTACACATTGCAATAAGTTCTTTAATTCGTTAATTATTTCAAGTGTTTTTCAAAACAAACACTACTACTCACACCCTCATACTGTCCGTAGTTGGGTATGCTGTTGTAACCATTTTTGGTATACAGCCTAATGGCCTCGGGTTGACGAATTCCGGTTTCTAAAATCAAATGATGACAACCCAATTCGTCCGCCCATTTTTCCAACTCTTTTAACACCAATGTTGCAAGTCCTTTGCTGCGATGCGCTAATGGAATATACATGCGCTTTACTTCCATTTTATCATTGCTATACGGGCGCAAAGCACCACAACCAACAGCTACATCGTTTAAATAAAGTACTATGGCATATTTTATACTATCCGATTTATTAAACTGCTCGTAAAAGTCAGATTCATCACCATCGCGTATACGCAATTCGGCATCCAACTCAACCACTAATTTTTTAAAATCAGGATGTGAGGCATCGGTTCTTATGCAATGTATCATTACCCTTTACAAACCTTTTGCAGTGCGAGCTGCGCCAAATTCTAAAATAGCATCAATAAACTCGTAAGGTTTATACCCATTTAAAGCACATTGGTGGAAAATAGCCGTAGCGGGTGTCATGCCCGGTAACGAGTTTACTTCAATAAAAATAACTTCTGGTTTATTCTTTTTATCAATGCGCACAAATGCATCAATGCGGCAATAACCTTGTACATTTAACACTTTGGCACCTTCAACCAAAACCTGTTGTACTTGCTTGCTAATGGCCAAACGTGTTTTTTCGTTTTTATGGTAACGCGCAGGTGTAATGTTTTGACCTTGTCCGGCCAAAAACTTTTCTTCTAAACTTAATATTTCTCCTTCTGCCAATGCCTCACTTGGTTCAAACGATTCGTACACCAATTTACCTTTGGCATCATAACTGGTTAGCATCCCTCCTGTTATTTCCAGGAAATGTGCTGCATTGTTTCTGTCAATAAAACCTTCCACCAAAAAGTAATTCTTTTTAGGAAATTCCTCTTTAGGTTTCAACCCTAATTTATTGGCCAAAGCAGGCGTAATAGCTAAGCTATTTCTAAAAACACCTTCGGCATAATTAACCAGCTCTGCACGTGTTTTAATTTTTTTAACGGCACTGCTACAACCATCATCAGCAGGTTTTGCAATAAGCGGGTAACCAATTTTTTCGATGGCAGCAATTACCTTCCTATTATCTTTTTTCCAATCGTTATCATACACCAACATGTGCTCGGCCACATTAAATCCTTTGGCACGTAACAGCTTGTTGGTTTCAAATTTATTGATGGTAATTTGTGAACTCTCAACCCCCGAACCATTGTATGGAATGCGCAATTTGTTTAATTCCTTTTGTACGGTTCCGTCCTCACCGGGGCGGCCATGCAAAGCAATAAACACGGCATCGGCCATTTTAGCCAATTGCTTGTAAGTTATTTGTTTGGGTGCAAACAAGTTTTGTGCATTGCCGTATTTATCAATGATGGATTTGCACTCGGTAATAATTTTTTCGACAACAGCGGCACGTTTAAAATGAAACACTTTCTCGCGAATATCATCTGCATTGTCTTTTAGCATTACATTAATCGGAATTACATGTAACGTATGTGCCTTATCATCTCCAGTTACAAAAACCGGAAAAGGTTGATATTTGCTGCTTGATGCCAGCTTCTCGTAAATGTTACGCCCGCTCTCTACACTAATGTGGCGCTCTGTGCTGTAACCACCCATAAATACAGCCACTCGCTTTTTTTGTTGCTGCTGTTTTTTATTGGTTTTGATGGCATTATCGAGTGTATTTAGCAACTGTTGGTAATGAAAATGAACGGGACTATTGGCAACCCTTTCGGCCAATGAGGTACGAATGATGTAAGTTAAAAACTGCGATGGATTTAAACCAATTTCAGCCGCTTGATGAAAGAAAAATGAAGAAGGCATCATGCCCGAAGTTGTATTCGGATCGTTTAAGAAAATTTCGTTTTTGGCTGTAATAAATCCATCAATACGTGCATACGTATTAAACTTAAAAAACTCGAACAAACGCACACATTCTTTACGAATGTTTTGTACTTGTTTTTCGGCAATATCAATTGGTGTAACCTTACGCGATAAGCCCGGTAAGTATTTGCTGCGGTAGTCATATACCTCAGTACCTTTTACAATTTCGGTTGGTGGTAAGGCAATGGCTTTACCGTTTTCATCTTTTATAACAATACAACTAAACTCACGACCTTTAATAAAACCTTCAATTAAACACTCGGTTTCGCTGTAAACGCTTTCTATTTTTAGGGTTGATTTTTTTGCGAAATGATGATCCAAAAACACATACAACTCATCCGGATTGTAAACTATTGAACCATTTGCCAACACCGGGAAAGAAATACCTTCTTTTACATCGGCCATTTTTTGCAATAAGGCTAATTTGTCTGCTTCGCTTTTGCCAACCCACTGATTTTTTTCAAGGGTCTGAATAAAGAAAGAAGCATCCACAGCACGTTCAAAATCACCAATATTATTTTCGGTAATAACGCTTACACCAACCGATGAACCTTGGTTTGCCGGTTTAACCACAAAAGGTAAACCCACTTGTTTTTTCACCTCAGCCAATAGCTTTTTTCTATCGGCAGTTTGCCAGGTTTGTTTGGTAATGCCTAAAAACTTAGGGCTGTTAAACCCGGCATGTTGCAACATGGTTTTTTGTGTTTTTTTGTGCATACCAATGGCACTTGGCATAATACCCGATCCGGTGTATGGAATATCAAACCACTCCAACAAACCTTGTATGGTACCATCTTCGCCATACATACCATGCAGGGCCAAAAAAGCAAAATCCATGTATTGGTTTAACTCTTCCGGTTTAATAATTTTACCCAATTGAGCAGCTATTTTACGGCCATTATCCCGGTGTGCATTAGGCAAACTCTCGGCATAAATTTGCAAAGGTTTTTGTTGATTTTTAAGGGCGCTAACTGTTGGATAAAAATCGCGAATACTGCCTTTGTATATAAATTCCCAGTTTAGGAGAATAAAATTATTGAAACTATCCACAAAAATAGGAACAGCCTCAAACAGGTTTTTATCTAAATTATCGTAAACGGTACGTCCGCCCGCAAAACTAACCTCACGCTCGCGCGATGAACCTCCGAAAAATATACCTACTTTAATCATGGTTTTACCTAATTAGGATTTTTATAATATGATGCACCAAATATATTTGCTTTAGGCATAAACGGCATAAATCGTTGTTAACATTGGTTTGGCACGATGTATGTTTTATTTATCACGATTTTTCATACATTTACAGCATAATTTAAACTTCAAACCATCATGAAACGCAACTTATTTGCCCTATCTCTTATACTGTTTGTTTCAGTATTTGCACAAGCCCCCCAAACTTTACCCAACATTACGTTAAAAGATGTAAACGGTAAAAATAAAAATGTTGCCGATTATGCCAAAACCGGCAAAATAACGGTGATTAACTTTTGGGCCACCTGGTGCACGCCATGCAAAAAGGAGTTAACCAACATTAACGATAACTTACTGGAATCGTGGAAAGAAAAATACAATGTAGAATTGGTAGCCGTATCTATTGATAATGCCAAAAACGTATTAAAAGTAAAACCTTACGTTGATGGACAAGCATGGGAGTTTGATGTTTTGCTTGATGTAAACGAAGACTTAAAACGTGCATTAAACGTAAACAATGTGCCTTACACCATTTTGTTAGACAAAAAAGGCAACATTGTATGGAAACACGAAGGTTATGTAGAAGGTAACGAGTACATTTTAGATGAGCAGATAAAAAAGTATGCTGCAATGAACTAGCGGCAAAACACCTGGAAAATTGATAACGCGCCCGTGATTTCATTACGGGCGCGTTGTTTTTATGACCGTTAGGTAAAGCAAAACTTAACCCATGTGTTATGTTGTTTGCATGAGATTACTTTCCATTTCCAAAAAACTAAGCGATACATAAATATTTTTTATTTACGCCCCAAAAGATTTATTTAGTGGTGTTAAACAAAACAACCATGAAACATAAACCTACTAACCCAAATCGTTTTTACACCTAGAGAAGCACTAAGCAATCGGATAAACCAATCAGCACTTTAATAAATTTGAATTGAATCTTTAAAAATAAAGCGCACCTAAATTACAGCAAAAGGTACGCAATATTGGGTGTATAACGCAATATTGTGCACCTCACCATCGAAATAGGTGCGCAGATAAGTAAGTTGTGCGCAATTAATGGAATCCTCTCAAGTTAAAAAAATATTATGGCAACAGAAACTCAGATTACAAGTCTTAGACAAATACTTAATAAGTACATTACGAGTGACCTTGATACAATTATTATAAGAGAGCATCTTGGTGCAAATTCGCTTTCTCCACTTAAAGAAAAGTTGCTTGAACTAAAAGAAAAAGCTGAAAAGCTTGAGCAAATTGCCGAAAATATCGGGGGGACGGTATTGACGTTAATAACCCAGACTTATACGCAACTTGGACAACAACTTGATCGAGCTAAAACCTACAATGATTCCCAATTCCCCCTTCAAAAGGCAACTATTCAACAACAGGTTTTAAACATCTATGAGCAACACCTAAATTGGTGGGGACAGATTGCTGGACTGCTTAATGCAACTATAAGTGACATAGAAAAAGAAAGGCTAATAATAGAGACAAGGAAACTTGCAGATGATTTGAGAAATCAAAAGGATATTTCTGATTCTTATGCTAAAGACATTGAAAATCTTAAGGCTAATCTAGAGCAAGAGTTAAATATTTTTGAAGACAGATATAAGGATTTACTAACAAAAGCAGAGCTTACTAAACAGCAAATCATCTTTAATGAAGAAGCTGCAAAAAACAAAATATCGACAAGATGGTGGTTTGCTGCAATATTTATCGTTGTTGCAATTTTGGGAGGGACTCTATATTACATTTTTAAGAATTTCTGCTTTGAATTTTCTTGCATTGACGTGAGCACAATTGAGAAATATGACATTGCAAATTGTGTTGACTGTGGGAAGACACTTTTGCTATTCGAATTAGCAAAAGCGTCTATCTATCGTTTATTTATTATTTCAGTGATTATTTACATGCTTACGTTTTGCATAAAAAACTATAATGCTCAACGACACAATTATATTGTAAATACACACAAATCAAACTCATTATCAGCGGCAGTTGCATTGTTATCAAGGGCAAAAACAAACGAAGGGAATGATAATATTATGCTTCAAGCTGCTCAGGCTATTTTTTCTCATCAAAATTCAGGCTTCATCGGTAAAGAAACCGAACCCTCAAGTCCAACGATAATTGAAAAACTTGTCAATAAGTCTTGACAAGATTGCATAGATGTTAACTGCGCACAACAGCGGTAGCTGTTGCACAACTCCATTTTAAAAAAAATAAGCAACCTTTTTAGTTCGTTAATAGCCTCGATATTTTTTTGAACTACATTTTTACTGTTGAAAAACTGGATGGCTTGTAACTAACCAATATTTGTTGAGTAATGTACTTTATAACTTCAGAAAAAAACCAGTTGTTTCTTCAAGAAAATTCAATAATTTTATTTTGAGACTTCGGAACTAAGTGTGAAGGTTTAAAAAACGTTGACGTGATGAGGTATGACTTACGATGAATAATAAACAGATGAAAAAAAATATGATTTCAGCACTTTTAGGAGCATTATTAAGCGTAGGTGTTTTTGTACTTGCTTATTTCTCTTTAAACCAAACACAAATTGACAAGTTTCTGCCAAGAA